>TARA_R110002033_G_scaffold358_17_pt1 | contig 153019 bp, 118 predicted proteins | sample TARA_R110002033 | Tara Oceans TARA_R110002033 (sample SAMEA4397051) | marine metagenome | biome: Polar Biome; feature: [SRF] surface water layer (ENVO:00010504); material: water (ENVO:00002006), including particulate matter (ENVO:01000060) such as... | depth 5 m | reverse complement strand
TTCTCATCTCCAAATTACTTCTCTACGGCCTTTAAAAACAAATACGGCACATCTCCCGCGGCGTTTCGTAAATCTGTTTAAGTTACGTTATAAACCTTATTTCAATCATTTTTCTTTTTACACGTATCAATTTCTAACATTATGTAACATGAATATAATTATTGGATTGTAGTTGATGTTAAAATCTGAATATAAAATATTGTTATTCAGTCACTTAACACTTTTCAATAAGTTTCTTAACAAAAGCATAACACATTGATACATCATCAAAATACATACTCATTTTTTACGAATACTTTAGTAACCGTACTAGAGAATTACGATTATGAGAAAAATATGGATTTGGTCGATTACCGCTGCACTAGCTGGTTTTCTTTTTGGCTTTGATACTGTTGTGATATCAGGTGCTGATAAAAAACTACAGGCCCTATGGCAATCTTCCGATATGTTCCATGGTACAGTTGTTATGGCAATGGCTTTATGGGGAACCGTGGTAGGTGCAATTTTGGGTGGGATTCCCACGAACAAGATTGGGAGAAAGAAGACTTTATTATGGATAGGTATACTTTATACATTATCTGCCCTAGGTTCAGCTTTTGCCAATGATCCAATAACTTTCGCAATATTCAGGTTTATTGGTGGTCTGGGAGTCGGCGCATCAACCATAGCGGCTCCGGCATACATCTCAGAAATAGCTCCGGCAAAAGACCGGGGAAAATTGGTAGGGCTTTATCAGTTTAATATCGTATTCGGCATTTTAGTAGCATTCTTATCCAACTACTTGTTAAGCGGTATTGGAGAAAATGCGTGGCGATGGATGATCGGTGTAGAGGCTATACCTGCATTTATCTATACCCTATTTGTATTAACGGTTCCAAAAAGCCCAAGATGGTTGTTGACCAAAATGCGCACAGACGAAGCAAAAAAAGTATTGCGACTTATCAATCCTGATCAAGATCCAGAAGCATTAATGTTAGAGATTAAGACAGAAAGCGAAAACATTGTTTCCGGGGAAAACATATTTATTAAAAAATATAGGTTTCCGCTCATGTTGGCTTTTTTAATTGCCATGTTCAACCAATTTTCTGGCATCAATGCATTTCTTTATTATGCCCCAAGAATATTCGAAGAAGCAGGTCTAGGAGAAAGTACGGCACTTTTAAGCAGTATTGGAATAGGAGTGACCAATATGCTTTTTACACTTTTAGGTGTCTTTCTTATTGACCGGCTAGGTAGGAAACAACTAATGTATATAGGTTCTGTTGGTTACATAATTTCCCTATCATTAGTAGCTTGTGCTTTTTTCCTTAATTGGGAAGGCATGGCAGTTCCCATTTTCTTATTTCTCTTTATTGCGGCACATGCCATAGGACAGGGAACAGTAATCTGGGTGTTCATTTCTGAAATCTTCCCAAATCATTTAAGAGGTTCTGGTCAATCGTTCGGTAGTTCGGTTCATTGGATTTTAGCCGCTATTATACCCTCATTGGTTCCAGTTCTTTTTACCTCCATAGGTGCTGGTACCGTATTCGCCATTTTTGCTTTTATGATGATTTTACAATTGTTGTTCGTGGCATTTATTATGCCAGAGACCAAGGGAATTTCGCTAGAAGAACTTAGTAATAAACTTATAAAAGGAAGAAAGAATAGAACAGACGATATCATTGGTCATGCAGAACAGAAAGCAAATTAATGTTATATAAAGAATTAAAAAGGATGAAAAATAAAATATTCAGGTTCGCAATAATAATAGGAATTTTTTCAATGGTGGTTTCTTGTAAAAACCCTAAGGAAAAGAACAATGGCCAAGTTCAAAGTGAACAAGATACGCTTGCCAGTTCAAATGAAGCGTTCTACCGTCCAAATTTCCATTTTACACCAGCTACAGGATGGATGAACGATCCAAATGGAATGTTCTTTTATAACGGATATTACCATCTCTATTTTCAACATTATCCTGATGGTACCACTTGGGGGCCTATGCATTGGGGGCATGCCATTAGTACCGATCTATTCAATTGGAAAGAGCAACCTATAGCCTTATACCCAGACGATTTAGGATATATTTTTTCAGGTAGTGCCGTTGTAGACCATGAGAATACATCAGGCTTTGGAGCAGATGGCAAAACTCCTATTGTTGCAATTTTCACCAGCCATGACCCTAAAAAAGAGAAAACCGGTGAAATAGACGTCGAAAATCAAAGTGTTGCCTATTCGTTAGATGAAGGTCTTACATGGACAAAATACAAAGACAATCCAGTTTTAAAGAATCCGGGTGCTAGGGATTTTAGAGATCCTAAAGTTAGTTGGGATGAACAGAAGAAAAGATGGACAATGGTTTTGGCCGCAGGCCAAGAAATACAATTCTATACCTCAAAGGACTTAAAATCATGGGAGAAACTTACAAGTTTTGGAGAAGGTATCGGTAATCATGATGGCGTATGGGAATGTCCAGATTTCTTTCAATTACCAATCATTGGCAGTTCAGAAAAAAAGTGGGTTTTGTTGGTAAGTATAAATCCTGGTGGGCCCAATACAGGTTCGGCCACCCAATATTTTGTAGGTGATTTTGATGGTTCAAATTTTATTTTGGATGAATCATTCAAGCAGGAGATGGGAAAAGAGCATAGTTTCTGGGTAGATTATGGTCGTGACGATTATGCGGGCGTGACTTTTTCAAATATTGAAAACAAAGATGGTAGTAAGCTATTTATGGGATGGATGTCTAATTGGCTATATGCCAACGAGGTACCTACTGAAAAATGGCGCAGTGCCATGACAATAGCACGTACGTTAGAATTAACAAAGGGCGAAAATACGTTTCGCTTAGTTGCTAATCCTGTTCCTGAACTCAATGAATTTGCGAGTGAGAAACTTAAAAATTCCGATGTTCTACTTGAAGGAAAGACCTTGTTGACCACTTCTAAGGCAATCGATTTTACACGTGCCCAAATTAACTTTAAAGTAGAAGATTTAGTTGATGGCGTTTACACTTTTGAACTGTCGAACAGTGAAGGAGATAGTTTACGTTTCGGTTTTGATGCAACAAAGGATAATTACTTTGTGGATAGAAATAAGGCGGGAATCACTGATTTTTCAAAAAAATTCAGTGACAGGATTGCCATAGCTCCAAAAATCGCTACTCAAAAGGATTGGACTGGAACAATAGTCCTCGATAAAACTTCCATAGAATTATTTTTTGATGATGGCCAAACCGTAATGACAGAAATATTCTTTCCGAAAGCCCCATTCGATAGTCTCTATTTTGAGGCTCCATCAGAAGAATCCAAACTCGAATACATAGAAATACATCAACTTAAATTTAACTTAAACTAAACAATTATGAAATTAAAACTCTTGCTATTATTAATGGTACTTGTTCCGATAGGTCTGTTGGCCCAGGGACAAATTACAGGTACGGTCACCTCCTCCGATGATGGTTTTCCTTTACCTGGAACTTCGGTAATTATAAAAGGAACTACAACTGGTACGACCACGGATTTTGATGGTAATTATGAATTGAACAATGTAGCTGGTGATGCAACACTTGTCTTTAGCTATATTGGATTTACTAGAATGGAAGTTCCCGTTAACGGCCAATCACAGATAAATGTTTCGCTACAAGAGGACGCACAACAGCTTGATGAAGTAGTATTGACAGGATATTCCACCGAACGAAAGGTAGATTTAACAGGGGCCGTTACAGTAGTGGATATTGCTCCAATAGAAGGTCAAAGTTTAAGTTCTGGTAATGCCATGCAGGCTTTACAAGGACGGGTTGGTGGTCTTTTCATTGAAAAATCCGGTGATCCTACCGGTCTAAACAGCAGAATACTAATAAGAGGACTTACCACTTTAGGGAATAATGATCCGCTATACATCATAGATGGTGTGCCAACAAAACGGCAAGAGGTATTCGCGAGTTTAAATCCTGCGACAATAGAATCCATTCAAGTTTTAAAAGATGCTTCGGCCTCTTCAATATATGGGTCAAGAGCTGCAAATGGGGTTATTGTGGTAAGTACAAAAGGTGGTCTTAAAGGGGAACGTCTTACGGTAAGCATCAATTCCAACCTATCGACTCAATCCGAGCGGAATCAACGTTATGATATGTTGAGTTCCCAACAACGTGGCGAAGCCTTATGGCGCGCATCCGTAAATGATGGAGCGGACCCAAATGCTGGTTACGGTGAAATATACAATTTTAACTGGAACAATGATTTTACTAATCCAGTTCTTAACGGTGTGGCTGTTCAGCCTTTTGTTGGTGGTGATTCAAATGTTCCTGCCGGAGATACCAACTGGCAAGACGAGGTATATGAAACAGGATATGTGTTTAATAATGAGGTTACCGTTTCCACAGGTACAGAAAAGTCTTCTTTATTGATTAATCTAGGCTATCTTAAGAATACTGGTATGTTAAAATATACTGGTTATGATAGATATACTGCAAAAATTAATGGAACCACTAACCTTTTCAACGACAGGGTAAAATTTGGAGTGAACACACAAATTTCCACATCAAATGAAACATTGGTTTCAAGTGATGTTGGGGGTGCAGCTACTACAGGTTTGTCAATTACATTGGCACCCACAATTCCGGTATACGATACCAATGGCGAGTTTGCAGGTCCATTAGGGGCTGGATATTCAGATAGAAATAATCCATTATTGATGCAATATTTGAACAGATGGGACAATGCTACTAAAAATAACTTCTTTGGAAATGTATTTGCTGAGATCAGTATTTTAGACAATCTTAAGTTCCGCTCTAGTTTAGGAATAGATTTCAGTGATTTCAAAAGGAAAAATATCGAGCCTAAAGTATTTAACGGGTTTGTAACAAGAAATAATAATAGGCTGATTTTTGATACCAACAAGTTAAGAACATTAACGTTTTCAAACACCTTGAATTATAATTTGGAAATTGGAAAACACAGATTTGGCGCCCTATTAGGTATTGAGACCATAAGAGAGGATTTTGATACCATTTTTGCACAAGCCGATGATTTTGCAGTTGAACAGGAATCCTATTTTGTACTTTCTGCTGCTACAGGAGCAAGAACAAATAATGGTATTTCCACGCAATATAGCCTTGCTTCTCAATTTGGAAAATTGAATTATGGATTCGATGATAAATACCTAGCATCCTTTACCATTCGTAGAGATGGTTCTTCAAGATTTGGCGCGAATAATAGATATGGTGTTTTCCCGGCCGCAACATTGGGTTGGAGAATTAGTCAAGAAGAATTTTTAAAGGATAATGAGTTGATTTCCAATTTAAAGCTTAGGGCGGGTTATGGAGAAGTAGGAAATCAGGAAATCGGTAATACAGCAAGATTTGGTTTGTACGAATCAAGATATGGTCAAAACCAAGCACAATTGACAGGAGGATTTTTCGAAATTTATTATAATGTAGGTACTGCCTATGACATTAATGGTAATAACACAGGTACATTACCTTCAGGATTTGTTTCTACCCAAGCTCCGAACCCTAACTTGAAATGGGAAACTACCAAAGAATGGAACTATGGTATTGATTTTGGGTTTTTGAACAATAAAATTAGCGGTTCCTTTGATTATTTTACCAGGGAAACTACGGATATCTTGACTACCCCACCAATTGCATCTGTAATTGGAGAAGGGCAACAACGGGTATTGAACGGCGCTGCAACGGCTGCTAAAGGATGGGAATTAAATGTTGGATATTCCAATGTTTGGGATAATGGATTTTCTTTAGGGGTTTCTACAAATTTTGGTGCCTTTAAAGATGAAATCACCTTTCTTCCTGAAGAGGTTAGAGCGGCATTTCCTGGTACTGCTCAAAATTCAATTCTTGGTCAATCTCAAACTGCGATATTCGGATACAGAACTGACGGACTTTTTCAAAGTCAGGCAGATGTTGATTCCCATCCTACTGGAGGTGTTCAAACGGGTAACGCCAGACTAGGTGGTATAAAAATAGTGGATGTAGACAATAATGGCGTTATTGATAGTAATGACCGTGATTTTATTGGTAATACCCTTCCTGATTTGGAGTATGGTATTCGATTGGATGTAGGTTACAAAAATTTTGATTTTTCAGTTTTCGGTTCAGGTGTTGCAGGTCGTATAGGAGTTGATTCCTACATTTTCTGGAATAATTTTGTTCAGGGAAGGGATAATGCAGGGCTTGGTGTTTTGAATGCTTGGAATCCTCAAAATACAAGTTCTACGATTCCTTCATTATCATTGGTGAACAATTTTACGGATACTTCAGACTACATCTTTAGAAACAACTCCTATTTTAAAATAAGAAATTTACAAGTAGGATATTCTTTACCAACTGATATTATCGGTAAGATGGCAGGTATGACCGGACTTCGAATCTATTTACAAGGGGAGAATTTATTTTGGTTTACCCCAAAAGGATATATTGGTTCCGATCCAGAAAGAACAGACGTAAATAGAATTCCTGTACCTACAGTATATTCAGTAGGCTTGAATATTAACTTTTAATAAATAGCGATGATCATGAAATATAATAAAATAATAACTACAGTGATATGCGCAACCTTAGTGCTCACTGCCTGTTCCGATAATTATTTAGAATACGAACCAGAAGGTGTTTTGTCCAGTGAAAATGTGGCAACGGCCGAGAATGCCGAATCTTTGGTAATTGCCGCATATGCCGGTATTGCAAATGATGAAATGATTGGGCCATTGACCCACCAATGGGTGTATGGCAGTGTACGTTCGGATGATGCTTACAAAGGCGGTGGCGGCCGCGGGGATGTTGGAGAGATAGACAGGTACGAGCAATATAATCTTACCATTGCGGATATGGGCGATTTCATGGCCCCTAGAACTTGGACCGATTTTTATAAAGCAATATCAAGGGCAAACTTTGCACTATCCGTTATCAATGATATCCCTGATGGTGAGTATGCCCAAAAAACGACTAGACAAGCAGAATTACGCTTTCTAAGGGCACATTCGCATTTTATGCTCAAATTAATTTTCAAGAAAATTCCATATATCACAGAAAATTTAACCCAAGAAGAAATTGCACAGACCTCAAATGATGTGGATAATGATGCGTTATGGAATACTATTGCCGAGGACTTTCTTTTTGCCTTTGATAATCTGCCCCAATCACAAGAACAAGTAGGAAGGGCGGACCGAAATGCTGCAGCGGCTTATTTAGCTAAATTACGACTTTTCCAAGCTTATGAGCAGAATGAACAACACCAAGTAACCAATATCAATACTGCACGTTTACAAGAAGTGATTGACTATGTAGATGAAGTTACCGGTAGTCTACAACCGGATTTTGGAGAAAATTTCTTAGATGGTTTTGATAATGGTCCAGAATCAATTTGGGCAGCACAATTCTCTATTAATGATGGTACCACCGTAGGAAGGGTAAGTTTTGTGACCGGTTTAAATTCGCCACATGGTACAGGGCTTTATGGATGTTGTGGATTTCATTTGGCCAGCCAGAATATAGTTAACTCCTTTAAAACGGATGGTGATGGACTACCGCTTTTGGATACTTTCAACGAGGCAGATATATTCACCAATTTAAGTGAAAATGGTACTACTCCACCAGATGCTGGTCTGAGTGTTGACCCAAGGATTGATCATACCGTTGGCATACCAGGAAGACCTTTTAAATATAGGAACACTGTAAATGATTCAGGAGATATGGTCTATAATTTCAGTTGGGCTCGTGATCCGGGTGTTTATGGATATTTTGGAAATATGAAAGAACAACAAGCTCCGGATTGTTCTTGCTATGTAAAAGAGGGCCCATTTGTGGGCACATCAAAGAATGTAGATTTCATTAGATATGCCGATGTTCTCCTTTGGAAGGCTGAAGCCTTGATTCAATTAGATCGATGGGATGAAGCTTTGCCAATAATTAATCAAGTCAGGAATCGTGCGGCAGCAAGCACACAAAGACCTTTGGATGCTGGCGCAATCGATATCTATGCCATTGGCACATATGACTCGTTTCCATCCAAGGATTTTGCGTGGAAGGCGCTTATGTTCGAAAGAAGGTTGGAGTTTGCGATGGAGGGTCATAGATGGTATGACCTGGTAAGATGGGGGATTGCGGAAGAAACGCTAAATGCCTATTTGGCGGTGGAAAGGACAAAAAGAGATTTTCTTGCCAATGCTCAATTTACATCTGGGCGAGATGAATATTATCCGATACCGCAAAGAGAAATTGATTTTACTGGAGGTCTCTATGTTCAAAACCCAGGATATTAGAGGACTTTATCATTCAAGAAAATTCAGTAATCTGAGTTAGTTGAGTTAGTTTGTAAAAGCACGGGGGTTGTTTCCCGTGCTTTTTTAATTTGTTGAAAGTAAATATGGAAATATTAGGTTTGGATATTGGTGGCTCAGGAATTAAAGGAGCCATCGTAGAAACAGAAAACGGGAAATTGATTTCCGAAAGACTTCGTTTTGCGACTCCGCAGCCTGCACATCCGGAGGCCGTAGCGAAAACCGTTGAAGAATTGGTTCGTCGGTTGAATTGGCAAGGTAATATCGGATGCAGTTTTCCGATGGTAGTTGTAGATGGTAAATGTATGACAGCGGGAAATATGATGGATGACTGGGTCAATGTACAAGTTGATGAACTCTTTGAGGCGGCATGTCCGAACACCAAATTCCATCTAGGAAATGATGCTGATTTAGCTGGATTGGCGGAAATGCAATTAGGTGTTGGTAACGGTTTAAAAGGTAAAGTGATTATGGTAACTATAGGCACCGGTTTGGGGACAGGGGTTTTTTATAATCATATATTAATACCAAATATCGAAATGGGTCGTGTTTTATATGAAAATGGTGAACCAATTGAATTTTTTGCTTCTGGACTCACAAGGAAAAAAGATAATTTGGAATTGAAAGAATGGGCAGGGCGTTTTGATTACTTCCTTACACATTTGAAAAGGGTAATGTCGCCAGACCATTTTATAATTGGAGGCGGATTAAGTAAGAAATATAAAAAATTTAGTAGTTACTTATCAGTAGATGTGCCATTACGGGTGGCACATTTTGAAAATGATGCCGGTATTATTGGCGCAGCACTTTATGCAGAATCTCAACTAAATATTAGTGATTAAATTAATGAATTCTAAAATTGTACTTATGGATTTATAACATATACTTCATCTGTTCTTTTAAACAGCGAGTTAGTAGGACGAATTGAGGAAATTGTAGAATTTCTCAAAAAGGTTTGATTCTTAAGACCATTTTTTAAAAAATGAATCCGCTAATAAATGAAGTCATAATCACTGTTCTGAAAAGGTCATCCTTTAAAGGGGTATAATCAACTATCCTACAACAGCTTTCTCTTTAACAAATGGCTGACTATAATGCCGTTGCCCCGTGGCTTTATATAGGGCATTGGCCACCGCCCCGAAAACAGGGGGAAACGGAGGTTCTCCCATTCCCGTTGGGTCGATTTCATTCTGCACAAAATGCACATCAATCTCTTTTGGCGCTTCTTTCATACGGATCATTTGATATTGGTGGAAATTATTTTTCTGTGGCACCCCGTCCTTAAAGGTAAGTTCCCCAAAAAAGGCATTGCCAACACCATCGGTTATGGCACCTTCCGCCATGTTCGTGGCCGCATCGGGATTTACCACTACCCCGCAATCAATGGCGCAAACTACTTTTTCCACCACAGGTCTACCGTTTTCCATCTTTAGATCCAGTACATGCGCTGCATAGGAGTTATGACAAAAATAGGCCGCGACACCACGATGTTTCGACTCATCATTTTGTTTCCAAGCCGATTTTTCCCGAACCAATTCCAAAACTCCGGCATAGCGTTCAGCGTCGTACTGGTTATCTTCCCCAACCGGGTTTTCCTTGGCACGTTTTAGTAGGTCCAATCGAAATTGAATAGCGTCTTTGCCCATGACTTCTGCCACTTCGTCCAAAAATGCCTGTTCGGCACCGGCCATAAAATTGGAACGGGGAGCGCGGAAAGCACCAACCGTAATATTGGAATCAATGGACCATTCTTCCGCCAAATAATTATCGATCGCCCCTGCCGGAAAACGATTGGCGAACAATGGGCTTTCTGGAATACCGCCCGCTTTTATATGTAACGCTGTTAAATTATTATTTTCGTCAAAAGCCGCTCGATAGGTTGCGTGGTAAGCAGGACGATAAATACCGGTCGTCATGTCATCTTCACGGCTATAAATTAATTTTACGGGAGCATTTACTTTTTGCGAAATTAAGGCCGCTTCCACCACAAAGTGGGCATAGCCCTTTCTTCCAAAACCACCTCCCATTCTTGGCATTTCCATTTCAATATTTTCCTTCGGTATTCCCAAACTGCTTTCTAGCGTAGGAATGATAAAGGATGGAATCTGGATGGGTGCCGCAATTTTTACTTTATTACCTTCCACATGCGCAAAAGCATTTATAGGCTCCATGCTATTGTGGGCAAGAAAAGGGGCCGAATAGCTTCTCTCTAAAATTTTTGTCGCTTTTTTGAAGGCAGCCTCTGGATCTCCATCCTTTCGGACGATATTTCCAGGTATCGCTGAAAGAGCCTCCATCTGTGCTTTGTGGCCCTGTGTGGATTCTAATCCCGCAGGGGTATTTCTTGTTTCCTTTCCAAAAAAACCGTTCACAATTTCAGTAGTTGCAGAAATCGGCTTCCATTCTGCATTTAATTTCTTTTTGGCCTGCATGACTTCCCATGTAGTATTGCCGACTATTGCCACCAATTCAGGAAAAGCGTTAGTGTCAAACCCGTGTTTTTGAAATCCCTCCTTAAAACTTTTGATGGTTATCACATCCTTGATGCCTGGCATGGCTTTCACTTCCTCGTCATCAACCGATTTCAAGGTCATTCCAAATGCAGGAGGATGTACGATCATAGCTATCAGCATGCCGTCCTTTTGATAATCCATACCAAACATGGATTCACCGGTTATAATCTTTTTTGCATCTACATTTTTATGGGAGCGGCTGATAAGCTTAAAGTCTTTAACTTCTTTCAATTGCACTTCTACAGGTACATCAAGTGTTGCCGCAACCGAAGCCATTTCTCCGTACCCGGCCGATTTTTTTGTTGCTGTGTGTTGCAATATTCCTCCTTGAGTAGTGATTTCTTCTGCGGGAACCTGCCATGTTTTTGCAGCCGCGGCTATCAACATCTGTTTTGCTGTTGCACCTGCCATTCGAAGAGGTATCCATCTTGCTTTTATTCCCGTGCTACCTCCTGTAAGTTGAAAGCCATATTTTTCTGCATGATAGGGTGCCTGCTCTACCACCACATTTATCCAATCCACATCCAACTCTTCTGCCACCAACATGGGCATCGATGTTCTAATATTCTGACCGAATTCGGGATTTGGTGTGTAAACGGTCACCATCCCGTTATCCCCAATTTTCAGATACGAATTAATCTCGAACCATTCGTTGGGCATTTCTGTACCGGCCATCTCTTTTGCTTGTTCCGGCTTACAGGAATTTAAAAAACTGAATCCGAGGACCAATCCCCCACTTGCCAAACTCGTATTCCTAATAAAAGCCCTACGTCCAATATGCGTGTTTATCTTTGTCATCTTCTGATTTTTTCTAATTAAACGTTTTCTGCATTTGCGGCTGTTTTAATGGCCTTTTTTATTCTGGTATACGTTCCGCAGCGACAAATGTTACCGTTCATGGCCGTTTCAATTTCTTCATTGGAAGGATTTGGGTTTCTTTTTAACAAGGCGGAAGCTGACATTATCTGTCCCGCTTGGCAATATCCACATTGAGGCACATCAATTTCCAACCAAGCTTTTTGAACGGGATGGTTACCGTTCTCTGATAAACCTTCAATAGTGGTAATTTCTTGCTCACCAACCGCTGAAACCGGCAGTTGGCATGAACGAACGGCATTATCATCTAAATGCACAGTACATGCCCCACATTGGGCGATTCCGCAACCATATTTAGTCCCTGCCAATTTTACGTGGTCCCTTAATACCCAAAGCATAGGTGTTGTTGGATCGACATCAACTTCTTGTGTTAGCCCGTTAATTTTTAGATTGAATTTTGCCATGATTTTAGTGTAAGTAGATGAATAGATTCAAATTACGAAAAATATATAATTACTACAGTGTATTATATAATTGAACAATCTGAATTCAAAAGAATTAAGATTTTTCCAATTTTCATTTCAAATGCCTTTCCAGAAACGCCAGGACTTTAGTACGAATGTTTCCTACATCGAACATTTCTCCGAAATGCGGCGCGTCAGGGACGATTATTAATTCGTTTTCCACACCCTTTACAGTTAACCAAGCACTTAATAATTGAGATTGTCTCGGGGAAACCAAATCGTCCATTTCACCATGTATTAACAAAAATGGTGGGTCATTCGCATCCACATAAGTGGTAGGGCTAGCGGTCTTTGCAAGGTCTGGTCGGTCAAGCGGTGCGGCACCTATCAGCAATGCCTCAGGTGATTTGGGGTCAATGGCTCCAGGAAATAGAATTAATTCAGATGGTCCGTAGAAATCTACAACCGCTTTAAATGAAAAATCATGGGATGTGCCTGGCATAAAGAAGTCGTCAACTTGGTCATTGTTCGATAGTCCTTGAAACGAAGCCAAATGTCCTCCAGCGGAAAAACCCATCAAGGCAAACCGTTCTGTGTCAAAACCATACTTTTCAGCATTATCGAATAAAAAGGAAACCGCGCGGTTACAGTCCTGAATCTGGGCCGGAAAAATGGCCTGTGTTGCAAATCGGTAATCTATTGAAGCCAGAGCATATCCCTTATTTATGATTTCTGCCACCGTATTTTTCATATAACCGATGTCGGCATACTTGTCATTACCAATCCATCCACCTCCATGAACAAATACAATTAAGGGAACCTTACCCTTTGCGTTGGACGGAAGGTAAATATCCAAAAGGTGTTTCGGTAAGGTGTCATTATTGTAGGCTATATTACCATGCAATACGGTACCCTTTGGAAATAGAGAAATCACAGGATTGGATTTTTGACTACAAGACGTTTGGGAAATCTGTAAGACCAATAGGAAAATTAAGAGTTTTGTTATTTTCATTGTAAGTACGTTTTCAGTTTGTTAGGTAATTTAATTGAGTTTAGTCCTAATATACTTTCCATTGAATTCTAATTTTTATATATGGTAACGCTTACATTACCAGCACCAATAGCTTTTTGAAGTCCGGCTGTATTATCGATGCATCCCAATTTTGTATAATTATAAGAGGTTTGAAAGGTTTTGTAAAACAGCACCAAAGTATTTGAACCATACAACATTAAGTCTCCATTTTTAATCGACCCAGGATTGGTGGAATTTGTCGGTAAACTTTTGGGCAAATCATAATATTTCTCATTGCCGTTCAGCTCGGTCATAGGTATGGTCATAGGTAAAAGTTCCTTAAAAACTTTAGAAGTATTATTGTCTAAAAGCGTGGCGGTAAAAATTTGTGAATTTACCGTTATTTTGATTTTTTCGTTTGCCATTGTGCCATTGTTTTCGGTTTTGATGGGGACATTTTCTTTGTTGCAAGGTGGTTGATTGCCTATTATAACTGAAGTAAATATTAAAACCAACAAAAGTATAGATTTCATGATATTCATTATTTTTAAAATTCCTAATCGCCCAGTCAACCTTTCTCCAGCTTCGGTATATCTTGCGCCTTACAAGCCTTTAACTGATGGATGAGCACCTAACTGATAATCTCCATTTGTTTCAATTGTTAGATCTATACTGCTCATCCGTAACAGGCTCAAGCCATGTAACGAATCCATTTTCTGTTTTTGGCAAAATATACATCTGTGTAAGACTGTTGTTTTCAGTAGCGCCATGCCAGTGCCTTGTATTTGCCGGAACCTTGATGACATCACCCTTTTTCATGGTTTCCCTTGGCTGTCCTTCCAGTTGATGATATCCCAGACCATTGAGTACAATCAGGATTTGCCCGCTTGGATGTAAGTGCCAATTTGATCTTGCGCTTTTATCGAAATAAACATTCCCCACGAGAGTGTTGTAGATAGAATCATTTGCAACTAAACCATAATTATAAGCGTTGCCTGTGAAGTTAGCAGCATTCCCCGCTTCACCCTTAGGAAAAATTGCTTGTTCCAAAGAATTCGATTCAGTGTTTTCTGATTTTTCAACTTTTGTTTTGCAGGCCTGACCTATAAATACTAGTAGGACAACTGCGAGTGTCAGTATTTTTTTCATTTTATCTTTTTTAAATTTTCTTAATGATTTTTGCAGGAGTACCGCCAACAACTACATTATCGGGTACGTCTTTAGAAACGACCGAACCTGCTGCAACCACCGAATTCTCTCCTATAGTTACGCCCTGTAAAATGGTGGCATTGGCACCAATCCACGCATTCTTCTTTATATGAATGGATTTAGGAACTAGCCCATGTCTTTCGCTGGGCGAAATCGAATGTCCTTCAGTAAGTAAACTCACTTTCGGTGCTATGAGCACACCGTCTTCAATGGTTATTCCTCCTAAACCCAAAAAGACACAATCAAAATTGATGAAGACGTTTTTACCGATTTTTGTGTGCTTGCCGTAATTGATATACAAAGGGGTAAAAACCGCAACGCTTTCGTCAATTTGGCTCCCAGTAATCTTACTCAACAAATCGTTGATTTCTTTTGGGTCTGTCGCGTTGTTCATCTGCAACAGCAATTTTTTTGTGGTGTATGAGGCCTCACGCATCCTATAGGCTTGAGGGTCGTTGGGCAGAATGGTCTCGCCTTTCCTTAACCGTTCAAAAATGTCACTTCCCGCTGAACTTGAGTTACTTTTATTTTGTTGCTCTATATCCATTTGTACAAATTACATCATTTAGAAGAATCATCATATTTTTCGTTTCGACGTCCGCTTGTTGGTACTGCCAAAACAGTAGTTTAAAGAAATATTCCAGATGAAATCATCCTCGGGCGCTATTTCGGTATCGATTGCCTTGTTCAGAATACATGAAATCGATAACGGAAAATCTTTTTTTCCAAAAGAGATAAAACCCGCAACATAATACCCCTGGTCATCGTCAGTCGTTAAATAATATACCTGTGGCGAAATGTTGAGATGGAATTGTTCGGAAATATAAAGATTGGTAAAGGCGGAATTCAGGACCAAAAAATTGGTTGTTTTCAAACCATCGTCAAAACCTTGTCCGCGCAGATAGTACATACCAATACTTACTTTATTGGAAATTTTATAGTTCGGTACAATTTCGGCGGCAAGATAACGTCGCGATTCTAACAATTCTTCTGCAAACCCATTTCTAATTACATTTACCGTCCTGAAATTCAATGCCGGATGCGCCCCGATACGCAACGAAAATCGTTCTTTCTGAATGGCCTTGTACCGATACCAAAACACGAACGCCCAAGGTTTACCTTCTAGGGCAAAGCGCATATCGGGCTCGAAACTTGATCTTCCCTTGGTCATTTTAATGTCAAAAATTAATGCCGGGTCTCCCAACGAAAATGAGGGTATCAGGGAAATTCCGTTTTGCGTTATACTTGCCGTACCTCTGAAATCATCAAGAAAGGGCTTGATATCTTCTTGCGATTGTACACTACTGGTCCTTAGAAAAATTAGTAGTGGCACGATAATATTTTTTAGATTCCAATTTATCATTTTCATCTTTAGTACGATTTAACCGCGTAAAAGTAAAAACTGACATTATACATTTGTTACATGAATCACGGCAATAATGTCAAATATTACTTATTTTAGGAAAAATAACGATTCAATTGAAGGAGCAAGTGAAAAATAGGCCACGTATTGTGCTTTTGGAACTATCACAGGAAACAGGATTCCCGATAGATTTCAGTACCCATTATCACACCCATTTGTTTTGCCATCATGGAACCATTTGTTTTTTGTTCAAGAGCGCGGAGATGCAATGCAAGGGCAATGAATTCCTGTTTTGGTTTGCAGAAAGCCAATTAGAGAGTTTGGTATTTTCCCAAGAATTTAAGGCAACGGCCTTACTAGTAGAAAAACATTTTTTATACGATAATGTCCCCGATCAAAGCTGGAGTATAGATTCCATACTGCATTCTCGCCAATACCCTATTAAAAAGCTTAACGATAAGCAAGACAGGAAAAGGGTTTTATCAAATTTCAAATGGCTGTATAATAGATTTCAATACAAGGAGCATCGCTTTTATGAGGAAGTATTGAAAATGCAAATGCGGTTGTTTATTCTTGAAATGTGGCACACTTTTGCGAACGAATACGAGCGTAGAAAACGCACCGTACAAAGTGGGTCGTTATACGAACGGTTCGTTCATTTGGTCCAAGAACATTGCATGGCCGAAAGGGAGGTACGGTATTATGCCAATGCACTTAACGTTACCCCTAAATATTTAAATTTTGTTTGCAAGCAGAACTCAGGTGCCACGGCGTCTGAATGGATTCAACGATACACCAAGGAGCGTATCATACTTTTTTTGCAGAACAAAAATCTAAATATTGCAGAAATCGCGGATAAAATGATGTTTTCAAGTCGGTCCTTTTTCACTCGATATGTAAAAAAGGTTTTGGGTACTACGCCAACCGAGTACAGAAATCGATTGGAGTAAAATTAAAATGTTTTCCACGTTTTTATTTTACAGTTGGTTATGGTTGGGATAAGTTCACAATGGCCAGGTTAAAGTATATTGACATAGATCAATTCCAATAATTTAATTACCAATTATAGGGCCATTTAAGGAGACCGTTTTTAATTAGGGAAAAGCTTTCATATTAGAAGTCCCGTCCTTGGTCTCTTTTAGTATTCCTGTAAATTAACCTTTTACGGGATATAAAATTAGCTCTTTATAGATATTTACAATTCGCTGATTATTTAGAAAAATTAATAATTGCGTTTAAAGCTTCATCAGCATTCTTATGAATGAAGTTGCCTTGATAACCTATGGTAGTGCTTAGATGAGTATGTCGATATAATTTTTGAAGCATTTGCGGAGAAACTTTATCACCGGCTATATTTCCAAAACTATGACGGGCAATGTGATTGGTGATTTTTTTGTCGATTTCGGCAAGGTCTGCAATTACAGTTAGGTTCGTATTTAGTCTTTTGATTGAAGTTTTAATTCTAGAGTAAATAGCCTTAGAGTCATTGATGGGTATTGTCTTAAGTTCTGGAAAAATATAATCGTACTTGTTTTTTTTATCGACTTGGTAATGGGATAAAATTTTAATTACTGGTTCTGGAAGTTTTAAAGAATCGGCCTTATCGTTCTTACTCATTTTGTAGTATAGCCTTTCAGCCACAATATCACTCCAACGCATTCTTAAGACATCCGAAATCCGGATTCCCGCTAAATAGAATGAAAAAAGAAAAACGTTTCTAGTATGCCAAACTGCTGTTCTTGTGTCCAAGTCAAGTTCTTCGATTTTTCGAATTTCATGTTCATCAAGACCGATTTTAATGGTCTGGGGGTATTTAATCTTTATTTTGTCCTTACCAAAAGGATAGAATTTTCTATCCACAATTTTTCTGCTAATAGCTTTATTGTATAGTAATCGAATCATAACGAATATATTCATTACTGAGCGTTCAGATAGTCCTGATGTAGTTCTGAGATAAATTTTTAATTTTTTTAATAAATTCTCATCAATTTCCTCAAATTCGAAGTTCCGTTTTTTAGCGAACTCTTTTATCCTGTTCAGTTTGCTTCTATCCGAAATTGCTCTATTATGATTGTTGGCATTGATTAGATCTTCAATATGTTCATCGGCAAGTTCGAAAAATGACAACCTTTTTGTGTTTTTCCTAATGGAGTCTATAATCTGTTTTGCTGTATAATTCTGTTTTGAAGTTTCCATTTCAAATATGACATCTTCAATTTCATCATATTTCTTTCTTATCAGGCGATTCAATTGTTTATGTCTTGTATGGGAAGATTTCACTTTTTCACCCTGTACATCCCAAAATTTTGGTTCTACTTTTTGTCCTAAGTAATAATAACTTCGTTTCCGGTTTACAGTGAGTCGTAATGCAAGTCTAAATTCCTTGTTCCCTTTTGCGTCGGTTTTGGTGTGTAAAACTGTTTTTAAGGTTGCCATATCGTACCGATTTTTTATAAAGATAAACATTCGGGGTAACACATAGGTAACACATTTTATGGTTTCATAACGATTCATACGAGTATAAATAAAATTATAAACATCTAAAAATCAATATTTTGTATTATTTTGATGTGTTTTGATATGTAGGAATGTTGAACTTAGGATCTAGTGCCGCAAGGTGTGAGAGTTCGAGTCTCTCCGCCTGTACAACGACAAAGCTCTTCAGAAATGAAGGGCTTTTTTCATTTCTATTTGCCCATAACAAATCATATTTTCCTTACTGTAAGTTTTAAGTATTATTTACTTCTAATACCATAATTACATTAACAGTATAGAAAACACTACATATGGGTTTTGAAAAAGTATCGTTTACAAATTCTCAAGGAAAACAATTGGCGGCAAGGTTAGAGTTGCCCAACAATCAAGCAGCGCATAGTTATGCCATTTTTGCCCATTGCTTTACATGTAATAAGAATTTTTCTGCTGTTAGAAATATTTCTAGGGCTCTTGTAAATAAAGGTATTGCAGTACTTAGATTCGATTTTACGGGACTTGGTGAAAGCGAAGGTGATTTTGAAGAAACTAATTTCTCTTCTAATGTTACGGATTTAATAGATGCAGCTAATTTTTTAGAGGCTAATTATAAAGCTCCTTCATTATTGGTAGGGCATTCTTTAGGTGGAGCAGCGGTAATTTTTGCAGCTTCAGAATTAGAGTCTGTTTTAGCTGTCGCAACAGTTGGGGCACCATCTTCACCAGCTCATGTACAACATTTGTTTAAATCAAATGTGGCAGAAATAAATGCTACCGGTAAAGCTAAGGTAAATATTGGAGGAAGAGATTTTACGATTAAAAAGGATTTTATTGATGATATAGAGTCTAAACCTATGCAAGATGTTCTCAAAAATATGAGAAAACCTTTTTTGGTCATTCATTCGCCACAAGATACCGTAGTGGGTATTCAGAATGCACAAGAATTATATCATTATGCACACCATCCAAAAAGTTTTATATCTATAGATAAAGCAGATCATTTATTAACGAATAACGAAGATTCTACGTATGTGGGTAATGTAATAGCTGGTTGGGCAGCACGATATTTAGATATTCCGAAAAGACAAGAATTGAAAACTGCACACCAAGTAGCAGTAAGTATCGGTAATGAAGGTTTTACATCTGAAATAGTGTCTGGTAAGCATTTACTGATAGCTGATGAGCCTGTAAGTTTCGGGGGAAATGATTTTGGACCTTCTCCATATGAATATGTATCATCTGGTTTAGGGGCTTGCACCGCAATGACATTAAGGATGTATGCAACTAGAAAAAAATGGGATTTGCAGAAAGTCATTGTCCATGTGGATCACGGTAAAGAACATGCACCTGATTCTGAGAACACATCAGCGGTTAAAAAAATTGATACCTTTAAAAGGAAAATTGAATTATTTGGTAATTTAGACGATACACAAAGAAAGAGATTATTAGAAATCGCCGATAAATGCCCTGTTCATAAAACACTTGAGTCGGAAGCTGTCATTGTAACTGAATTAGTTTAAGAGAAATAAATATTTAAGAAATGGTAAAAGCAATTTGGAACGATGTCGTTATAGCAGAAAGTGATGAAACTGTTGTAATAGAAGGAAATCATTATTTTCCACCTAAGGATATAAAGAAGGAATATTTTAAAGGCACGAAGACACAGACCATTTGTGCATGGAAGGGTATAGCTTCTTATTATGATTTAGAGGTAAATGGTAAAGTGAATAATGATGCTGCTTGGTATTACCCAGAAATATCAGAACTGGCAAAAGGTATTAAAGGTTATGTCGCCTTTTGGAAAGGTGTTGAAGTAAAATAAAAGTGAATATTTGGAATAGAAAAAGGTCAGCTATTAGCTGATCTTTTTCTATTTAATTACATAAGTTAATTGCTATGCAGTAGCATTTTGTGGTGCCCAATGGCTGCATGACATGCCTGGTGCTGCTTTTTGTGGATTAGCACAATCGCTTGATTCGAAACGAATACAGGTTACACAATTCGTATCATCTTTTAAAGCGGCTTTCATTTCAAAACTATCACACGTATAACTGTCACCAACTTTTACGCCATGAACTTTACAAGTGTTTCCTTCTACCAAGTTGTCGCAATTAACACAACTATTTCCTAATCTTATCGACATAATCTTATATTTTAAATTCACTTAAAAGTACATTCACATGTGCTTAGAAGCAATTTAAATACTTGTCTTACAGTAGTGTGTATTTAGATTATTTAAAAATAGCATTTAAAAAACTTATCTTTTTATGAGGTTAGAAGTGTTTTTGACCTGAAAACTCCATTGCTTCTCCTTTTCCAAAACCAAAACTAATACCTAAGGTTACAAAGCGACCTCTTTGACTAAAATCTCTTAAATAGTATTCTGGTTGGCTGGTAATACTTTCGCTGATACGTGAAGCGAAAACGTCTCTAACACTTAAATTAACTATTGCCTTTCCTTTAAAAATTTTCTTTCGTGCCCCAAAATCCATAAATATGTTTTCAGTGATTTCTTGTTGTAACGTTCTATATCCTGAGCGGTAATTTCCAATAAATTCTAAATCAATATCGGCTGGTAATTTAAACTTGCTAGTAAGTCTTGTGGACCACTGGTCTCCTTTAAAATCAAATGAATTTCCTTCAAAATCTCCTTCTCTGGTAAAGTGACTGTAGTTAAAATCATTCGTAAAAGACAACCAATTTGCAGGTATATATTTCGCATTAAACTCTATACCGGTTGTATTGTTAATACCAACATTTTCAGGTCTAGATATACTTACATTGTCTTCAAACGCTACAATACGTTCCACAACATCTTCTGTATGTCTAAAAAAGACACCAAGATTCATAGAAAACTTGCCTATTTTATAGATACTGGTAACCTCATAACTATCTGTGAATTCTGCTTGCAAATCTGCATTACCCGTACTAATGCTGAAATTATTTCTAATGTTGTAAAACGGATTTAAATCCCAGAGCCTAGGTCTGAATATACGTTTAGAATAGCCTGCTTGCAGCGAAAGATCATCGTTAACTTTATAAGAAGTATGCCCACTTGGAAAAAGATTACTATACTTTTTATCATTACTGACATTTGTGTTTTGTAATAGCGTAGCAACATCAGTGTCTTCAAATCGTAATCCTACTTTTAAGCCCCATCTATCACTTTCGTATGCGGTGGTTCCATAAATACCAAGTACTTTTTGAGTCCATTCAAAAACATTGGTTAAATCAGGATTTTCAATGAAATTTCCACCATTGAAATCACTTATTGCAAAATCATTCTCTACATCGTTAATTTGATATTGAGCACCCGTTTCAAGAGTAAATTTCTCTGAAAAAGGATGTGTGTAATCTGCCTTGAACGTATATTCTGCTTGGCTAAAATCTGTTCTACTACGTTGCATAATATCATCTTCATTACCTATGGTAGTGATATTTGTAAAATCTGATGTTTGATCTTTTGCAAAAAGATTTCCAGTAGCACTTAATAATAATGACTGCTCATCATTGCCTTCAAAATCTTTTTTATATTGAAGTTCGTATGAGTATTTAGGGTTGGTGGCCGTAGTCAACTCTGTACGCCTAAAAGCATCTGTTAATGTGTTGCTAGAATTTAATGTATTAAAAATAGCATCAGCATTTTCTTTTTCCCATTCGTAGGCAAAATTTCCGGATAATGTAATTACGTTGAGGTCGTTAATGTGGTAATCTGTTCCTAGAATAAGATTGAAAAACGTTTCGTTCTTATCATTTTTTCCAATGCTGCTAATGTAAGTGTCATCTATAAGATTCCTATTTTCGGTCTCCTCGTCACTAGGAAATGTTCTGCGGCCAAAACCTAACTGGCTAAATAGATTGAATTTTTCTGTTCTTCGGTTAAGACTTAAACCAATACTATGATTGTTAGGTATGCCCGTATTTAAAGTTACGGCACCATTCAACCCTTTTTTCTCTTCTTTTTTAAGTACTATATTGATGATGCCAGAAGTACCTTCTGCATCGTATTTTGCAGATGGGTTTGTAATTACCTCAATACGCTCTATCATATCTGCCGTTAAGGTTCCCAAAGCATTTCCCTGCTCATTGGCTATTACAGATGGCTTGCCATTTATAAGCATTTGTACACCTTGGCTACCTCGTAAACTTATTTGTCCTTCAATATTTACATTAACTGACGGTACATTGTTCAAAACTTCTAATGCGCTGGCACCCGTACTACTTAAGTCTGCACCTACATTAAAAACGCGCTTATCTAATTTAAAAACGGTCTGGCTAATTTCGCCTTGCACTACAACTTCATCCAATTGCTGGGAATCTTCTGCAATAGCTACCGTACCTAAATCAATTTTACCGTTTACAATTTTAGGATTGTCAAACCTTTTGGTAGTGAAACCTATAAAACTGACTTCAATATAAAATTCTTGTGCATTGGTTTCTAACACAAAGCTCCCATCTTGTAGGGTGGTAGTGCCTACAATAGGTTTTTGGTCTGTAGGATTCCCAACTAAAACCGTTGCAAATTCAATAGGGCCACCGTCATTAGCTTCTACTATTTTACCGGTAATAGTTGTTGTATTTTGAGCTATTAAAGTATTGACGCCTATAAATGAAACGAACAATAATGTTAATAAAGTAAGTTGATTATGCATATTAAAAGTTGATGAGTTTGTATGTAAAGATGCATTTTACTTTTATGTTTTAATAGCTAAATTCTGCAAACGACAAATGTTATAGTGTAAACGACATCGTCATATTAAATGGCGTTTACCAGTAATTTATTGTCGTTGGCGGTTTTGTTGAATTGCTTATGTCTGTAAAACGTTATTTTTATAAGATGACCTTTATCCCATTTTTTAAAAATACAACTAGAAACGAAATTCTTTTTCAGATTCTATTGCATATTGTAGTATTTTTATTTTTTTCTTTTGATAGGTATGAACCTGAAATTCAAGGGTTTAAAATCGTGACTTTTCTTAACTATGCCTTGGGTGCCCTTGTGATAAATTATGTGTTGTTACCTCGATTCTTCTATCAAAAAAAATACATTCTCTTCTTTTGTTGTGTAGCTGTTTTGGTAAGTATAATTATGGCTTTTGAAGAACTTGTTTTGGAACAAATATACTATCCAGATACAAGGGCAAAATTTTTCCCCGGGGTAGTTTATAGTCTATTAGATGTAATGCCCGTAATTTTGATTTTAGTGGGATTTAAATTTGCATGGGACGCCTCTATAAAACAGTTGGAAGTGGAGGAGCTTAGGACGTCGGTTAAGGAAAGTGAATTGTTATTTTTAAAGTCCCAGATAAACCCGCATTTTTTGTTCAATAATCTGAATAATCTATATTCATATGCCATAGAACAATCGCCTAAGACACCATCTATTATACTTGAGCTATCTTCGGTTTTGCGGTATATGCTATATGACTGTAGGGCCAAATTTGTTGGACTGGGAAAGGAAATTGAACATTTGAAAAATTTTACCCAGTTGAATGAATTACAGATTGAAGAAAGAGGTAAGGTAAGTTTTCAAACAAAACATATTAAAGACAATTATGAAATTGCCCCTTTAATTTTATCTGTTTTTATAGAAAATGCATTTAAGCATAGTACGGCTAGCCAGGCCGATGGTATATTTATAGATGTAAATATTTCATTAGATGATAAAGGATGTTTAAATTTTGAATGTAGAAACTCCTTTTTAGAAACTACAAATACAGATAAGCTTTCTCATGGTATAGGTCTGCAGAACGTAAAAAAACGATTACAACTTTTATATCCCAATGCACATAAAATGTACATTCAAGAAAATCAAAATATATACTACGTTCATTTGAAGTTAATGTTAACACAAGGTAGCATATGATAAAGTGCATTATTATAGAAGACCAACCACCAGCACAAAGAGTGTTGAAAAAATATATTTCTGATATAGGAAACTTAGCGCTTAAAGCTACTTTTGCCGATGCCCTGTCAGCTATAGATTTTTTAAAGTCCAATACCATAGATTTGATTTTTTTAGATATTCATTTACCTAAAATTTCGGGTATTGATTTTTTAAAAGTTGTAAAGCACCAACCTAGCATAATATTAACTACGGCATTTTCAGATTATGCTTTGGAGAGTTATGAATATGATGTGGTAGACTACCTACTTAAACCATATTCCTTTGAACGTTTTGTACAAGCGGTGCATAAGGTGCCTACTAAAACTTCAGCCTTTTCTAAAAAGAATAAAGGAGTGGGGAATAATGAATTTACAGACATAGTGTTTATCAAATCTGGATATGAACACATCAAAATAGAAGTTGATGACATTTGTTACATTCGTTCAGATGCAGATTATACTGAAATTCATACGAAAGACCAGAGACATCTCTCTCAAGAAACATTACGTTACTGGCAAGAATATTTGGATTCACAAAAATTCTCAAGAATACATAAATCGTACATATTAAATATTTCAAAAATCCTTAAGATAACGGGTAATCAAATACAGTTAGAAGAAAATATTCTTCTTCCTATAGGTAGGGCTTATAAGGAGGATTTTATGAATAGTATTATAAAATAATTAAGGGGTAACTGTAACTATAACCCGTTTATATCTAGATAGTGCGGGAGAGCCTTTGTCGGTTACTTTTAGTATAAAATGTAATGTTTCTTTCTTTGTTATTTTAGGTGCGGTGGCATGAACAATATGGACATTGTCGGCACCTAGATTAATTTTTTCTTTATATGAGCTTTCTTCTGGATAGTGAAACCATAAAAAGCTCAAATTATCTCCATCTGGATCTTTAGAGTCTAATGCATCTAAAGTGAACGCTTGACCAGATTTCACTTCAAATTCTTGGGGATGACTTAATACAGGTACAGGAGGGTGATTAGCATTTTCAAAGCTCATGGTACACCAATCCATACGAGCGGCAAAATCATTGTTAAAATCATCTCTCCAGCGCCAAAGTGTTTCTTTGAACCCTGTAAATGAAGTAGAATCAGGTTTAACGGATCTGCCATATTTAGATGGTATGTGTGGTGTGTAGTTATCAATTGCATTAGTCCAAATAGCCCGTTTTTCAGCCCCAATCTCAACTATGGAGTTCCCTTTTTTTGTTTTGGAAAAATCTGGTTTGTATAGCTCATAACGCCCACCCCATGAACCCCAATTAGGATGTTCAGATTCGTTTATTCCATTTGGTATCAACGATAAAAATGCCGGTGTATCTCCTTCAACGCCCCATGCAACATCTGGGTATATTGCACCTAGTGGACCATGGTTTTGTTGAATGTTATCTGCTAGCCATTCATTACTAATGGTTGTGTTATCTATACCCTTTATAAAAGTATTGACTCCCGTCCACGTAGCGTCTTCATAATTATCACCAGGGGATACTATATAGAAAACATCAGGAAAATTGTTTCTAATCCATAATCCGCTATCATCTTGATCGGAAATAGTATATACTCTAAGTTTAGAAATCAACTTTTTAGCATCTTTTATGCTTTTTGTGTTTTTTATTTTATGTAGGGATTGTGCTAAGGTGTTTACACCGCCCCAAACAGATATCCAAAGAGGGCGGTCATCATCTTTTTCCAACTCGCTTATTATCCAATCAGAACCTTCCGAATCCATTCCATCTCCAACTCCAGTCATGCCATATTTTGGTAAGCCTTTTTTAATAATTGAGCGTAAAGCTTCTGCAGATGGAAAATCTTTTTGATGTTTAAGAAGGTTAGGTTGTATTTTGCCATATGCCTCAACTATTTTTTCAATAGAATTTGGGTTAATAGTAGATTGCATCCAACAAGACGTAGTAGCGACAATTCCTTTAATGTCGATTTCATTTGCGTAGAGAAATAAACGTACAAATGATTGTGTGTCATCTGGGTCTGCTTCAATATCAGAAAGTATAATTACCCTATTTTTTTGAGTTGTTTGGGATAATGATGATTGAATTGTTAATAGGGCTAAACAGAGTAATGTAAATTTTTTCATTGGTATTTAGGTTGTGTACCACAAGTTAATTAATAACTTATAAATGCTTTTAAGTTGTTATAAAAATTAATCAAGAAATATGACATGCTATTTTGGTGTCAAGGAATTTCAATGCACTTAATATGATGTCCAATTTTAAATATCTTATATTTAAATTCAACAAATTTCATCTCCCCTTCAATGATATTGAAATCTTATTTTAGTGTAATATTTCTTTTTGCATTGTGTATTTCAGCTCAAGAGTTGCCGCCAATACAGAATTTTACTCCTATAGAATATAATGCCGGTAATCAAAATTGGTCTATAGACCAATCTAATGATGCCTCTGTGTACTTAGCCAACAATAGTGGGTTAATGGCATTCAACGGTACATCGTGGAAGTTATATCAAGTTCCTTACGGTACTCCTGTAAAATCTGTAAAGGTTGTTGATGATAGGGTTTACACTGGTAGTTACATGGAATTTGGATATTGGAAAGGAAATGAATTCGGGACTCTAGAATACACTTCACTATCAGCTCATTTAAATACTTCCCTTATAGAAGATGAGGATTTTTGGAATATTACGCATTTTAAAGATTGGATTTTATTTCAATCCTTAGATAGAATTTATATCTACAATGTTAAGAATGCTTCATTTGAAATATTGGAGGCAGAGACCGTAAGTCCTAAAATATTTGAAGTTGGAAATAAATTATACTTTCAAAAAATTGGTAAAGGTTTATATACGCTAGATAATGGAATACCTATTTTGGTGTCTGATGATGCAGTTCTTAAAAATATGGGTATTGTAGGTGCTTTTCAATCCGGAACTAAAATTCTAGTAATTACGGAACTTGGAGTATTTTATTATTTAGATGGTTCTCAGTTGATAAAACGGGAAATATCAGCAGAAGTAGATTTATCAACAACCAAAATTCATAGTACTTTACGTCTAAATGATGGTTCTATTATATTGGGAACGATATCTAAAGGTATCTTTCATTTAGATGCTAATGGGATGTTGATAAGGCATATTAATCAAGAAAAAGGGCTAAACAATAATACAGTATTATCATTATTTCAAGATTACGACCAAAATTTATGGCTGGGGCTAGATAATGGTATAACCATCATAAATTTAGACTCACCATTTAAAGAATATATAGATCATGTTGGTGCTATTGGTGTTGTGTATACTGCTAAGAAATTAGGTGACATTTTATACTTAGGTACTAATCAGGGTTTATTCTATAGAAGAACTTTTGGGGTAGATGGGTTTCAACTTGTAAATGGTACACAAGGTCAAGTATGGTTATTAAAAGAAATTGACGGTACATTGTTCTGTGGTCATCATAACGGTACTTACGTTATAGAAAATGAAAATGCAACCAAGATTTCCAATGAACCAGGAGCTTGGGATATTCAATCATTAAAAAACCATGAAGATTTATTGATACAAGGAAACTATAAAGGTTTAAGTGTATTGGAACGAAAAAATAATCAATGGCAATACCGTAATGATATTATAGGATTTGATAATTCTAGTAGGTTTTTTGAATTTGTTGGGGAACATCATTTACTTGTAAATCATGATTATAAAGGTATATTCGATTTAACGGTTGATTCAGAATTTACTAAAGTCATAGAAAGCGATCATAAAGAATCTAAAGGTATTGGTTCAAGTTTGGTTCGCTATAGAGCTGATATTATTTACAGTACTATAAACGGAGTTTTTAAATATAATGCGGAACAACATGATTTTCTGAAAGACTCTGTACTGACCACTAAATTCTTTAATACTGATGAGAGTATTGTTGGTATTCTACAATCCACCAATAATTCAGAAAGGTTATGGGGATTTACAAACGATAATATAATTAGTGTTTCTAATGGGCATTTAAGTAATGAACCACAAACAGTAAAAATTCCAATTCCTAAATCTTTTAGACGCAGTATGGGTGTCTTGGGTTTTGAATCTGTGGTTCATTTAGAAAAGGAACTTTATTTAATTGGAATCTCTAATGGTTACGTCACTTTAGATTTACAAAAAGTAAAACAGAAAGATTATCAAATACATATTAATTCCATTTATAGAAAAACGCACGAATCCCCTAAGGTGGATATTGTTCTTAATGATACTCAAGAATTTAAATATGCAGAGAATACTATAAATTTTAATTACAATGTTACCGAGTATGATAAGTACACAGAGGTATATTACCAGTATGAATTAAATGGGTTGTATGATGAATGGAGTAGTTGGTCAACAAACCCTAATGTTTCCTTTGAAAATTTATCATATGGTTCTTATGAATTTAAAGTAAGAGCAAGAGTGGGCAATGAGTTATCTAAAAACATAGCCACTTATGCGTTTGTTATACAACGACCTTGGTATATATCTTACTGGGCAATTTTATGTTATATTTTTCTTGGGGCTCTGCTTTCGGTTTTAATTCATAAACTATATAAAAACCATTATAAAAGGCAGCAGCAGCAACTCATAAAAGAAAATCAAAGGCTTTTAAAACGTAAAAAATTAAAAAGTCAAAAGAGAATTATTCAAATTAAAAATGAGCAGTTACAAGAGTTGGTTGAAAGTAAGAATAGAGAATTGGCAATCTCTACCATGAGTATTATAAAGAAGAATGAATTTTTAAATTCAATCAAAGACAAGTTGAAAAAGAGTGATGAAAATCCTCAAATAAAATCAGTTATTAGAACTATAGATAGAAATATTAATAACGTTGACGATTGGAAGTTTTTTGAAAATGCTTTTAATAATGCCGATAAAGACTTTTTGAAAAATGTAAAAGAGAAGCATCCAGATTTATCTGCAAACGACTTGAGATTGTGCGCATACTTAAGATTGAATTTATCCTCTAAAGAAATTGCTCCACTTTTGAATATATCTGTTAGAAGCGTAGAAGTGAAAAGGTATCGTTTGCGAAAAAAAATGAATTTAGCACATGAAGCTGGTTTAACCGAGTATATCATCAATTTATAGTTTCCTCAACACTAGGTAAAATTACCACAACATTACCACAACATTCTCTCTTGGCTAAAGCAAAGTCAGGTTTATATCAATTTTGATTAATTGATATAAATACCTGCTATTATTGAAGATTTATTATTATTTAGATACAATTTTTGAATTGTATGTTTTTTGTATGGGTTATTATTTCGGAATTGGTAATCAGCTAAATTATATTGCAAGTGCACGAACTTGATGAAATGGAATCATAAAATTTTATGTTTCATGTGTTTTATTAAGTAGAGAAATAATTAACTCAAACTTTAAATTAACAAGATTATGAAAAAAATTATGTATTTAATTTTAGCAATGTTTACGGTTTTTATGAGCTGTGATAATGACGATGTGGACATTCCGCCTACGCCAACAGCACCAACAAATCTTTCTGTAACAACAGTCGTAAGTGGTGACGGTTCAGGAGAAGTCACCTTTAATGCATCTGCCGATGATGCCCGGTTTTATCATTTTGATTTTGGTGATGGAACCAAAGGTTTGTCAAAGACAGGAAGTATAAGTAAAAAGTACGAAATGGTAGGTGATAATACCTATACCGTAAAAGTTACTGCAGGCTCTGGAAGTGCTCAAACTACCTCAGAGACCTTTGATGTCTCAGTAACACTTTCATTTACCGACCCAGAAACGGTTTCTTTTCTAACTAACGATTCTTCAAAAACTTGGTTTTTAGCAGCTTCACAACCTGGGCATTTAGGACTTGGTCCGGCTAGAGAAGGTATTGATGGTGATTGGTGGTATCCAAAATGGTATTCTGCTTCAGCATTTGAGAAATGTGGCTCTGAAGATTCTGATTGTCTTTGTGATGATGAACTTACTTTTTCTGTTGAAGAGAACGGTACTATGTCCTATACTTTGGACAATAAGGGGCAAACATATTTTAATGTTGGTCACAAGGCAGTCGTAGGTGGTGCAGAAGATATTGATTTTTGTTACGAGTTTGATACTTCTGGGGCTAAGGCGGTAGCTCTTTCACAAGTAACTGGAAATGTACCTGAGGATCAAACTACTGGTATTCAATTGAATTTTTCTGATGGAGGATTTATGGGGTATTATGTAGGGTCATCTACCTATGAAATACTTTTTATTAGTGATACTCAATTATATGTTAGAACATATGATACGGAGAATGCGGATTTAGCTTGGTATCATAAATTTACATCTGCTGCCGCTGTTGACGGGGGTGAAGAAAGTTTGGAGACCATTTATACTAATTTGATATGGTCTGATGAGTTTGATGTAGATGGTGCACCTAATCCTGCAAATTGGACGTATGACCTTGGAGCAGGTGGCTGGGGTAACGGTGAAGCTCAAGAATATACAGATAGCTCGGATAATGTAATTGTGGAAGATGGCGTTCTTAAGATTACGGCACGTAGTTCAGGTGCTGTGGGTGGAGCAGTTCATTATTACGATGATGTGACCTTGGTAGCAACTGGCGGCGAAACGGCTAGTGTAGAAAATTTTGAAGGTGATGCACCGGCATTTACAGATTTTGGAGGTGTTTCAACTGCAGTTATCGATAATCCAGATGCATCTGGTTTAAATACATCAAGTACAGTCGGAGAATCTACCAAAAATAGTGGAGCTGAGGTTTGGGGCGGATCTTTCTTTGATATTACTTCGCCATTAGATTTAGCAACATATTCTAGTATGGAGATTAAGACTTGGTCACCTGCAATAGGTGCGGTGGTTCGCTTGAAAATTGAAAATCAGGCAAATGCAGATGAGTTTTTTGAAGTAGATGCCAATACAACTGTTGCTGAGTCTTGGGAAACGCTAACCTTTGATCTTAGCTCGGCTCCTGCATTTAATTATGATAGGGTAGTGTTGTTCTTTGATTTCGGAGTTAGTCCTTCGGGTGATGCAGCTTATACTTCTGCTAGAATTAAATCTGAAAATTTATTTGAATTCACATATGGTAGAGTAGAGATTAGAGCAAAACTTCCTTCAGCTGGTGGTACTTGGCCTGCACTTTGGGCATTAGGTGCCAATTTTGATGAAGTAGGATGGCCTGCAACGGGTGAAATAGATATTATGGAGCATGTAGGTAACAACAGCAATACTATTAGTAGTGCGTTACATTATCCTGGTAATTTTGGTGGTAATGCAGTTGTAGGTAGTACTCCTGTAGAAACCGCAACGTCAGAATTTCATAACTATACGGTTGAATGGACTCCAGATAGTATTAAGTTCGTAGTTGATGGGGAGCTTGTCCATAATAGTTTAGTCAATAGTGCAACTACACCTTTTAATAGTGATTTCTTCCTAATTATGAATATTGCAATGGGTGGCACACTAGGTGGAGCTATTGATGCTGAATTTACTCAAGATACCATGGAGGTTGATTATGTAAGGGTTTACCAATAGAATTAATTTAATAAAAAGGGAAGCCGTCAAATTCATTTTTGACGGCTTTTTTTGCTTGTAATTTATAAGGCTATTAGTAAAACGATTTGTTGAATTGGATTTAAAAGTGAGGTAAAAGAGTATTCAAGTTAATCCAGCATAGAAACTTGATAATATCCATGTTTTGTATTGTTATACATTAAATAACCTTTGCATAATAATATTGCAAATAATTTAAAGAATGAAAAATAATAAGGTTTACCCTACCATATGGCAAACAATGCCGTTCTCACTTGATGTGCTGGATATATGGAAAAGAAGACGAAAGTCAAAATCAAGATTGACGAAGTAATTATAGATTACTTTATTTTTTTAAAATAAAAAAGCCCCTTTTTAAAGGGGCTTTTTGTTAAAGTATTTTTTTAACAATAGGGTATGGTTTTAAAGGGTTAGACAATCCCGATTAGGGCTAAAAAGGCTCCTACTGCAACAACTGCTAAAAAAGCATTCATTGCAATAATGAGGATGGATAGATAAGTTTCTACCCCTGTTTTAAATGATAAATTGTTCATAACATTACCTACTTTAAAGTTACACTACTAAAGTTAGTTGAATTAAGCAACATTTATATACTTAAAGTGGTAAAAACTTACAAAATCGATGTAAAACCTTACTTTTTTGTGGTATGGGATTGTGAAAAAGCGCATTTCATCTATTAAAATTACATTTAATCGATATGTAGTTTGTTTGGATTGTTCAAAAGCAAACTACCAACTTGTAAGTTTAGTTATGATAGACCTATTTAATTATTCCCAACCAATCTGCTATTCCTGCTAATGGCACTGCTAAAAGTATAATGACTAAGCATGTAATCATTAATTTAAGAAATCCGTTGAGTATTTTAACTCCTGAAGTTAGTTCTTGTTCCATAATCATAGTTCTATTGTTCTGTACTCAATATAGGTATATCTGCCTTAAAGTACTGTGGAATAGGACTGTAAAATCGATTAACGTATCATATTATCAGTGCAAAGTATGAAATGAGAGGCTTCGAGAGCTCAAATTAATATTTTAGATTATAAAATAATAGCGCTAAGATAATTGAAGATTTCTCAATTTTTTACAGGAAAAACTGACTTTAATTCATCTACGATTCTTTTTGTAGCTCCAGCTTTTTCTTGAATATAATTGGCATTGATTTGTCCTATTTTCAACCGATACTTATTATTTTCAGAATAAGTATTTACAAGATTATTGAATTGACTTGAATCTTTTATAGAATTTACACCGCCCAGTTGAACTAATTCTTCCGCCTCTGCGAATCCATTAAAATTTGGGCCTATAATAACAGGTATACCAAAAACGGCAGGTTCTAAGGTATTGTGTAAACCAGTAACAAAACCACCACCAACATATGCTAGATCGGCATAGCTGTAGATTTTGGTTAATATGCCAATAGTGTCAATTATAAGGACTTCATAGTCTTCAATCGCAATGTTCTCCAATTCGGAAAAACGAGCCACAGGTTTTTTTATAGCTTCAATTATTTCCTCAACATGTTTGTTTTTTATAGTATGTGGTGCAATAACAAATTTGATGGGTAGCGAAGTGTTATTTATATATTCTACTATCAACTTCTCATCTTCTGGCCATGTGCTTCCCAATACAAAACAAAATTGATTTTGTTTGAAATGCGCCATAAATTCCAGTGAATTATTGCGGTCTAAAATTTCAGTGACCCTATCAAATCGGGTATCTCCTGCTACAGTTACATTTTTGAAATCAATTGAATTTAATAACTCTTTGGACTTTTTATTTTGAACAAAGAAATGTGAGAAATTGGTTAATGCTTTTCTCATAAAACTTCCATACCATTTAAAGAAATTTTGGTTGTTTTTAAACAGGGCAGAAATTAAAAATGTTGGTGTATTTACGCTGTTTAATGCAGCTAAATAATTTGGCCAAATTTCATATTTAATAAATATTGCTAAATCAGGGTGTGCCGCTTCTAGAAATTTGTGGACATTTTTTTTAGTGTCCAGAGGTAAATAACAAATGACATCAGCAACTTTACTATTTTTTTTCACTTCATATCCTGATGGGGAAAAGAAAGTAAGTAAGAATTTATGATTTGGGTATAGAAGTTTCAGTTTTTCCATAACCGGTAGGCCTTGCTCATATTCACCTAAAGACGCTGCATGTATCCATATAACCTTATCGGTTTTTGAAATGGTATCTTTAATAAGATTAAATGTTTCTTTTCTTCCATTAACAAACAATGAAAGTTTAGGGTTTACCAATGCCAGCAACTTAAGAATTGCAGACGCACTAATGACAATAAGATTATAAAGAAAGTACAAACTGATGCTTTTGGGCTAAATTACGTTTCTTTCCATAAAATTAGTGTCGCCTGTTTCGTATTTTTGTATCACTTCATGTAATTTCAAGAGATGAAAAAGATACAAATGGTAGACCTTGGCGGTCAATACCAAGAAATAAAAGATCAGGTAAATACTTCTATTACCCAAATATTAGAAACTTCGGCATTTATAAATGGTCCAGAGGTTCATGCATTTCAAAAGGAATTAGAGGAATATCTTCAGGTTAAACATGTAATTCCGTGTGCAAATGGTACTGATGCACTTCAGATAGCTATGATGGGGCTAGGTCTTAAACCTGGTGACGAAGTTATTACAGCAGATTTTACTTTTGCCGCTACCGTAGAGGTAATTGCATTATTGCAATTAACCCCTGTTCTAGTAGATGTCTATCCAGACACTTTCAATATTGATATAGAAGCCATAGAAAAAGCAATAACGCCAAAAACGAAGGCAATAGTGCCTGTACATCTTTTTGGCCAATGTGCTAATATGGATGCTATACTTGATTTGGCTAATAAGCATGATTTGTTTGTAATTGAGGATAATGCCCAGGCTATTGGCGCTAAATATCTTTCAAAAGACGGTACAAAGCATATGGCAGGTAGTATGGGGCATGTTGGTGCTACATCATTTTTTCCTTCTAAAAATTTAGGTTGTTATGGCGACGGTGGTGCAATTTTTACAAATGATGATGAACTGGCGCATACATTACGTGGTATTGTAAATCATGGTATGTATGAACGCTACCATCATGATGTGGTAGGAGTAAACTCAAGACTAGATTCTATACAAGCAGCGGTGCTACGAGCTAAACTGCCAAAATTAGATGGTTATTGTGAGGCTAGAAGAAATGCTGCACGTGCTTACTCAAAAGCATTTGAGGGACAAGAACATATTATTACTCCGGTTACTGTAAATAATTGTGAAGGTATTTGTGATGTTTGTGATTGCCATGTTTTTCATCAGTATACTTTAAGAATTACAAATGGAAAAAGAGATGAATTAGGGCAATTTTTAGCTAAAAATGAAGTTCCATTTGGCGTATACTATCCAATTCCGCTACACAAGCAAAAAGCTTACCTAGATGAAAGGTATAACGAAGAAGATTTTCCGATAACTAATCAGTTAGTGAAAGAGGTTATTTCGTTACCGATGCATACCGAACTTGATGAAGAACAGATTAACTACATTACTCAGTTGATTATCGGTTTTGTTAATGAATAGTTGCAACGTTTTTTAACTTTGATAATCTTCAAAAAATATAGTAAATGAAAGTATTAGTAACTGGTGGATTAGGATTTATAGGGTCGCATACCGTAGTGGAGCTTCAAAACAAAGGTTTTGATGTTGTCATTATAGATGATTGTTCAAATTCTGATGAAAATGTACTTGATGGTATACAAGCGATTACCGGAAAGAAGCCACTTTATGAGAAGCTAGATTTAAAAGAAAAACATAAGGTTGAGGACTTTTTTCAAAGGCACCAAGACGTTGAAGGTGTTATTCACTTTGCTGCTTCAAAAGCTGTGGGTGAAAGTGTAGAGAAACCATTATTGTACTATGAAAATAACATTGGTACTTTAGTATATATTTTGAAAGAACTTTGTAATAAAAATAAAGCGAGTTTTATCTTTAGTTCTTCTTGTACGGTATATGGTCAGGCAGATAAAATGCCAATTACAGAAGATGCGCCTGTAAAGGTTGCCGAATCTCCATATGGTAATACCAAGCAAATGGGCGAAGAGATTATCTCAGATACCTGTAAAGTTACACCTAGTTTAAATGCTATAGCATTGCGCTATTTCAACCCAATGGGAGCTCATCCTAGTGGAGAAATAGGGGAGTTGCCAAAAGGTGTTCCGCAGAATTTGGTTCCATTCATTACGCAAACTGGTATTGGACTTAGACAAGAGTTATCTGTATTTGGGGATGATTACCCTACGCCAGATGGTACATGTATTAGAGACTATATTTATGTTGTGGATCTAGCAAAAGCCCATGTTGTTGCTTTAGAACGTTTATTGAACGGTAAAAATGAAGCTAACTATGAGGTTTTCAATGTAGGTACGGGAACGGGAAGTTCTGTATTGGAAGCAATACAAAGTTTTGAGAAAGTTTCTGGTAGAAAATTGAATTATAAAATTGTAGATAGAAGACCTGGAGATATTACGTCAGCTTATGCAGATACTACAAAAGCAAATAAGGTATTGGGCTGGAAAGCGGAGTATACTTTAGAAGAAGCCATGAATTATGCATGGATATGGGAGCAGAAAATACGTGACTGATTTTTTACGGTTTAACAATATTAATAAGGGGAAATATAGTTATATTTCCCCTTATTTAATTTAAAGACCACCTCTTATGAAAAATTCTTTACTAGTTTTATTCTTACTTATTTTCACGGTAACATCTGCCCAAGACACTTATCTTCAATGCGGTAAAATTGTGGATGTTGAATCAGGTAAAATATTGTCTGAGAAGACCATCGTCATTTCAGGAAATAAAATAAAGGAAATTAAGAATGGTTATGTGGTTGGTAGTGCCGCTGATCAAGTGGTAGATTTAAAATCTAAGACAGTTTTACCTGGGTTTATAGATATGCATGTTCATATTGAAAGTGAGTCTAGTCCATCTAGGTATTTAGAAGCTTTCACCAAAAACGAAGCTGATGTAGCATTTCAATCTACGGTTTACGCAGAAAGAACATTAATGGCTGGTTTTACCACAGTACGTGATTTGGGTGGGTCAGGAGTGAATATTGCGCTTAAGAATGCCATTAACAAGGGAACAATTGTAGGTCCTCGTATTTTTACCGCAGGTAAAGCTCTTGCTTCTACTGGTGGTCATGCCGATCCAACTAATGGAAGAAGTAAAGAGTTAATGGGTGATCCAGGTCCAAAAGAAGGTGTTGTTAATTCTCCTGAAGATGGTAGAAAAGCTGTACGTCAACGTTACAAAGAAGGTGCAGATGTTATTAAAATAACAGCTACTGGTGGAGTATTAAGTGTTGCAAAAAGTGGTCAAAACCCTCAGTTTACTATTGAGGAAATAAAGGCGATTACAGAAACTGCTAATGATTACGGTATGCTTACTGCCGCACACGCACATGGCGACGAAGGTATGCAAAGAGCCATTTTAGGTGGAATTAAAACAATAGAGCATGGAACATTGATGTCTGAGGAAACTATGGACTTAATGATAAAACACAATACCTATATGGTGCCAACAATATCTGCAGGTCAAGAAGCGGCGAGATTGGCAAAAATTCCTAATTATTTACCACCCGTAGTTGCTAAAAAGGCATTGGAAATTGGACCAAAATTGAATGCAACTTTTGCCAAGGCTTATAAAAAAGGTGTAAGTATGGCTTTCGGTACAGATTCAGGTGTATCGCCTCATGGAGATAACGCAAAAGAGTTCGTTTACATGCATAAAGCCGGTATGCCAATAATTGAAACGTTACGTTCGGCAACTATTACCAATGCAATGCTTTTAGGCGAAAATGAGCTAGGTCAAATTAAAGAAGGTTATATAGCTGATATTGTAGCTGTAAATGAGAATCCTCTAAACAATGTAGAAACACTTACAGATGTAATTTTTGTAATGAAAGAAGGGGTTGTTTACAAGCAATAGCTAAGTTGATAATTACTTTTTTGTTTAATAGTTAGAATTGGTGCATGAATTTAAATGTTGATACTAGTGAGCAATTAATGCAAGTGGCATTAGATGATTTACTTTTTGATAAATTGATGCTCCAAATAGAAAAGGATTTTGTCCTTGCCAATATCCCTTTGGGAATATCTAATGAACTAAACGCAACCCAGTTAATAGTACTTATTAAAGAGAAAGTATACTACTTAATGATGGAGCATTTTGCAGAATACCTTAATCTTATGTATATCATTGATATCCCTGAAAAAGAATTCGAAAATATAGAGGTTACAGATACCGTAGATGTCTCTGGCCAGGTTACTTTCTTAATTCTTAAAAGAGAATATAAAAAGGTATGGTATCGAAATAAATATAAGTAATGCTGAATTTTATAATTACACTTTCACGTAAAACCCTTTTTTATCCATTATGTAGCCAACAAACCAGCAGGTTAGCATAATCCATAAGGCAAATAGTAACGATCCAACATAATCACCTGCCACGGCAATAAAAACATTGTTTGCAATCCAATTATATAAAGTGGTTCCTTTCATTGAAATTTTAGCTAGACTAATAATGAATAGTTCAGATAATAAATAAATGAATAAAGTGTTTCTGCCAAACACTTCAAAAAAGTACGTCCATTTTCCAGGTTTAGACATATCTAATAAATAAATCAAAATGGCAATTACAAATATGTCAATTCCACTTGTAAGTAATACAAACGAGCTAGTCCAAAGTTTTTTATTAAAAGGTAGCGTTAAATCCCAAGCAAATCCTGCAATAATTAAAAGTCCGGCAATCATTATAAGTTTGGCAATTGTTTCAAAATTTTGCCCGTTTTTCTGAATGAATTTACCAGTAAAATAACCAGCAATAACATTTACAATGGCAGGTAAAGTGCTTAGTAGGCCTTCTGGGTCAAAAGCAATACCTCCATTGCCATGGTACATGTGGTCAGCGCCAATAAGTAATTTGTCAAGTTTTAAAACTGCATTCCCGGTTAAGGTTAAGTCTCCAAATGCAAGTAATATTATATGATAGCCAACTAATGCCAATGCACTGAAAATTAAAACACTTCGTGTTTTGAAATAATGAAGAAGAATAGAAGCTAATAAATAACAAAGGGCGATGCGTTGTAATACGCCAAAAATTCTAGTTTCTGCAATAGGTTTTAGACCACCATCTTCAAAGAAAGGAAACCAATACATCAAGAAGCCTAATAAGAAAATAATAGAGAAACGTTTAAATATTTTTTTTAAGAAAGCACCGCTTCCCATGGCTTCGTACTTCTTCATACTAAAACTCATGGCATTACCAACTACAAACAAAAATGTAGGGAATACTAAATCGGTGAGCGTAAATCCGTTCCAAACGGCATGATTTAAAATTCCAAAACTGGTGTCGCCATTGCCTGGTGAATTTACAATTATCATGAGAGCAACATCCATGCCTCTAAAGACATCTAATGATAGATATCTATTTTTTAATTTATTCATGTTGGTTGGTTTGGTCTATATGAAAGGTAATGAATTTTAAAAGTATACACGTACAAATGGCATAAGCGCATTTCCATAAATGCTTTTGTTGTCATCATAAAGTAAATCGTATCGTAGACCAACAGTTACATTTCTGGTGCTATAACCTGCACCAACAAAAAATGCAGGTAACCAATAATTATCCTCTATATCAATAGTTTGGGTGGCGATGGTTCTGTTTATACGTAATTGTTCGAATTCTGCAGACATTTGAATTTGAGGGATAGGATTGTAGAGTGAAAGTATACTGCCTCCATATGCTAAGAATTTATCTTCGTCAAACTTTGCATAATTAAAACTCAAACTAGCTCCTGTAGCAAATTGCTCATTAAATTGATAGATGGCGCTCGGAGAAATAGACCCATTGAACCCATTATTTGTGAATCCCAATCCAATACTTCCACCAAATCTTACGTTATTCCAAAAATCAACACCATTATTGGATGATTGAGCTAGTAATAAAGTGACATTACATAGTACTAGCCCTGTGAAAATTAATTTTTTTAAGCACATATGGTGATTTTGTTTTAAAGTTTCATTTTTTTCAATAATACATGGCATTCTATCGTTAGATATTGTAAATGTTGTATTTTTGTTAGAAATTTATTCTAAAGATACAGAAAGTAATTCATGGATAAATATTCCTTTTTGAATACCGCTCATACCTCTTTTTTTTCAGAGTTATACGATAAGTATTTAGTAAACCCGGATAGTGTAGAGCCAAGTTGGAGAGCCTTTTTTCAAGGATTCGACTTTGGGATGGAAAGTTCGTTAGAAGAACTTGAGATTGATGAGAATCGAACTACAGTATTAGTAAACGGCAATAAAAGTGAAATGCCAGAATCTCTACAGAAGGAGTTTCAGGTAATTCGATTAATTGACGGTTACAGAAGTAGGGGGCACTTATTTACGAAAACAAATCCGGTACGTGAGCGAAGACATTATGAGCCTACATTAGAAATTGAAAATTTCGGATTAACATCTTCTGATTTAGAAACGGTGTTTAATGCTGGTGACATAATTGGTATAGGTCCAAATTCCTTAAAAGAGATTGTTAGACATTTGCGCAGTATCTATTGTGATGCTATTGGTGTTGAATATATGTTTATTCGAAAGCCAGAGCGTGTAAAATGGATACAAGATTGGATAAATGTTAATGATAATCATCCTAATTTTGAATCTGATCGTAAAAAACATATTCTCAAGAAGTTAAATCATGCGATTTCATTTGAATCTTTTCTGCATACTAAATATGTAGGTCAAAAGAGATTCTCTCTTGAAGGTAATGAATCGTTGATACCTGCTTTAGATGTAATTGTTGAACGCGCAGCGGAAATGGGCGTACAGCAATTTGTTATGGGTATGGCACACCGTGGTAGGTTAAATGTACTGACCAATATCTTTGGTAAGTCTGCAAAAGATATTTTTAGCGAGTTTGATGGTAAGGATTATGAACAAGAGATTTTTGACGGTGACGTTAAATATCACTTGGGTTGGACATCCGATAGAAAATCAGATAACGGAAATAAAATAAAGATGAATATTGCACCCAACCCTTCTCATTTAGAGACTGTTGGTGCAGTGGTTGAGGGTATAGCTAGAGCAAAGCAAGATGCTCATTATGGTGATGATTTTTCAAAAGTACTACCTATTGTAGTGCATGGTGATGCTGCTATTGCTGGTCAAGGACTTATATATGAGTTAGTTCAAATGGCCGGGTTAGATGGCTATAAGACTGGTGGTACTATACATATAGTGGTAAATAACCAAATTGGTTTTACGACAAACTATTTAGATGCAAGAACATCTACCTATTGTACCGATGTTGCTAAGGTAACATTGTGCCCTGTTTTACATGTTAATGCTGATGATGCCGAAGCTGTGGTACATGCCTCACTTTTTGCTTTAGAGTACAGAATGCGATTTGCTAGTGATGTATTTATAGATTTGTTGGGTTATAGAAAATATGGTCATAACGAAGGTGATGAACCAAGATTTACACAGCCAAAATTATATAAAGCGATTGCAAAACATAAAAATCCTAGAGATATTTATGCTGAAAGGCTTATAGAAGAGGGTGTAATTGATGATACATATGTAGCTCAATTAGAAAAACAATACAAGGATTCTTTAGAGGAGAAATTAGAAGACTCACGTAAAGAAGATAAAACCATAATTACACCGTTCATGGCAGATGAATGGAAAGGTTTTGAAAATGTTCGTGAATGGGAAATGATGGAAGCTGTAGATACCACATTCTCTAAAACGAAACTGAATAAAATCGCTGAAGTAATTACAGCTTTACCAAAGGGTAAAAAGTTCTTGCGTAAGGTTGAGAAACTGGTAAAAGACCGCTACAACATGTATTTTGAAGCGGATAATCTTGACTGGGCAATGGGAGAGCTTTTGGCTTATGGTACGTTGTTAGAAGAAGGTTTTGCGGTTCGTATGTCTGGACAAGATGTAGAGCGTGGTACTTTTTCTCACCGTCATGCGGTTATGAAAGTAGAAGAAAGTGAAGAAGAGCTTATTTTGTTAAATCAGTTATCTGAAAAACAAGCTAAATTTCAAATTTATAATTCACTTTTATCAGAATATGGTGTTGTTGGTTTTGATTATGGTTACGCTATGGCTAGCCCTAATACGCTAACAATTTGGGAAGCACAATTTGGTGATTTCAGCAATGGAGCGCAAATTATGATTGACCAATATATTTCTGCAGCGGAAGATAAATGGAAACTTCAAAATGGTTTGGTAATGTTGTTGCCGCATGGTTATGAAGGTCAAGGTGCCGAGCACTCTTCTGCAAGAATGGAGCGTTACTTACAAATGTGTGCAAAAGATAATATGTATATAGCCGATGTGACCACACCTGCACAAATGTTTCATATTCTTCGTAGACAAATGAAGGCTAATTTTAGAAAGCCGTTAATTATATTTACTCCTAAAAGTTTATTGAGACACCCAAAAGCTGTTTCTAAAATTGCAGATTTAACTAATGGTGGTTTCAAGGAAGTAATAGATGATAATTCTGCAGATGCTAAAAAAGTAAAAAGTTTAGTTTTCTGTACAGGTAAATTCTATTATGATCTTTTAGCTGTAAAAGAAGAGAATAAACGTGACGATGTAGCTTTAGTTAGAGTGGAGCAGTTATTTCCCTTACCAGAAAAAGCTATGAAAGAAGCTATAGCTAAATATAAAAATGCAGATGATATTGTTTGGGCACAAGAAGAGCCTAGAAATATGGGTGCATGGAGTCATTTATTAATGCATTTTAGTGAAGCCCAAAAATTCAGGGTAGCATCAAGACGTTTTTATGCAGCTCCTGCGGCTGGTAGTTCAGTTAGATCTAAGGCGCGTCATCAGCAAGTTATAGATTACGTATTTGACAAAACAAAGGACAATATGTCCAAACCTAAAAAATAAAATAACATATCAAATTATAGAAAGAATGATTCTAGAAATGAAGGTCCCATCTCCGGGAGAGTCTATCACAGAGGTGGAAATAGCGGAATGGTTAGTTGAAGATGGGGATTATGTAGAAAAAGATCAAGCAATTGCAGAAGTAGATTCAGATAAGGCTACTTTAGAATTACCAGCAGAAGCTAGTGGAATAATTACACTTAAAGCGGAAGAAGGTGATGCTGTTGCTGTAGGTGCAATCGTTTGTTTAATTGATACTAGTGCCGCTAAGCCAGAAGGTTCTGCAGAGGCACCTAGCGCAACTAAAGACGAAAAGGAAGTAAGCGCTAAAAAAGAAGTTGTTGCCGAAAAGGCTCCTCAGCCTGCTAAGGCGAAAGAGACATATGCATCTGGTGTACCTTCACCTGCTGCAAAGAAAATTTTAGACGAGAAAGGAATTGATAGTAATGCTGTCTCAGGTTCTGGTCGTGATGGTAGAATCACTAAAGAAGATGCTGTTAGTGCAGTACCGTCTATGGGGTCGCCAACTGGTGGCAACCGTGGCGAGTCACGTTCCAAATTATCAATGTTGCGTAGAAAAGTTGCTGAAAGATTGGTTTCTGCAAAGAACGAAACAGCAATGTTGACCACTTTTAACGAGGTGGATATGAGTGCTATTTTTGAACTTAGAAATAAGTATAAAGAAGACTTTAAGAGCAAGCATGGTGTAGGGTTAGGCTTTATGTCCTTTTTCACAAAAGCTGTAGTAAGAGCTTTAGAAATGTACCCTGCTGTGAACTCAATGATTGATGGTAAAGAGATGGTTTCTTATGATTTCTGTGATATTAGTATTGCTGTATCTGGTCCAAAAGGACTAATGGTGCCTGTTATACGTAACGCAGAAAACTTAACCTTTAGAGGTGTTGAGGCAGAAGTGAAGAGGTTGGCGATAAGAGCTCGTGAAGGTGAAATTACAGTTGATGAAATGACCGGTGGTACTTTTACAATAACTAATGGTGGAGTATTTGGTTCTATGTTATCTACACCGATTATTAATCCTCCACAGAGTGCAATTTTAGGTATGCATAATATAGTTGAAAGACCAATTGCGCGCGATGGGGCTATTGCTATAGCGCCTATAATGTATGTAGCAGTTTCTTATGATCACCGTATCATTGACGGTAAAGAATCTGTTGGATTTTTGGTAGCTATAAAAGAAGCATTAGAAAATCCTGAAGAGTTATTAATGGATAATAATGTGAAGAAAGCTTTGGAAATGTAATTTTCTTAAGATTTGATATAATAAAAGCGTTGAGTTATTCTCAGCGCTTTTTCTTTTTTAAGTATATACATTTTTTATCATAGTCAATAATTGCCTTTGATTTTTTAAGGATATCTGCGCCAATAATTCCATCTACTGGTTCTGCATTATGTGCTGTTAATGCTTCATTAACGTGTTTTAGATCAAATAATACAATCTCTAATTTTTTGTAACACCAAGAATTTAACTCTATTTTATTTTTTTTGGAGACAAGTGTTTCCATATTAGTTGCGCCTGCTCCCGCAGCTTTAATAATTGATTCTTCGGATATTAAATTAAAATGATCGATCTTGTCCATCCCAACGCATGTATTTGATGCGCCAGTATCTAAAATAAACCGTCCTTTTACTGAATTTATTTCAGCATTGATCTCAAAATGATCAGTAGCAGTTAATATAAGTGGAATGCGTACGTAGTCTTTATGCTTCAAAAATTTTTTGAGGGTACTCATAATTCATTTTTTTCAAAGATAAGTCTATTTTTGCGGCATGATAATTACAGATACGCATACACATTTATATAGTGAAGCCTTTGATGAAGATAGAAAAGAGACTGTCCAAAAGGCCATTGATTTGGGAGTTGAAAGATTTTTTATACCAGCTATAGACTCAACATATACAGAGCGTATGTTGAGCTTGGAAAAGGATTTTCCGGGTCATATGTTTTTAATGTCCGGTTTGCATCCCACGCATGTCAAAGAAAATTATGAAAGTGAACTTTTGCATATTGAGGAGATGTTAGAAAAGCATACGTATTATGCAATAGGGGAAATAGGAATTGATTTGTATTGGGAAAAGAAGTTCTTAAAAGAACAACAGGATGCTTTTAGGCAACAAATTCAGTTAGCTAAAAAGAAAAAATTACCAATTGTTATTCATTGCCGTGATGCTTTTGATGAGGTTTTTGAAATATTAGAGGAAGAGAAAGGTGAAGATTTAAGAGGTATTTTTCATTGTTTTACAGGTACTTTAGATCAGGCGAGAACAGCAATTTCATATAATTTAAAATTGGGTATAGGCGGAGTAGTTACTTTTAAGAATGGTAAAATCGATACTTTTTTAAATGAAATAGATTTAGATGATATTGTATTGGAAACAGATTCGCCTTATCTAGCTCCAACACCTTACCGGGGGAAAAGAAATGAAAGTGCATATATTGTTAATGTGTTAGAACGCTTAGCAGATATTCATGGTGTCACTAATGAACACATTGCTTTAAAAACAACAGAAAACTCTAAAAAAGTTTTTGGTGTATAATTATAATTTAAAGACGAAAATTTGAGCTCGGAGAAAAGGAATATTTTATTGATATATACAGGTGGTACAATTGGTATGATGAAGGATTATACTTCTGGAGCCTTAAAGGCATTTGACTTTTCTCAGTTGCAGAAAAACATACCAGAGCTAAATCAATTAGACTGCACTATATCTAGTTTTTCCTTTGACCATCCAATAGATTCATCGAATATGAATCCTACTCATTGGATTGCTATTTCAGATATCATAACTGAAAAATATAATGAGTTTGATGGATTTGTAGTGCTGCATGGTAGTGATACAATGAGCTATTCGGCATCAGCATTGAGTTTTTTGTTAGAAAATTTATCGAAACCTGTGATTTTGACCGGTTCTCAATTACCTATTGGGGACTTAAGAACAGATGCAAAAGAAAATCTAATTACAGCAATTCAAATTGCAGCTTTGTACAAAAAAGGAAAACCGGTTATTCAAGAAGTCGGACTATATTTTGAATATAAGCTGTATAGGGGTAATAGAACAACAAAGATAAATGCAGAACATTTTCAGGCTTTTGCTTCATTAAATTACCCTCATTTAATAGAATCTGGAGTTCATTTGACGGTTTTTGGCGAATATTTATTGCCTCAAAAAAAGAAATTAACGTTAAAATCTCATAGAAATATGGATGATAATGTGGCGATATTGAAAATATTTCCGGGAATTAATGAAAATATTATTGATGCAATATTGGAGGCAAAAAATTTAAAAGCATTGGTTTTGGAGACGTATGGTTCAGGAAATGCGCCCATGGAAGAATGGTTTTTGAAAAAATTAAATAACGCAATTAATAAAGGAATCCATATAATTAATGTAACTCAGTGTTCAGGCGGCGCGGTTATGATGGGCCATTATGAAACAAGCTCTAGATTAAAGAAAATGCAAGTGATTAATGGTAAGGATATTACAACCGAGGCTGCTATTACTAAGGCAATGTATTTACTAGGTAGTGATGTCTCACCTGAGTTGTTCAAAACCGTTTTTGAAACCTCTTTGCGTGGAGAAATGCTTTAAATTTAACACCAGTTTAATTTCGATAACTAATATTTTTTTTGTTATTTGCCCACCCTTAAAAAAGGTAACCTAGAGAGGTGGCCGAGTGGTCGAAGGCGCACGCCTGGAAAGTGTGTATACCCCAAAAGGGTATCGAGGGTTCGAATCCCTTCCTCTCTGCAAGTAAGTTTTACTTTTTTTATATTGTTTTTTTTTTATCTTTAACCCTATTAACTAACTAATTTAAGTTTGAAAAAATGAAAAAATTATTCCCAAGCCTAGCAGTCGCTGGGGCATTTGTAGCAGGTACAAATATTGTAAGTGCAAAAGTAGCAGCAGTAGCTTTGCTAGTTCAAGAAGGAGCTCCTGAAGCGGAAAGAGGATTTACTCAACTATTAAAAGAGATGTTCATTACTGGTGGTGCCGGTTTCATGGGTATCGTACTTTTATGTTTGATCCTTGGTTTGGCAGTTGCTATTGAAAGAATTATTTATTTGAACATGGCTAGTACAAATTCTGCCAAGTTGAAACAACAAGTTGAAGACGCATTGGCATCTGGTGGTGTTGAAGCTGCTAAAGAGGTTTGTAGAAATACAAAAGGACCTGTTGCTTCTATCTACTATCAAGGTTTGGATAGAGCTGGTGAGAGTATAGAGTCTGCTGAAAAAGCTGTTGTTGCTTATGGTGGTGTTCAAATGGGACAATTAGAGAAAAACGTTTCTTGGTTATCTTTATTTATCGCAATTGCTCCAATGCTTGGTTTCATGGGTACGGTAATCGGTATGATTGCAGCCTTCCAAAAGATTGCAGCTGTTGGTAACTTAAGTGCATCTCTTATTGCAGGTGATATCCAGGTTGCATTATTAACAACGGTATTTGGTCTTATTACGGCTATAATCCTTCAAATTTTCTATAACTACATTATCGCTAAAATTGATAGTATAGTTAATGATATGGAAGACTCTTCGATTACTTTAATCGATATGTTGGTAGATCACAAAAAATAAGTATCACTTTTAATACCTAAAAATTATGCAAAAAATTATTAAAATAGCATTAATTGCTATAGGTGTATTAAGTGCTATACTATGGTATTTATTACCAAGTTCAGATATGCCGGCAGCAGAAGCTGCTTCTAGTGGAGCTTTGAACACAATGTTTATTATCACTTATCTTTTATTAGGTATAGCTGTTGTAGTAAGTTTAGTGTTTACTTTAAAAAACTTATTTGCCAATCCACAAGGTCTTAAGAAAACTTTGTTCGTAGTAGGTGGTTTTTTATTAGTAGTTGGAGTTTCTTACGTTTTAGCTAGCGGAACGGATGTTGATCCTGAGTTTGCTGCTATGACGGATGAGAGTACTGTTAAAAATATTGGTATGGGATTAAATGTATTTTTTATCCTTACAATAATTGCAATACTATCTTTAGTTATACCATCTGTTAAAAATATGTTTAGTAAATAATAAAAATAGAAAACTATGGCTAGAAGAGCAGGAGCACCAGAAGTTAGTGCGGGTTCAATGGCGGATATAGCTTTCCTTTTACTTATCTTTTTCTTAGTAACTACTACTATTGAAACAGATGCAGGATTGGATCGTATGTTGCCACCAATGGAGCCACCTACTGAAGCACCACCAATTATTAAACAAAAGAACATCTTTACGGTGAATATTAACCGTAATGGACAGTTGTTGGTGGAAGATGAAATTCTTTCAATAGATAAGTTGCGTGAGAAAGCAATGGCGTTTTTAGATAACGGTGGAGCACCGTCAGGAAGTCCTGACTATTGTAGCTATTGTAAAGGAAAACGTAATGCTGAGTCTTCGGATAATCCAACAAAAGCAATTATCTCATTGAAGAATGATCGTGAGACAAAGTATAGTACTTACATTACAGTTCAAAATGAATTGGTAGGTGCGTACAATGATCTTAGAAATAGAGAAGCAAAACGTTTATTCGGTAAAGATTACGTTGCTATGGAAGCTGAGTATTTAAATCCTGAAACTGATGATTCTGTAAAAGAAGAATTAAAAGAAAAGGTGACAAGAATACAAGGGTTATTTCCACAGAAATTATCTGAAGCAGAAACTTCAAGCGAATAATTAATAAATTAAAAGTAACACTATGTCAAAATTTGCAAAGAAAAAAGATGGAGAGGTACCAGCGGTATCAACAGCTTCCCTTCCTGACATTGTATTTATGCTTTTGTTTTTCTTTATGACGGTAACCGTTATGAAGGATAGTTCCTTGAAAGTTGAAAACGTACTTCCAAATGCTAGTGAAGTTAAAAAATTGGAAAAGAAGGATCGTGTAATCTATATTTATGTTGGTAAACCAACTAGAGAGTATGAGAAAACTTTTGGTACAGAGCCAAAAATTCAATTGAATGATAAATTCGCTAGTCCTTCTGAAGTAGGTGATTATATTTTGATGGAAAGAGCTAAAAAGCCTCAGGAAATTCAGAATGTATTAACCACAGCACTTAAGGTTGATAAGAATGCTAGTATGGGATTGATATCCGATATTAAACAAGAGTTAAGAAAGGTAAATGCTTTAAAGGTAAATTATACTACCTATGAAGGTGACGCTTTCAATAATCTACAATAGTTAGTTAGTAGAATATTACATATTCAAAACGCCTCAAATTTATTTGAGGCGTTTTTTATTTCATTAACTTTACAATATGCGTTTTTTTCTGTTGTTCTCTATGGTCGCTATATATTCAAATGCTCAGGTAGCAAATGATAGCATTGCCAATACTAGATATTTTGAAGATCAGTTTTATATTGGTCTATCTTATAATTTTATTTTGAATCCTCCGGAAGGCTCTAGTCAACGAAACTTATCGTATGGCCTACAAGCTGGTGTCATTAAAGATATTCCCTTAAATCGCTCTGGAACGAAAGCTATAGGCATTGGAGCCGGTCTTGCATTAAATAGTTATTATTCAAATTTAGTAGCTAATCTATCTGATAATGTTATTAGTTATAGTATTGACGATGATATTACCAGAAGCAAATTAGAAACGCATCTTTTGGAATTTCCGTTGGAGTTTAGATGGCGTAATTCTACTATAGATGAATATAAGTTTTGGCGTATATATGGTGGCATTAAAGCAGCTTATATTGTAGGTGCTAGATCTAAATTCGACTCTGAAGAAATTAGTGAAGGTTTTAAAAATACTGACCTCGCAAAATTTCAATATGGCCTTACTCTAAGTTTTGGATATAATACCTTTAATCTGCATGCGTATTATGCGTTAACTGAACTGTTTAATGGAGATGCCTCTGTGAATGGAGAGGTTTTACAGTATAAGCCGTTACGAATAGGTCTAATATTCTATATTTTATAACCAAAAACGGACTGTTAATAGTTGTGATAATAATCCTATAAATAGTCCTATAATAAGCTCTATAGCTGTATGTGCTTTTAAATACAATCTCGCAGTTATTATACTTCCTGTAAAAATTATAAATACGCTAATTGCTAAAATTAAATTGATTTCGAAATGTATACTAAGATTTATTAGATACATTAAAAGACCACTTATACCTACAGTGTGTAAACTTGTTTTAAAATTAAATAAAAGAAGTAAAATACAGGCTATGGCTGCTCCTAATAGACCGGTAAAGTAAAAGTATAACTCACTTACGTAATTATTCGGAATCACCTTATAAAGGATTAATAGAAGGATGGATGCGTGAATATAAAGTGGGTACTTGCGTTCCTTTATTGTTTCTAATGAAATGGAATGAACAAGCCCTATATTTTTTAGAATTAAAAAGGTAATGATTGGAATTATTACCGTTAAAATAAATATTGGTAAAATGCTGGCGCTTTGTACTTCTAACGGTGTATATTTTGGTGTAATAAGGAAATAAGCAACAGTACCGCCAATAGGAATAAAAAGAGGGTGTAGTAAATAAGAAATGATATTGGAAAAAACCTTCATTAGATTTCTTTTCTCATTCGTGCAACTGGTATGCTTAGTTGCTCTCTATACTTTGCCACCGTTCTTCTTGCTATAGGATAGCCTTTTTTCTTTAAAATAGCTGCTAGCTTATCATCTGTTAAAGGCTTCTTTTTAGCCTCATTTTGTATTACAGTTTCTAGGATTTTTTTAATTTCTTTTGTAGATACATCTTCGCCTTGTTCATTTTTCATTGACTCAGAGAAATACTCTTTGATCAATTTTGTGCCATAAGGTGTATCTACATATTTGCTATTAGCAACTCTTGATACCGTAGAAACATCCATGCCTATTTCGTCTGCAATATCTTTAAGTATCATAGGGCGTAAATTACGCTCATCACCCGTTAGGAAATATTCTTTTTGATACTGCATAATAGAATTCATTGTAATGAACAGAGTTTGTTGACGCTGTCTAATTGCATCTATAAACCATTTTGCAGCATCTAACTTTTGCTTTATGAACATTACGGTGTCCTTTTGCGACTTAGACTTGTCTTTGGCTTCTTTATACCCTTTAAGCATATTACTGTATTCTCTTGATACATGTAATTCAGGAGCATTTCTACCATTTAAGGTAAGTTCTAGTTCACCTTCCGTTATTCTAATTGCAAAATCTGGAACTACATGTTCCACAATTCTATTGTTACCAGAATAAGACCCACCTGGTTTTGGATTTAGTTTTTCTATTTCACCGATAGCCTGTTTAAGTTCGTCTTCGGTAATATTGTGTTTTTGAATTAACTTTTGATAATGTTTTTTGGTAAAGTGTTCAAATGATTTTTTTAGAATGTCAGTGGCAAGCTCTACACTTGGTGTTATTTCTTTTCGCTCTAACTGAATTATTAAACATTCCTCTAAAGATCGGGCACCAACACCTGGGGGATCTAAATCTTGAACAATTGATAGTATTTTGGTAATGGTTTCCTCATCGGTATAAACGTTTTGGGTAAAAGCCAAATCGTCCATAATATCACTAATGGGTCTACGTATATAGCCACTTTCATCTACGCTACCTACTAAGAATTCAGCAATGTTCCACTCGTCATCAGTAAGATATACAGTGTTTAATTGATTTATTAAATGTTGATTAAATGAAATACCTGCTGCATAGGGCACGCTTTTCTCTTCATCGTCAGTGCTATAATTATTAGCCTTTGTGCGATAATCAGGAATTTCATCGTCACTTAGATAATCATCAATATTGATATCTTCGGTGTTAATGGTTTCATTATCAGATGCGTCATCGTAAACATCTTCATAATCGTCAGCAGCATTTTCCAAATCTTCTTTACCGGTTTCCAATGCTGGATTCTCCTCTAATTCTTGTTTGAGACGTTGTTCAAAAGCCTGCGTAGGCAATTGAATCAGCTTCATCAATTGAATTTGCTGAGGAGATAACTTTTGGGATAGTTTAAATTGTAGATGTTGTTTCAGCATTGCTTTTTTCTAGTACTGGTAAAAGTAACTAAATCCGCTTAGAATTCGGCATTCTGTGGAGTTCTTGGAAATGGTATTACATCTCTAATGTTACCCATGCCTGTTGCAAAAAGAACCAGTCGTTCAAAACCAAGACCAAAGCCACTATGTTCCGCAGTACCAAATTTTCTTAAATCTAAGTACCACCATAATTCTTTTTCGTCTATACCTAATTCTTTAATTTTTTCTTTTAGGACATCTAAACGCTCCTCTCTTTGAGATCCACCTACAATTTCGCCAATACCAGGGAATAAAATATCCATAGCCCTAACGGTTTTACCATCTTCATTTAAACGCATGTAAAATGCCTTAATTTTAGCAGGATAATCAAATAAAATAACAGGACATTTAAAGTGTTTCTCTACTAAATATCGCTCATGCTCACTTTGTAAATCGGTTCCCCATTCTTCAATAGGGTAGGTGAATTGTTTCTTTTTGTTCGGTTTACAATTTTTTAGAATATCTATAGCTTCAGTATAACTAACTCTTTTAAAATTATTGTCTACAACAAATTTCAATTTTTCTATCAAAGCCATATCGCTTCGTTGAGCTTGAGGTTTGCTTTTCTCTTCGTCTAATAAACGTTTTTCTAAAAACTCCAAATCCTCTTGACAGTGAGTTAATGTATAAGAGATAACATTTTTGATAAAATCTTCTGCAAGATCCATGTTAGCGTCAAGATCAAAGAATGCCATTTCTGGTTCAATCATCCAAAATTCTGCTAAGTGTCTAGATGTGTTTGAGTTTTCAGCTCTAAAAGTTGGTCCAAATGTGTAGACTTTGCCTAATGCCATTGCATATGCTTCAGCTTCTAATTGACCAGACACCGTAAGATTCGTTTCTTTTCCGAAGAAGTCCTGTTTATAATCAACATCTCCATCTTCAGTTAATGGAGGGTTTTTCTCATTTAATGTAGTTACACGAAACATTTCACCCGCGCCTTCAGCATCAGAACCTGTTATAATAGGTGCGTGAAAATAGTTGAATCCGTTTTCTCTAAAATAGTTGTGTATTGCAAATGAAAGAGTAGACCTAACACGCATAATTGCAGCAAATGTATTGGTGCGAATTCTTAAATGCGCTTTCTCTCTTAAAAACTCTAAAGAGTGTTTTTTAGGTTGAATAGGATATTCATCGGGATCAGCAATACCTAATATTTCTAAATCGCTTACTTGTATCTCTACAGATTGACCACGACCTTGACTTTCAACAAGTGTACCTTTAATTTTTAAGGCAGCACCAGTGTTTACCTTTTTTAATAAATCTTCATCAAAATTTTCAAAATCTACAACACATTGAATGGTGCCTAAAGTAGAGCCGTCATTCAAAGCTATGAATCTATTGCTTCTAAAGGTACGTACCCAACCTTTAATGGTTATATCTTGAAGTAGGTTTTTACCTGCTAATAATTCTTTTATTGTAGCTAAATGCATGATCTTAAATTGAAAATTAAAGTCCCAAAGATAGGATTTTGTTAAAAAATAAAGGAGTTATAAGGCTATATAAACAAGGCTGTAGCGAAAATAATTAATTGTTATTTTCATCTTGAGGCAAAATGTCTATTTGTGGCTTTTTAAGTGTTTGCTTGTTTGCTATACTTTTCTCCAATGATAATAATAATGAAGGCAACAAAATTAAGTTAGCTAACATGGCAAGTAATAATGTTGCTGAAACCAATGAGCCTAAAGCAACGGTACCGCCAAAGTTGGAAATTACAAAAACCGAAAAACCGAAAAATAAAACAATAGAAGTGTAGAACATACTTACACCTGTTTCTCTAAGTGCATTATATACAGACTTTTCTATTCGCCAATTATTGGCGGTGAGTTCTTGCCTATACTTTGCCAGAAAGTGTATGGTATCATCTACAGAAATACCAAATGCAATGCTAAATACCAAAATAGTAGAAGGCTTTATTGGTACGCCCACAAAGCCCATAATACCGGCGGTAATAACCAATGGTAATAAATTAGGGATCAATGAAATCACAATCATTCTAAAAGACCTAAATAAATACGCCATAAAAAGTGCAATCAGCCCAATAGCCAATGCAAGAGACATAATTAAGTTTTTTACTAGGTACTTTGTACCTTTTAAGAATAGCAATGCGCTACCGGTCATGTATACATTATACCGTTCAGCCGGAAATATTTTATTAATGTTTTCCAGTAAACGCTGTTCAATTTCTTCCATGCGGCTAGTATTGACATCTCGCATGAAAGTTGTAATTCTTGCGGTTTGCCCCGTACTATCAACAAAAGACTTTAATAAATTACCATTGTCAGATGATTTTCGAGCAACATCCATTATAAAGGTGTTCTCTTGACTAGTAGGTAGTTGATAGTATTTTGGTATGCCATTGTAAAAAGCCTGCTTGGAATACTTTACTAGGTTTACAACGGATACTGGTGTAGAAAGTTCTGGAATTTCTTCAATAACTTCTCCAAGTTGATTCATTCGTTTAAGAGTAGCTGGTTTTAAAACACCTTTAGGCGTTTTTGTGTCGACTACTATTTCAACGGGCATAATCCCTTTAAATTCCTTTTCAAAAAAACGAATATCATGAAAAAATTCCGCATTCTTGGGCATGTCCTCAATTGGACTTCCTGAAATTCTTATTTGATAAATACCAATAATACTAATTACCAATAGTGAGATTGAAACTATATAGACAGTAATTCTTCTATGTCTAACTATACCTTCCATCCATTGTACAAATGCATCAATCCATTTTTTATTTAAATGTTTTAAATGCTTCGTTTTGGGTAGCGGCATGAAGCTATAGATAATCGGAATAATTAGTAAAGACAATACAAATATTCCAAGAATGTTAATGGAGGCGACAATACCGAATTCTTTTAGTAAGGTACTGTCCGTTATTATAAAAGTGGCAAAACCTGATGCTGTGGTAATATTCGTCATTAACGTAGCATTTCCAATTTTGGAAATTACACGTTGTAGTGAAAGTGCCTGATTACCATGTTTCTTTACTTCCTGCTGATATTTATTAATTAGGAAAATACAGTTTGGTATACCTATTACAATTATTAATGGTGGAATAAGAGCTGTAAGAACAGTTATTTCATATTGCAGTAAGCCCAGTAAGCCAAATGCCCACATTACACCAATTATTACAACACACATTGAAATTACAGTGGCTCTAATACTTCTAAAGAAAAAGAAGAAGATTAAGGATGTAACACCTAATGCAGCTAAAATGAATTTACCTATTTCATCTATGATGTTCTGAGAATTCATAGTTCTCACATAAGGCATTCCAGATATGTGAACATCTAAATTTGTTTCTTTTTCAAAATTCTTTACCAGTGTATTTATATCCTGTAGAATAAAGTCTTTTCTAACACTAGTGTTGACAATGTCCTTATCTAGGTTAACAATAGTACGTATTGTTTTACTTTCTTTATTGTAAATTAAGTTGTCATAAAAAGGTAGGTCGTTAAACAAGTGTTGGGTAATACTGTCTATTTCTTTTTTAGTCTTTAATTCGCCATTGATTAAAGGGCGCATCTCAAACTCCTGTTTTTCATTGTTTTTAATGAGTTCTTTTAAGTTGTCGGTCGAAATCACAAATTCAACTTCTGGAAAAGCAGCTAATTGCTTACTAAGCTTATTCCATCTATTAAAATTTGTAGGAGTAAATAATGCACTATCACGAACGGCAAAAACCACCGCATTGCCTTCTTCCCCAAATTTGCTAAGAAAATCTTGATACTGTTGGTTTACAGGGTGATCGTCTGGTAATAGGTTAGTTTGCGAGCTTGAAAATCGCATATATTGCCATTGCCAACCCATAAATACGGTGAAACAAGCAATCAATATTAAAATTAGGATTCTATTGCGGAGAATTATGTTTGCCGTTTTAGGCCAAAATCCTTTCGTAAGTTTAGCTACCATAACTGTTTTTGCAGGTGGCAAAGGTAACTATTAGCTTCATCTGTTCCTAAATTGAAAAGTTTAAATTTTATACAAAAAGAAAAAGCTACCGTGTATAGGTAGCTTTAAAATAATATTTATAAATCTTATAATTAAACTTTCATAATCTCTGCTTCCTTTTTTGCTAGGAAATCATCTATTTTCTTGGTGAAGATGTCGGTTAAATCTTGAACATCTGCAGTTGCATTTTTTTGAAGATCCTCAGAAATATCCAAATCCTTTATTTCTTTATTGGCATCTTGTCTTGCGCTACGCACACCAACCTTTGCATGTTCTGCTTCTGCTTTTGCTTGTTTTGAAAGTTGAATTCTTCGTTCTTCCGTTAATGGTGGAACGTTGATTATAATTAAATCGCCATTATTCATAGGGTTGAAACCTAAGTTGGCATTCATTATAGCTTTTTCAATTTCTTGAAGCATTCCTTTTTCCCATGGTTGAACCGAAATGGTTCTACCATCTGGCGTATTAACATTCGCCACTTGAGAAAGTGGTGTTTGTGATCCATAGTAATCAACTAAAACAGATGACAACATAGCGGGACTAGCCTTACCGGCTCTAATTTTTAAAAATTCACGTTCTAAATGCGCTATAGCGGCATCCATGCCTTCTTTTGTAGCGTCTAATACAAATTGTACTTCTTCGTTCATATGGTGAGTATATAGCTATCGCAATAACATTAACTATACCGAAAATTAAAGGTTAACGGTTGTACCAATAGTTTGGCCGTCAACTATTTTCAGCAAGTTTCCTTTTTTGTTCATATCAAAAACTACAATTGGTAGTTCATTTTCTTGGCTTAAGGTAAAGGCTGTCGTGTCCATTACTTTTAATCCTTTGGTTAACACATCTTGAAAAGAAATGTTATCAAATTTGGTAGCACTTTTATCTTTTTCTGGATCAGCTGTGTAAATACCATCTACACGTGTTCCTTTAAGAATTACATCAGCTTCAATTTCAATGGCTCTTAATACTGCCGCAGAATCTGTAGTAAAATATGGGTTACCTGTTCCGCCTCCAAATATAACAACTCTTCCTTTTTCTAAATGCCTCATTGCACGTCTTCGAATAAAAGGTTCGGCAACTTCATTTATTTTTATGGCAGATTGTAATCTGGTTTGTACTCCGTTCATTTCTAAAGCACTTTGTAATGCTAAACCATTTATAACAGTTGCTAGCATACCCATGTGATCTCCTTGTACTCTGTCCATTCCTGTAGCAGCTCCTGCCAATCCGCGAAAAATGTTTCCACCTCCAATTACAATGGCGACTTCAATTCCTTTTTCAACTACTTCTTTTATCTCTTCAGCATATTCATTTAGACGGTTAGAATCTATGCCATATTGCTTTTCGCCCATTAAGGCTTCACCGCTTAATTTAAGAAGAATTCTTTTGTAGTGCATGTAAATTTTTATTTGCCACCAAAAATAATGAAAATTTTCGATGGAAGTGTTCTATATTTTATTCATGCAAAACATAATTGCACATGAAAGGATGGATACATATTATCTATCTTTGGTAACCTTTATTTTAAAAATTCACATATAAAGTTTTATGAAAAAAAATGTTTTATTTATTGCAGTTGCCTTAATACTGAATGCCTGTGGGGCAGGTAAGGCATTGATGTCTGTGGAAAAAAGTACTATTGTAGCTTCAATAGACTTAATTAATGTAGTTGAAGATAGAGTGCAGGTAGATTTAAATCCTGGTGCATTTACTACTTCTACTGTAATTTTTAGAATTCCTAAAACCGTACCTGGCACCTATAGTTCTGATAACTATGGTAAATATATTCAAGATTTTAAAGCCCTTGATTATAAAGGAGCTGAGTTAAAAGCTACAAAGCTTGATGATAATTCTTGGAGTGTTGCTAATGGTGTTAACCTCGATAAAGTACAATATTGGGTTAACGATACTTATGATACGGAGAATGAAGTGGAAGATGCGGTGTTTTCGCCTGCAGGTACCAATATAGCTGTTGGTAGTAATTTCATGCTTAATCTTCACGGGTTTGTTGGCTATTTTGATGGTTTTAAAGAAGTTCCTTATTCTATTTTAATAAATAAACCTGCAGACTTAATAGCGACTACAACCCTTTCTATTGAGCCAAATAGAAAACCTGATTCCTTGTGGGATGGTTTTCTTGCAAAAAGATATTTTGACGTGATCGATAATCCAATCATGTATGCAAAGCCTAATACTGAAAGCTTTGAGATTAATGGTATTACGGTTACTTTAAGTTTGTTCTCTCCTAATAATGTTTATAAAGCGGCAGATTTAAAGGAGAGAATGAAGTCTATGATGGGGGCGCAAAAGAAGTTTTTAGGTGAAGTAGATAGCACTAAAGAATATAACATTTTATTGTATTTGTCAGATGTCAATATTCCAGATGCAAATGGTTACGGAGCATTGGAGCATCATACCTCTACCGTTGTAGTTTTGCCGGAAGCAATGGATATTGGGCGATTAGAGCAGGCAATGGTTGATGTGGTTTCACATGAGTTTTTTCATATTGTAACGCCATTATCAGTTCATTCAAAAGAAATACAGTATTTTGATTTTAACGACCCAAAAATGTCTCAGCATTTGTGGATGTATGAAGGTACGACTGAGTATTTCGCCAATTTATTTCAGGTACAACAAGGACTAATATCAGAAGATGATTTTTATGTACGCATGCTTGGTAAAATTAATAATGCTGAATTTTACGATGATAATATGTCTTTTACAGAAATGAGTAAGAATATTTTGGAACAGCCATATGAACCAAATTATGCTAACGTTTATGAAAAAGGCGCTTTAATAAATATGTGTCTGGACATTATCTTAAGAGAGAAGAGTAATGGCGAGAAAAGTATGCTTTGGTTAATGAAAGAGCTGTCTAAGAAATATGGTACTGATGTACCTTTTGAGGATGATACTTTATTTGGTGAGATAGTATCAATTACTTATCCTGAAGTAGATGTTTTTTTAAAGCAACATGTTATAGGTGATACTCCAATTGATTATGAAGTTTATTTTGAAAAGGTAGGTTTGGCTACTAATGATGTACAAGAGTCTACAGGATACTTTTTTGATGGTCAGATACCTTATATGGATGTTGATGTGCAAAATGATAGTGTAGTCTTCATTCGTGAGAATATAGAATTAAATTCATTTTTTGAAGATTTAAAATTACAAGGAGGTGATATTTTTAAAACAATTAACGGTCAAGATATCAATTTAGAAACGTTGCGTCCTATTATAGGTGAAAGTTTTGCTTGGACTCCTGAAACTGAAATTAGCATGACTGTTGTGCGTGATGGGGAAATTGTTGCAGTTGAAGGTGTGGTTGGTCAGCCAGTGAAAAAAGTTAAAAAAATTGTTCCTTTACAAGAGCTGAGTCAGAAAACAATTGATTTGCGTAATGCTTGGTTGAAAAACTAAGAAAGAGTTAAAATTTTTGAATATAAAAAAACCGTCTACTTTTTACAGTAAGACGGTTTTTTATTGAGTTAGTTGTATTATAATTAACCTAATGCAACTCTTTTAAATCCTACTACTTCTAAATTAGAATCAATAGACTTTACATATTGAGCAACACTTTGCTTGCTGTCTTTAATGAAATCTTGGTTTACTAAAGTGTTATCTTTAAAGAAACGCTTTAATTTACCTTTAGCGATGTTTTCTAACATTGCTTCTGGCTTTCCTTCTTGACGTAATTGATCTTTTGCAATCTCTATTTCTTTATCAATAACAGATTGATCAACACCATCTTCATTTAGCGCTACAGGGTTCATTGCAGCAGCTTGCATAGAAACATCTTTAGCAACTTCTTCAGCACCTGCAACCGAAGCTGAAAGACCTGTTAAAACAGCTATTTTGTTTCCTGCGTGAATATAAGAACCAACAAAAGGAGCGCTTAAAGTTTCATAACCACCTATTTCGATTTTCTCACCGATAACACCAGTCTGCTCAATAAGCTTTTCTTGAACAGTCATTCCTTTGTAATCAGCAGCTAAGAAAGCTTCTTTAGAATCAAAATTGATCGCTAAATCTGCTAATTCAGTAGCTAACGTTACAAATGTTTCGTTTTTAGCAACGAAATCGGTCTCGCAGTTCAAAGAAATGATAACACCTTTAGAGTTATCGTCATTTACTTTTGCAATTGCTGCACCTTCAGAAGAATCTCTGTCAGCTCTTTTTGCCGCAACTTTTTGACCTTTTTTACGAAGAACTTCGATTGCAGTTTCAAAATTGCCATCAGCTTCAACTAAGGCTTTTTTGCAATCCATCATTCCTGCACCAGTAGTTTTTCTTAATCTATTAACTTCTGCAGCTGTAATCTTTGCCATCTTTTTTACTTTTAGTATACCCGTTTTATAGGGTTGTTCTTAGATATATTTTATAAATGTAGTAACTTATTCTACACCACCTTTAGTGTTGTCTTGCCACTCTTTAAGTTCGTCCCACTTACCATCTGCAGCCATTTTAGCTTGCTTTGGCCATGAGGTAGGATCTAAATGTGCCATTCTAGAACTTGCTTCAGTTAAAATCCCTTTGATTTTATCAGCATCTCCTTTAGATAGGTCAGCGTAAGTAGCTATACCTGCAGCAACTAATGCTTCAGCAGCTTTTGGTCCAATTCCTTCAACTTTCGTTAAATCATCAGCTTCAACTTTTGCCTCTTTTGCTACAGCTTCTTTAGTAGCTTCAACATTTACTTCAATGTTTGGTACATTATCAACAACTGGTGCTGGTTTAGTATCAACTTTTTCAGGAGATGGAGCTGGCTTTTCAGCAGTTACTTTTTTCTTAGGAGCTTTATCTTTTTTCTCAGATTTACCTTCAGCTGCATCACCTTTTTCAGCCTTACGTTCAGCAAGACCTTCAGCTACTGCATTGGTAACTTCTGTCATAATAATGTCAATAGATTTTGAAGCATCATCATTTGAAGGAATCAAATAATCTACATCTCTAGGATCGCAGTTGGTATCAACCATTGCGAAAATAGGAATGTTCAATTTTTGTGCCTCTTTAACTGCAATGTGCTCTCTCATTGTATCAACGATGAACAATGCACCTGGTAAACGTGTCATTTCAGAGATAGAACCTAAATTCTTTTCTAATTTTGCACGTAAACGGTCAACTTGCAATCTTTCTTTTTTAGATAGTGTAAGGAAAGTACCATCTTTCTTCATACGATCAATAGAAGCCATTTTCTTAACAGCTTTACGAATAGTAACGAAGTTTGTTAACATACCACCTGGCCATCTTTCTGTGATGTAAGGCATGTTTACATTTGCTGCTTTTTCAGCAACGATGTCTTTTGCTTGTTTTTTGGTAGCTACGAAAAGTATTTTTCTACCTGATGCTGCAATTTTGCTAAGAGCCTCATTGGTCTCGTCTAATTTTGCAACTGTTTTGTAAAGGTTGATTACGTGAATACCATTACGCTCCATGTAGATGTAAGGAGCCATGTTTGGATTCCACTTTCTTGTAAGGTGACCAAAATGTACACCTGCTTCTAATAATTGTTTTACTTCGACTCTCGCCATTTTAAATTTAGTTTACGTTCTTATGAATTAGCAATGACAAAGTGGTATTTGCATAAGCAAAAGCCTCCATCATTTAGATGCTAAACTAATTTACCTTGAATTATAAATAATTAAGGATTTTTAATTGTCCGTAATGGACTTTCAATGAACTAGTTAATAATCTGGTTTTCCCCAGTGTGATAAAATATAAAAACAGGCACCCAAAAAAGGTGCCTGGTAATCTTGAAACTCGAATTAACGTTTCGAGAATTGGAATTTTTTACGTGCTTTCTTCTGACCGAATTTCTTACGTTCAACCATTCTAGGATCTCTAGTTAAAAGACCTTCTGGTTTTAAGATAGTTCTGTTCTCAGCATCAATCTCACACATAGCTCTAGATAAAGCAAGACGAATAGCCTCTGCTTGACCTGTAATACCACCACCGTAAACATTTACTTTTACGTTGTAAGTATCTAAGCTTTCAGTTAATGTGAAAGGTTGTTTTACTTTGTATTGAAGTGTTGCAGTTGGGAAGTATACACTTAAATCTTTATTGTTAATGGTAATGTCTCCATTTCCATCAGAAAGATATACTCTCGCTACAGCGGTCTTTCTACGACCAATTTTATGAATTACTTCCATCTTATTTAATATCTTTTAGGTTAACAACAGTAGGTTTTTGAGCTTCCTGACCGTGCTCTGTACCTGCGTAAACTTTTAAGTTTCTAAAAAGCTCTGCACCTAATCTATTCTTAGGTAACATACCTTTTATCGCTTTTTCAAGAATACCTTCTGGGTTTTTCTCTAATAACTGTTTTACGCTAGTAGTACGTTGACCACCTGGGTAGCCAGTGTATCTCATGTATGATTTATCAGACCACTTGTTTCCTGTAAGAACAATTTTCTCTGCGTTGATAATAACAACATTATCACCACAATCAACATGAGGGGTGAAACTTGGTTTGTGCTTTCCTCTTAACAAATAGGCGACTTTAGAAGCCATGCGTCCTAATGTTTCTCCTTCGGCATCTACCAATAACCACTCTTTGTTTACAGTTGTTCTGTTGGCCGAAACGGTCTTATAACTTAATGTATCCACTACTGCTATTTTTAACTATTATTTTAATCAATCCCGTCAAAGGGGCTGCAAATCTACGATTATTAACTTGAATTGCAAATACTTGTTTCTTTATTTTTTACATTTTTTAAATAAATGTAATTTCTAACTGCTTTATTTTTATTGAGATACTGTTAAACTTATTGAATTTGTTGCCTTTTTTGTAACAATTCTATTTTTCAAGTGTCTCTTCTAGCAACTAAACAATCAACCAAAGAACCCATTATTATGCTAAAGTACTTAGTAAGTTGCATACTTTTCCTTTACGTCACCAACACGCTAATTGCGCAAAATGAAGTTGCAAAGGTACAAAGGGAATATGTTACTGCGCAACTTCCTGTAGATAAAGAAATTATTATTGACGGTAAGTTATCAGATTCTGAGTGGGATTATGTTCAGTGGGATGACGATTTTACCGTTTTTGAACCTTATAATGGTAAAAAAGCAAGTCAACTTACTAAATTTAAAATCACTTATGATTCAAAATTTTTATACGTCGGTATACGATGTTTTGATAGTATACCGTCTAAAATTGAAAGCCGTCTGGCTCGAAGAGATAATTTTTCTGGAGATTGGATAGAAATTAATATAGATAGTTATAATGACAATCGAACTGCTTTTTCTTTTAACGTATCTGCGGCCGGTGTAAAAGGAGATGAGTTTGTATCTCAAAATGGAGATTATTGGGATTCTAGCTGGAACCCGATCTGGTATACCGCTTCACTTATTGATGATAAAGGATGGTCTGCAGAAATGAAAATACCTTTTAGCCAATTAAAATTTGGGTCTGCAGATGAACAGATATGGGGTCTGCAGGTACATAGGAGGTATTTTAGGGGCGAGGAGCGTTCTATATGGCAACCTATTGGCTTAGATGCTCCTGGTTGGGTAAGTGAATTTGGGAAATTGAAGGGGCTTAAAAATATTCAACCTCAGAAACAATTAGAAATACAGCCTTTTTTGGTCAATCAATTTGATAGTTATCCTGCTCAAAATGGAAATCCTTATAGAGATGGAAAAGACTATAAATTAAATGTTGGACTAGATGCAAAAATTGGATTAACCAATGATCTTACTTTAGATTTAACCGTTAATCCAGATTTTGGACAGGTAGATGCCGACCCAGGTGCAATTGCCTTGGACGGATTTCAAATCTTTTTTGAAGAGAGAAGACCTTTCTTTATTGAGAATAAGAACATATTTGACTTTGAATTTGCAGATGGTAATGACAATATATTTTATAGTAGAAGAATAGGCAGAAGCCCGCAAAGTTTTGCAACTATCACATCTGGTGAGTTTGTAGACGAGCCAACCAATTCCACTATTTTGGGTGCTGCTAAGTTTTCTGGTAAAACGAAAAATGGTTGGTCACTAGGTTTATTGGAAAGCGTTACGGGTAATATGTATGCGGATGTTGAAGATGTTGCGGGTAATAAAAGATCTGAACTTGTAGAGCCTTTAACCAATTATTTGGTAGGTAGGGTACAAAAAGATTTTAATGAAAGAAACTCTTTTGTGGGTGGTATTTTCACGGCCACAAATAGAAATATACCTGATAATTTAGATTTTTTAAGAAGAGGTGCATACACTGGCGGTCTAGATTTTAAACATAATTGGAAGAATAGAAACTACTATGTTGAAGGTAATTTTGTGGGAAGTCATATTACGGGTAGTGAAAGTGCAATCGCTCTTACACAAACGAGTATTACTCATTTGTTTCAGCGAGTAGACGCAAGTCATGTTTCTGTTGACACCAATAGAACTTCGCTTACCGGTACTGGTGGTAAAATAGAAATAGGTAAAGCTGGTGGTGGAAATTGGAGATATGATGGAGGTGTTATTTGGCGTTCTCCAGAATTAGAACTTAACGACGTTGGTTTCTTGAGGCAGGCAGATGAGATCAAACAAACAGCATCTGTAAGTAGGCTATTTCTAAAGCCAACGAATTTATACAGAAAGGCAAATATGCAATTTAGCCAGTATTCTACTTTTGATTTTGAAGGTAATTATAATAGAGTTCAGTATGAATTTCAAGGATTTATAAATTATAAAAATAATTGGTGGACAGAGGTTGGTGCAGCGCACAAACCTCGTATTTTTTCTAATACAGTATTACGTGGAGGACCAAGATGGCGTTGGTCTGAGGAGAACTTTGCTTATCTTTTCTTTGGCTCTGATAGTAGAAAAAAAATAAGTTTCACTTTAGGTTATGTAAATAGTCAGGCGGCACAAAATAATTTTTCTTTGAAAAGGTATGTTCTAAGACTTTCGTATCAACCTTTTGATGCTTTTAACTTGTCAGTTTCTTCAGAATATGAAGAAAACCCTAATAAAACTCAATATGTAACTGAAGAGAATTATAGTGGCACTGCAAGGTATATAACTGGCAGTATTGATCAGAAAACATTTAGTACGTCCATTCGATTTAATTATAGTCTAAATCCTAATTTATCCATTCAATATTATGGAGAGCCTTTCATATCAAGAGGTACATATTCTGGGTTTAATTTTATTAATAATCCCATTGCGAAGAAATTAGAGGAACGTGTTACTATGTTCTCAGAAAATCAAATATCAAAAGCTACTTCAAACGATGCATATTTAATAGATGAGAATATTGATGGTACGGTAGATTATCAAATAGAAAATCCAGATTTTTCATATGTTCAATTTAGGTCTAATTTGGTTCTTAGATGGGAATATATACCAGGTTCGGAGATATTTTTAGTTTGGTCTCAGGGCGTGGTAGGAGCTGGAAATCCAAATGAAACTTTGGGAAAAAATTTAAATCGTCAAATTTTAGATCAACAAAAAGATAACACCTTTTTGTTAAAAGCTACTTATAGATTTATTCTATAATTTCTGTTTTGTTAATCTGCCCGTTTACTCTTAATTGAAATAATATGTTGATTTTTTCGTTTTATATCCTTGAACAACCAAAAAACTAAAAAGATGTACAAACATATTTTACTTGCAGTTAGTTTAGCTTTTGCACTAGTATCGTGCAGTTCTGATAAAGATGAGACTGAATCAGATGCTGAAACAAATAGTACTGCAATAATAGGTACTTGGGATGCTACTGAGCTACTAATCGATAATGAAACAGCAAGTGATGACGTTAAATTTGGAAAGCAAATTTTAGACTTTCTTTCAGATAGAGATTGTTACATAATTACATTACAATTTAATGAAGATTTAAGTGCTAATGCTACCAATTCTGCAAATTATGTAGAAGTTAATGCTACGGCGACAGGGTTGGATATTCCTTGTCCTTCTGAGTCTGACACAAATACTAGTACCTATACCTTTGATGGTGAAACGGTAACTACTATTGATGAAAATGGTGAAGAGTTAGCTATAGGTGTTACCATCGATGGTGATATTATGACTGTTGATGCAAGTGATTTAGATATTCCTAATTTCTCAGAAGATGGGCAATTAATTTTTGTAAAGCGATAAAAGCTTAATTTTATAATATAAAACGAGCCCTTACATTTATGTGAGGGTTTTTTATTGCTTATAAAATTTTGCTTTTACATTTTGATTTTCGGACTGTATACTTATCATATATAATCCTTTTTCAAGATTAAATACGGGAATATTTAGCGCATTTCTTTTAATGTCCCATTGGTGGTAGATTATTTGAGTGCCATAACTATCTCTAATGCTTATTGCGGCATTTGTGTCGTTTTTGAGACCTAGTACATTAATAACATTTGTAGCTGGGTTAGGAAAGATCTTAACATCATTTTTGACCTCTTGTGCAGATAGTTGTGTTGCCCCCAGCATTATTAAGAATATTATGATTAAAAAATGTTTCATAAAATAAAATATAGCGTACTTCTGCAATGAAGTACACTATATGCTAACGTTTATAAAATACTTTTTCGTCTAGCTTTAAATAAACTTTAACTTTCTAGAAAGTGAAATAGGTCTCGCTGGTAGATGTGTTGTCACTACTATCTTTAGATACAACTTGAACGATATATTGCTGTCCGGCAGTGATATTGTAATTCGTGTTTTCGTCAGTGGTATTTTCAAGAATCAATACTAAGTTTCCCGAGGTACCGATATACACATCATAATTAACCAAATCATTATCTAAATCTTCACCTATCCAAAATACGGTTACTGTCCCGTCACCATTATCTGAAACACTAATTTCTGCAGGGAATGGAGCAAAGTTTTCTGTACTGGTTCCTTCAGAATAGAAATTCCAAGAATCACTAGCTAAAGTTTTTGCACCTAAGATTGCTGTTACAGTCCATGAAAATTGTGTGCCCTTTGGTAATCCTACGGCCAAAGATGTTGAATTTACCGTCCTTGTATCTGTAGTATTGTTTTCTTGATTTGTAATTTCCAATTCATATGATGTTGCGTTAGAAGAGGCAGCCCATTGAAACTCAATGTTTACACCGTCTACACCATTGTCTTCACCTTCTGTACATATTAAATTATTGTCGGGAAAAAGAAGGTTGAATGCACCTAGTTCTTTTTCTTCAGGAGGAGTAGGGCTATTACCGTCATCACTTCCGCCACAGGAAACTACTAGTAAACCCATTAATATTAATTTTATAGCTATTCTCATTTTTTTACAAATTTAATGTTGATTTCCTTTTCACCGTTTGTAATGGTCAATAAGTATAAACCTGGCGAAAGGCTTGAAATATTCATTTCTAAAGTGCCGCCTGAAATTTGGCTATTTTCCGCTATTGCGGTCGCTCCGCTTAAATTAGATATTAGAATTTGAGCATTCGCCATTTCATCAAGACCTTCAACAGTTAAAATATCTGCAACAGGATTTGGCGAAAGTATCGCATTGTCAATGATAACACTATCATTGAATATACCTTGACAATTTTTATCGGTTTCAATAAGAATAAGGTTTGCGCCTTTATCTAATGGAAAGGATAATTGTTGATTGTCAACGTTATTAAATTCAAAGAAATAGGTTTTATCATTCACCAAAACTTCGTAATTTTTACTTCCAGATACTACGACGCTCGCATTTTTAGCAGTATAGTCTATTACGGTTTTTCCAGAAATGAATTCTTCTGGGGTTTCAATATTCAAACTAAATTCTACATTAGGTGCTCCAACTAATCGTCCAATCTCTGAATTAGCAACAATGTTATAAGAACCTGGTTCTAGATCAGTAACCATAAGGGTACTTCCGTTTTGTTGCGTATAATTAGCAGAGAAATTATTAGGGCCCGTTATCGCTATTATATGTGTTTGATTAACTTTAAATTCAACAGTAAGCATTCCGTTGGCTGTGTCAGGGCAAGAAGTGCTCGTAGCTTTTGCAATAATATCATCTGGTTTTGGTACTAAAATGTCTTGATAGCTACAACCGGTGGTGCCAGTTACAGCACCAATTGGTGTATTCTTGCAAACATCAATATCATTAGGTACACCATCGTTATCATCATCACCTTGTATATTAATAGGATTTAAATAAAGTGTTAAGTCAGGTAATAAACTATTTGTAATTACACAATCGTAAGCACCTTGATGTTCATTTGAAAAGTTACTAATAACATAAGTTGATTCTGTTGCATTATCAATTGGTATTTCATTTAATCTCCATTGATATATGTTATTTGGTTCTATAGTCTGGTCAATTTTAAGAGTGTAGCTTTCTGTGGGGTTTATAATAATAGAACTACTTTCTCCCAAGTTCGTTTGACCGTAATAGCTAAAAGTTATGTTTTCAGCTAAATTCTGCGACATTTCCAGTATATCTTCAAAAACGAATTCATTAGAGCTTATGGAAACAGCGTATACATTTGTAGATGCAAAATTTGGTATTTTACCATGAAAATTGTTATTGGACAATAAAATTCGATCTAATGATGGTATGTTAGTAAGCTCAATAGGTATTGTACCATTTAAATTATTGTTATAAGCTTGAAAATCTACAAGATTGGTTAATTGACCTAGCGAAAGAGGTAATGATCCTTCTAAATTGTTCTGACTCAATTTTAGAGTTGTGATATTCTGTAATTGCCCTAGCTCTGTTGGTATCTCTCCAGTTAAATTATTTACGGAAATATCTAAGTATGACAAATTGTTTATTAAACCTAGTTCTACAGGAATTGATCCGCTAAAAGAGTTATAACTTAAATCAAGATATTGCAAACTTGTTACTTGAGAGAGAAAGTCTGGAATCTCCCCTTCGAAGTTGTTGCTAGCTAGTAAAAGTGATCTTAAATTAGGTAAGTTGGTCATAGAAGTTGGAATTGTACCTTCTATATTATTCCGCTTAAGATTAATTGTTTCAATACTGATTAAGTTGCCTAGCTCTTCTGGTAATGATCCAGATAATTCGTTGTCGAAGAACATTGCGAAAGTTAATTTAGATAAGTTCCCAAATTCTGGAGGAATTTCGCCCGATATTAAATTATTTGAAATATTAAACTGTTCTAAATTTGTAAGGTTACCAATTTGTGGTGGTATAACTCCTGTTATTTGATTTACATTTTCAGGTACAGTTGGATTGGAGGCGCTAGAAAGATTCAAAACCTTTAATTCCGTTAATAGACCTATTTCAGGAGGTAAGTTTCCGGTAAGTTTGTTTTCTGTTAAATAAAGATATTCAACTCTTCCTTCTGAATTTAAGGTTACTCCATACCAATTTTCAATATCCTGTTCTTCTAAATCCCATGTGTTAACCCAGTTTGGTCCTCCTGTGGCGTTGTGTAATGCGATTAAGGCATCTCGATCTGTGTTATTTGCTACATTGGCTCTAAATACCATTTTATCCAATAATATTTTTTGTTGTGCTTGATCAGATACCGCTCTAATTTGTAAATTAACTATTTCATTTGATGTCAACGTAAATGTGGTGGAGTAGGTGTTCCATTCGTTTTCAGAAGGGTTCAGCGTAAACTCCTCAATTATATCTGCAAAAATACCTTGCGTTAATTGTAATTGTAACGAATTAAAGGTTCCTTCCAAAACACTATAATCGATTTCTAAAAGATATTCTACACCACCATATAATTGAATGTTGTTCTGAAATATTGATGAGGTGTTGGTGCCATTATTTCCAGTAGTCAATTCTAAGCTATAATCAAGATTGTCACTAATAGTTGCATTTTTATTCCAAGAACTTCCTGGAATTAGATTGATGCCCCAATCGGCTAGGTTACTGCCGCCACCAAAAGACCAATCTTCAAAACTAGGGTCTTCAATAACACTTGAAGCATCTATTAATATTTCGCAACCGTTTTCATCAACGGCTAGGGCTGTTGGTGGTGTATTTGGGCATGTATCTTCTGTATCGGGTACTCCATCATCATCTGCATCCGCTGGTGTATCGCCCAATACTTTCATATTGTCAATTAGAACAGAACTTGTAGGAGATGTATTTGCTCTAAATGCTAATTCGAAAACATAATCTTCATCTGTATCGGTATTAAAATCAACAGTGTAGGTATGCCAGTCGCCATCACTTTCCATGGGGACAAATTCATTTAAGTATTGTATGGTATAACTTCCGGCATCCTTTAAAATATACAAATTGGCACTTATAGTATTACCAATGCCCGAGGTTACTTTATAATCAAAAGAATACGTGTAGGTCGCATTGGTTGGTAAAACTACATCACTTGCATTTCTAGTGCTAAGTTCGGTTGGGGTAGATAAAGAGTTGCTTAAATCTAGTTCTAAAGCAAAGTTTTCCTCTGATGAATCGGTGCTTTTAGTTGTGCTGTTTGCATCAATTATACTCCAATTATCGGGTGATTCTGGGTTTCCTGACCAATTTTCAAAGCTGGCATTCTGTAGATAATTTGTTTGTGAAAATCCTGTAAAACAAAACAAAATTAGGGCTGCCAATAGCAGCCTAGTGTAGTTTTTAATCATAGTAAAATATGGTTAGCAAATACTAATATAAATATTAGCGTTTTGTTAACAGAATATTTTCGTCAAAATACTACAATTGTATTCTTACACCGTGTGGTTTAAATAGTACAAATTTGATTTTTAGTGAGCGACAAGCCAGTTGTCTCCCATGCCTACTTCAACATCTAAAGGCACGGCTATAGTGTAAGCATTTTCCATTTCAGATTTAATTAAAGTTTTTAACTCTTCTAACTCTGGTTTGTAAATATCAAAAACCAATTCATCATGTACTTGAAGTAGCATTTTAGATTTGTAATTGCCTTCTTCCAGTTTTTTGTGAATGTTGATCATGGCAATTTTAATAATATCTGCAGCACTACCTTGTATGGGTGCATTTACGGCATTTCGTTCCGCAGCTCCACGTACTATGGCATTACTACCATTGATGTCCTTCAAATAACGTCTTCTGCCTAAAACAGTTTGTACATAGCCATTGTCACGAGCAAAATCTACTTGCTCGCTCATGTAATTTCTTAATTTCGGGTAGGTCTTGTAATATGTATCTATTAGCTCTTTTGCTTCTGAGCGTGATAAGTCTGTTTGGTTGCTTAAACCAAAAGCAGATACGCCATAGATAATACCAAAGTTTACCGTTTTTGCATTACTACGTTGCTCACGTGTTACTTCTTCTAATGGGACATTGAAAACTTTTGATGCTGTAGAGGCATGAATATCTTCACCATTTTTGAAAGCTTCTATCATGGTAGTTTCTTCACTTAACGCTGCAATAATACGCAGCTCTATTTGTGAATAATCTGCCGCTAACAAAGTGTAATTCTCATCACGTGGAATAAACGCTTTTCTAACTTGTCTACCGCGTTCTGTTCTAATTGGTATGTTCTGTAAATTCGGATTGTTGCTACTTAAACGACCTGTTGCGGCAACAGTTTGCATATAATCTGTATGGACTCTACCCGTAGATGGTTCTACTTGTTCTGGCAATGCATCTACATAGGTGCTCTTCAATTTGGCAAGACCTCTATAATCCAAAACATTTTGAATGATTTCGTGATCTTTTGCTAAATAGGATAATACGTCCTCAGCGGTAGAGTACTGACCTGTTTTAGTTTTTTTAGGTTTGGCTACTAATTTTAATTTATCAAAAAGTATCTCTCCTAATTGTTTTGGTGATCCAATGTTAAATTCCTCACCGGCAACTTCATATATTTTCTTTTCAAGGTCAGCTATATCATTATTTAAATCTGAAGACAGCGAATTCAGGAATTTCTCATCTAAATTAATGCCTTCTAATTCCATATCGGCTAATACGCGTAATAGTGGAATTTCTATTTCTTGAAATAATTTTTCTGTATTTGCTTCTTTTAATTCTGGTCTAAAATGTTGTGCTAATTGGTAGGTGATATCGGCATCTTCAACCGCATATTCAGTTTGTTTTTCTAAAGGAACATCTCTCATGCTCAATTGATTCTTGCCTTTTTTACCTATTAGTTCTGTGATAGAAACAGGTGTGTAGTTCAAATACGTCTCTGCCAACACATCCATATTGTGACGCATATCTGGATTAATTAGATAGTGAGCCAACATGGTATCGAACAAAGGTCCTTTAACGTTAATGTTATATTTGTCTAAAACTTTAATATCATACTTAAGATTCTGACCTACTTTTTCTATTGTTTCAGCTTCAAAGAAAGGGCGTAATTCTTCTAAAAGTGCCTGTACTTCCTCTTTGTTATCCGTAAAGGGTATGTAGAATCCTTTTGTGGCTTCCCAAGAAAAAGCAATACCAACCAATTCTGCAGTCAATGGGTCTAGGCCTGTGGTTTCTGTGTCAAAGCAAACAGAAGTTTGCTGCATAAGGTTTTTTAAGAATAACTTCATTGCCATGCCAGGCGCAACACTTTGGTAAGAATGAGCAACATCTGCAATGGTTTGTCTACTAGAATAATCTTTAACAGTGGCACCAGAATCTGCTGGACTTCCGAATAAAGAGAACTGGCCAGAACCTGCATCTTGAATTTCCTTTTTTGCTACCGGAACATCTGAAGCTTTAGCTGGGGTTTCTTCAGTTTCTGAAGAAAATAATTTAATAAACTGATCTTTTAATCTTCTAAATTCAAGTTCCTCAAATATTTTCTGAACCTCTTCGCCATTTGGTTCAGACATTTCATAATCACTAGCATTAAAGAGAACATCAACATCTAAACAAATTGTGGCTAATTTTTTGGATAAAAGCCCCAGTTCTTTATTGGCTTCAACCTTTTCTCTCATTTTACCTTTAAGTTTATCGGTATTTTCGAAAAGATTTTCCATGGAATCGAAATCAGCAATAAACTTTTTTGCAGTTTTGTCGCCAACACCTGGAAGACCAGGAATGTTGTCACTTGCATCACCCATCATTCCTAAATAATCAATAACCTGTTCAGGTCTTTTGACACCAAAACGTTTTTGAATTTCAGGAATACCCCAAATTTCAATTCCGTTACCCATTCTTGCTGGGCGATACATAAAGATGTTTTCTGAAACCAACTGTCCAAAATCCTTATCAGGTGTAACCATAAAGACTTTGTATTCTTCTTTTTCTGCTTGTTTAGCTAACGTACCAATGATATCATCTGCTTCCCAACCTTCTTTTACAACAACGGGAATATGCATAGCCTTTAATATTTCTTGAATATAAGGTATGGCAATACGAATGGCATCTGGTGTTTCTGATCTATTGGCTTTATATTCAGGAAATAGATCGGTACGTTCTGCGCTGCCTCCTTTGTCAAAACAAACAGCTAGATGGTCAGGTTTTTCGCGGCGTATTACATCAAACAAAGAATTCATGAACCCCATAATAGCTGAGGTGTCCATGCCTTGAGAATTTATTCTAGGGTTTTTTATAAGTGCGTAGTATCCACGGAATATTAGTGCATATGCATCTAGCAAAAAGAGTCTTTTTTGATCTGCCATTTTTGAAAATTGATTGTAAAAGGTTAAAAGTACAAATTGATACCGAAACTATAAGGGAGATTGCCCTATAGCTTGGACATTAAATATTGAAAGGATTTTGAATTTAACTTTTTAAATAACTGTCAGAAGGATTATTTATATGACCTTCTTTTGTAAATGTTCTATAGGTAAAGCCTGGGTGAATGCAGTATCCGCCAGTTTCGCCTTTTTTGTTGATGGCTATAAAACCAATTTGAAAATCTTGTTTGTCCTTATTCTTGGCTATGATGCGTTTTACGCCTTCTTCGCAAGCTTCTTGTGGAGATTTTCCTTGTCGCATTAATTCGACAATTAAGAAACTACCAACTGTTCTGACAACTTCTTCACCAACACCTGTTGCTGTTGCACCACCTACTTCATTATCAACGAAAAGTCCGGCACCAATAATAGGCGAGTCACCAACTCTACCTGCCATTTTATAGGCCATGCCGCTGGTGGTACAAGCACCGGCAATATCTCCATCGGCATCAATGGCGAGCATACCAATTGTGTCGTGATTTTCAATATTGATGATGGGTTTGTACTGCGAAGTTTTTTTCCATTCTAACCACGCTTGTTTTGATTCTTCGGTAAGTAAGTCTGTTTTTTCAAAACCTTGCTCATATGCAAATTGTTCAGCTCCTTTGCCTGCTAGCATTACATGAGGAGTTTCTTCCATAACCTTTCTGGCTACCGAAATTGGATTAGCAATATTTTGCATAGCCAATACGGCACCACAATTACCGTCTTTATCCATAATACAAGCGTCTAGAGTGACATTTCCATCTCTGTCCGGTCTGCCGCCATTACCTACAGTGCTATTGTTCAAATCGTTTTCTTCTACCATAACACCTTGGTGTACGGCATCTAAAGAACTGCCTCCTTTTTCAAGAACTTCCCAAGCTTTAGCGGTTGCATTACCAAAATCCCAAGTGCAAATGGCAATTGGTAGTATAGGTGTTTTGCCTGTATCTTTTGCTTCTGTAGTTTCGTTACAAGAGGCTAATAATGGTGCCGATAACATTCCCGCAGCTACAGTGCTAGAATTTCTTAGAAACTTTCTTCTTTTCATGGGTTTGGTTCTTTACTTTTAGTGACCTTAAATATAGTAATATGATAGTAGAAGTTTGTGCTAATTCCTTAGAATCTGCCTTGGTTGCCGAACGTGCTGGGGCAGACCGTATTGAGTTGTGTTCAGAACTTGCGGTAGGTGGTTTAACTCCTTCTTACGGATTATTAAAAGCAATTAAAGAACGGTTGTCTATTCCTGTACATGTATTAATTAGACCAAGAAGTGGAGATTTTACATATACTGTAGATGAGCTTAATATTATGCTTAAGGATATTGCACTCTGCGTAGATTTGGGATTTGAAGGTATTGTATCTGGTGTGCTTTTAGATGATTTTACATTAGACGTTGATAGTACCAATAAGTTGAAAGTTGCTGCGGGTAATTTAAAATTCACTTTTCACAGGGCATTTGATTGGATAGTAAATCCGTTGGAAGCATTACAGCAATTAGAAGCAATGCACGTAGATTATATTTTATCATCCGGGCAACAAAAATCTGCACCTGAAGGTATTGATTTTCTGTCAAATTTAAATAAGCAGCGTAAAACAGTTCAGATAATGCCAGGTTCTGGTGTAAATGCTAGTAATGTTGACATGTTTAAAAACTATGGTTTTAATGCGGTGCATCTTTCAGGAACCAAGATGATAAAGACAATTTCAAAGAAACCTATGATTTCTATGAATTCAGCAGGTTTTTTAAGTGATGATCATAGTGCTATTACCCAATTAGAAAATATTAAAGCTGTGGTGGCTAAGGTTAAATAAAATGCAAATGAGTGCACATACCACTGTTATACAGATATCTTTGTAAAAATTCTATTCATGATACGTTGGCTTATATTTACCATAGCATATATAGCTTTAAGCTTTTACGTGCTTCAAGCATTAAAAACAATTACAAAACAACCTTGGTGGTCATGGATTTATATTGCGGTCTCATTGGCTGTCATGATTAATTTCATATATCAATTTACGGTAGGCGAGGAAACTGGTCGTGTTTTAAGTATTCCTAAAAGTTATGCGTTTGGGTTTTTATTGACGATGTTAACTTTTAATGTTATAACAATCTTATTCTTGTTCTCAGAAGATATGTACCGTCTTGTCTCTGGATTGTACCAAAAAATATATGGGGAAGAAAAGCAATTTGGATTACCTGCACGTAGGCGTTTTTTAAGCTTATTGGCTTTAGGTGTTGCCGCAATACCCTTTGGTGCACTTTTGTATGGAATGTATAAAGGGAAATATAATTTTAAGGTTTTAAGGTATAACCTAGAGTTCGATGATTTGCCCGATAGTTTTGATGGTTATCAGATTACTCAGATATCAGACATTCATAGTGGAAGCTTCGATGATAGAAAAATGATTGAATACGGAGTAGATTTGATCAATAAGCAAAAAAGTGATGTGCTTTTGTTTACGGGTGATATGGTTAATAATATGACTTCAGAAATGCTGCCATGGGCAGATTTGTTTAGTACGTTAGAGGCTAAAGATGGTAAATTTTCGGTATTGGGAAATCATGATTACGGAGATTATATTCCTTGGGAAACCGAAGAGATGAAACATCAAAATTTAGAAGACTTAAAAGCATTGCAAAAAAAGATGGGTTTTGACCTTCTTCTTAATGAGCATAGATACCTGCAAAAAGGAGAAGATAAAATTGCTTTAGTAGGAGTAGAGAATTGGGGTAAAGGCGGATTCAAAAAAGCAGGTGATCTTAAGAAAGCTGCTTCACAGATTAAGCCCAATGATTTTAAAATTTTAATGAGTCATGATCCATCGCACTGGGAAATGGAAGTTATTAAAGATGCTTACCATTATCACTTAACCCTAAGCGGTCATACCCACGGTATGCAATTTGGTATTGAGATACCTGGCTGGATAAAATGGAGTCCAGTAAAATGGAGATATCAATATTGGGCAGGTATATACAAAGAGATGGGGCAATTTATTAATGTAAATAGAGGTTTTGGGTTTTTAGGCTACCCAGGAAGAGTAGGAATTTGGCCTGAAATCACTGTAATTACCCTAAAGAAAAAAGCATTAACATGATTTTAACCCTATTGTAGGGTTACAATTAGATAGCCAAGTGTAGTATTTTAACAATTTTTATTACATTTGGGTAACATAGAAAAGCATTTTATATGTCCAAATTTGGTGAGCTAATAGATTTAAAGGTACCCGTTCTTCTGGATTTTTTCGCAGAGTGGAACGAACAGTCGACTGCAATGCATTCTGTATTAAGGGATGTTGCTGCTGCTTTAGGTGATAGAGGTAAGGTAATTAAGATTGATGTGGACAAGAATAAAGAGCTTTCGCAAGCTTTACGCGTTAAAGGATTACCAACCTTAATGATCTACAAAAACGGCGAAATGGTATGGCGTCAAAGCGGAGAGCAAGATGCTAATACCCTAATTGGTATTCTTAAAGAATACGTTTAAAAATTTATAATTTTTTTAAAAGAATAAAACTTTGGGCGAAAGCCCAAAGTTTTTTATTGTGCAGTAATACCAACAGTATCTTCTAGGATATCTGTTCTAGTATTGTCTGGTTGAATAGTATCTGACATTGGTAGGGAATCTGTCATATCAGGATCAGACTGTAACATTTCTTCTCGCATATCCATATCATCTTCATCTTTATAAAAATGTTGGAATTTATCGATGTACTCGTTAAAGATCAATGTTTCTTTCTCTGCAATATCTTCAGTATCATTTGTGATAATGATATCTATATTACGTCTATAGGCTTCCATATCGGCAATTATATCGTCAATATTGCTGTACTGCTCGTCTAAACTAGTAGATGCATAATACTCTAATCTTTCTTGGTACTTCTTTTTTAGTTTCTCAAATAAAGCACGTGCTTTTTGACTTTCCCCAACTTTATAGTATCCGTCAACAAAAGGTTCTACTAAGGTGTAATAGCCAAATTTGTCAACAGGCATATTGGTAAGAGATATTTCAATTATGTCCTTTGCCTTGTCCATTTTATTTTCTTTGATCAATGCTTCGGTCAAGCGAGCTAAATTACCTCTGAACGATACGCTCTGTATACGGGTTTGTACATCATGATAGATGTCACCGCCTGCATTACCCCAATCCCATCCAGATACAATGTCATACATTAAATCTGTGTCTATGCGGCCTAGTTCAAAAGAGTTAGGTCTTTCTGTGCGAATAGGTACTAATTTATAAGCTAGACCATCTAATTGTAAGTAGTCTTTCATCCACAGATATTCTGCATCGTCAAAACTACCTCCAGAGAAATATAAAGGACGTTTCCAATCATTGTTGGCTAGAATATCAAGCATCATCATGCTTTTCTTGGTAATTGCGCTTGGTAGGTCTATGTCTATATATTCAACAATTAAATCTGCATCTTTCTCTTTTACCAATCCGCTATTTAGAACATTCTGCTTGTTTACGGGAACTCTAATTTTATTGGTAGGGTAGTAGACCATATTCTGAGTTTCTTCGGCATACTGACTTAAATCTGCTCCGTTTTGCTCAAATAAATACTTAAGCTTTGTTCTAGGCTTATCGCTATCGATCCAATTTATAAAATCTTTAATAGGCCATCTGTTCTCAGTAATACCTTGGTGGTAAAGAACGTCTCGTGATCCCCATCTATATTTCTCATGTGTAATTTGAGAAGGTATTGGTGCGCTCTCATATGCAGCTACTTTCATTTGATCTACATACCAATCTGTTTCAAAAAGACTGGTACAAACAATACGTACATCTGTTCTGTAATTCTCAATTTCTTGAGCATACCATATAGGGAAAGTGTCATTATCACCTATTGTAAATAATATGGCGCCGGCATCTTCTTGGCAAGAATCTAGGTAGGCTTTTGCAGATGAATTGGCCGTGTATCTATTAGATCTATCATGGTCGTCCCAGTTCTGTACAGCCATAACGGTTGGTACTGCAAGAAGTGATACCACTACTACAACGGGAGCTAATATTTTAGGTGTAATCCAATCTTTGAAACTATCATATAATCCGTAAACTCCTAATCCTATCCACAAGGCAAAAACGTAGAATGAACCTACTAGTGAGTAATCACGTTCGCGAGGTTGAAAAATTCCCGGATTGGTATAAAATTGAATTGCTAGACCTGTAAAAAGAAAGAAAATCAATAATACCCAAAACTGTTTTTTGTCTTTTGAAAGTTGAAAAACGATACCGATGATACCTAAAATAAGAGGTAAGAAGAAATAGGTATTTCTTCCTGGATTATTTTTAATGTCGCTTGGCAGGTTGTCTTGGCTTCCTAAACGCCAGCTATCTATTGCATTTATACCACTTAACCAATTCCCATTATCATTATATCGACCTTGAACATCATTTTGCTTCCCAACGAAATTCCACATAAAGTAGCGTAAGTACATATAGTTGAATTGAAATTCTACCATATATCTAACGTTGTCCCAAAGAGTAGGTGGCTGTACTTCTATATACTCATCAAAACGCTTTAAAAAGCTAATGTATTGATCTGCTCCAATTTCACCATTGGCGAAACCTATTTTAACCTGCTCTGCAGCTTGTCTTAATTCTTGATTTGGTTGTGTAATCTTAAAGTCTAATGCTCCAAAATAGCGCATGTAGTTTTCTGCATTTTGCGAACTCCACATTCTTGGCAGTAAGCCTTGATGTTTTGGATTAGGACCTTGAACGGCGTCTTTGAACTTATTTACAATAATATATTTGCCAAGGGTGTAATCTTTTTCATATTTAGGTTTTCCATCTTGATCTTCACCTGCTGGGGCAAACATATCAGAATAATATGTTCCATATACAGGGCTATCTACGCCAGGGTATTGCTCTCTATTATAATATGCTAAAAGTGCTCTGGCATCTTCTGGATTGTTTTCATTAATAACCACTTTAGCGTTTGCTCTAATTGGTAGCATTAACCATGAAGAAAAGCCTAAAAATAAAAACATCATACAAAGAACAATGGTGTTGGCTGTTCTGTAATCATTTTTACGCGTATAGTTTAATCCGAAGTAGAAAGCAGCGATAAATAAAATTCCAATAATTATTGATCCAGAATTAAATGGCAATCCTATACTGTTGATGAAAAATACTTCTCCCCATCCAAAAAGCTGAAGTACATAAGTAAGGGAGAATTTGTATACCAGCATCAATATGGCGATAACAACAATGTTCGCTAATAAAAAGTTTTTTACGGTAGTCTTTTTGTATGTTTTGAAGTAATACAAAAGTCCAATAGAAGGTATGGCTAAAAAGCCCATAAACTGGATACCGAAAGTAAGCCCTACAACAAAAGAGATTAGTACAATCCACCTGTTTCCACGCGGGTCGTCTAAATTATCTGTCCATTTTAAGCCTAACCATAGTAATAAAGCCATAATGAAACTTGCCATAGCATACACTTCTGTTTCTACGGCATTGAACCAAAAGCTATCTGAATAAGTAAATGCAAGCGACCCAACCAAAGCACTACCGAAAACGGCAATGGCTTTGCTGTTTGTAAACGGACCATCTTTGTCTATAAGTTTTCTGGTAATATTGGTAATGGTCCAGAACATAAATAGAATGGTGAATGCACTTGAAACACCAGATACAAGGTTTACCATCATAGCAACCTGGCTAGGTTCTAAAGCAAACATTGCAAAGAATGCTCCTATCATTTGTAATAAAGGCGCCCCTGGTGGGTGACCAACTTGTAGCTTAGCTGCTGTAGCTATATATTCCCCCGCATCCCAAAAACTATTGGTGGGTTCAACGGTTATATAATATGTAATAAGGGCTATAAAAAATACGGACCATCCTAATATAGTGTCCCACTTGTGGTAGTTCTTTGAAAACATGAAGCTTGGGTTAAACCTAAGTGGCGAATTTACTAATTAATATAGAAAGGAATGAACTATTTTTATAAACCTTTAACATGCTAAAAGCATAAATTTTTATTTTTACTTTAAAAAAGATTTGGTGAAACCAAACTTTGTTTTAAATTTGCAGCCTCTTAAAAAGGTATTGGCCCATGGTGTAATGGTAACACTTCGGTTTTTGGTACCGTCATTCAAGGTTCGAGTCCTTGTGGGCCAACTAAGAGAGCAAAGAAAATCCTGATATCATTGATATCGGGATTTTTGTTTTTATGATATAAATCATTTTAATTGTTTCTCTATTACGTGACTTTTGCTAAACCGTTGGTGTTTTGTAGGGCTATTGTCAAAAAAATGATAACCTGTCTGTCAGTATTTTTGTACATTTAATCTGATAACGTTACAAATTCGTCGGAAAAGAAACCATTTCGGTGTCGTTATTATATAATTTAGTACCCTAAATACTTAACCTTATGAAACTCTCTCCAAAAGTTTTAAAGATATTATTGATTGTTGTTTTGCTAGGATTTGGCATAGGATTCTATGTTCAAGATTTAAAACATGAAGAAAGTACCGCTCATGCTTGGAAAGCTAACAGGTATAATTTAGATCGTTTCAATAAAATCATGGAATACAACAAGAAGATGAATTCATCTAATTGGAGGGTGTTAAAAGATAGCATTGATCAACAATTAGATACACTTATGATTCTTCGTTTTCGTAAAGAAGTTGATAGTTTAGATGCTTCTGAGCCACAAGCATATAGTGATCAAGTTGAAGTTCATGCTTCTTTCGGACCTCAGTAAGCGTAAAATGTCTTCCAAGTTCTGCGAATATAGCTTTAGATAGTATCCTCGGTATTCGTTTGTGAATCTTTGTTTATATTTTGTTCGATGGAAACTTCTGTTTCGGTTTTTCGTAATGCATCTTCTGCTAGATTTCTTTCTAAAATTTCCTCGTCAATTTCGTCTAACATAGTTCCCATTTTTCGTTTATCGCTAATCATTGCCCATGTCATTACAAGACTTGTGGCTATAATTACAAATAATAAAATTCCAGATTCAAACCCTTCAATTTGCGCTTCCATAGGTATTGCGTAAAATAGTAAAACAGTTATAAGGCCTCTGGGTGCAATAAATAGTTGAGGTAACATATCTTTTCCTACGAATACTACCAGTATCAAAAATCGTATTGCATAAATGGATGCTATGATTAATAGACTCACTATTGCCACATTTATGCTTAGTAAGGATGATAAGACTATGGTGATGCCGAAAATAACAAAGAAGAATGTGCGTACTACAAAAGCGGTTTCTAGAGTGACTATATGTAATTCATGATAAATTTGCTGCATTCGTTCAGCTTCAAGAAATATTTTAGTCTTTCCGGGAAAGAACAAGTTTACATTTTTTACCAGTAGCCCAAAAACAAGAATTATTATTAATGAGGATAAATGCATTTTTTTACCAATAGCATAAAGTAATAGTAGAACTGCTATAAGTAAAAATAATTTCGCCTGACTTTTGATTTTTTGAAAAATTAGAATGATTGCGTAACTAGCAACTAAAGCGATTACTAGGGTTAAAACTAAATTCAAGGCAAAACCACTAGCTCCCATATCTTCAGCGGGATTTAATTTTCCAGTTAAAAAGTAGAACATCATTATGCCCATGATGTCAGAGAAGGTGCTTTCGTAAATGTGGAATTCTTTTTTTTCTTCGCTTAATCCGCCAACACTAGGGATAATTATTGCACTAGATAAAATAGATAGAGGTGTAGCGTAAAGCCATGCAGACTGCATAGTCATATTGGGTATAAACTGATAAAGTATTAAAGCGGCTATGTATGCAGAACCTATTAAGCCTATTAGTGCAATGGCCATAGATTTGAGTATAGGCCATAATTTTTCTTTTTTTAATTCTAGTTCTAAAGCCGCCTCTAAAACAATCATTATAAGGCCAACAGTTCCTAAAATTTCTAAGGAGCCCTTAAAATCTGGGACTTCTGGTATAAAAAATTCTAATCCTATTTTAATAAGAATACCCAAAACAATAAGCATTAGTACTGCCGGTATGTTTGTTTTTTTTGATATACCATTGAAAAAAAAAGATAATACAACAATTAAGGATGCACCTATAATAAGGTTATATGAGGATAAGATTTCCATTTGGCTATGTTTTGGTTGGTGTTTGGCTAAAAATAAGATAATTTATAGAAAGGAAAATTTTCAATGAGCTTATATTTTATTTGATTGTTTTCATAGTGAATGAATTAGGTGTAATTAGGCTATTGTAGGAAATTAAATTTATTGTATATTTGCAAAGCTGAAAGGATATAAAGGTATTCATGAGGGGACAATTAGTCCCCTCTTTTATTACTTATTATTTATGCTAAAGGAAAAAGTAAAAGAATTATTGGAACAAGGTCTTCAAGAAGATCCCTCCCTATTTTTAATCGATTTCACTATGGGTGCTGATAATAGCATTCATGTGGTTATAGACGGTGACCATGGGGTTACGGTCAGTGATTGTATAAAAATTAGCAGGGCAATTGAGCACAACTTAGATAGGGATGAACATGATTTTTCTCTTGAAGTAGCTTCTGCAGGTGCAGCTGCTCCGTTGGTTATGCCGCGCCAATATTCAAAGAATATTGGTCGAAAACTTGAAGTTCGTACAAATGATGATAAATTTGAAGGTAATTTAACTGCTGTAAACGATGATTCAATTGTTTTAGAGTGGAAAGCCAGAGAGCCTAAGCCAATAGGGAAAGGAAAAGTAACCGTTCAGAAAAAAGAAGAAGTAAATTTTTCAGATATTATTAAAGCAAAAGTTGTATTAAAATTTTAATTGTAATTACCAATGGAAAATATTGCGTTAATTGAATCTTTCTCAGAGTTTAAGGACGATAAGTTCATAGACAGGGTAACATTGATGGCCATTTTGGAAGATGTTTTTAGAAATGCGCTTAAAAAGAAGTTTGGTTCAGATGATAACTTTGATATTATTATCAACCCAGATAAAGGTGATTTAGAAATTTGGAGAAACCGTATTGTTGTTAACGATGGTGAGGTTGAAGAGCCAAATGAGGAAATTTCATTATCTGCAGCTCGTAAAATTGAGCCAGATTTTGAAGTTGGTGAAGATGTGTCTGAAGAGGTGAAATTAATTGATTTGGGTAGAAGAGCAATTTTGGCTTTGCGTCAAAATCTTATTTCTAAAATTCATGAACACGATAATACAACTATATATAAGCACTTTAAAGATTTAGAGGGCGAAATTTATACAGCTGAAGTTCATCATATTCGTCATAAAGCAATTATTTTGCTTGATGATGAGGGTAATGAGATAATCTTACCTAAAGACAGACAAATTCCTTCTGATTTTTTCCGTAAAGGTGATAATGTAAGAGGTGTAATTGAAAGTGTAGAATTGAAAGGTGCAAAACCTACTATTATAATGTCTAGAAGTTCACCTAAATTCTTGGAGCAATTATTTTTTCAAGAAATACCTGAAGTTTTTGACGGTTTAATTACGGTTAAGAAGGCGGTTAGAATACCAGGAGAAAAAGCGAAGGTTGCTGTAGACTCTTATGATGACCGTATTGATCCAGTTGGTGCCTGTGTAGGTATGAAAGGATCAAGAATTCATGGTATTGTTCGTGAGTTAGGAAATGAAAATATAGATGTTATAAACTGGACAGCTAACCCACAATTGTTAGTGACCAGAGCATTGAGTCCGGCAAGAGTTTCTTCGGTTAAGTTGAACGAAGAGAAGAAGACGGCACAAGTTTACTTAAAGCCTGAAGAGGTTTCTAAGGCAATTGGTAGAGGTGGGCATAATATAAGATTAGCTGGTCAATTAACTGGTTATGAGATAGATGTGTTCCGTGAAGGAGTAGAGGAAGATGTTGAATTAACAGAATTCTCTGATGAAATCGATGCTTGGATTATTGAAGAATTCAAGAAAATCGGATTCGATACAGCTCGTAGCGTTTTAGAGCAAGACGTTAACGATTTAGTGAAGCGTACAGATTTAGAAGAGGAAACTATTTTAGAAGTTGTGCGTATCCTAAAAGAAGAATTAGAAGATTAGCTATATATTAGCACTTAAATAAAAGAACGGGAATCAGTATTTATGGCAGACAATGCGAAAATAAGGCTTAATAAAGTTCTTCGTGAACTTAATATTTCCTTGGATAGGGCAGTGGACTTTCTTAACGGAAAAGGACATGATGTGGAAGCGAGGCCTACCACTAAAATTTCCGATGATGTTTATCAGGTTTTGCTTGACGAGTTCCAGACGGACAAGAGTAAAAAAGTTGCATCAAAGGAAGTTGGTGAAGAAAAACGAAAAGAGAAGGAGGCTATTCGAGTTCAATTAGAAAAAGAACAAGAAGATCGTCGCTTGGCCCGTGAGCGAAGAAACGCCGAAACAGAAGAAAATACCTTAGTTGGCAAGGTTGAACTTGCTGGTCCTAAAATGGTAGGTAAAATTGACCTGAATCCTAAAAAGAAGGTTGAAGAACCTATTAAGGAGACTCCAAAAGCTGAGGAGAAAGTTGCTCCTAAAGTCGAGGAAAAGGTTACGCCTAAAGTTGAAATTTTGGAAACTCGTAAGGTTATATTAGAAAAACCTAAGGTCGTTGCACCTGCGGTTAAAAAGCCTGAGGTAAAGAAAGAGGAGCCAAAAGTAGAGGCGCCAAAAGCTGAAACACCGAAAGTTGAAGCCGCTAAAAAGGCAGAAGTTAAAGAAACTCCAAAAGAACCAGTAGTGGAAGCTGCTCCAGAACCTGAAGCTCCAAAAACTATTGAAACGCAATACCAGAAATTAACTGGACCAAAAATTGCCGGAGAGAAAATCGATCTTAGTAAGTTCGAGAAGCCTAAGAAAAAGAAAGAAGAGAAAAAACCTGCAGATAGAGCAAGTACGGATCGTAAAAAGAGACGTAGAAGAATTGTTACAAAGAATCCTTCTGGTCCTGGTCAAAGTAGAGGTACGGCTAACACTGGAGATAGAAATAAAGGTAGGGGTAGATTTGCGCCTGTAGCAAAAGTGGAGCCTACTGAAGAAGATGTACAAAAACAAGTGCGTGAAACCCTAGAAAAACTTCAAGGTAAATCCAAGAAGGGTAAAGGGGCTAAGTACAGAAGAAGTAAAAGAGATCAGCATAGAGAGCAGACTGAGAAAGATTTAGAACAACAGGAATTAGAGAACAAGGTACTTAAGGTTACTGAGTTCGTTACTGCAACTGAGGTTGCTACTATGATGGGTGTTTCTACGACAGAAATTATTTCTGCATGTATGTCCTTAGGTCTAATGGTAACAATGAATCAGCGTTTAGATGCTGAGACTTTGTCTATTGTAGCTGAAGAATTTGGTTATGAAGTTGATTTCGTAACGGCAGATATAGAAGAAAGTATAGTTGAAGAAGTTGACGATCCTGAAGACTTAAAGCCAAGAGCTCCTATTGTAACGGTAATGGGTCACGTGGATCACGGTAAAACATCTTTATTGGATTATATCCGTAAAGAAAATGTTATTGCCGGTGAAAGTGGTGGTATTACTCAGCATATTGGTGCTTATGGTGTTACTTTAGAAAATGGAGAGCGTATAGCTTTCTTAGATACCCCTGGTCACGAGGCGTTTACCGCTATGCGTGCTAGAGGTGCTCAAGTTACCGATATTGCAATTATTGTTGTAGCGGCTGATGATGATATCATGCCACAAACGAAAGAGGCTATTAGTCATGCGCAAGCAGCTGGTGTGCCAATCGTTTTTGCTATTAACAAGGTTGATAAATCAACAGCTAATCCTGATAAGATTAAAGAAGGTTTAGCACAAATGAATTTGTTAGTAGAAGACTGGGGTGGTAAAATTCAGTCTCATGATATCTCCGCAAAGACAGGTTTAGGTGTTAAGGAATTATTAGAGAAAGTATTGCTTGAAGCTGAAATTTTAGAGCTTAAAGCAAATCCGGATAAACATGCGACTGGTACAGTTGTAGAAGCTTTTCTAGATAAAGGAAAAGGTTATGTTTCTACTGTATTGGTGCAGTCGGGTACGCTTAAGATAGGTGATTATGTGTTGGCCGGTACCACTAGTGGTAAGATAAAGGCAATGCAAGATGAAAGAGGAAACAGTGTTAAAGAAGTAGGACCTTCTAGACCAATATCTATATTAGGTCTTGATGGTGCTTCTCAAGCTGGTGATAAGTTCTATGTGTTAGAAGATGAGCGTGAAGCTAAACAAATAGCTTCTAGAAGATCTCAATTACAACGCGAGCAGTCAGTAAGAACTCAACGTCATATTACACTTGATGAAATTGGGCGTAGAATAGCGTTAGGGGAATTCAAAGAGCTTAATATTATTCTTAAGGGTGATGTTGATGGTTCGGTTGAGGCGTTAACAGATTCTTTCCAGAAATTATCTACAGATGAGATTCAGGTAAATATAATACACAAAGCAGTTGGTCCTATAACGGAATCAGATGTGTTGTTAGCTTCTGCATCGGATGCAGTTATAATTGGTTTTAATGTTAGACCAATGGGTAACGCTAAAGCTATTGCTGAAAAAGAAGAAATTGATATTCGTATGTATTCTATTATATATGCTGCTATCAATGATCTTAAAGATGCGATGGAAGGTATGTTGTCTCCTGAAATGAAAGAAGAGATTTCTGGTACAGCTGAAATTAGAGAGACATTTAAAATCTCTAAAATTGGTACCATTGCGGGTTGTATGGTTACTAGTGGTAAAATCTTTAGAAACTCTAATATTAGATTAATACGTGACGGTGTGGTAATATACACTGGTACTTTAACATCTTTAAAACGATTTAAAGATGATGTTAGAGAAGTAGCAAAAGGTTATGATTGTGGACTTCAGATTAAGAACTATAATGATATCAACGAAGGTGATATTGTCGAAGCATTCCAAGAGGTTGCTGTTAAGAAGAAGTTGAAATCTAAATAAATAAATTAAAGGGTTGTTTAAAAGCTTCCTTTAAAATTATATCAAAAAAAAATCGACCTATTTGGTCGATTTTTTTGGTTTTAATAACATCGCGTCTGGATACTTGACACGAACTTCATTGAACTTTCGTTCTGCATCTAATTTAGAAGTGAACCTTCCTACTCTTACACGATAGGTTGGTGAGTCAAAATCAATTTTTGAAGATAGTTCAGGGAAATCTTCTTCGACATTTGCTTTTATTCTTTGGGCTTTCGCGTAATTTCCGAAACCTACCTGTATTCTGTAATATTCATTATTGCTTAAAGAAGATTTGTATATCTCTAGCAATTGGTCAATCTTTTGGTCTTGCTGAATATTTACTTTAGCGCCTTGCGCGTAGCTAAAGTGCGTAATACATGCAAAAATTACCAAGGTACTTAGTGTTTTCATAACCTATTTGTAGTTTTATTTTCAATCATTGCAAAAGTAATTTATTCAGGATCAAACAAATAAATGGTTGTTTATTTAGAATATTTCTAAATTGTAAATTATAGATACATTAACATTTTTCAAATAAAGTCTATGTCGTATTTTTGTCTCCGATTTAGGCATTTGGTGGATTGTAATTGGTTTCATCTATGACCAAAATCATGCCAAGATTCCGATAGAAATATTCGATATATGAAAAAGGTTCCAAACCGAAATCAGTTTTCTAAAATTTTAGGTTTATCCCTAATAGCAATTTTATTTTCTGCAAGTCCATTAATAGCGCAGGATGCTGCTGCAGATGCATCAGCTGTAGAGGCTGCCGCTGGTGGTGGAGATGCAAAGAAGGGTAAAGCTTTGTTCAATCAGAACTGTGCTGCTTGTCACGCGTTAAATCGTAAGATGACGGGTCCTGCATTAGAAAATGTGGAAAGTAGATTAAGTGAAGATGAAGGTTTAGATAGAGAGTGGCTTTATGCTTGGATTAAAAATAGTCCAGCTGTTATAAAGTCAGGTGATGCTTATGCAAACAAGTTGTATGCTGAATACAACCAAGCTGCAATGACGGCATTTCCAACTTTGTCTAACACTGACATTGATGATATATTGGCATATACTGCTGCTGCACCCGCTGCGGCTCCTGCCGCTGCTGCTGGAGATGTTCAGTCGGCTGCCGGAGGAAGTGGTTCTTCATCCGGGGTTTCAAATGAAATTATATTAGGTGCCTTAGTATTGGTCTTTGGGTTGTTGGTGGTCATGTTGCTATTGGTTAATAAGACATTGCAGCGTATAGCTCAAGCAAACGGAATAGCGATAGAGAAAGAAGGTGCCGCGAAAAGAACTCCGATTTGGAAAGCTTTTGCTCAAAATCAATTTTTAGTTATTGTTACTGCAATACTATTATTATTAGGTAGTGCTTATTTCGCTTATGGATGGATGATGCAGGTTGGTGTTGATCAAGGTTATGCTCCTATTCAGCCAATTCATTATTCTCATAAGATACATGCTGGTGATAATAAAATTGAATGTAAATATTGTCATTCATCAGCACGAGTTTCTAAAACATCTGGAATACCATCTCTGAATGTTTGTATGAACTGTCATAAATCTATTTACGAGTACACGGGTAATCCAGAAGGTCCTTCGCAAGAAGATTTAGAAAATGGGTACACTAATGAGTTTTATACAGGTGAGATTAAGAAGTTGTATAAAGCAGTTGGTTGGGATGAGGAAAATCAAAAATATACTGGTGAGAGTCAGCCAGTAGAATGGATTAGAGTTCATAACCTTCCTGATTTTGCTTATTTTAATCACTCGCAGCACGTTTCTGTTGCAGGTGTAGATTGTCAAACTTGTCACGGTCCTGTAGAGGAAATGGAAATAATGTATCAATATTCTCCTTTGACCATGGGGTGGTGTATTGATTGCCATAGAGAGACCAATGTTAAGGTTGAAGGTAACGAGTATTACGAGAAAATACATGAAGAGCTTTCTAAGAAGTACGGTGTAGATAATTTAACAGCTGCTCAGTTGGGTGGTCTGGAATGTGGTAAGTGTCACTATTAATAATAATTTAAAGAAGCTAATTACAGAATACGTATGGCATCAAACAAAAAATATTGGAAGAACGAGGCGGAGTTAAATCCTAACGATTCCATTGTTGAGGCGCTAAAGCAGAATGAATTTGTAGAGCAGATTCCTGTGGATGATTTCTTGGGTGACAAGGAAACTTTGTCTTCTACAAACACAAATCGTAGAGATTTCTTGAAGTATGTTGGGTTTAGTACCGCGGCAGCTTCTTTAGCAGCATGTGAAGGACCGGTTGTAAAATCGATTCCTTATGTTGTTTTGCCTGAAAATATAGTGCCGGGAGTTGCTAATTATTATGCGACTACTGTAGCTAATGGATTTGACTTTGCAAGTATATTGATCAAAACTCGTGAAGGTCGTCCTATCAAGGTTGAAAATAATACCTTGGCGAAAATAGGCGGTTCTGCAAATGCTAGAATTCAAGGTTCAGTTCTTTCTTTGTACGATAGTACAAGATTGCAAGGGCCGATGGCGAACGGTGAGCCTGTTGAATGGGATGTGCTGAAAGCAACGGTTAAAGCTAAAATGGGTGGACTTAAAGGTTCGGCTAAGAAAATAGCGATACTTACGCAAACATATGCCAGTCCGTCAACGGATCGATTAATGGCAGATTTAGTTACTGCGAATGAGAATGTTGTTCATGTAACTTATGATGCAATATCAGAGGATGCTGCTTTAAATGCTTTTGAAAATAAATACGGTGAGCGTGCTTTAGCGGATTACGATTTTGAAAAAGCTGAGCTTATAGTTTCTTTTGGTGCGGATTTTATTGCTGATTGGCAAGGTGGTGGATATGATGCCGGTTATTCTAGAGGTCGTGTGCCTAAGAACGGTAAAATGTCAAGACATATACAGTTAGAGGCGAATATGTCATTAACTGGTGCTAACGCAGATAAGCGTGTGGCTATGAAGCCAAGTGCTCAGAAAGTTGTTTTGGCTAAATTATACGGTAAATTAAATGGTACGTCTGTCGGTGGTAACACTTCAGAATATGATGTATTAGTTGATTCTATTGCTGCAGAAATTAAGAAGGCTGGATCTAATGCGGTTGTTGTTACTGGGTTGGATGATGTAAATGCTCAGGCGGTTGTTTTGGCAATTAATGAGATGTTATCAAGTAAGGCTTTTGATACTGCTGCTCCTAAGTATATTAGAAAGGGTAGTGTTAAGGCTGTAAATGCTTTAATTGCCGATATGAAAGCTGGTAGGGTTGGTGCTTTGTTAATGGACGGGGTTAATCCTGTGTATTCTTTGCCTAATGCAGCAGATTTCAAAGAAGGTTTGGCTAAAGTAGACCTTACGGTTGCATTTTCAACCAATTGGAATGAGACTACTGAAGCTGTTCAGTATGTAGGTGCAACAAACCATTACTTAGAGTCTTGGGGAGATGTGCAGATAAAAAAGGGGCATTACAGTTTAATGCAGCCAACAATTAAAGAATTATTTGATACGAAGCAGTTCCAAACTGTAGTTTTGGAGCTATTAGGAAGTGAGCAATCGTATTATGATTATATAAAAGATACTTGGTCAAGTAGTGTTCTTAACGGAGCTAATTGGAATCAAGCATTGCAAGATGGTGTTTTTAGTGCCGATACAATGGTAGTGAATGAAGAAGGTGCTGCTCAAAATGTAGTTGCATCGGAAACACCAACTGAGGTAGTGGCGAATACTTCTATGGCTTCGGCGATACGTAGTCTAGCAAATACTACTAGCGAAGGAATGGAGCTTACTTTATATTCAAAAGTAGGTATGGGTGATGGACAGCAGGCGAGTAACCCTTGGCTTCAAGAGTTTCCTGATCCAATTACAAGAGTATCTTGGGATAATTATGTTACTATATCTAAGGCGGATGCTGTTGAATTAGGTGTAGAGAATGTAAATGTCGCAAATGGCGGTATGGATGGTAACTATGTTAAGCTAACCGTTAACGGTGTTAGTTTAGAAAAAGTTCCTGTAGTTGTGCAGCCTGGTCAAGCAAAAGGTACTGTAGGTCTTTCTTTTGGTTATGGTAAAAAAGTAGGCTTGAAAGAGGATATGCAAACAGGTGTTAATGCATTTGCTTTGTATGACGGTTTCAATGCTAACCAATCTGTAAGTGTAGAGAAAGTAGCAGGAAATCATGAGTTTGCTTGTATTCAATTGCATAAAACCCTAATGGGTAGAGGTGATATCATAAAGGAAACAACTTTAGAGATATTCAATACAAAAAATCATTCTGAGTGGAATGAAGTTCCTATGGTTTCTTTAGATCATCAAGAGGTTCCCGCAACTTCGGTTGATTTATGGGACAGCTTTGATCGTACTATTGGGCATCATTTTAATATGTCTATCGATTTAAATGCATGTACCGGTTGTGGTTCTTGTGTTATTGCTTGTCATGCTGAAAATAATGTACCTGTTGTAGGTAAGGCTGAAGTAAGAAAGTCTAGGGATATGCACTGGTTGCGTATCGATAGATATTACTCTTCAGAAGAAACTTTTGAAGGAGATAATCAGAAGAAAGATGGTTTTGATGGTTTATCTGGTGATAATGGTTCATTAGGAGGTTTCGGAGAATTGGAAGATCCTTCTGCTAATCCTCAAGTGGCATTTCAGCCGGTTATGTGTCAGCATTGTAATCATGCGCCTTGTGAAACTGTTTGTCCTGTAGCGGCAACATCACATGGTAGACAAGGTCAGAATCAAATGGCTTATAACAGATGTGTAGGTACAAGATATTGTGCAAATAACTGTCCTTATAAAGTACGTAGATTTAACTGGTTCTTGTATAATAACAATGATGAGTTTGATTTCCATATGAATAATGATTTGGGTAAAATGGTATTGAACCCAGATGTAAATGTTCGTTCTCGTGGGGTAATAGAGAAATGTTCTATGTGTATTCAAAAAACACAGAAGACTATTTTAGATGCCAAGAGAGATGGGCGTGTTATTGAAGATGGAGAGTTTCAAACGGCTTGTTCTTCTGCTTGTAGTAATGGAGCCATAGTATTTGGTGATGTTAATGATGAGAAGAGTAAAGTTGCAGAATTAAAAGCGAGTGATCGTATGTACCATTTATTGGAGCATGTAGGTACTCAACCAAATGTTTTCTACCATGTTAAGGTTAGAAACACCAACGAAGCATAAACAATAGTAGAAAGTAATTATAACAAAAGTCTATGGCGTCGCATTACGAAGCACCTATACGTAAACCCCTAGTAATTGGGAACAAAGGCTACCACGATGTAACTGTGGATATTGCCGCTCCAGTAGAAGGAAGAGCAAATAAGCATTGGTGGATAGTTTTTTCCATTGCCTTAGTGGCATTTCTTTGGGGAGTAGGTTGTATTATTTACACAGTCTCTACCGGTATCGGTACTTGGGGTCTTAATAAAACAGTTAACTGGGCTTGGGATATTACCAACTTTGTTTGGTGGGTAGGAATCGGACATGCCGGTACTTTGATCTCAGCGGTATTATTATTGTTTCGTCAAAAATGGAGAATGGCAATTAACCGTTCTGCAGAAGCAATGACCATATTTTCGGTTGTACAAGCAGGTTTGTTTCCAATTATTCACATGGGTAGGCCATGGTTGGCTTACTGGGTACTTCCAATTCCAAACCAATTTGGATCATTGTGGGTGAACTTTAACTCTCCACTTCTTTGGGATGTATTTGCGATATCAACATATCTTTCTGTTTCATTAGTATTCTGGTGGACAGGTTTACTACCAGATTTCGCTATGATTCGTGATAGGGCTGTATTGCCTTTCCAAAAGAAAATCTATAGCTTGTTAAGTTTTGGTTGGACAGGTCGTGCTAAAGATTGGCAACGATTTGAAGAAGTATCTTTGGTACTTGCTGGTTTAGCAACGCCTTTGGTATTATCTGTACATACTATTGTATCATTTGACTTTGCTACTTCGGTAATACCAGGTTGGCATACAACTATCTTTCCACCTTATTTCGTTGCTGGGGCTATCTTTTCTGGTTTCGCAATGGTGAACACATTATTAATAATAATGAGAAAGGTATGTCACTTAGAAAATTATATTACTATTCAGCATATTGAGTTGATGAACATCGTAATAATGCTTACAGGATCTATTGTAGGTTGTGCATATATTACAGAGTTATTCATGGCATGGTATTCTGGTGTTGAATACGAACAGTATGCTTTCTTGAATAGAGCAACCGGACCTTACTGGTGGGCTTACTGGTCAATGATGACTTGTAACGTATTCTCTCCACAGTTTATGTGGTTTAAGAAACTTAGAACAAGTATTATGTTCTCTTTCTTTATATCTATTATAGTAAACATAGGTATGTGGTTCGAGAGATTCGTAATTATCGTAACTTCTTTACATAGAGATTACCTTCCATCATCTTGGACAATGTTCTCTCCGACATTTGTTGATATCGGTATATTCATTGGTACTATTGGTTTCTTTTTCGTTCTATTTCTTTTATATGCTAGAACGTTCCCTGTTATTGCCCAGGCAGAAGTTAAATCTATTTTAAAAGCTTCTGGTGAAAAGTATAAAACACTAAGGGATGCAGGTAAGCCATTGTATACAATTACTCCATTAAAAAGTGAAGTAAGAGAACCAATTACTGATGATGTCATAATGGGTGAGGTAAAAGCACCTGTTGATGATAAGATTGGTGTATCAGACTTGTTAAGTGCAGTTGGAACATTCGATGCTACAACTCAACAACCTGATAATTTGAAAAAAGTAAAAGGTATTGGTCCACAAATGGAGGCTACTTTAAACGAAATTGGAATTTATACATTCGCTCAAGTTGCTAGAATGACCGAGAGCGAGTACAATTTGTTAGATTCTATTACAGGTTCTTTCCCAGGTAGAGCTCAACGTGATGACTGGGCAGGACAAGCAGCAATTTTATTAAATAACAAAAGATAAATATGGCATCTAAAGTTATACACGCTTTTTACGATGATGATGATATTCTTATGCTTGCCGTTAAAAAGGTAAAAGCAGCGAAACATCATATTGACGAAGTATACTGTCCTTTTCCTGTACACGGGTTGGATAAAGCTATGGGGTTAGCTCCAACAAGATTAGCAATTACAGCGTTTCTATATGGTTGTGTTGGTCTTACTGTTGCAGTGTTAATGATGAATTACATCATGATAGAAGATTGGCCACAAGATATTGGTGGTAAACCAAGTTTTAGCTACTTGGAAAATATGCCGGCATTTGTGCCTATTATGTTTGAATTAACGGTTTTCTTTGCTGCCCACTTAATGGTTATAACATTCTATTTAAGAAGTAGATTATGGCCTTTTAAAGAAGCTGAGAATCCAGATGTTAGAACTACGGATGATCATTTTTTGATGGAGATAGAAATCCATGACAACGAGCAAGAACTAAGAGACTTATTAATGGATACTGGTGCAGTTGAAATTAACATCTCAGAAAAAAACAGTCATTAAATATGAACAGTTTTAAGAAATTAGCAATAGTATTCGGTTTGGCTATCGTGGCAACTTCTTGCCAGAATGAGCGTGAGCGAAATTATCAGTACATGCCTAATATGTATGAATCTGTAGGTTATGAAGCTTATGGTGAGGCAGATTTTTTGCCAAATAAATCAGAAGCAATGTTGCCTCCAGCAAATACAATAAATAGGGGGTGGTTGCCATATGAAATTGAAAATTCTCCAGAAGGTAAAGAATTATCAAGATTGCAGTTTAGTCCTTTGGATTCAATGAATGCGGAGGCCAACTTAGCAAAAGGTGGTCAATTATATACAATTTATTGTGCTATTTGTCATGGTGACAAAGGTGACGGACAAGGTACACTTGTTAAAAGGGAAAAGATATTAGGTGTTCCTAGTTATGCTGACCCAGTAAGAAACTTGACAGTAGGATCTACATATTATACAATTCATTATGGATTGAATTCAATGGGTTCTTATGCATCTCAAATGAATACAGAAGAGATGTGGCAAGTATCTGAATATGTAATGAAACTGAAACAAGATTTAACCAAATAATAGGTAAACAATACTATGTATACGTTTTCAAATAGACTCAAAATAGCGTCCATCGTTCTAATGATAGTAGGTGCATTAGGAATCATTGGAGGATTTGTTATGGCTCCTGGAACCATAGCAGAGGCGAAAGAAATGGTGGCAAGTCATGACTCTGGTCATGGTGATGCTCATGGAGCTGAAGCTGAACATTCAACACAAGAGAATGATCATGCTGTTGCCGATACTCACGGAGAGGAACATGATTCTTCTCATGATCAACATTTATTAGATCAACTTAAAAATAGACCTTGGGCAGCTTTATATGTTGCGGCTTTCTTTTTTATGATGATATCACTTGGTGTTTTAGCATTTTATGCTATACAACGTGCTGCGCAGGCAGGTTGGTCACCTTTGTTATTCAGAGTTATGGAAGGTATAACGTCTTACTTGGTTCCTGGCGGTATTATAGTATTTGTTATTTTACTTCTTTCTGTATTGCACATGAATCATTTGTTTATTTGGATGGATGAAACGGTAGTAGCTCACGATGCTTTACTACAAGGTAAATCTGGTTATTTAAACCCTACTTTCTTTTTGATAAGAGCAGCTATATTTTTAGCGGGTTGGATTGGTTATAGAGAGTATTCTAGAAAATTATCTTTAGCTCAAGATGAGTCTGATGATAATTCTAATTTCAAATTAAACTTTAGAATATCTGCTGGTTTCTTGGTATTCTATTTAATCTCTGAGTCTATCATGTCTTGGGATTGGATTATGAGTGTTGAGCCACACTGGTTTAGTACTTTGTTCGGGTGGTATATTTTTGCTAGTATGTTCGTATCTGGTATCACTGTGATTGCAATGGTTACAATTTACTTGAAGTCTAAAGGACTTTTACAAGATGTGAACGATAGTCATATTCATGATTTAGCTAAATTTATGTTCGGTATCAGTATTTTCTGGACATACCTATGGTTCTCTCAGTTCATGCTTATATGGTATTCTAATATTCCTGAAGAAGTTACATATTATATCACCAGAATTGCTGATTATAGATTGCCTTTCTTTGGTATGGTGGCTATGAACTTCTTATTTCCTGTGCTGTTATTAATGAATAGTGATTATAAAAGAGTTAACTGGTTTGTTATTTTAACTGGTATTGTAATCTTAGCGGGTCACTATATGGATATTTTTAACGCCATTATGCCTTCTACAGTAGGTAAGAACTGGTATATTGGTATTCCTGAAATTGGATCTGTATTGTTTTTCGCAGGTTTATTTATATTTTGGGTATTTAGAGCACTTGCAACGGCACCTCTACAACCAAAAAGAAATCCGTTTATTGAAGAAAGTAGACACTTTCATTATTAATAGATAAGTAAAGTATAACATTTATATATACGATGACGACATTATTGACTTTAGCTGTTCTTGTTCTTGTAGCGATTGCCATATGGCAGTTGACTAAAATCTTTGAATTATCTCAGCTTAAAACCGAGAATCACCAAATAGCAACGGATAGTGATAACAAGAATAACGGATACATGTTATTTGCATTCTTGATATTTATTTATGGAATAACCATTTTCAGTTTTTGGAAATACAGTAAATTCTTATTACCTGAAGCAGGTTCTGCACATGGTGAGGAGTATGATAGCCTAATGTTGGTTTCAATGGTTATTATCTTCATAGTTCAGACTTTAACCCAAGCATTATTACATTACTTTGGTTATAAGTATAGTGGTAAGAAAGGTCAAAAAGCCCTTTTCTACGCAGACAATGATCGTTTAGAGTTTATCTGGACAATTATTCCTGTAATTGTGCTGGCTGGTCTTATTCTTTGGGGATTATACACATGGACAACGATAATGGATGTTAATGATGAAGATGATCCACTAATTGTAGAATTGTATGCTCAGCAATTTAACTGGACAGCAAGATATGGTGGTGGAGATAATGTTCTTGGTGGTTCTAATGTTAGAATGATTGACATTGATAAGGCTAATGTATTAGGTCTAGACGAATCAGATACTTATGCACATGATGATGTTATTGTAAAAGAATTGCATTTGCCAGTTGGAAGAAAGGTGAATTTTAAAATGCGTTCTCAAGATGTTTTACATTCTGCTTATATGCCTCACTTTAGAGCACAAATGAATTGTGTTCCAGGTATGATAACTGAGTTCTCTTTTACTCCAATTTATACAACAGAGGAAATGAGATCTAATCCAGATGTTTTGGACAAGGTAAAAAGAACGAATAAAATACGTGCAGAAAAGGCTGCAAGTACTGGTGAAGCATTAGATCCTTGGGAATTCGATTATATCTTGCTTTGTAATAAGATTTGTGGAAAATCACATTACAACATGCAGATGAAGATAATTGTAGAAACAGAGGAAGAGTATAATGCGTGGATGAAAGATCAATCAACATTTGCCGAAACGGTAATGAAAGATGATACGGCTCCAGCATTTAATACAGTGAGTTCAGTTTCAGTAGGAGAATAATTCTATATTCTCTAGTTAACAAAGCTATAATAAGAAAATTAATAAAAATAAGATTTCGATTATGTCAGCAACAGCACATGCACATGTAGATGATCACGCACATGACGATCATGGACATCATCATAAAGAAACTTTTGTAACAAAGTATATCTTTAGTCAAGACCATAAAATGATTGCCAAACAATACCTTATAACAGGTGTATTGGTAATGGGTTTTATTGGTATTGCGATGTCATTATTATTTAGAATGCAATTGGCTTGGCCAGGGGAATCTTTTCCGATTTTTGAAACTCTTTTAGGTAAGTGGGCTCCAGGTGGGGTAATGGATGCTGATATTTATTTGGCGTTAGTTACCATGCACGGTACCATAATGGTCTTTTTTGTTTTGACAGCTGGTCTAAGTGGTACATTTAGTAATCTTTTGATTCCGTTGCAGATAGGTGCCCGTGATATGGCGTCTGGCTTCTTAAACATGGTTTCGTTTTGGCTGTTTTTTGTTTCTGCTGTTATAATGGTTATTTCATTATTTGTTGAAGCAGGCCCTGCAGCTGCTGGTTGGACGATTTATCCGCCATTAAGTGCATTACCTATGGCTCAGCCTGGATCTGGTTTGGGTATGACTTTATGGTTGAGTTCAATGGCAATATTCATCGCATCTTCTTTACTAGGATCTTTGAATTACATTGTTACCGTAATAAATTTAAGAACAAAGGGTATGTCAATGACGAGATTGCCTTTGACAATTTGGGCATTTTTTGTTACCGCGATTATCGGTGTAATTTCTTTCCCGGTTTTATTATCTGCAGCTCTTTTATTAATAATGGATAGAAGTTTTGGTACTTCTTTCTTCCTATCTGACATATTTATTCAAGGTGAAGTTTTACATTATCAAGGTGGTTCACCTGTTCTATTTGAACATTTGTTTTGGTTCTTAGGACACCCAGAGGTATATATTGTAATTTTACCTGCAATGGGATTAGTATCTGAGATTATGGCTACTAGTGCTCGTAAACCTATTTTTGGTTACCGTGCCATGATTGCTTCTATTCTTGCAATTGCTTTTCTTTCAACAATTGTTTGGGGTCACCACATGTTTATTTCTGGTATGAATCCATTTTTAGGATCTGTATTTACATTTACAACTTTATTAATTGCTATTCCTTCTGCTGTAAAAGCGTTTAACTGGATTACAACACTCTGGAAAGGTAATTTGCAATTAAACCCGGCAATGTTATTTTCCATTGGCTTTGTATCTACTTTTATTACTGGTGGTTTAACAGGGATTGTTTTAGGAGATAGTACGTTAGATATAAATGTTCATGATACTTATTTTGTAATTGCTCACTTCCATTTAGTAATGGGTATATCTGCATTGTACGGTTTGTTTGCGGGTGTGTACCATTGGTTTCCTGTGATGTTTGAAGGAAAACTTTTAAATAAGAATTTAGGTTATGTTCATTTTTGGGTAACTGCAATTTGTGCTTATGGTGTATTCTTCCCAATGCATTTTGTTGGTATGGCTGGTGTACCTAGAAGATATTATGAAAATACGGCTTTCCCAATGTTTGATGAACTTGCGGATATACAAGTATTAATGACTGTATTTGCTATTATTGCTGGTGCTGCTCAATTAGTATTCGTTGCAAACTTTATCTATAGCATTTTCTATGGTAAGGTTGGTCCTGTTAACCCTTGGAAATCTAATACGTTAGAATGGACTGCTGAACAAAAGCATGTACATGGTAACTGGGCTGGTGCTATACCTGAGGTTCACAGATGGTCTTATGATTATAGTAAAGTAGATGAGAATGGGGAATATTATATTCCAGGTCAAGATTACATTCCTCAACATATACCTTTGCAAGAGAATGAAGAAGAAATGAGTCATTAGACTATATAAATATAAAAAAAGCCCAACTAGCAATAGTTGGGCTTTTTTTTGTTTAGCTCTTAAGATATTGCTAAGTTGTTATAAGATTAAATTATATTAGATATCTTCATTTTATATTAGAAGTTTAGATTATGAAAAAGTTCACCCTATTAGTAGTTGTATTGTTTATCTCCTTTTCTGGTTATACACAACGTAAGCCCAAGATTAAAGGAAATAAGAATGTTATTGAAGTAAGAGAGGATTTAGCTCCATTTACGGCAATTGAATTGGTAGATGATTTAGATATTGTTATTCAAAAGGCATCACAAGAAGGTTATGCCTTAGAGCTTGATGATAATCTTTTAGATGTTCTAAAGTTTAAAGTTGATAATGGTGTTTTGAAAATATCTTCTTTTTATAATATTACTTCAAAAAAGAAATTAGAGATTACAATTTTCTTTCAAGAGTTGAGAAGTATTAAAATGCTAAATGGTAAAATTAGTATGAAAGATGTTATTTCGACGGATCGATTAAAAGTGGCTACTTTTGGTACATCTAGGTTAGAACTTAATGCTACTGCTGATATTATGGATATTACTATGGAGGAGATAAGTTCTGGTGATTTTAATTTAGCTAGTGACTCCTTAAATATTACCTTAAAAGACAGAATAGATGTTAAGTTATATACAACAGGTTCTAGCAACAATATCTATATGTATAAAAATGCTTCTGCTAAGTTGGAGGGTACTGCCGATTTTTTAATGGCAAAAATGTATGGTAATAGCTCTCTTAAAGCTGCAGACCTTCAGTCTAATGATGTCCTTTTAATTACTGAGGACTCTCCAGATATTGAAATTAGAGCATTAAACACCCTACAACTTAGTTCTAAAGGAAGTACTAGAACTAAATTGTATGGCGAGGCTAAAATTACCATCTTAGACTTTCTAGACACTTCTCGACTAGAAAAGGAAAGGAATTAATTGGCAATAGGGGCTGTCATAAGATGTTCAGGTATTCCGAAACCATCTACCAGGCTATCTAAATGCGGTCTTAACTCAGTGCATAAACGTTCAACTCTTTGGCGTATCGCTTTTGATTTATTTCCGCTAATATAGCCTTGCTCTAGATACCAAGAAGCATCTTTTCTAATTTCATGAAGTGCATATAAAGTGCCCAATTTTTCAAATAATGCTTTGTATTCTAGGTCTGCAATAGTGCTGTTATGTTCTATAAAGGATTTGTAAGCTAGTTCTGTGCTGTACGCCTTGCCAAGTGTCATTAGGTGAGTTTGAACCTTTAAAAAGGCTTGATATGACGGAATTCCTTTTTTAATATATCCTCGTATCCTCATGGCAATAGTATAGGTTAGGCGTCTTGTTCTATGTTCTAGAGCATGCACATGAAATTTAGGATTATATAAATGATCTTTGTCGGTCTTATTGGTGTAAAGAGGGTTAATGGTAGATAGTTTATCACTTAACTGTGAGCTCAACAATTTCAATACTGTTGAGAAACCTGCACTATTGAATTCTGCTTTAAAATCTGAAAGCACACCTTTAGCCGCAAGTTGTAATAATACGTTATTATCACCTTCAAAGGTGGTGAAGATATCAACGTCACCTTTTAAATCTGCAATTCGGTTTTCTAATAGATATCCTTTACCTCCACAAGCCTCTCTACATTCTTGTATGGCATCATTTGCATACCAAGTAATTATTGATTTTAAGCCTGCAACTTGCGTTTCAATTTGTCGTTTATCTGGTTGAGATTCGTCGCAATATAACTCCATCATTTTGTCTAAAGTGATGTGATAAACATATGCACTTGCCACTAATGGGGTTAATCGTAATTGGTGAGATGGGTAATCCATCAATAGGTCTTCTTGAATTTTTACGCTGTCATTAAACTGTCTTCTTTTTAAAGCATGTTTAATGGCTACCGTTAAAGCAAATTTAGCTCCACCTAAACCAGCTCTTGCAACGCATATACGCCCACCAACTAAGGTGCCTAACATGGTAAAAAATCGCTTGTTCGGATTTTTAATCTCTGAGTAATAGTCGCCGTTGCCTAGAATAGTACCATACTTATTTAATAGATTTTCTTTTGGCACCTCTACTTGATTAAACCAAATTTTTCCATTATCGACTCCGTTTAGTCCTAGTTTGTATCCATTATCTTCAACTGTTATACCCGTTAAAAGTTCATGGTTTTCATTTCTAAGTGGAACTAGAATTGCATGAACTCCTTCATTTTTACCATTAACGATTAATTGCGCGAATACCGATGCCATTTTAGAATGTATGGCATTGCCAATATATTCTTTGTTGTCATTTTTGCCTGGGGTATGTATAATAATCGTTTCGGAGTTTTTGTTATACGTTGCAGTCGTTTTAATGCCACGAACGTTAGAGCCGTGTCCGGTTTCAGTCATGGCAAAACAACCTAATAACTCTGCCGTGCCCGCTGCCCTCAAATATTTATCATGGTGTTTCTTTGTTCCAAGTTTTTGAATGCTTCCTCCAAACAATCCAAATTGCACACCAAATTTTATCGTTAAGCTTCCATCTGCCCATATCATATTTTCAAAAATTGTGGCATAACCTTCCATATCATTTGCACCTCCGTATCCTTCAGGATAAGCCATTGCTCCATAACCTTTATCGGCTAAAAACTCAACCTGTTTCATTACATGATTGCGAAATTCCTCTTTATCACGTCTTACTTTCCATGAGAATATGGGGTCGCTCAAAACATTTCTAAAAGAATCTATGACATCTGCATGGTCTCCTTTTAGGATTTTGTCTATTTGTTTAGCTGAATATTGAGAGGCCTTTTTATCTAAATCAATATGAACATCAAATAAATGGTTGTAGTGATTGGGTTGTATGCCTAAATTTATTTCAATCTTTTTAATATGCTCATTAAAAGGGATGTCATGATGATAATGTATAGCAACCTTTTGGCTAAATGCTGTTAAGGGGTAAGTTTCATGTTCAACCAATTTTACACCGCTATTAGTTATCAATTGCTTCCAAGATTTAAGTAATTGATTTTTTGGTGGATTATTAATATTCAACCAAGTTTTCAGATGCTTTTTATCTTCATTTGATAGGGTACTGTCGTTGGAAATAGCATTGGTAACTACATTGATTTCTGATGCAGATAATAGGTCGTCTGACCATATGATATAAAATACTGGTATATACTGAAGAACAGTTGCGGTGTAATTTTCTTTTGTCATGCCATGAAATTACAATTTTTAGTTAGAATTGTATAGCCTATTTAACGCTTCATTTAGGTATAAGTTAAAATATAATAAGCTAATTTCTTATAGAATAAGTTATCTAGTGTTTGTCTATCTTTGTTAGTCTATGAACGAGCATTTAGACCCATCTGCGGAAGGTTTCTCTAACGAGGAATTGGATATTGAAAGAGCATTGAGACCCATAAATTTTGACGATTTTACAGGTCAAGAGCAAGTGCTTGAAAATCTTAAGGTATTTGTTGAGGCAGCAAATAGAAGAGGTGAGGCGTTAGACCATACCTTATTTCATGGTCCTCCGGGTTTGGGTAAGACCACATTGGCTAATATTTTAGCGAATGAGTTGGGAGTAGGGATTAAAATTACATCTGGTCCTGTTTTGGATAAACCGGGAGATTTAGCCGGACTTCTTACCAATTTAGAAGAAAGAGATGTTTTATTTATTGATGAAATACACAGATTAAGTCCTATAGTTGAAGAGTACTTGTATTCTGCCATGGAGGATTATAAGATTGATATAATGATTGAGTCTGGACCGAATGCAAGGTCTGTGCAGATTAATTTAAATCCTTTCACTTTAATTGGTGCAACCACAAGATCTGGATTGTTAACAGCGCCTATGCGTGCTAGATTTGGTATCCAAAGTAGGTTACAATATTATTCTACAGAATTGTTATCTACCATTGTGGAGCGTAGTGCAGAAATTTTAGGTGTACCCATAACTATAGATGCTGCAATAGAAATTGCTGGTAGAAGTAGAGGAACCCCTAGAATTTGTAATGCCTTATTAAGAAGGGTTAGAGATTTTGCGGAAATTAAAGGTAATGGCTCTATTGATATGGAAATATCAAGATTCAGCTTAAAGGCCTTAAACGTAGATGCGCATGGTTTAGATGAGATGGACAACAAAATTCTTACTACTTTAATAGATAAATTTAAAGGAGGTCCTGTTGGTATAACTACCTTGGCTACTGCCGTTTCTGAAAGTGCAGAAACCATTGAAGAAGTGTACGAACCTTTTTTAATACAACAAGGCTTTATTATGAGAACTCCACGTGGTCGTGAAGTAACCGAATTGGCTTACAAACACCTAGGAAGGGTAAAAGGAGGAATTCAACCTGGATTGTTTTGAGTATAGATATAAAATCTAAATGGACAAATAGTATTAAAGCCGAAGCCAAACGCCTCGGTTTTTTATCATGCGGTATATCCAAGTCAGATTTTTTGGAAGAAGAGGCTCCGAGATTAGAAAAATGGCTCAATAAGAACATGAATGGCGAAATGAGCTATATGGCGAATCATTTCGATAAGAGATTAGACCCTAGGTTACTGGTTGAAGGCTCTAAATCTGTCATTTCATTATTACTAAATTATTATACCGAAGAAACACAAACAGCTGATAGCTATAAGATTTCAAAGTATGCATACGGTCAAGATTATCATCATATCATTAAATCTAAACTTAGGCAGTTACAAGAATTTATAACCGAAGAAATCGGCGAGATAAACGGGCGTGCTTTTGTAGATTCTGCTCCAGTTTTAGATAAGGCATGGGCAGCAAAGAGTGGTTTGGGTTGGATTGGTAAGAATAGCAATTTACTAACCCAGCAAGTAGGTTCTTTTTATTTTATAGCAGAGTTGATTGTCGATATAGAATTAGAATATGACCATGCAGTAACTGACCATTGTGGCACATGTACTGCTTGCTTAGATGCATGTCCTACTCAAGCAATTGTTGAGCCTTATGTGGTAGATGGAAGTAAGTGTATTTCTTATTTTACCATTGAATTAAAGAATGAGCTTCCAAGTGAAATGAAAGGTTCTTTTGATGATTGGATGTTTGGCTGTGATGTTTGCCAAGACGTTTGTCCATGGAACCGGTTTTCAAAACCACATAATGAACCATTATTTAACCCAAACCCAGATTTACTTAGCATGACTAAAAAAGATTGGGAAGAAATTACAGTGGATGTCTTTCAGAAAGTTTTTAAAAAATCTGCTGTAAAAAGAACGAAGTACGATGGACTCACTAGAAATATCGATTTTTTAAAATAAATTAAATTTCTCAATCGTTTTCGTTGGCTATTTCTGAATAGTTATGTTCAAGGTCAGCCTTAATTATATTATATTGGTAGTCGCTCTAAATTATGTTTTTCGAAATTATAGCATATATTTTGTGAGAATGTACTAAAGATCACCATCAAATAATAATAGCTTTACTAAATGAAAATCAATAAACCAAGTCTAAATTTTTGGCAGATATTTAATATGAATGTTGGGTTTTTAGGAATCCAGTATAGTTTTGGACTTCAACAAACAGCTATTAATCCTATATTTTTATACTTAGGTGCACCAGAAGATATGCTGCCAATCTTAAATATAGCCGGTCCGGTAACTGGTTTAATCGTTCAGCCTATAATAGGAGCGATGTCAGATAAAACTTGGTCTGAAAGATGGGGTAGAAGAAAACCATATTTTTTAATAGGAGCTATATTAGGGAGTTTGTGTTTATTCGCTTTCCCTACAAGTCCGGTTTTATGGTTTGCAGTAGGTTTACTTTGGATTTTAGATGTAGGTAATAACATGGCAATGGAGCCTTATAGAGCATTCGTTGGTGATAAGTTGCCAGAAAAGCAATTGAGCTTAGGGTACCAGATGCAAAGTCTTTTTGTTGGTGCTGGTATTCTTTTGGCAAATGGATCAATTGTATTGTTTCAGTATTTATTTGGGGGAGAATCTGTAGAAGTTGCGGGTACCATACCAACATGGTTATACTACTCTTTCTATATTGGAGCCATTCTTTCTATTACAACCATTCTTTGGTCGGTTTTAAAAACATCTGAAATTCCGCCAACTTCAGAAGAATTGGTAGAAATTAATAAAGTTAAGGCTAAGCCTTTTTCAGAACGAATTGCTTTGCCATTTATAGAAATTGCAGAGTCTATAAAGAAGATGCCAAAATTCTTATGGAAACTTGGTGCTGTTTACCTCTTTCAATGGTATGCGCTGTTTATTTACTGGCAGTATACAACGCCATTATTTAAATTGACAATGGGCTATTCTACAGGCGAAGCGGCATCACAATCGGCACAAATGAGTTTAACTTACAACATTGTAACTATGGTGGTAGCTTTAGCATTAGTACCATTGTCTGTTAAGTATGGTGGTAAAAAAATCTACGCACTAAGTTTAGTCGGTACCGCAATTTCACTGTTTGCAATCCCTTTTATAGAAGACCCAATACTGGTTTTAGTACCCATGGTTCTGTTTGGAATTGGTTGGGCTGCAATGATGGGTATACCTTATACAATGGTATCTAAAGTTGTTCCGCAAGAAAGACGCGGAGTGTATATGGGTATATTGAATATGATGATTGTTATTCCAATGGGAATAGAGACACTTACATTCGGACCTATTTATAAATACTTATTGGGCGGTAATGCTGTAAATGCTATGTTATTTGCAGGGGCATTCTTTGTTATAGCCGCAGTTTTCGCAATGCGTTTAAATGTAAATGATAAAGAAAGGGTGGTTGAGTTGTAAATAGTTTGATGACTTTTTATGGTCATTTACCAACTCGTTATTTTATTTATATAAATACAGTTAGTATTTACGCTTTGTTGTAGAATACCTTTAAATTTGTTTTTTTAAAATAGAAGAGTATGAGCAATGAAAAGCTAAGAAGAGAAGCACTTATTTATCATGCAAAACCACAGCCTGGTAAGATAAAAATAGTACCCACTAAACCTTATAGTACCCAACGTGATCTTGCTCTGGCTTATTCTCCCGGTGTGGCAGAGCCATGTTTAGAAATAGCAAAGGATAAAGAGAATGCATATAAATATACTTCTAAAGGTAATTTAGTTGCTATTATTTCTAACGGTACCGCAGTTTTAGGGTTAGGAAATATTGGTCCTGAAGCGTCAAAACCTGTGATGGAGGGGAAAGGTCTTCTTTTTAAGATTTTTGCTGATATCGATGGTATTGACATTGAGGTGGATACCGAAGATGTAGATAAATTTATTGAAACTGTAAAAATGATTGCACCAACTTTTGGTGGAATTAATCTTGAAGATATTAAAGCTCCAGAGGCTTTTGAAATAGAACGCAGGTTAAAAGAAGAATTGGATATACCTGTAATGCATGATGATCAACATGGTACAGCTATTATTTCTGCTGCTGCGTTGTTAAATGCATTAGAGATTGCCAACAAGAAAATGGATGAAGTTCGTATCGTAATCAGTGGCGCAGGTGCAGCTGCTGTTTCATGTACGAAGTTATACAAGGCGTTTGGCGCTAAGGCAGAGAATATAGTGATGCTTGATAGTAAAGGTGTCATTAGAAAAGATGCTGAAAACTTATCGCCAGCAAAGAAAGAATTTGCTACCGATAGAAAAATAGATACTCTAGATGAAGCTATGGTAGATGCCGATGTATTCGTTGGTTTATCTATAGCAAATGTAGTAACGCCGAATATGTTACTCTCAATGGCTAAGAACCCTATTGTTTTTGCAATGGCAAATCCGGATCCAGAGATAGCTTATGATTTAGCAGTTGCCACTAGAAAAGATATTATAATGGCAACGGGAAGATCTGATCATCCTAATCAAGTAAATAATGTGCTTGGTTTTCCGTTCATATTTAGAGGTGCTTTAGATGTTAGGGCTACTGCTATAAATGAGGCTATGAAAATGGCAGCAGTAAAAGCTTTGGCAGATTTAACAAGACAACCTGTACCAGAGCAAGTGAATATTGCATACGGTGAAACAAGATTAACTTTTGGTAAGGAATATATTATACCTAAGCCTTTTGATCAGCGATTAATATATGAAATACCACCTGCTGTTGCTAAAGCTGCAATGGAGAGTGGTGTAGCCAAAGCTCCGATTGATGATTGGGATAAATATAGAGAGGAGCTAATGCTTCGTTCGGGTAACGATAATAAAGTTGTTCGTTTATTGCATGCCAGAGCTCGCAGTCATGCTAAGAAAATAGTATTTGCAGAAGCAGACCATTTAGATGTGTTGAAAGCTGCACAGATTGTTCATGAAGAAGGTATTGCAATACCTATTCTTTTAGGTAGAAAAGATATTATTCTTGAATTAAAGAAAGAGTTGGAGTTTGATGCTGATCTTGATATCATTGATCCAATGTCAGAGGAATTCGATGAACGTCATGTTCGGTATGCTACCAAATACTGGGAAAGCCGTAAGCGTAGTGGAGTAACTTTTTACAGTGCGAAGATAAAGATGCGTGAGCGTAATTATTTTGGTGCTATGATGGTTCTTGAAGGCGATGCTGACGGAATGATTTCTGGTTACTCTAGAGCATACCCTACAGTGGTGAAACCAATTTTAGAAGTAATTGGTAGAGCTACAGGAGTTAAGAAAGTTGCAACAGTTAATATTATGATTACCGAAAGAGGTCCTTTGTTCTTGGCAGATACCTCTATAAACATTGAACCTAATGCAGAAGAACTTGCGGACATTGCGAAAATGACAGCAAAAGTTGCTTCTACTTTTGGGTTTGATCCTGTATTGGCTATGTTAAGTTATGCCAACTTTGGCTCTTCGACGCATCCTAATGCAAGAAAGGTTAGAGAAGCTGTGCGTATTTTGCATGAGACCGCACCAGATTTGGTGGTAGATGGTGAAATACAAATGGATTTTGCATTAAACAGAGAGTTGCATGAGAGTAAGTTCCCGTTTTCTAAACTAGCTGGTAGAAAAGTGAATACGTTGATTTTTCCTAATTTAGAATCTGCGAACATTACCTATAAACTTTTAAAAGAATTAAATGGGGCAGAATCTATAGGTCCTATTATAGTTGGGTTAAGAAAAGCAGTTCATATTATGCAATTAGGTGCAAGTGTTGATGAAATTGTGAATATGGCAGCTGTAGCGGTAATTGATGCTCAAGAACGTGAAAAGCGAAAGAAAGCAAAAGAAACTAAATAAGGTTTAATCAAATAATAATACAAATAGGGAAATTGGTAGGCATACTTCTTTCCCTTTTTAATTTATAAAAATCATGATACATCACTTAAGAGGAAAACTAGTAGAGAAAAACCCCACTCATATTATAATCGAATGTGGCGGAGTAGGGTATTTTGTGAATATTTCTTTGAATACATTTTCTAAGCTACCTGAACAGGAAAATATTTCAGTTTATACCCATCTTCAAGTAAAAGAAGATTCTCATACTTTATTTGGATTTGTAGAGAAATCTGAACGCGAAATATTCCGTTTATTATTGTCCGTTTCTGGTATTGGTTCAAGTATAGCCAGAACCATGCTTTCTTCAATGTCTCCATCTCAAGTAAGAGATGCAATTGCCAATGGAGATGTTGCATCTATACAAGCCGTAAAAGGTATAGGAGCTAAAACAGCTCAACGTGTAATTTTAGATCTTAGAGATAAGGTATTAAAAGTTTACGATATAGATGAACTTTCGCTAAGTACAAACAATACAAATAAAGATGAAGCGTTATCTGCTTTAGAAGTTCTAGGCTTCGCACGTAAACAATCAGAGAGGGTTGTCGATAAAGTGCTTAGTCAAGATGCTTCCCTAAGTGTCGAGAATATAATTAAACTCGCGCTCAAAAATTTGTAATAAGTTTGAAAAACGGGGTAACTAAATTTCTTAAAATTTCTTTTAAGCACATCTTTCTTTTCTGTATGTTTTTTACTTCTACGGCAATTGTCGTGGCACAAGAGACAGAAGAACAGGAAGTTGATTCTGTGAAAACAGGTTTTGATCTGGGTAGAATTCTAATTGAAAATCCAGACAGTATCGTTTCTAGATATATTTACGATCCAAAACTTGATCGTTATATTTATAATGAGAGCGTGGGCGATTTCAATATTGGCTATCCGATTATACTAACTCCTGATCAGTATTTTAAACTAATAGAGGAGGAGGGAATAAAATCTTACTTTAAAGAAAAATCAGATGCCTTTTCTGGTAGAAAAGAAGGAAGTGAAGAAGCTCGTAAAAACTTACTTCCAAATTTCTATGTCAATAACGATTTCTTTTCCACCATATTTGGAGGTAATACTATAGAAATAATCCCTCAAGGTTCTGTTGCAATGGATTTAGGGGTGATATGGCAAAAGAATGATAACCCATCGTTGTCACCAAGAAATAGAACAAACCTATCTTTTGATTTTGATCAACGTATTAGTCTTAGTATGTTGGGAAAAATTGGAGAGCGTTTACAAGTGACAGCTAATTACGATACAGAAGCTACCTTTGATTTCCAGAATATAGTTAAGCTAGATTATACGCCAACAGAAGATGATATTATACAGTCTATTGAGGTTGGTAACGTAAATATGCCGCTTAATAGCTCTTTAATACAGGGAGCACAAAGTTTATTTGGTGTTAAAACAAAATTACAATTTGGGAAAACATCTGTTACAGCTGTTTTCTCTGAGCAACGTTCTCAAAATAACACTGTTGTTGCTCAAGGTGGTGGAACTTTAAACGAGTTCTCTTTGACTGCGTTGGACTATGATGAGAATAGACACTTTTTCTTAGCGCAATATTTCAGGGATAATTACGACGCTGCACTATCTTCTTATCCTTATATACAAAGTCAAGTACAAATTACCCGTATAGAAGTTTGGATTACGAATAGATCTCAACAGACATTGAATGTGCGTAATGTAGTGGCTATACAAGATTTAGGTGAGGCAGATAGAGATAAAACAAGAGTAGGTCAAAATAATGGTAGTGGGGGTGGATTCTTTAATGGTCCTGCAGATTTAAGACCTCGAAACAATGCCAATGATTATGATCCTGCATTAATTCTTACGAATAATGGTGCTCTAAATGATAATATTAGAGAAATAGCAACAGTAGAAAGTGGTTTCAATGCTGGTAGTTTTGCTGGTGGATATAGTCCAAATCAAGGTTTTGATTATGCCTATTTAGAAAATGCAAGAAAATTAGAGCAGGGTAGAGATTTCGATTTTAATTCTCAATTAGGGTATATCTCTTTAAACCAACGCTTAAGTAATGATGAAGTTTTAGGGGTTGCTTATCAATATACCTTTCAAGGTCAAGTATACCAAGTTGGTGAATTTGCTAATGGGGGTATTGAAGCTACTACGGTTACAGAACAGGTTAATACAGTTATTGAAAACAATACTCTAATTCTAAAACTTCTTAAAAGTAACATTACCAATATCACGGACCCAATTTGGGATTTGATGATGAAGAATATTTATGCCACTGGGGCATATAGTTTAAGCGAAGAGGATTTTAAGATGAATATTTTGTATTCTGATCCTACCTCAAGAAACTATATAACACCGGTAGAAGAAGGTCCTGGTTCTGGTTGGCCGGAAGGTTTGGAAGAACGGATTCTTTTAAATGTTTTTAATCTAGATAGGTTAAATGTCTATAACGATATTCAGCCTGGCGGTGATGGTTTCTTCGATTTTATAAGTGGTCAGACCATAGATGTTCAAAATGGTAGAATTATTTTCACTAAAGTTGAGCCATTTGGGGAGTCGTTATATGAGCAGTTAGAGAATGGTAACAGTGGTCAGTATGACGTTACTTCAGGCTATAATGCCAACCAAGAGAAGTATGTTTTTAGAGATATGTACTCGTTGACAAAAACAGCTGCATTACAAGATCCAGAGAAAAATAAATTCTTATTAAAAGGTACGTACAAATCTGAAGGTAGTAATGGTATTTCTATAGGTGCCTTTAATGTTCCCCAAGGTTCGGTAACCGTTACTGCAAATGGTAGAACATTGCAAGAGGGTATCGATTATACGGTAAATTATCAATCGGGTACAGTTCAAATATTAGATCCTAGTTTAGAAGCTTCAAACGTGCCTATTAACATATCCGTAGAAAATAATGCGGTTTTTGGGCAACAAACACGTCGTTTTACGGGTGTAAATGTAGAACATCAGTTTAGCGAAAAATTTGTTTTAGGTGGTACGTTATTGAATCTTAATGAGCGTCCTTTAACTCAGAAATCTACTTACGGAGTAGAATCTGTAAACAATACTATTTTTGGATTAAATGGTAATTTTTCAACCGAAGTTCCTTTCTTAACACGCATGGTAAACAAATTGCCAAATATAGATACAGATGTTCCGTCTAATGTTTCTATACGTGCAGAAATGGCTGCTTTAATACCAAGTTCTCCTAAGAATGCAGATTTTGAAGGTGAGACAACTACGTATTTAGATGATTTTGAAGGAGCTCAGGCGCTAATAGATATTAGAGCATCCCTTGGGTGGTCACTTGCAAGTATGCCGTTGGAATTTGGTAATGGAGGTCAGCCTTTTGGTAGTTCCCCTGAAGATCCTGCTAACTTATTGAATGGATATGGTAGGGCTAAATTATCTTGGTATACTATAGATCCGATTTTTTATACGACACAAAGACCATCTACGGTTAGTGATGATGATATATCAACTAATGCCACTCGTAGAGTTTATATTGATGAGGTTTTTCCAGAGACAGATGTAGCTCAAGGGCAAACACAGGTACAAACCACTTTAGATATGGTTTACTACCCAACTACTAAAGGTCCTTATAATAACAATCCAGATTTTGAAACTGAAGCTCCTACTGAAAAATGGGGTGGTATGATGCGTTCTCTAAGTAGTACAGATTTTGAGCAAAGTAATGTTGAATTCGTTCAGTTCTGGGTAATGGATCCTTATGTAGATGGTATTGCCAATGGTCCAGGTGAGTTGGTTCTTAACTTGGGTAATATTTCTGAAGATATTCTACGCGATGGTAAAAAACAATATGAAAACGGATTGCCAGGTGTAAATAGTAATGATTTTGTTTCACCAACTTCTTGGGGTGAAGTACCTGCTACGCAATCTTTAGTGTATGCATTTGATGCCGATGAAAATAATAGAGGTTTACAAGATATTGGTTTTGATGGTTTAAATGATGTTGCTGAAGCTGACGTGTTTACCAATAACGGCGGTGAAGATCCTGCTTTAGATAACTATGCCTACTACTTAAATAGAGAAGGGAGTATCTTAAATAGGTATTTAGACTTCAACAACCCAGAAGGGAATTCACCAGTTTCTGTTACCAATACGGATAGAGGTTCTACAACATTACCAGATGTGGAAGATGTTGACAGAGATTTAACCATGAATACGGTTAACAGTTATTATGAATATAGAATTGCAATAAAGCCGAATACAACCATAAATGATGAGTATGTTACCGATATTATTGAAGGTACAGCTACTGGAGATGTTAGAATACCTAATGGTGATAATGTAAATTACCGTTGGATTCAGTATAAAATTCCATTAAGCGATTTTACTGATGCTATTGGTGGTATTACAGATTTTAGATCTATCAGCTTTATGAGAATGTATATGACTGGTTTTAATAGTCCAACAATTCTTCGTTTTGCTACATTAGATTTAGTTAGGGGAGATTGGCGTACATATACAAATACATTACAAGATAAAAATATTGATAGTGATCCGTCTGATGATGGTACTACCTTAGATGTAAATACAGTAAATATTGAGGAAAATAGTAGTAGAACTCCAATACCTTATGTATTGCCACCGGGTGTAATTAGAGAACAATTAAATAATAACAATACTATTATTCGTCAAAACGAACAATCACTTTCTTTGACGGTTTCTAATTTAGAGTCTGAAGATTCTAGAGGAGTATTCAAAAATTTAAATGTTGATATTCGTCAGTATGAGAAATTGAAAATGTTCATTCATGCCGAAAAAATTGTAGATAGTGATTATGCAGATACCTCTACACCTTTAGTTGGTTTCTTGCGTATGGGTACAGATTTTACTCAAAACTATTATCAAATAGAATTGCCATTAGAGTTTACTCCATTTTCAGCGGTTGCAGATGATGAGATATGGCCAGAGAATAATGAGATGAATATTGAGCTTAGTGATTTAACAAAGGTTAAATCACAATGGATAGCAGATGGTGATCTTAGTGATGTTCGATATTTTGAAATTGATAACGGAGAAGTTATACCTGTTGGTGAATTTGATGTTCGTTCTCCAGGTAGAATACGTATAGGTATTAAAGGTAATCCTTCATTAGGTAGTATTCGTACTATGATGGTAGGTGTAAAGAACCAAGATATATTGCCAGCAAGGGGAGAGGTTTGGTTCAATGAACTTCGTCTTGCAGGTTTAGACAATAATGGGGGCTGGGCAGCAATTGCTGCGCTTGATGCCAATATCGCAGATTTTGCCAATATAAGTGCAACAGGTAGTAAAAGTACATCTGGTTTTGGTTCTATAGATCAAATGCCAAATGAACGTGCTCGTGAAGATGCAATTTCTTATGATGTTGTTACTAATGTAAACGTTGGGCAATTGCTTCCTAAAAAATGGGGAATTCAATTACCGTTCAATTATGGAGTATCGGAGCAAATGATTACTCCGGAATTTGACCCTGTTTATGATGATTTAAAATTAGATGATAGAATAGCTGCAGAAAGTACTCAAGAAGGTAAAGATGATGTGTTAGAGCAAGCAGAAGATTATACAAAGCGTACGAGTATCAATTTAATTGGTGTTAGAAAAGATCGTGGAGAAGAAGCGGATGCTAATTTTTATGATGTTGAGAACTTTACTTTTAACTACAGCTATAATGAAACCGATCACAGAGATTTTGAGATAGCAGAATTAAGAGAGCAAAGTGTAAATACCGGTTTTGTCTACAATCACAGTTTTGAGCCTGTAGAAGTTGCTCCGTTTGCTAAAAAAGATTCGCTTTTTAACGGTAAATATTGGAAATGGTTAAAAGACCTTAATCTTAACTTGTTGCCATCTAATATTGGTGTTACTTCTAATATTAATAGGCAGTTTAATGCACAAAGATTTAGAGATGTGTATACGGATGGTGAAGATAGAATTGAATTGCCAGAGTTGCAGCAACGTAATTATTTATTTAATTGGCAATATGCGGTAAATTATAATCTTACTAAATCATTACGTTTAAACTTAACCGGGTCTAATAATAATATTGTTAGAAATTATTTAGACGAGAATGAACCTTTAGAATCTACCGATAGAATTAATAATGAATTGGGAATGTGGGATGGTTTCTTTGATGTTGGTGAGCCAAACAGACATTCTCAAGAGCTGCAATTGAATTATGAATTGCCTTTTTCTAAAATTCCTGCACTAGACTTTATAAGTACACAATATACATACACGAGTAATTTTGATTGGCAAAGAGGTGGAGATGCTTTATTTGAAGTTGCTGGCGAATATATCAATACGGTACAGAATGCCAATACGCATACTATTACATCATCAATGACTTTGCAAAAGTTCTATGACAAAATAGGACTTAAAAAACGAGAAGCTCCAAAAGCAAAAACTTCGGGTCCTATTAGAAGAGATAAATCTGGAGCATTGTCAGAAGATCAAGAAAAAATTAAAGGTAAAACAAGCGATTTGTTCAATACCGTTGTTGATATTGTAACTATGGTGAAGAGATTAAATCTTAACTATAGTGAAAATAGTGGTACGGTATTACCAGGTTACACACAGTCAGTTGGGTTTGTTGGTACAACCAAGCCTACAATTGGTTTCTTGTTCGGTAGTCAAGCAGATGTTCGTTTTGAAGCTGCTAGAAATGGTTGGCTAACAAGTTTTGAGCAATTTAATGAGCAATTCATCCAAAGAACAAATAAGCAGTTGAATATTACAGCTACGGCACAACCAACAAAAGACATTACAATTGATTTGGTAGCAGATAGACAGTATTCAGACAGTTATCAAGAAAACTTTAATGTTGTTGACCAAGAGTATAATCTACAATTAGGTAACAATTACGGTAGTTTTAGTATTTCTACTATGATGATAGGTACTGCTTTTGGAAAGAGTGATGAGTTTGATTCAAGTACTTTTCAAGAGTTTAAGGATAACAGAATTACTATTGCGAACAGAATAGCATTAGAACAGGGTATTCCAGTGCAACCAAATGGCGAATTTCCGGTTGGATATGGAAAAACACAACAAAGTGTTTTGTTGCCTGCTTTCTTTGCAGCGTATACTGGGCAAGATGCAAGTCGTGTAAACTTAGATACATTTAGAGATATTCCTATTCCTAACTGGAGTATCAAGTATACCGGTTTAATGAAGAGCAAGTGGTTTAAAAAGAAATTCAAGCGTTTTTCTTTAAGTCATGGGTATCGTGCAGCATATAGTATTAACTCGTATCAAACGAACTTAGAGAAGGTACAATTGATTAATGATGGGGCTTCTCCAATTAATGCTGAGAATAATGACCTTTTGCCAGATTTAATTCTAAATAATGTAGTGCTTACAGATCAGTTCAACCCATTAATACGTGTAGATTTTGAAATGATCAATTCTGTTAGTGTATTGGCTGAGGTAAGAACAGATAGGGCGTTATCATTGAGTTTCGATAATGATTTAATGACAGAAATTAATGGTAAAGAATATACTGTTGGTTTAGGTTATCGTTTTAAAGATGTAAAGTTTGTTACTAATATTGGTGGAAATAAGACACGTTTAAAGGGAGATTTAAATTTAAAAGCAGATGTTACGCTACGTGATAATATTACCATTATCAGAAATTTAGATATCAATAATAATCAAATTACATCTGGGCAAAATTTAATGTCATTGAAGTTTACTGCCGATTATGCTTTGAGCAAGAACTTAAATGCATTGTTCTTTTATGATCATTCATTTTCAAAGTTTGCTGTTTCAACCGCATTTCCACAAACAACTATTAATACAGGATTCACTATTCGTTACAATTTTGGTAATTAATAGTTCAATTGAAAATAAATGAAGTGCGATTGAAATTGTGCACTTTTGAACAAATTATTACATCTGTATTTATTTTGATAACCTAAGTTGAAAACTTTACATTTGCCGAAGTAAAAAATAATAAACGATTATAATGAATATACCAGCTGAATTAAAATATACAAAAGACCACGAGTGGGTTAAGATAGACGGTGATATAGCAACCGTAGGTATTACAGATTTCGCACAAGGTGAATTAGGTGATATTGTTTACGTAGAAGTAGATACCTTAGATGAGAGTTTGGATCGTGAAGCAATATTTGGTACGGTAGAAGCAGTAAAAACTGTTTCTGACTTATTCTCTCCTTTATCTGGTGAGATTATCGAGTTCAACGAAGCTTTAGAAGATGAGCCTGAAAAAGTAAATTCTGATCCTTATGGAGCAGGATGGATGGTGAAAATAAAAATTAGTAATGCAAGCGAAGTAGAAGATTTATTGAGCGATGCTGCATATAAAGAGATAATTGGTGGTTAAAAACACTGTTTATAAAGTACTTTTCATAAGCTGGATGATGTTTGTAACATTTTTCAGCTTATTTTCTTTTTCAGATGTTGGTACCTCAAGCATCAATATTCCCCATATAGATAAGGCGGTTCATTTTACCTTTTATTTTGGTGTTGTAGTGCTAGGGTACATGGCAATATCTAAGAAAAGAGGTGTGGGTGCAGGTGAGTCTAAGTTATTGTGGTACATTGTTTTATTCGCGGTACTGTACGGCATAATTATTGAAGTGTTACAACATGTGGCAACGTTAGATAGGCACGGAGATCCTTTGGATGCACTAGCTAATTCTACAGGAGCTATTGTAGGAATGTTGGTCTTACGATTTTTATTTTTTCGCACCTCGTCGTTAAAATGAAAATTTTAGTTGCATTTTTATGGATTAATTAGTTAAATTAGCAATCACTAAATTGAATATATATGGAACCTAAAAAGAATCCTAAGGCGGATTTAACAAAGAACAGCAGTCTTTATTTCGTTATCGGTTTATTCGCAGTAATGTTATTTACTTACGTAGCATTTGAGTGGAAAACGTATGATGAGGTAAATGATTATGATATTTCTATGAATGTGGATGATCTTTTAGATGAAGAAGTTCCAATGACAGAACAGATTAAAACTCCACCACCTCCACCGCCACCAGCTGCACCTGAAATTATTGAAGTTGTAGAAGATGAAGAAGAGGTTGAAGAAACTGTAATCGAATCTACTGAAACTAGTCAAGAAGAAGAAATCGTTGAGGTTGAAGACGTTGTTGTTGATGAAATCGAAGAAGACGTTGATGTTCCTTTTGCTGTTATTGAAGATGTACCTGTATTTCCAGGTTGTGAAAGTGAGAGCGATAAAAGAGCTTGTTTTAACAAAATGATTCAAAAACACATTGGTAAAAACTTCCGTTACCCAGAAATTGCTCAAGAAATGGGTGTTCAAGGTAGAGTTAGTGTAATGTTCGTAATCCAGAAAGATGGTAGTATTGGTAACGTTAGAATGCGTGGGCCGGATAAAAACTTAGAAGCTGAAGCTGCTAGAATTATCAGTAAATTACCAAAAATGACTCCTGGTAAGCAGAGAGGTAGAGCAGTACGTGTTCCTTTTAGTATTCCAATTAATTTTAAATTACAATAGTATTTTATTACTATTTTAAATGATATAAAAAAAATCCCGAGCAGTTTGCTCGGGATTTTTTTTGGTATTAATTTTTTAATAGAAATCTATTTTTTTAAACTGGTATAAAAAATGTTTCTCATTCGTTCAGGGCTAATAAATCCGGTTCCGAATTCAGCATCATATTTAGAAGAGATTGATGTATTCTTTTCTACCTGTTCTAGGGTGTCACCAGAGGCTATAGCCTTAATTATGCTTGCTTCTATGGTTTTTAGCATTTCAAGGTAGGTTATTAATTTTTGCTTGTTTGAGGGTCTGCCATGACCAGGTATGATTAAAGTATCATCATCAATAACCATAATCGCTTTTTCTATAGCTGCTATATAACCTTCAACACTACCGCCATTCTTTAAGTCCATATAAGGATATCGACCAGAAAAATAAGTGTCACCCATATGAAGTACATTGTTTTTGACAAAATAAATCATTGCATCACTATTTGTATGGGCATTATGTACGTGAAATGCCATTATGGTTTCATCGTTTTCAAACAATTGTAATTCTTCTGAAAAGGTAATTTCTGGTAAAATTTCTTCACCTAGTTCTGGTTGCTCTTCTAGCTTTTTCTCGAGACTTTTTCTAACATTATTTTGGGCGATTAGTATTGTGGATTCAGAATTAAACTCTGCATTACCACCTGTGTGGTCACCATGTAAATGTGTATTTATTAAATATTTTAATGGTTTGTCGGTAATGCTTGAGATAGCTTGTTTTATTTTAGGACTTAATCTGGCAAATTGATTGTCTATCATAAAACTGTGGTTACCGTTAACATAGAGACCAATATTTCCTCCTTGACCAGTAAGCATATATACTTCGCTAGTAAGCGTGTCAATTGTAATGGTAACTTCTTTCTCTTGACTCCAGCAAATAGAGTGAATTAGAAGAAGTGTAATAAGTAAGTTTAAATGTTTCATTTTTAAGTGTTAAAGTGTTAATTTCTTGGCTTTCAAATATACTAGAAATAAAGGTTTAAGGTTGCAGAAATATAGTAGGGGGGTTATCTTTGCAGACCTATTTAAAAAATATGAAAACGGCTATTGGTTCGATGAAAAATAATGCACTTGCATTGTTATTTACCGATTTTAAGGAAATTACCAAGGCTAGATTGGCTATTAGTGTCGTTTTTTCATCCATTGCAGGCTATTTCTTAGGAGCCTACGAAATTCAATGGTTTCAAGTTTTCTTATTAGCATTTGGCGGTTATTGTATGGTAGGGGCTAGCAATGCCTATAACCAGGTTATTGAGAAAGATTTAGATGCTTTAATGAAGCGTACTAAAAATAGACCTATACCCGCTGGTCGTATGACGGTTAATTTCGCCATGACTATTGCGGTTGTATTGACCTTGCTTGGTATTTTATCGTTATATCTGTTAAACCCTAAAACAGCAATGTTTGGGGCTATTTCTATATTTCTTTATACCAGCGTGTATACCCCGTTAAAAACCATTACTCCTTTGGCGGTATTTGTTGGAGCCATACCAGGAGCAATTCCTTTTATGTTGGGTTGGGTAGCAGCCACCGATGATTTTGGTATTGAGCCGGGTACCTTGTTTATGATTCAATTCTTTTGGCAATTCCCACATTTTTGGGCACTGGGGTGGATGTTAGATGATGATTATAGAAGTGGTGGTTTTAAAATGTTGCCAACAGGTAAAAAAGATGCGGCTACTGTGCTTCAAATTATAATGTACACTATTTGGATGATGGCGGTTTCCGTAATTCCTGTTTTTGGAATTACGGGTAGATTACAGTTGTCTGTAGTAGCAGCGGTAATAATCTTTTTAATGGGTGCGGTAATGTTAGGATTCGCTTTTCAACTTTACAGAAAAAAGGACAATGTTTCAGCAAGAAAATTAATGTTAGCAAGCGTTAGTTATATAACATTGATGCAAATTGTTTACGTAATAGATAAATTTTTAGCTTAATTATGGATTTAACACAGGGAACTGAGGTAGAGAAGAATGCTAGGGCAAAGAAAATGATGCTATGGTTTGGTATCGTTAGCCTACTAATGGGTTTTGCAGGATGGACAAGTGCGTATATTGTAAGTAGCTCTAGAGAAGATTGGTCTAGTGATATTCTACTGCCTAATTCATTTTTGTATAGTACGTTAGCTATTATTGTAAGTAGCTTCTGCTATATGTTGGCTAAAAATGCCATTAAAAATGGGGAAAATGCTAAGGGTACTAAATGGTTGTGGATTACGTTAGGTTTAGGAGTTCTATTTGTGGTTCTTCAGTTTTCTGGTTTTTCTCAGATGGTGGCAGATGGGTATTACTTTACAGGACCGACCAGTAGTATAAAAGTTTCGTATATCTTTTTAATTGCTATGGTGCATGTTGTGCATGTTGTAGCAGGAATGATATCGCTATTGGTTGTATTATATAATCAAAACAAAGGAAAATATAGCACTGAAAACTATTTAGGTGTTACCTTAGGGGCAACATTTTGGCATTTTTTAGATTTATTATGGATCTATTTAGTGTTATTTATGTTCTTTGTAAAATAAAATGTGAATCAAAATAAGTTTTGGGTCGAATTGCGTTTTTAAATAGTTCAAAAAAATGTAAATTTGCTAAAGTTTTATTAAAACGATAACTAGTATATGAATTCTACGGTGACTACGGGAACGGAAACAAGCGTATGGGGTGGAGGTAATCAACCCTTAGGAGCAAGCTACGGTAAATTAATGATGTGGTTTTTCCTTGTGTCGGATGCGTTAACTTTCTCTGGATTTTTAGCGGCTTACGGCTTTTCAAGATTTAAATTTATAGAAACATGGCCAATTGCGGACGAGGTGTTTACACACGTTCCTTTCTTTCATGGAAATTATCCCATGATCTATGTTGCTTTTATGACCTTTATATTGATTATGTCATCGGTAACGATGGTGTTGGCAGTAGACGCTGGTCATAAAATGAAGCAAAATGCTGTTACATGGTATATGTTCGCTACTATCATTGGTGGTATTATTTTCGTAGGCTCACAAGCTTGGGAATGGGGTACTTTTATTAAAGGTGACCATGGTGCATTAGAAACTAAAGGTGGTAGAATATTGCAATTTGTAAAAGCGGATACAGGAGAAAGAGCTTCATTATCTGATTTTGCAGCATCATTGCCTGGAGATAGGGTTATTCACGAAAGAAAAAATGGACTTTGGTTCTTTCAAGAGTCTGCTTTACCAACTGTTTCTTTAGAAGAAGTAGTTGAGGGTTTCAAGGCTGATTCTAATATTTTGATTAGAACGGAATTGATTAATGAGGAAGGTGAGAAAACTTTATTAGATAGAAAAGCATCATTGGCTAAATTGGCAGAGGCAACACAAGTTGTAGAAGGTGCTAACTTGATACATAATGAATACGGAAGCAGGTTATTCGCAGATTTCTTTTTCTTTATTACAGGTTTTCACGGTTTCCACGTATTCTCTGGTGTAGTTATCAATATTATAATTTTCTTTAATGTTATTATTGGTACATACGAAAGAAGAGGTCATTATGAAATGGTTGAGAAAATCGGACTGTACTGGCACTTTGTAGATTTAGTTTGGGTATTTGTATTTACCTTCTTCTACTTGGTATAATCCTTATTAAGAAAAACAGTATTACGGTATATAGAATTTTAGATTAAAGTAAAATGGCAGACGGACATAAATTAGAAATTTTTAGAGGACTTGTAAAGTTCAAATCTAACACACAGAAAATCTGGGGAGTATTAGCTTTTTTAACCTTAATAACTGCAGTAGAAGTGGTGTTAGGTATTATAAAGCCAGAGTCTTTGACTGATACTTACGTATTGGGGATGAAAACGATCAACTGGATCTTTATCATTTTAACCTTGGTTAAGGCTTATTATATTGCTTGGGACTTTATGCACTTACGTGATGAGAAGTCTTCGTTAAGAAGAGCTATAGTTTGGACACCTATATTCTTGGTTATCTATTTAGTATTTATTCTTCTTGTAGAAGCAGATTATATCTATAACGTATATAAGGACGGCTTTGTAAGTTGGAATTTCTAAGTTATAATTAACAGAATTAAAAGACGGTTTTATAACCGTCTTTTTTATTTTTGTAAAGTTTGTATTTTAATACTTATTCTTTGGGTTGCTTTCTAAATTGCAGCCGTAACTTGTCTTCTTGATATATGAAAAAGACCTTTGTTCTTGTTGTCTTATTTGTGCTTCCTATAGTAGCATATTTATTCTTTGCTTCTGGGGTTACAAATTTTGGTAAACTAGCACAGCTAACAAAAGATGTGCATGAAATAGATTTTTCTGACCAAGTTCAGTTCAAGGGTAAAATAACCATTCTAGGTTTTTTAGGTTCAGATGTGGAAGGTAGAAAGGGTAATGCCTTTAATTTGAATCAAAAAATATACAAAAGGTTTTACGAGTTTGGGGATTTTCAATTTGTAATGTTAATTTCTAAAGATCAAGAAAGTGAAGTAGAAGCTCTCAAAACTGAACTAGCTACTTTAGCTGATAATGACAAATGGAATTTTGTTTATGCAAGTGATGAGCAAATAAATTCTATTTTCAAAAGCCTCAAAACTGATATTGAGCTGGATGCTAAATATAGTACGCCCTATGTTTTTATCGTAGATAAAGATTTAACTCTTAGAGGAAGGTCTAATGATGAGGATGATGGAACAAAATATGGTTTTAATTCAAATTCTGTTGCAGATTTGAACAATAAAATGGTAGACGATGTTAAAATTATTTTAGCAGAATACCGACTTGCCTTAAAAAAGAATAATCCTGATAGCGCTAAATAATGAATAAGAAATATACATACGTTTGGGTTTCATTGATTGTTCTAATTTTTGGAATTATTGTAGTACCAAGAATAGTAGATACGGTATCATCTGGTTCTATAGTTGAAAATAATCGTTTAAATAATTCTAACGCTACCAGTAGTCAGAAATTAGCTTATATTTTATTAGATGGTAAGCGACGAAAAGTACCTTCATTTGAATTTATTAATCAAGATAGTGTGTTGGTTTCTGATAAAGACTATTTAGGAAAAGTCTATGTGGTAGATTTCTTTTTTACAAGATGTCCTAGTATTTGTCCTGTAATGACTACCAATTTGGTAAGTGTACAAAATCATTTTATAGGTGAAAAGGATTTTGCAATTGCTTCTTTTAGTATTACTCCTGATTTTGATACACCTGCAGTTCTAAGGGAATATGTTGAAAAGTATGAAGTTAATAATGAAAATTGGAATCTAATGACGGGTGATCATGATTCTATTTATCAATTAGCAAATGCGGGTTTCAATATTTTCGCAGCAGAAATGCCAGATGTACCTGGCGGATTTGAACACTCAGGGTTGTTTGCCTTAGTAGATAAAGATGGTTATTTACGTTCAAGAATAGATGAGTTTGGAAACCCTATCGTTTATTATCGTGGAGCTATTTTAGAAGAAAAAGGAGCAAATGATCAAGGGGAAACCGAAGAGATAGGTATTTTAAAAGAGGATATTAAAAAATTGTTGGAAGAATAAGAGTTTAGGTATGCAAGGGAATGTAAAGGACGAGCGGAAATTTAATAAGTTAATAGCGGTGGTATCTATAATCATCCCTATTGTTGTGGCAATTCTCTTTGGAGTAAAATTACCTAATGTAGAACCTTTGTCGTTTTTACCTCCTATTTATGCTGCTATAAATGGGCTTACAGCTGTGTTGTTATTAGTTGCGGTTTGGGCTATAAAAAATGGAAAAGAAAAACTACATCAGAATTTAATGGCCACCAATATAGTATTGTCTTTATTGTTTTTAGTGATGTATATCGCTTATCATATGACTTCTGATTCTACGAGTTATGGTGCTGAAGGTGTAGTACGGTATGTTTACTTCTTTATTCTAATTACTCATATTGTCTTATCAATAGCATTAATTCCTTTAGTGCTAAGAACTTATGCAATGGCATATTTAAAGAAATTTGAAGATCACAGGGCGTTGGCTAAATATACTTTTCCTGTTTGGCTTTATGTTGCGGTAACCGGTGTTGTAGTTTATTTAATGATATCTCCCTATTATGTATACTAAACGAACATTATTAATTTTATTGATTTTGATATCATTGATTCCTTTTGATGCTGATGCACAATGCGCTATGTGTAGAGCTGTTTTAGAAAGTGAATCTTCTGGTAGAGCTGCAGAAGGTATTAATAATGGTATAGTTTATTTAATGGCGGTACCTTATATTTTGGTAGCTGGTCTTTTCTATTTTATCTATAGAAAAATGAGGGCTTAATTCTCTTTCTATTATTTTTTTCTTCAAATAGTGTAACATTCTTCCGTTTGGTTAGTCTTATGATTGTGTAGTACTTGTATTGCATTCATCAATCAATCTAATCAATCAATCTTATGTTCGACTTAGAACGTTGGCAAGAAATATTCGATACTATTCGCAAGAATAAGTTACGAACGTTTTTGACTGGACTATCAGTCGCTTCAGGAATTTTCATTCTAGTCATTTTATTGGGTTTTGGTCAAGGCATGCAAAATGGTATAGCCAAAGAATTTGAACAAGATGCAGCTACGAGTGTTTGGGTTTGGCCGGGAGTGACAACTAAAGAGTTTAAGGGTATGAACCCTGGTAGACCTATTCAATTCAGAAATGAAAACTTTGAAATTGCCAATGTATTATTTGAAGACCAAATAGAAAACAAATCCCCTCGGTTATTCGTAAGAGATGTTTTTGTTAATTACGGTAGTGAATCTTTGGCTTATAATGTTCAAGGAGTATCTGGCGATTTTCAGTTTATTGAAAATGAGTTTATGACCGAAGGTAGATTCTTAAATCTACAAGACATAGATTCTAAGGCTAAGGTGGCTATTATCAGTAATAAGATAAATAGAGAAGTATTTCAAGAACTAGATAGCCCTATTGGGGAGTTTTTAGACCTATCTGGCATTCCTTTTAAAATTGTTGGTATATATGGTGATATAGGAGGAGAACGTGAAGAAGACCGTATCTATATTCCTGTTACTACCGCACAACAAGTTTTTAACGGTGCAGATCATTTAAATAATCTTTCCTATACATTACCTCCTGTAGAAGATTTTGAAACTGCAGTTGCGCAATCCATTAAATTTAAAAATGACCTAAAGTCGTACTTGCAGAAAGTACATACGGTTGCACCAGATGATACAAGTGCCATACAAGTATATAACCCTATGGAAGAGGCTAAACGTTTTTATGCCTTAATGGGTGGTATTAAGTTCTTCTTTTGGTTTGTAGGTGTGTGTACCATAATTGCCGGTATTGTAGGGGTAAGTAATATAATGCTCATTGTGGTTAAAGAACGTACAAGAGAAATAGGTATTCGTAAAGCTTTAGGGGCAAAGCCATGGTCTATTGTTGGTATGATTTTGCATGAAGCCATTTTTATAACTGCCATTGCAGGTTTTTCAGGTCTTATTTTAAGTATGGGACTGTTGGAAATTGTAGGTCCACATGTAGAAGTGGATTATGTGTTGAATCCTTCTGTAAACTTTAATGTAGCAATAACAACGGTATTCGTATTAATTTTTGCTGGAGCCATAGCAGGATTTTTCCCAGCTTGGCGAGCAGCAAAAATTCATGTTATAGAAGCGCTTAAAGACGAATAAATTTAAAGAATAATTAATAAACAGCCATGTTCAATAGAGACCGTTGGAAAGAAATATTAGAAGTTTTGTCTAGTAATGTTTTTAGGACATTGGCTACTTCTTTTGGGGTGGGTTGGGGCATATTCATTCTAATTATACTTCTTGCTGCGGGTAAAGGTTTGGAGAATGGAATTCGTGCAGATTTTGGTGACATAGCTACGAATACCATGTTCATGTGGTCAAGAAATACAACAATATCATACAAGGGGTTGCCTAAGGGAAGACGTTTTAGTTTCAAGCTTGAAGATGTACAGGCTATCAATGATAAGGTTCCTAACCTACGTTTTATTTCCCCAAGAAATCAGCTAGGTGGTTTTGGGAGTGGTAATAATGTGGTACGTGGTCTAAAAACAGGTGCGTTTAATGTTTATGGCGATTATCCAGAAATAATAAGGCAAGAACCAATGAACATTACTTCTGGCAGGTTTGTTAATCAAAATGATATTGAAGACAAAAGAAAAATAGCAGTCATTGGCGATGGTGTGCAAAATGAATTATACGACCAGGGTGAAACAGTAATAGGGACTTATATAAAAATTCAAGGTGTGAATTTTATGGTGGTTGGTACGTATCAGAAAAAAGATAGTGGCGGCGGGGAAGAGGGTCAAAAAGAAATCTATGTTCCGTTTACAGCTTTTTCTCAGGCTTTTAATATGGGTAACGATGTTGGTTGGATGGCAATTACTGCCAATGATGGTAGTTCTATTTCGGAACTAAAAGAGAAAATTGTTGGGGTGGTCAAAGAGAATAGAAAAATTCATCCAGACGATAAACGTGCCGTTGGGTATTTTGATTTGTATGAACAGTTTAATCGTGTAGAGAGTTTGTTCGGTGCACTAAGATGGGTGGCTTATTTTGTAGGTGTACTCGTTTTGTTATCCGGTATTATTGGGGTGAGCAACATTATGCTAATTGTCATTAAAGAACGGACTAAAGAAATTGGTATTCGAAGGGCTTTAGGTGAAGCGCCTTGGTCAATTAAAAAGCAAATATTGATGGAGTCTATTTTTCTAACCATTATTTCAGGAATGATCGGGATAATTTTTGGAGCGGCATTTATTTACGGCGTAAATGCAGTACTTGATTCCGTAGGTCCGGTAGATATGTTTATAAACCCAAGTGTAAGCTTAGGTGTGGTAGTGAGTGCGTTGGTCATTTTAATATTCTCTGGATTGTTAGCCGGCTTCATACCTGCGCAGAGTGCCATCAAAATAAGACCAATTGAAGCTTTAAGAACAGAATAAAATCATCAACAAAATATAACCAATCAAGAAATGAAAAAGTCAACAACAATTATCATCCTGCTCATCATTGTATTAGCCTTTGGTGGGTCTATGTTCTATCTGTATTCTAAAAATGCGGAGGACCCAGTGGTGTATCAAACAGAAGAACCTTCTAAGCAGACCATTATTAAAAAAACCATGGCTACGGGAAGTATTCTGCCATTAGAAGAGGTGCTTATTAAGCCGAATATATCTGGAGTTATAGAGAAGATTTTTGTAGAAGGCGGCGACTATGTAAAATCTGGCGATTTGCTTTGTACCATTAAAGTAGTTCCAAATCTAAGCTCTCTAAATGATGCCAGGAATAATATTAATGAAGCTAAAATAAACCTAGATGATCAATTACGTAATTTAGATCGTCAAAAAGGATTGTTTACCAAAGGGGTAATTTCTAAAGTAGATTTAGAGCGTGCACAATTAAGCTATGACCAGTCTAAGCAATCTTATGCAGCCGCCAATAAAAGATATGATATTGTAAAAACGGGTACTACCTCTGGATTTGGTAATGCTGCAAATACACAAATTAGAGCTACTGTTAGTGGTATGGTCTTAGAAGTCCCTGTTGAAGTAGGTAATCAGGTCATAGAAAGTAATAATTTTAATGAAGGTACTACCATTGCAGCTATAGCCGATGTTGATAAAATGATTTTTGAAGGTAAGGTCGATGAGTCTGAAGTTGGAAAAATCAAAGAAAATCTTCCGCTAGAAATTACTGTAGGTGCAATAGAAGATAAAGTGTTCGATGCTGTATTAGATTATATAGCGCCTAAAGGAAATGAAGAAAATGGAGCTATACAGTTTGAAATTAAAGGAACGCTAAAAAAGCAAGATTCAGTATTTATTAGAGCAGGTTTAAGTGCAAATGCATCTATAATTTTAGCTCGTGCAGATAGCGTTTTAGCTGTGAAAGAAGCTTTGGTGCAATTCGATGATAAAACTAAAAAACCATTTGTAGAAATTGCAACTGGTGATCAAGAATTTGAAAGAAGGGATATTGAATTAGGTATCAGCGATGGAATTCATGTTCAAATAAATTCAGGCATTAAAGAAGGTGATAAAATTAAGGTATGGAACGAGGTAAAGCCCGATGAGCTTGCTGAAAATGAATAAAGTAAAAAAATAAATCAATTGATGTAACAAATAATACACTAGGTAGTCTAATGAATAGGCAGTGTAAAAATTGTTCAAAACAACAACCAACATGATTCAAATCAAAGATCTTCACAAGTCCTATAAAATGGGCAAGAATTCACTTCACGTTCTTAAAGGAATAAATTTTAATGTTGAGGAGGGCGAATTAGTAGCTATCATGGGCTCTTCTGGTTCGGGTAAATCTACCTTACTAAATATTTTAGGAATGTTGGATAGTTCTGATTCTGGAGAGTATATTTTAGATAATGTGCCTATTAAGGATTTAAATGAAACAAAAGCTGCGCGATATAGAAATAAGTTCTTAGGTTTTGTTTTTCAATCATTCAACCTTATCAATTATAAAAGTGCAGCCGAAAATGTTGCATTACCGCTGTACTACCAAAAAGTACCAAGAAAAGAACGTCAAGAAAAAGCCCTTAAATATTTAGAACAAGTAGGTCTTAAAGAATGGGCAGGTCATTTACCTAGCGAGCTTTCTGGTGGTCAAAAACAACGTGTCGCAATAGCAAGGGCATTGGCGGCAGAGCCTAAAGTTTTATTGGCAGATGAGCCAACAGGTGCTTTGGATAGTAAAACTTCTTATGAGGTTATGGACTTGATTCAGAAAATTAATGATGCCGGTAATACTATTTTGATAGTTACTCACGAACCTGATATTGCCGATATGTGTAAGCGTATTGTTCATTTAAAGGATGGGGTAATTATAGAGGATAAGAAAATAGAACAAGTAAGAGCCGAACAATATGTTTGATAGAGACATTTGGCAAGAAATATATCACAGTATAAGCAACAATAAGCTTAGAACTTTTCTTACCGGGTTTTCGGTAGGTTGGGGTATATTTATTTTAGTATTGCTGTTGGCATCTGTAAAAGGAATGCAGAATGGTTTTACACTACAATTTAGCGATGATGCTACGAACTCTATTTTCGTAAGAACAGGAACTACATCATTAGCCTATGGTGGATTTGAAGCTGGACGGAGAATTCAAATGACGAATGATGATATTGAATACATCAAAAGAAGTTTTCCAAATGATGTAGAATATATAAGCCCTAGGGTATACCAAAATACATCTGCACGTTATAAAAGCGAAACAGGTAGTTATAACATTCAAGCTGTATATCCTGATCACCAGGCAATTGAAAAGACTATTGTAAATAAAGGGCGTTTCATTAATACCAACGACCTTTTAAATGCCTCTAAAGTTGCCGTTATAGGTAGAAAAGTAGAAGAGGATTTGTTTAAGAATGAGGACGCCATTGGCAAATTCGTTGAATTCAATGGATTGCCTTTTAGGGTCATTGGTGTTTTTACAGATGATGGGGATGATAACGCGGAGCGCAATATCTATGCGCCAACAAGTACGTATCAAAAGATGTACGGTCAAACAAATCATATTGATCAAATTGCATTGACCTATAATCCAAATTATGACTTAACAGAAGCACTTGCTTTTTCAGATAGATTAGAAAATGTTTTTAGAAGGCGTTTTAAAATTGCTCCTAAGGATCAATCAGGAATTAGAATCTTTAACTACGCAGAGGTTTTTGAAGATATCAGCAACTTTACAGGTGGTTTAGATATCGCTGTAATTATAGTGGGACTTTTAATATTACTATCTGGTATTGTCGGTATCGGTAATATTATGGTGTTTATCATTAAAGAGCGTACTAAAGAAATCGGTGTACGTAAAGCTTTGGGTGCTGAGCCATGGTCGATTATAAAATTAGTTTTGTTTGAATCGGTTTTTATTACGGCTTTATCCGGATTTATAGGATTGGGCATTGCAACGGGATTACTGGCAATTGTTGGACCTAATATTAAAACTGGTGCATTTGCAAATCCTTCGGTAAGTATGTCAATTGTGGTAACGGCTACAATTATATTAATTGTGGCTGGTGTATTGGCAGGATTAATTCCTGCAATGAAAGCGGCAAGAGTGAAACCAATTGTAGCATTAAGCGATAAATAATATGTGGATATTAGATAGGGATTTATGGTCTGAGATTTTTGCCACATTGGGTAAGAACTTGTTTCGAACGTTTTTAACAATGTTAGGGGTTATCATTGCTATGATAATTTTAGTATTGCTATTAGGTGGTGCAAACGGAATGAGTAATGGTTTTCAGAAGATTTTTGCGGGTACAGCTTCTAATAGTTTATTTGTGTGGAGCCAAAGCACATCAGAACCATATAAAGGCTTTGAAAGAGGGCGCAGAATTCAATTTAAATTAGAAGACGCAACTATACTTAAAGAACAAATACCTGAAATTGAAGTGCTAGCGCCAAGAATAGAACTTGGTAGTCATAGGGGCGTGGTTACTGTTTATAGAAATGGTTTAACTAGTGGTTCTGCAGTATATGGAGATTATCCCAATATAGATGAAATCATGAAAAAGAAACTGGTAGAAGGTCGGTTTCTTAATGAAAATGATATGACCGAGTCTAAGAAGGTTTGTGTTATTGGGGAAGAGACGTATAAGCTACTATTTGAAAAAGGGGAAAAGGCAATAGGTGAAGATGTTCGTATAAACGGTGTATTCTTTAACATTGTCGGAATTTATAAACCTAATCAAAATATTAACATTGATGGTGAAAATTCCGTCTATATTCCTTTTTCAACATTTCAAAAAGCATTTGGGTCAGGTGATAGAATGGGGTGGATGGCAATTTCGGTAAAATCAGATGCAAAAGTGCCGGTCGTTGAAAGTCAAATAAAACGTTTATTGAAGAATAAATACGATATCAACCCAATAGACGAACGCGCTATTGGTAGTTTCGATATGTCTGAAGTGTTTAATAATGTCAAAGCTTTTACCGGCGTACTGCAAGGTGTCTCATTTTTTGTAGGCATACTTACGTTATTGGCAGGTGTAATTGCCATTAGTAATATTCTATTGATTACGGTAAAAGAACGTACAAAAGAAATAGGCATAAGACGTGCCTTGGGGGCAACACCAAAAGTGGTAAAAAGGCAAATTGTTTTAGAATCTATTGTAATTACAGTATTTGCCGGATTCGTCGGTTTTGCAATCGCCGTAGGATTTCTGGCAATAGCAAACAACTTGATAGGTGATAATAGCGATATGCCATTTTATAATTTAATGATTAGCATACCACAATTTTTAGTCTCTTTTATTCTAATGGTAGGTCTTAGTGTATTAATAGGATTAATACCGGCAAATAGAGCTATTAGAATAAAACCAATTGACGCATTAAGAGAAGAGTAACAGACCAAACAACAAAGAATAAATAACAATCAAATAGTTGAGCATGAACAAGTATGTAAAGTACGTATTAATAGGAATAGCAGTTTTAGGAATACTGGCTGCAGTAGTCTATTTTTTAAAGAAGAATAGCACTCCTTTAAAAACATATGAAACTGAAACAGTTGTAAAAAGAGATATTACCAATAAGGTAGTTGTTACCGGAAAGGTAATTCCGCAAGACGAAATTGAAATTAAACCTCAAATTTCAGGTATCATCCAAAAAGTATATTTAGAAGAGGGTGTTCAAGTAAAAGCTGGAGATTTAATAGCAACTATTAAAGTTGTACCTAATGAGCAATCTCTAAATCAGGCTAGAGGTAGGGTTAACAATGCTAAAATCTCTTTAAGCAATACTAAAATTGAATATGACCGTAACAAAACACTTTTTGATAAGGGTGTAATATCCAGTCAAGATTTCAATGCCTTGCAACTAAGATTTGACCAGGCAACGCAAGAATTGCAAAATGCTCAAGCAGACTATCAAATTATTAGAGTAGGTTCTGCTGGTGGTTCTTCTAGTGCTAATACAAATATTAGGGCTACGGTAACTGGTACGTTGTTAGAAATTCCTGTAGAAGTCGGTGATCAGGTTATTGAAAGTAACAACTTTAACGATGGTACTACAATCGCCTTTATTGCTGATATGTCTAAAATGATTTTTGAAGGCGAAGTAGATGAGGCTGAAGTTGGTAAATTAAAAGTAGGGATGCCTTTAGAAATTAGCATGGGTGCTTTACAAGATGAAAAGTTCAATGCTAAATTAAAATTCATTGCTCCTAAAGGTGTTGAAGAAGAAGGCGCTGTACAATTCAAAATTGAAGGTGATATGGTAGTTTCTGATAGTACTAATATTAGAGCTGGTTATAGTGCGAATGCATCTATTGTATTAGAAGAAAAGAAAGATGTGCTTTCAATTAAAGAAGCCTTATTGCAGTTTGATAAAGAAACCAATAAACCTTACGTTGAAGTAGAAACTGGTGAAAACGAGTTTGAAAAGAGAGAGCTTGTTCTTGGTGTAAGTGATGGTATAGATGTTGAAATTGTTTCAGGAATTGATGAGAATTCCAAAATAAAAATATGGAACAAGTTAGAGGCCAAAAGTGAAGATAACGGTCCAAACGAAGATTAAGAAAATCAATCAAATCAAAAAACGAATCGATCAATCTTTAGTTGGATTGGTTTAAAAAAGAATAAAATGAAAGTAAAAATCACAGGATTACTACTGATATTTTCTGTTGTAGTAGGTATGGCACAACAAAAGAAATGGACACTAGAAGAGTGTGTATATTATGCTGTAGAGAACAACCTTACCGTTAAGCAGTTTGAGTTGGATTTAGAAAATGCCGCATTAGATAAATCTGATGCAATAGGAGCATTGTTGCCAAGTTTAAATAGTTCATTAAGTGCATCTGCAAATACGGGACTTGCATTGGATCCTACCACCAACAATTTGGTTTCGGCAACTATTTTTTCTGCATCAGGAAGTATGACGTCATCTGTTACTCTTTTTGATGGTCTTCAAAATTATAATAGAATTGAAAGGGCTAAATTAACTGCAATTAGTAGTCAGTATAGATTAGATGATAGTAAAGATGATATTAAGTTAAGTGTAGCAAATGCATACTTAAACGTATTAGCAAATAAAGAATCTTTAAAAGTTTTTAAAGCGCAATTAGCTATTACAGAACAAGATTTAAAGCGTACTCAAGACTTGGTAGATTCTGGTGTTTTGCCTAGCGGAGATTTATTACAGATAGAAGCTACAGCTGCAACTCAAGAACAGCAAATGATAAATGCCCAGAATTTAATCTTGATTTCAAAAATTAGTTTAGCACAATTACTGAGTATAACGGACTATGAAAATTTTGATATCGCAGAAGAAGAGTTCGATATTCCTCCATCGGATATATTGAATAATTCTGCCAAGGTTATTTTTGATAAAGCGTTGACTTTTAGAAATGATATACAATTTGCCTTGACAGGAGTGGAATTAGCTCAAAAGGACTTAGAAATTGCAAAAGGTGCCAAGTACCCATCTGTAGGTGCGTTTATTAATTATAATACTCGATATTCTGATCAAAACAATGATCCATTTACAGGAGAAGCAATTCCATTTAAAGATCAATTATATATCAATGATGGTATATCTTACGGGGCACAAATGAGTATTCCGATTTTTAACGGATGGAGTGTTAGAAATAATATAAAACGGTCGCAAATTAGTATTGACATAGCGCAGATCGAGTATGAAAGAACAAAGTTGCAGTTAGAGACGGATGTTAACCAAGCCTATGTGAATGTGACCAATTTTTTCAAGGCATTTCAGGCCGCGGAAAAAACATTGGAAGCCAGAACGCTTGCTTATCAGTATTCAAAAGAACGTTACGATGTAGGATTAATGAATGCATTTGAATTCAGCCAATCACAATCACTTGTTGATAATGCTGAAGCAGATTTAATTCGTGCTAAGTATGATTATATCTTTAGACTAAAAATATTGGAATTTTATTTTGGGATTCCTATTTCATTAGAATAGATTAAATATAGAAATATAAAAGCCTGTAACATTTTATCGTTACAGGCTTTTTCATTTTGTAGTAAGTAATACCTTTGCACTATGGGCTTAATATTGAATTTAGAAACATCATCTACAAATTGTTCGGTTTGCGTCGCTAAGGACGGAGAAATTCTTGCGATTAGGGAATTAAATTCAGCGAACTATTCGCATGCAGAAAAACTTCATATTTTTATAGAAGAAGTAATGCAGGAGGCATCTGTTCAAATGCAAGATTTAGAAGCTGTAGCGGTTAGTAAAGGTCCGGGTTCTTATACAGGGTTAAGAATTGGAGTTTCAGCGGCTAAGGGCTTATGTTACGCTTTAGGTATTCCATTGATTTCTGTTGCTACATTAAAAAGCATGGCATCTCAAATTCAGATTAAAGAAAATGAAGTTTTGATTCCGGTGTTGGATGCTAGACGTATGGAGGTGTATTCTGCAGTGTTCGATGCTGAATTAAGTGAGATTAGAGAAACAAAGGCAGAGATAATAGAAGAGAGCTCTTTTCAAGAATATATAAATGCTAAGCAAGTTCATTTTTTAGGAAGTGGAGCGGAGAAGATAAAAGAGCTTTTTCCGGATGATACAATAACATATCATTGCGAGATTGTACCTTCTGCAAAAGAAATGGCTTTCATTTCTTCAAATAAGTATCAACTAAATGATTTTGAAGATGTAGCTTATTTTGAGCCTTATTATTTGAAAGACTTTGTGCTTCAAACTAAGAAAGCTAAATAGTAAATATTAAAAAAGCCCTTGAGTAATCAAGGGCTTTTTTAATTCAGTAAGATGATTTAATTGACTTTCATTTGTGTAATCACTCGTTGTGGGAATGGTATTTCAATTCCTGCAGCATCAAATCTGTACTTAATTTCTTCCATCACATAGAAATGTGCAGCCCAAAAATCGGGATTGTTCGCCCAAAAACGAAGGGTTAGATTTACTGAACTGTCTCCTAATTCACCTACATATACTTCTGGTTCAGGAGCCTTTAGAATTGTTTCGCGTTCAGCGCAAATAGCTAATAATATTTCTTTGGCTTGTTTTATGTTAGAACCGTAACCTATACCAACATCAATTTTATCTCTTCTAGTATCCAATGCGTTATAATTAGTTATAGTGTTATTGGATAGTTGACCATTTGGTATAATAGCTATTTGATTTCCAAAGGTGCTTACTTTAGTAGTGAAAATAGATATTTCCCTTACCGTTCCATCTACACCCTGTGCAGATATAAAATCCCCTATTTTAAAAGGCTTAAATAAAAGGATAAGTACACCACCGGCAAAATTAGCCAATGAACCTTGTAGTGCTAAACCTATAGCTAAACCTGCAGATGCAAGTATAGCGACTAAAGAAGTTGTTTGAACTCCCAATTGGGTAATAACCAATACAAATAATATAATTTTTAAAGCAATACTAATAAAGCTTTGTAAAAATGTCTCTAGTGCTAAATCATAGTCTTTTTTAGCAAAAAACTTGCGAATCATTTTATTGATGAATCGTATTAAATACGTTCCGGCAATTAAAAGAAATATTGCCCATAACACACTGGGTAAAACATCCCATAACCAGGCAATTGCATTATCTGCATGTTCTTGCAGATTTGTTATTTTATCTAACATATAATTTTTTTTCTTTCGGCTTAACCTCTAACTACTTACTTGATAATAATAGGATTTTAAACAATGATTAATTCACTGTTTCAACAAGGTTTAATACTTTGCTTGGTTCTTCCACGGGCATTTGACAGCTACCGTGATTACAAACATAGATTAGTGTCTTGTTCATTACATACCTATTCATTAAAAGAGGTAAGTTGCTAGTTTTAGCATTTGAAGCAGCAAATATAACATTTGGAAGATAGTTCTTCATAAGGGTTTTGCATATGGGTTCATAATTTTCACCGATAGAGACCACTTCAAAGAATTTTTGATCCATAAGTAACGCTAGATGAAGCCAATTAGCATGATTTTGAGGATTTTCAATGACTGAAGGTTTCATTGTTTTCATCATTTTGTCCAACCTAATATCAAGATTATCTTCAGGAAAATATTTAGAAAGTTTATGAAGATTGTGAGCCATCATTGAATTGGAAGAAGGAATTACATTATCGGCTACCTCTAAAGTTCTTCTAATAAGATCGTCTTCCTTATTTGACGTGAAATAGAAGAGTCCCGTTGTATCATCAGAAAAATTATCAATAGTATACTTAGTCAATTGTAAACTCTGCTCAAGCCATTGTTCATCGAAAGATATTTCATAGAGCCCTAAAAAAGCATCAATGGTAGAGGAGTAATCTTCTAAGAATCCGTTTATAGTACTTTTTCCATTTTTAAAATTTCTGTAAAGACCACCATCTTCGGTCATCATATTTTTGATAATGAAGTGTGCGTTTTTTAACGCTAATTCTAAATAAGTTTCATTTTCTAAATATTTGTAGGCATCTGTAAGTCCCTTTAATGCTAATCCGTTCCAAGAGGTTAAAATCTTATCATCTAATCTAGGTTTATTTCTTTTCTCTCTTTCACTCTTCAATAAACTTAGACAATTAGCTATAGTTTGCTGTAATTCTATTTTAGTAATAGAGTGGTTCATTGCAATGTCTAAAGCTTCGGAATCTCTAATAAGAACATAGTTTTCTTCTTCCCAATACCCATAAGAATTTATGCTGAAGTATTCACTAAAGACAGGGTAATCTTCTTTTAATAATTCTTTAAGTTCATTTTCTTTCCAAACATAAAAAGCCCCTTCTACTAATTTATTATGCTCGTTAAGACTGTCTGCATCTAAAGAAGAATAGAACCCGTTACTTTTATCTAAAAGTTCCTCTTTTAAGAAATCAATACTTTTTTCTACAACACCTTTATAAAGTTCATTTTTAGTATCGGCAAATGCTTTGGAATACAGACTTATAAGCAATCCGTTGTCATATAACATTTTTTCAAAGTGGGGAACATGCCACTTTGTATCTACGGAATACCTTGAAAAACCCCCACCGACATGATCAAATATACCTCCCCATGCCATTCGTTTTAAAGTTGTATTCACATATTCTGCAACACCTTCATCTTGTTTTGAATGCGAATAGTGTAATAAGAAATTAAGGTTTGTTGGCATCATAAACTTAGGAGCTCGCTTGTAGCCTCCTAAAAAAGTATCAAAATAGTTAGACCAGTCTTTCACCAATTCATCTATTTCCGATGTTATGATTAAATCATGACTATCATCAAAAGTAATTGCGTTTATTTCTTTAAGCCCATTGGCCATATTCTCGGCGTAGCCAATAATTTTGTTTGGGTCTTCTATATAAAGCTGCTGAAGTTGATTTAATACCTGTATCCATTCTTGTTTTTTTACAAATGTGGCACCCCAAAAAGGCCTACCGTCAGGTAGAGCTAATATATTTAATGGCCATCCTCCACTACCAGTCATCATTTGCAAAGCGTCCATGTAGATATGGTCAATATCTGGTCTCTCTTCTCTATCTACCTTAATATTTATGAAATGAGAATTCATAGTCTCTGCAACATCCTCATCTTCAAAACATTCGTGTTCCATAACATGGCACCAATGGCAGGCAGCATATCCTATACTAATTAATATTAGCTTTTGCTCCTCTTTGGCTTGTTGAAGTGCTTCTGTGTTCCAAGCTTCCCAATTAACCGGGTTGTGAGCATGTTGTAATAAATACGGACTACTTTCTTTAATTAAACTGTTGGTATGTTTATGTGGGGTTGACATAGAATAGTTATTAGTATTAGGACAAAAAAAAGCGCCCAAAGGCGCTTTTAATATTTGTGAATAATTGTTATTTCACTTCAAAAGTGATTTTAACATTTACTCTGTAATTTTTGATTTTTCCATCTTCAACGGTAGCACTTTGCTCGTTGATGTAAACCGATTTAATATTTTTTACTGATTTAGATGCTTCTGAAACTGCTTTTTTAGCTGCGTCTTCCCATCCATTATCAGAATTTGCTAATATTTCGATTACTTTTAAAACTGCCATAATTAATGATTTTTAGATTTACTACAAGTTACAAAAATTGAAGGCAATGTTTAATTCATTTCAATTTTTAATTAGCCGTTAATAGCAACAACCTCATTTACTTTGTCTCCCATCATATTTTTAAGCATGGTTTCTATACCATTCTTTAAGGTAAATGTGGAAGATGGACAACCGCTACATGCACCTTGTAAAATTACATTTACAGTTTTGCTTTCGGCATCATATGATTTAAACATAATGTTACCCCCATCACTTGCAACCGCTGGTTTTACATATTCTTCTAATATATCAACAATTTCTTGTGAAGTTTCGTCAAGCTCAACAGTACTTTCTGCGGTAACGGTTTCAGATACTTGTGCTTCGGCACCAATAGATTTTGCGTTATCTGCAACAATCTCTTTACCGGCAGCAATGAAGTTTCTGATTACTTCACGTATTTCAATATTAATATCATCCCACTCTGCTACTTCATATTTAGATACTGAAACATAATTTTCATCTATAAACACTTGCTTTACAAATGGAAACTGAAACAACTCCATAGCTAATTTAGAATCTCTTGCTTCATCAATATTTTTAAACTCGAACGCAGATCCAACAATTTTTTTACTGGCAACAAATTTCATTGTAGAAGGGTTAGGTGTAACCTCGGCATATACTGTTACTGGAATTGGTTTATCCATATCTTGTTCAATAACAATGGTTTCTCCAGAATTTAGATATTCTACCAATTGTTGTGCAACCTCGTCTTTTACATCTTCCCATTGAACGATATCGTAACGTTCTAAACCAATAAAATCACCAGAAATGTATACTGTTTTAATAAATGGCAAATAGAATAATTGCTGTGCTAAAGGAGAGTTATGGGCTTCATCAATATTCTTAAATTCGTAATTCTTACGTTGAACTAATAGATGATTAGTTTCGAACTTTAATATATTGGGGTTATTGGTCTTAACGACCGTAATTGAATACTCTTTCATTTCTCAAAAATTTTGTGTAAAAATACAAAGGAAATCTTAGTTTGCACCTACATAATAATGTTGAGGTTAACTCGTTATACACTTTATATTAGTGAAACTAAACCTTAGTTTTAAAGTCCCAAGATGAAATACCATATACTTCTATTGTTTACAGTGCTTATGATTGGTTTAAAATCTAATGCGCAAGAGGGTATTCCTGTTTATTTTGATTATTTGTCAGATAACTACTATTTAGTTTTTCCATCTATGGCCGGTATTGGCGAAGGAGGTAAAGTTAGGGCTACGGCTAGAAAGCAATGGTTTGATGTTGATGATGCCCCAAGTTTGCAAACTATTAATGCTCATTTTAGATTAGGTGATTCTCCAAGTGGTATTGGTGCAATTCTATTTAATGATGCAAATGGTTACCATTCGCAAACTGGATTAAAGCTTACTTATGCCCATCATTTAAGAATGGGAGGCGATGATATTAGACAATTGAATCAGCTGTCATTTGGTTTAAGTGGAACAATACTACAAAGTAGTTTGGATGAAACTGAATTTAGGTCTGTAACACCTGATCCTGCAGTTTCCGGTATTAAGTTAAGTTCATCTTATACTAATGTTGATATAGGTGTATCATATAACTATCAAGAGTTTTATACTCATTTTGCTGTTACTAATGCGTTAACAGGTAGTAAGAGAAACTTGTATTATAGAGATAGACAAGATAATCCAGATGAGTTGGTTATTGATAATATTAGAAGATTTTTGGTTTCCGCAGGTTATGTTTTTGGAAGGAGTGAATGGCAATTTGAGCCTTCTGTACTTTTTCAATTAACAGAATTTACCAAAGAGAAAAGTTTGGACATTAATGCGAAAGTGTATAAAGATGTTGATTTTGGTCGTATTTGGGGTGGATTATCTTACAGAAGAAGTTTTGATGGAGCCCAATTTCAAGACAATTCATCTTTTGGAGAACAACGTTTGCAATTAGTAACACCTATTGTAGGAGCAAATATTAATAATTTTATGGTGTCTTATAATTACTCTTATCAGATGGGAGATATTCGTTTTGATAATGGAGGTTTTCATCAAATTACCCTTGGGTATGATTTTGGACAAAAAGAACGTAAATATGATTGTTATTGCCCAGCGGCAAATTAATAAGGCCTGTTCGAAATTGAACAGACCTTGTTCATGATTATTATTCCCAACTATAATTTTTAGAAGCAGCTTGCTTTTTTATCGCTTTAATCATAGCATTTTCTAATTCGCCAGATTTATCATTGGTTTGGTTTTCAGAAATATAGGCTAATCTCTTTGTGTTGTATTCTCGTATCTCTTTTTGGATATGCTCTCTTTCAATTTTCTTTGTATCTACAAAGGTCTTTATTTCCTTTTCACTTTTGCCTTGTAACTCTGCTGGTAGTTCTTCATTTTGTATAGAACTTATTTCGAATTCTTCATCTTCATAGGCATCAACTAAATCCCATTTTTTGTTATTGTAAAGCCTAGAACTTTTACTTACTGCTCTTTTAACTGCAACAGCCTCTTGCATTTCTAATGCATTCTCATCTTGTGTCGCTTGAGCCATATATTTCGCTTTACCCATAGATCCATATGATATGTAGGTTTTATTCAATTTTGAATTTAGTTTTATAATAATATCGTCATAGGGTGTGGTAATATGCACAACCTCTTTGTTATGATCAATAGCCATATACTCACCGCCTGTTAGTGCTGCGCCATTTTTCCAATCTGAACTAATTCCTAATTCATAATTTCCGCAGAAAATAGTATTAACAACCACATCTTTTTCATTGGCATTTGCTAGCGCTGTTCTAAAATTGTATCTGCCTTGGTCAAAAGGTTCATTACCGGCAATAAAAATCATTCGAAGTAAGTCTGGATCTTTGTTCCACGGTAATTGATGTAGAGAAGTCTGTAGAACCTTTCCACAATATTCTTCACCACCATTGGTTGTCAAAGAGAATAATTTTTCGGAAATCTCATCTAAATCACTACTGAAACCTAATACTTGCTGAATATAACCTTCATCGGCAGAAAGATTGTCATTACCATATTGGTATAACGCAATTTGTAATTTTGGTCTTGTCTCATTTCCGCACTGGGCTAAACTAAATTCGTTTACAATATCCCATAGTTGAGTTTTTGCTTGGTTAAGTAGCCCGTCCATACTATTACTAGTGTCTAACAACAGCGCTATTTGAACAATATTTTCCTTAATCGGTACTGTTGTTTCCGTAGCGTGTGCAATTAGTTCAATAGGCTTTTTTTTATCACTTATATTGCATGCAGATATTGTAGATAAGGTTAGCATCGCTAAGCCTAATGATCCAAGTTGTTTAATAGTTTTCATACTTTTCTTTTTAAATTCAATGCTAAACTAAATGCAAAGAATTTCTATAAATAACTAAAATGAGTGAAGAGGTCTTTTCACTTAGTAAAGTAATACGGAGAGTTTGTGAAGCAATGAAATTCCCAATTAAAAGTGCAATTTTCGGTTATTCTGTATTTTTTTGTGCCATTATAATCAGCTAAGTTTACAGTAATCATAACTGATGAAAACTTATTTAAACTACATATTGTTTTTTTTGCTTCTGGGTACGTTAACCGTAAAATCCCAATCGCAAAATGATGCCCTAAAGTTTAATTTAAAGGGCAGAGTAGAGGTTAGAAATAGCGGGAGACCTATATCTGGTGTATCTATATCTAATGATATGGGGAATTTCGTAATAACCAACGGGCTTGGGGAATTTGAAATTAAAACTAGAATTGGAGATCAACTTATTATAGAACATGATGACATTGAGACCTTAAGGTATGATGTAGAGAAAAATGATGATGTTTTAATTCTAGTTGAAGACTTTGAATCATCTTCTATAAGTAGCAGGTCTAAATCATTGCCAGATATATCTATTAAACATCAACAATTGCTTGATTCGGCAGAAGAATATAAAGCAGATGATATTGAAAGAAGTATTGATTTAGTAGCTCAGTCCATATCTATTTTAGGTAAAAGAGGAAGGAAAAAAGAACTGGCACGTTCTCTCTCTAAATTAGGGGAGATATACCAATACCATAAGCAGCTAGATTTAGCGATTGATAATTATGAGGATGCTTTAGAAAATAACAAGACCATTGCTACTTCTTTACTATTGGCAAAGGCGTATAATCTAACCTCAAGGTATATCGAGACTATAGACTTATTGAATCCGTTATTGGAAATCAAATCTATGCCACCACACCAAAGTGCAGTACTTTATGAATTATTGGGAGATGCCAATAAAGGGGAAGGTAAAGATCTTGTTGCTATAGAATTGTACAATAGAGGATTGTTAATTGCAGATAAGAATCAGTTGACTCCAAAAATGATTGATCTTAATTCGAAAATTGCGGATACGTATTCTTTAGGTAATCAACCAATGGAAGCAGAAGCCTATTATGATAATTCACTTGACCTAGCTACTCAATCAGCACCTAGACGAGCATTACAGGAAAAAGAAAAAGTTGCGGATTTTTATAATACAAAAAGTAGGTTCAATGAAGAGATTACAATGCGTAAAAGTAGTCTTGAAGAGCTGAAGAAATTGAAGTCACCTAATGCGGGAGTAAAAAAATTAGAGCTTGGAGATACCATAACATCACAACGTATAAATTATAAAATCGCAAACGCATATATCTCTCAAGATAAGTATAACGAAGCCATTCCTTTTTTAGAAAAAAGTATTGTTGAAGCAGGTTCAGATGATGATTTAGTAGTACAAAAAGATGCTACAAGAAAATTATCTGAAGTATATAAGGTAAAGGGAGATTTTACTAAAGCATTAGATACGTATCAGAACTATGTAGCATTGGTAGATTCCCTATATGTACGTAAAGAACAGGAGATTTCTAGGGCAACTCGTTTTAATAGGGAAATTGCAAATGCACAAAATAGACTTACAGGTTTAGAGCAGGAGAGAGAACTATCGCAGAGTAAGTACGACTTAGCTTTAACTGAGCAAGAATTAGTGCAAGAAAGCAACAAAAGACAACAGTTGGTCATTTACTCTTTAATATTTGGACTGTTACTTACTTTATTGGCGGCATTTTTCTTTTATCGTAGTAATCAACAACAGAAATTGGCTAATAATTTATTGGCGCTAAAATCGTTGAGGTCACAAATGAATCCGCATTTTATTTTCAATGCTCTAAATTCTGTAAATAATTTTATTTCTAAAAGCGATGAACGAAGTGCTAATAGATACTTAAGTGATTTTTCAACCTTAATGCGTTCGGTGCTCGAGAATTCAGAAGAAGATTTTATTCCGTTAGAAAAAGAATTGCAACAGCTAGAGCTATATATAAAACTAGAACATTCAAGATTTGAAGATAAATTCGATTATCGCATAGATGTTGATGAAAATGTACAGGTTTCTAAATTTCAAATACCACCAATGCTATTGCAACCTTACATTGAAAATGCTATTTGGCACGGACTAAGGTATAGAGATGAAAAGGGAGAGTTGTTGGTGACGGTAAGAGAGAATAGTATAGATTCTATAATTATTAGTATTACAGATAATGGAATAGGGAGAAAGAAATCGGCAGAAATAAAAACTCAAAACCAAAGGAAACAGAAATCTAAAGGAATGGGTATTATTAAAAAACGTGTCGCTATTTTAAATGATATGTATACAGATAAAGTAGATATTAAAATTTCAGATTTGCAAGCTGATGGTATCGGCACAAAAGTGCTTTTCATATTAAAAAGAGAAAAATGAGTTTAAGAGCAATTTTAGTAGAAGATGAAGCTAATAGTAGAGAGATTTTAAGAAATTATATATCTAAATATTGCCCTAATGTCAATTTATTAGGTGAAGCGGCATCTATTAAAGAAGCTTTGGCGCTTATAGAGAATAATGAATTGGACCTTGTATTTCTTGATGTTGAAATGCCTTTTGGAAATGCTTTTGATCTACTTGATCAATTACCAGATAGAACTTTTGAAACTATATTTGTAACAGCATATGATCACTACGCTAAAGATGCTCTAAATAACCATGCGGCTTATTACTTAACAAAGCCAATAAATATAGATGAGCTAATAAATGCAGTGGACTATGTAGAAGGGGTACGTGAAAAAGAAGCTAGTTTAGAAGGTGAGGTGCTTAGTACGAAAGCAAACGGAGTAGAAGGTAAGCTGACATTACCACAGCAAGACGGATTTCAAATATTGAATATAAGTGAAATTCTTTATTGTAAGGCAGATGATAATTATACTGAAATCTATTTGTTGAATAAGAAGATTTTGGTGAGTAAAACGTTAAAGTATTTTGAAGATGCTTTAACCGAATACCCTTTTGCACGGGTACACAAATCTTTTCTGGTAAATGTAAATGAAGTTGTAAAATACAGAAAAGGAAAAGGAGGGAGCGTTGTAATGTCCAACGGAAAAGAAGTAATGGTTTCTGCATCAAAAAAGAAAGATTTCCTATCATATTTTAATTAATATCTATAAATGATAAAAGCTGTTAGAGGTAAAGAGCCCATTATTGGGGAAGATTGTTTTATTGCTGAAAATGCTACAATTGTTGGTGAAGTAAGCATGGGAAAGCAATGTAGTGTGTGGTTTAACGCTGTATTACGTGGAGATGTTCATTATATTAAAATGGGCGATAAGGTTAACGTGCAAGATGGCGCCGTAATTCACTGTACGTACTTAAAATCACCAACAACGATAGGGAATAATGTTTCTATTGGACATAATGCGCTTGTGCACGGGTGTACAATACATGATAATGTGCTGGTTGGTATGGGTAGTATTATAATGGATGATTGTATTGTAGAAAGTAACAGCATTATTGCAGCTGGCGCGGTATTGACAAAAGGAACACATGTGCCATCTGGAAGTATATTTGCCGGTATGCCCGCTAAGAAAATAAAAGATATTAGTCCTGAGTTAAGTTCTGGAGAAATCAACAGAATTGCCGAAGCATATACCATGTATTCTGGCTGGTTTAAAGATTCAGAATAAATTCAAATAGTCAATTATTTATGGCAATCTAGCTAAAATACGTACTTTTGATCCACCAAAACTAAAAGTTATGAACGCGTATGTTTTTCCTGGGCAAGGTGCTCAATTTGTTGGAATGGGGTTAGATTTATATGAGAAATACCCTATTGCTAAGGAGTTATTTTTAAAGGCAAATGATATTTTAGGATTTAATATTACCGAGGTAATGTTCAATGGTACTGCTGAAGGTTTAAAAGAAACTAAAGTAACCCAACCTGCTATATTCCTACATTCTGTTATTTTGAGTAAAGTAATGGGAGATTCATTTAAGCCAGATATGGTTGCAGGTCACTCTTTAGGAGAATTTTCTGCACTGGTAGCAAATAATACTTTAAGTTTTGAAGACGGACTAAAGCTTGTTTCGCAACGAGCATTGGCTATGCAGAAAGCCTGTGAGATTAAACCATCTACAATGGCTGCTGTTTTAGGATTAGAAGATGACATAGTTGAAAAAATATGTGCAGAAACTGAAGGAGTTGTGGTTGCTGCAAATTATAACTGTCCTAGTCAATTAGTGATCTCTGGAGAGGTAGCTTCAGTTGAACAAGCTTGTGAAAAATTAAAAGAAGCGGGAGCAAGACGTGCATTAATGTTGCCTGTAGGTGGCGCTTTTCACTCTCCTTTAATGGAGCCTGCAAGAGAAGAATTAGCTGCAGCCATAGCAAATACTACATTTTCTATGCCTAGCTGCCCTATTTATCAAAATGTACCTACCACTGCGGTAAATAGTGCAGATGAGATTAAAAAGAATTTAATGCTGCAATTAACAGCTCCAGTTAAATGGACCCAAAGTGTTCAGCAAATGGTAAAAGATGGTGCTACAATTTTTACGGAAATTGGGCCTGGTAAAGTATTACAAGGTTTGGTTAGAAAAATTGAACCATCAGTTACAACACAATCCCCAGAGCTTACGGACTAGGCGTTGTTTCCTTAATATTACCATTTAACCCATAAATCCTTTTTTCAACTGTTTCTGAGCGGTTTACCTTGATTTTTTTGTAATATTGAGGCCCTCGTTTTTGGTTGTGGATTTAGAACATCCTCCAGCCTTATTGTTGGGAATGATAAAGAATGCTATGAAAATAAGAGAATATAATAGTTTGTTTAATACTATTTCTAATAGTGCTTTCAAGAAATTTCTACTCGTTTTTGGATTTCTTTTTTTAGGGGTTTTTTCTCAAAGCGTTTCTGCTCAGTTTGTAAGTCTAAGTGTTTTAGATTCGGATGCAGGGGAATTTGGAGCTAATCAAGGTTCTTTTAGAGTTAGTCTTTCATCTTCGCGAAATGTTGATACTCAAGTTGAAGTTTTGGTAGATCAGTCCGTGTCTACTGCTGTTGCTGGTGCTTCTGCGGCAACTGGTGACAGATCCTCAATAAACGGGTCTATTGTGATTCCGGCAAATGAGTTAAGCTTTATTATTAATGTTTCTGTTTTTGATGATAATTTGGTTGAGGGCAATGAAATTATAAAACTTGATTTGATTTCATCTTCAGGAACTACATCGATCAATCCATTTGCAAATACGGCAACTTTGGTAATTGTAGACGATGATTTTGCAGCTTTAAGCATAAGTGATGCTATTGATGATGAAGGCAATGGTTTAATCTTTACCATTACTTCAGATGAGCCCGTGCAATATGATTATGAAGTAGAAGTTGAATTTTCTGGAGGAGATGCAATAGGTGGTGGTAACGGTATTAATCATCCACAAGATTATAATAGTATTACGCAACCGATAATTATTTCTCAAGGTACTGTTTTACAAACTTTTTCTGTGCCCACGGGTAACGATGATGTCATAGAAGATGATGAAACATTTGGTGCCGAAATAATAAGTGCTACTAATACGAATGTCATTATAGGAGCTGCTTCAAAAGGTACAATTGTTAATGATGATTTTCCAGGTGTAAACGTAAGTACAATAAGCGGTAATACTGGTGAAGATGGGACAACTGCTACTTTTAATGTCACCTTAAGTTCGCAGCCAACCGCACCTGTCACTATTCTTTTAACGAGTAATAATACAGATGAAGGTACTGTACCGGCTTCTGTTACTGTGCCTATAGCAAGTTGGGATACTGGCGTATTAGTTACTGTGACAGGTGTTGATGATGCAGTTGTAGATGGGAATATATCATACTCTATTATTACCGGAAATGTTACTTCGTCAGATGCTAATTACAGTGCTTTAACAGGTGGCAATGTTGCAAATGTTCCTGTAGTAAATAATGACAATGATATTATTTTTGAAGTATCTGTTGTTTCAACGACTGCTACAGCTAATGAAAGTCCGGTTTCTAATGGTGTTTTTACTGTAAGTTTGGATGAAACTAATACAACTGGTGCACCGGTAGTTGTAAATTATAATATAACCGGTACTGCAACATCTGGAGCAGATTTCACGGCATTGAGTGGTTCCGTTTTAATACCGAACAATGCAAATTCAGGGGTTATTAACGTAGTTCCAATAAATGATACAGCTATTGAAGCTAATGAAAGCGTAATCTTAACACTTACGGCGGGTAATGGTTATACAATTGGGTCGCTAAATAATGCAACAGTTTTTATTGTAAGTGAAGATAGTAATGTTGCACAAATTACGGCATCAGATGCTACTGCTGCAGAAAGTAGTGGGTCTGTTTCTTCTGGAGAATTTACTGTTAGTTTAAGTGCTCCAAATAATACTGGTAGTTCAATTATTGTAAATTATGTTATTAGTGGTACTGCTACAAATGGTACAGATTATTCTGCTATAAATACGAATGCAGTAAGTATAGCTAACGGAGAACAAGAGGCTGAAATTGATATCTTGCCAATAAATGATGTTATTCAAGAGGGAACTGAAACCGTAATTCTAACACTTTCCGCCGGTACTGGTTATGTCTTGGGTGCCGCAAGTACACGTACCGCTACAGTTCAAATTAATGATAATGATCAAGCGACGTTAACAATCTCTAACGCTTCATTAAATGAAGATGATCCGGATGGTGAAATGGAATTTGATGTAGTACTTGATTTGGCAGTTGTTGGTGGTACAATAGTTACATATTCTTTTATCAATGATACTGCAATAAATGGTACTGATTATACAGGAACAAATGGTTCGTTAACTTTTACTGGTACAGCCAACGAAACAAGAACTATAACTGTGCCTGTTATTAACGATGCTATTTTAGAAAATACAGAAACATTTACCATTCAATTAGGCTTACCTACCAATAATGTACAACGTGTAAATGGCGGAACGGCAATAGGTACTATCCAAGATGATGACAACTGTGTTGCGGCGCCAATTTTAGATGTGTCAGTTTCAAATATTTATTGTGTAGAAGCTGCGGGTGATGATTTTTCAGCCAACTTATTTGATTTTACGAGTAGTGCGGCTCCTGCAGGAACGGTTTTAACTTGGAGTAGAGTTTCTAATCCATTGAATACTAATTCACATTTAACTGTAGCGGAAGCCCAAGATGTAAGTTTGCCAGCCTCTTATTATGGCTTTTTCTACGATGCAGCTAATGATTGTGCAAGTGGTACTATTGAGGTTCAAATTGTGCGTAACGTACTTCCACAATTGGTTACCATTAATGATAATGAGCGTTGTGGACCAGGAACGTTATTGTTAAGTGTAGAACCAAGCGATGGTGCTTCTGTTAATTGGTACGATTCAATTGAAGCAGTTACACCAATAGCCACTGGCGAAACATATACAACTCCTTCCTTAAATGCAACTGCTACTTATTACGTGGAGGCAACGGAAAATGAATGTACTACTGATCGACAACCTGTAATTGCTAGAATAGGCTCTCAAGCTTCCACTGGAACTGCACAGAATGGTTCTATCTGTAATGTTGTGGTAAACGGACTTACGTCTATTGATTTAGATACTAGACTCAACGGGGCTGATCCTGGGGTTTGGGTATTTGTATCTGGTCCTGAGACTAGTGTGGATTTAAGTTCTACCAATGTTGTAGATTTTGAAGGGCTTACTTCTGGCTCCTATATTTTCAGATTTACAACCACAAATTCTACAGCACCTTGTTTGAACCCTACAGTTGATGTTACTATTAATGTAAGTGATTGTGAGACTGATGATGATAACGACGGACTTTTAGGAGGTCAAGAAGTGGTTCTGGGAACTGATTCTAATGACCCAGATACAGATGGTGATGGTATTGAAGATGGTGTAGAAGTTGGTGATGATATTGATAATCCGTTAGATGAAGATGGTGACGGAATCATTGATGCTTTAGATTCTAATACTGCAGATGCTGATAATGATGGTGTAAATGACCAACAAGACCCTGCAAATAATAATCCATGTATTCCTAACCGCTTTAATGGTAGTTGTGATACTGATGGTGATGGCATTTCAGATTTGGACGAACAAACAAATGGATCTGATCCAGATGATCCTTGTGATCCTGTGGCAACTCCAAATTGTGATGATCCAATAGATTTGGAAGTATTGAAATCGGTTGACAATGTAGATGCATTAGTTGGTGATACAATAATATTTAAAATTTTGGTTACCAACTTGTCAGATAGAACCGCAAGAGCAATTGTAGTAGGTGATCCTTTAGAACTAGGTTTTGATTTTGTTTCTGCAGATTCTGCAGATTACAATGAGATTTCTGGAAATTGGAATATAGCCGAACTTAATCCAGGTCTGTCTTTAGAACTATCAATTACTGTAATTGTAGCCGAACAAGGACCGTATACAAACACTGCTACTTTGCTGGAGTCTATTCCTTCTGATAATAACCCTGCAAATGACGAAGCTACTGTGTCACTAAATACGGAGGCGCCAGAAGGCGTTGATCTTAGAATAGAAAAAGAAGCTAGACCAGATAAAGTGTTGATTGGAGATGAAGTTGAGTTTGTAATTAGAGTAACCAATATTTCTGAATCGGATGTGGTTACGGATATTGTTGTGAATGATTTGATACTTATTGAAAACGGATTTGAATTCGTCTCAGCCGAATCTGATTTTAATGGAACTTATGATGAAGCTACAGGAGAATGGAACATTCCTACTTTAAGCAAGGATGAGACTGCAACTTTGAGAATTAGGGCTAGAGTACCTGGGGTAGGTACTTATACCAATACAGCAAATATTGTAAGGTCAACTCCAAGAGATAGTAATGCACTTAACAATGAGGCAACTGTTGAAGTTGAGGTAATTCCAAAGAGTATAGCTGATCCAGGATTCCTTTTCAATCAATTCTCACCGAATGGAAATAATCAAAATGAGGTACTTCGCATTAATCGAACGTTAACAGATTCAGAAACAGGCGCGCAAGTAGAAGTTAACTTGCAGTATAAGATAAAAATATACGATCGCTACGGTAATCTTGTTTATGAAACCGAAAAAGTAAACGATAGCGATGTTTGGGACGGAACTTATAAAGGAAAAGAAGTGCCTAAGGGAACTTATTTTTATATTATGAATTATAGTGTTAATAATCAGCCCGCAATTCTTGACAAAGGGTGGATACAGCTTATTAGATAAAATAAATTATGGATTATAACTTTAATAAATCGAGTTATACTATTGCTCTTGTACTATTTTCTCTGGTAAGCTTTAATGCATTTGCACAGAAAGAACCGCAGTACACGCAATACATGTATAATATTGGTAGTTTTAACCCAGCTTACGTAGGTACTGTAGAAACGCCTGAGTTATCTGGATTGTATAGAGCTCAGTGGATAGATATTCCTGGTGCGCCAAGAACTTTTCGTTTTGGAGCCAACTTACCTTTTAAAAATGAAAAAGTAGGTTTAGGACTAAATATAGTCAATGATGAATTGGGTCCGGCAACCCAAACCTATGCAGATATATCTTATTCTTATCAAATAATGGTAACTGATGATACAAAATTGTCTTTTGGTATTGATGCCGGTGGTTCTTTTCTTAATGTAGATTTTTCGAAAGGAACTTTTGAAAACCCTGGTGAAAATCTTAATGAAGAAATGTTGAGTAAATTCTATCCGACTGTTGGTGCGGGTGCTTTTTTATATTCAGAAGATTGGTATTTAGGAGCCTCTGTACCTAATTTTTTAACCGAAGGTGTATATAATGATGAAGTTGCATCTATAATAGAAGATAAACTTCAGTTTAACTTCATTGGAGGTTATGTTTTTGAGCTTTCGGAAAATCTTAAATTTAAACCTGCATTTTTGGTGAATACCATATCGGGTTCACCGGTCAATGTAAACTTATCGGGTAATTTTTTAATTTCTGATGTAGTTACTGCGGGTGTTTCCTATCGTTTAGAAAATGCGTTTAGTGGGTTAGCGGGCTTTCAAATATCCAATCAATTGTTTTCAGGGTATTCTTATGATTATAATACAAATTTGCTTGGTGAATTTAATAATGGATCACATGAAATTATTCTTAAATTCTATCTAGGAAGAAAAGGACCATCAAAATCTAAAGGAAATAGTGATAAGAATGCAAAAGGTAAACCAAAGCAAATTGATTCGCCTCGATTCTTTTAAAGTGAACTAAAATGAGATTTAAAATAATCATAGTATTTCTAGTTTTTATACCATTTCTAAGTACGGCTCAAGACAAAAAATCGAAAGCCGATAATCTTTTTTATGGTTATCAATATGAAAAGGCAATAGCGGCTTATAAAAGTGAAATGCAAAAAGATTCATTAACTAATAATCAGTTATTAAATCTTGCAGATTCTTATTTTAGCACCGGTAACTATGACAGTGCATCTGAGCTTTATTTAAAGGTAAATAAGAATGATACGATCATGTCTGTCAATAGATTTAATAAAATGTTGCAAAGTCTTTCTAAGAACTCAGAGAAAGATCGGGTAAAAACTTTTCTTAGGTCAAAAGCTGACAAGTTATCTCTTGAACTTCTAGAGAATGCAGAGTTTAACTATAGTCTTTTAGAAATTCCTTCTAACAATGACAATAGTACTATACGAGATTTGGCTGTTAATAGTCCGCAAGGAGATTTTTCACCTGCATTTTACAAGAATGGAGTATTGTTTAGCAGTAGTAGAGGTAGAAATACAAAAAATGTATATGAACCTACTGGAGAATCATATTTAGATATTTATTTTGCTAGATTAAGTTCTAATAATCAGTTGGTAGATATTGAAACTTTCAGTGAAATACCTGCTACTGATTTTCATAAATCTACGCCATACTATTCAGATAAACTTTCTACCTTTTTTTACATCCTTTCAAATACTGAGGAAGGGGAACTTCGTTATGATGAAAATGGAAAAAATGCATTGGCAATAGGTACATTATCTGATACTGGAAGATTTAGATTTATACTAAAGGACTTAAGTACATCATTTTATTATCCTTACTATGATGATAATACGGACCGCCTATTTTTTGCAGCAAACTTTGATGATAGCTATGGTGGTACAGATTTATATTATGTATACACCAATAATGGACAAATAATGTCTGCTCCAATTAATTTGGGTCCAAGAATAAATTCTCCGGGTAACGAAATTGCTCCTTATATTTTTAATGGAAGCTTATATTTTTCGTCTGATATTTTCTACGGTTTTGGTGGTATGGATGTTTATAAGGCTAATATGTTGCCTAATGATTCTTTTACAATTCCTGTAAATTTAGGAGAGGGGATTAATTCTACGTCAGATGACTTTGGTTTTATTATTAAAAATGATGAAATAACAGGATTGTCTGGGTTCTTTGCGTCCAACAGAAAAGGTGGTAAAGGTGGAGATGATTTATATGCTTTTAACTTTAAGAATGATCCTGGACTAAAAACTTTTGCTCTTGGAGGAAAGGTAGTTAACTTAAAAAATAAAGCAGGAATAAAAGGTGCTCAGGTAAGGTTATTGAATCAACAAGGTGATGTTATAAAAGAAGTAGCGTCTACTGCAGATGGTAGTTTTAGGGTTGAAGTACCTTGGATGTCACAAATTACGATTCAAGCTATGAGTAACGGTTATTCAATTTTTTCAACTACATATTCAGAGGAGGGTATGGAAGAGATCCAAAATGCTTCTTA
>TARA_R110002033_G_scaffold56090_3_pt1 | contig 165610 bp, 86 predicted proteins | sample TARA_R110002033 | Tara Oceans TARA_R110002033 (sample SAMEA4397051) | marine metagenome | biome: Polar Biome; feature: [SRF] surface water layer (ENVO:00010504); material: water (ENVO:00002006), including particulate matter (ENVO:01000060) such as... | depth 5 m | reverse complement strand
AATTATTAAGAACATACATGCAGACCAATTGTTAACCTTAGATTATGCAAATGCAATTACAAAAGAAATAGAGAGTGATAAGGAGCCAGTTGAGCGGCTTTTTAAATCACGTACGGTAAATAGTATAAGTCATTTGCATGAGGAGAATAATTTTGATGATTTTTTAAGAGAGAGTTTGCTTCCTCATAAAATGTCAAATGAAGGACCATCTATAGCCGTAGGAGACGTTAATGGAGATGAGTTAGATGATGTTTATGTAGGTGGAGCTTCTACTTTTTCAGGAACAATGTATGTTCAAAAAGTTGATGGCTCTTTTATGAAAACTAATACCGAATTAATGGAGCATGAAGCAGCTTTTGAAGATGTTGCTGCAGCGTTTGTTGATGTGGATAATGATGGAGATTTAGACTTATACGTCGTAAGTGGAGGAAATGAGCATAATGAAGGCGATTATTTTTTAAGGGATAGGCTATATGTTAATGATGGAAGCGGGAATTTTAAGCATGTTGCTAATGCACTTCCAAATGTGGCACTGAGTGGTTCATGTATTAAAGTAGCGGACTATGATAATGATGGAGATAAAGACTTTTTTATAGGGGGAAGGCAAGTGCCAGGTAAATACCCAGCTCCTGCAAAAAGTTACTTATTGCAAAATAATAGCAAGAATGGTAATATATCCTTTGTGGAGGTAAAGGCCTCAATTAATGACACATGGAAAAGTTTAGGAATGGTAACAGATGCCGTATGGGTAAATCTAAATAATGATTCTTTTTTGGACTTAATAGTAACAGGAGAGTGGATGCCAATTCGAGTTTTCGAGAATCTCAATGGAGTTGATTTTATTGAGAAAACAAAGGAATATGGATTGCAAAATACAAATGGTTGGTGGTACAGTCTTGCCGTTAATGATTTTGATAACGATGGCGATATAGATTTAGTCGCGGGAAACTTAGGGCTCAATTATAAATATAAGGCCAATTATGATTCTCCTTTTGAGGTATATGCTGATGATTTTGATGAATCTGGAAGTAATGATATTGTATTAAGCTATTATGATAATAAAAAATTGGTACCCGTTAGGGGAAGGCAATGTTCTTCAAACCAAATGCCATTCATAAAGGATAAGTTTCCTACATATGATGCCTATGGAAAAGCTTCCGTAATTGATATTTTTAATGACAATCAATTAAAAAAATCGGTACATTTAAAAGCATATACTTTTGCTACCACTTTTTTTGAAAATAAGGGAGGAGAATTTAAATCTCAAATAATGGAAAATAATGTCCAATTGTCTTCTGTTAATGATATTTTAATAGATGATTTTGATGAAGATGGGCACAACGATATAATGATGGTGGGTAACCTTTATGGAGCGGAAGTAGAAACTCCTAGAAATGATGCATCGCATGGTGTGTTTTTAAAAGGAAACGGCAAAGGAAGTTTTGAATATCTTAACGCGAGAGAAAGTGGGTTAATGATCAATGGAGAGTCAAAATATGCAAGAACCATTACTATAAAAGGAACTAAAAATGTTATTGTTGCAAAAAATAGTGATTCTCTACAAGTTATTCCTGTAAGACCATTACGGTAAATTAAGGAATATTAAATCTAGATAGTGTATGTAGTTTTTTACCTATTCGTCTATATTTACTAGTGTTAATTGCTGCTAAAAAAAAATTATTTCTTTTTGGTTTTTAGTAAAAGCATCTTTATTATAATCAAAATAGGAAGATGCACTAGATTTATTTGTATCGGCTATGCCGAGCATTATGCTTGTTCTTAAAAAATGAAATTACCATTATTAATATAAAGTTGATTCGCAAGTTTAACCTCTTTCTTATAGCAACCGGTCTTATTTATATCCAGGTATTCTCTAGAATTGCTACACTTACCTCAAAACGGACACTTTATTTATACTAGTATAATTCTTCCGATTATAGTATTTTATTTAGGTACTTATAGCTAGATTTCTATAGATTTTTTAGATAAAGTTGTGTAGGATATATGTTTTATTAGAACAGGAAGGAACTATAAACCTTGTGGTTATTTCCCATACATTTCTGGGGTAAAAGAGAGTTTATTCACAAACAACCCGTTCTTGTCATAAAACACATAATCTATTATTATTTTGTTGTTTCGGAAAGCCTTATAGTTTGGATTTTTTTTTATTTTTTTTATTAATTTTGGACGGATATACAAATTCACTGAATCTTGGTTTATATCCTGCTTTTTTAAGGTATAAAGTGTTTGATAATATATAAAATTTTTATGGGTAATAGTACCTACACTATCTAATATGGCTATATGGTCAATTATAATAGGGCACTTCTTATTTAAATTTACAGCAACCAACTTCATTTGCTTTTTGATAGATTGAGGTTTAATTAAAAAATAGTTCAACCCATAAAATAAAACTGAAAGAACAGCTATTCCAAGTATACTATAAAGTGTTTTTTTTTTCATACGCAGCATATAGGTTTAAAGCTTTTAATCCTTGACTAATACTAAAATACAAAGAATTTAATCTTTTCTACTGCTTTTTGTACGTAGCATTAAACGGAGGACAATTTTTGGATTAGTACTACTAATTTTTATTAATATGTTTACAGAAACGTATAATGAAATTAGAAAATAAGCAAATAAAAATATCAATTTGAAATTTGCAAGGATGCATGCATACTATTTTGTCAATTATATGAATTACTTGATAAGCTTGTTTTCTGATTTCGTATTCAATTCTTAAAAGAATCGCTGCAAAAAAAAGTGAGAATTAATCATAAGAATAAGGACTCCTGTACTTTGGTTGTTTTAAATAACCTGTAATGGAACTTGGATTAAATGAATTTTTTTAGCCATTTTTACAACTATACCATCTATGTGGTTTTGTGTTACATAGTGCATCCATTTTTGTTAATTAAACTCCGTTTCCAATATTTACTTTGGTTGCGGTTAAATCTGTTTTAAGTAGAATAAACGTAATACTTACGTTTAATGTATTTTTATATATATTTGTTTTTAATACTAAAAATTAGCCGATTAGGTTTTATTTGAGGATTTAACAGAATAGGGTGGTTTTTTAGGTTAATTAATATTATTTACACTTATTTTTTTATTAATATTAGGTAAGATGGAGAATTTTGTTTTTGTAATTATTCTATTAATGACCTGTGATTTTATTTTATCCCAACAATCAAGAAGTGCACGGAAGAATCCAATGAACGTAGATTCAGGTAAAGAACCTGGAAGAGCAGCCTTTGTTCTTGCTGATAATGTTGTCTCAGTTAAAAGTAAAGAATCGGAAAAATCGAAGTTTTACAGAAATCATAATGGGATATGGAAGTTTAATCTTGTTACAAATCTAGTAAACAGACCCCAGGACTATTATAAAGTTTCTTTTTCTGACAAAGAATGTAGCACAATAAGGGTGCCATTTAATTGGGAGTTAAAAGGATATGACACACCTATACATATACCATAAAATTGGTCAATTAAAGTTGTAACACTAAAATAAATGTATGAAGTAATTTTTCATTAATTATCTGCTATTTGCACAAGATAATTTGATCACTATAATAGCTGGTAGAGCAATAATTTATTTTAACAGTACATGAAACTACAGCATTGATTTCTATGAAACAGTTTTATAAAATTATTCATGTGGGGAAAGAAATGAAAATGATGGCGAAGTTTATAGGAGTAATCCTTATGTAGCACATAATATTGAAGGTATAAAGCATGGCTATAATAATCAATTATTAATTATTAATTATTAAAAATATGAAGAGAAGAGATTTTGTAAAACAAAAAATGTTGGGGGCGGCGGCTCTCGGTCTTGGGGGGATTAATTTAAGTACTGCAAAGGATATAGTACTTAATTCATCATCTAGTTATAGTTTTAAATTAAATTATGCGCCTCATTTAGGAATGTTCAAGAACCATGTGGGGGATAATCCCATTGCGCAAATTGAGTTTATGGCTTCTGAAGGATTTACGGCTTTTGAGGATAATGAGATGAAAAAGAGACCTGTAAAATTACAAGAGGAAATTTCAAGGACGCTAGTAAAACACAACATGGTAATGGGTGTTTTTGTTGGGCATGAAATTTCTTGGAGTAAACCCAATTTAACAGGTAAAGACATTTCCTTACATGAAAAATTTTTACATGAAATCAAAGAGTCTATAGAAGTTGCCAAAAGGGTCAATGCAAAATGGATTACCGTGGTTCCAGGCTTTATGGATTTAAAGTTAAATATTGCATACCAAACCGCAAATGTAATTGAAGTTCTTAAAAAAGCCTGTGCAATTCTAGAGCCCCATGGGATTATTATGGTATTAGAACCTTTAAATTTTAGAGATCATCCTGGACTATTTCTTAGTAAAAGCCCACAAGCTTTTGAAATTTGTAAAGCTGTGGATAGTCCATCTTGTAAAATTTTATTTGACATATATCATCAACAAATTCAAGAGGGGAACTTAATTCCTAATATAGAGGCATCTTGGGACGAAATAGCGTATTTTCAAGTTGGGGATAATCCCGGAAGAAAAGAACCTACAACTGGAGAAATAAATTATAAAAATGTATTTAAATATATTCACAATAAGTCCTTTAATGGAGTTATTGGTATGGAACATGGTAATTCTTTGGATGGGAAAGAAGGAGAGGTTGCGGTTATAAATGCGTATAAGACTAGTGATAGATTTTAAAAGAAATTATATGATAAAAAAAAATACTATAATATGGGTTTATATATTATTTGTAACCCAAGTTTTATTTTCCCAACAAAAAGATTTTACACAACAATTAAGTGGAACCGATTTAACTATTGAAATGGTGACTATTCCATCTGGAGAATTTGTAATGGGGAGTCCAAATGATGAAAAAGGAAGAGGTAAGGACGAAGGGCCAAAACACGATGTGAAAATTAATGCCTTTATGATGTCTAAATACGAAATTACTTGGGACTTGTACAATCTGTATTTACAGCGTTCCATAGATTCTGTGAAGAATGAAAAAGCAGGACAGGTAACTATTGAGGTTGATGCAGTTGCTGGTGCCACGATACCCTATGTAGATATGAGCTTGGGTATGGGGACAAGCAAAGGCCTGCCTGTAGTGAATATAACACATTATGCGGCTTCTAAATTTTGCGAGTGGCTTTCCGCAAAAACAGGACGATTTTATCGTTTGCCAACAGAAGCAGAATGGGAGTATGCCGCCCGATCTGGTAGCGAAACCACTTTCTTTTTTGGTAATGACGCATCAAAATTAGAAGACTATGCATGGTATAGGAATAATAGTTTTGATACGTACCACAAAGTGGGTGAAAAAAAGCCTAATCCATGGGGGTTATATGACATCTATGGTAATGTTGCGGAATGGACACTAGATCAATACATTTCAGACGCCTATGAGGGAGATAACATATTTTTTCACCCTATTGTTTCTAAGGGCGACTCCATAGTGGTAAGAGGTGGGTCGTTTATTGACGAAGATAATGAACTTCGAAGCGCATCCAGAAGTGCGTCTAATCCAATATGGAAACGTCGAGACCCTCAGTTTCCTAAAAGTAAATGGTGGAATACAGACGCCCAGTTTGTGGGTTTTCGAATAGTAAGCCCAAATGTTGTTCCTAATAAAGAAGATTTACGAAAATATTGGTTATCAGATATGTAAGAATCCAAAAAAATCAACTAAATAAAAGAGAAATGAAAACAAAAAATGAAAAATTCAAAGAATCAAGAAGAGGCTTCGTGAAAAATTCTACTCTGTTATCGGCAGGTTTAATAATGCCAGTAACGGGTATCGAAGGGATGGTCAATATATTTAACGAAAAAAAGTTAAAAATTGCACTAGTAGGCTGTGGAGGCAGAGGTTCTGGAGCAATCAATCAAGCACTTCAAGCCGATGATAATGTAGAATTAGTTGCTATGGCAGATGCTTTTGAAGATCGTTTATCTTCTAGTTTTAATAATCTATATGAAGCGTATAAAGGTACAGGAAAAGTGAATGTTAAAGAGTCTAACAAGTTTTATGGCTTTGATGCCTATAAAAAGGCGATAGACTTAGCCGATGTTGTTATTCTAGCAACACCACCTGGATTTAGACCCTATCATTTTGCCTATGCAATAGAAAACGGAAAACACGTTTTTATGGAAAAACCTGTAGCAACAGATGCCCCAGGAGTAAGGAAAGTACTTGAAACGGCTCAATTGGCTAAGGAAAAGAAATTAAATGTTGTTGTAGGACTTCAAAGAAGATACCAAGAAAATTATATTAAAACATTAGAGACATTAAAGTCAGGAGCTATTGGAAAAATAGTCTCTGGTCAAGTATATTGGAATAGTGCAGGAGTTTGGGTAAGACCAAGACAATCTGGACAAACAGAATTGGAATATCAAATGAGGAATTGGTATTATTTTAATTGGCTTTGTGGAGATCATATTTTGGAACAACATATACATAATATTGATGTAGCAAACTGGTTTATAGGAGAATACCCAATTTCTGCACAAGGAATGGGAGGAAGGTTGGTTAGAAATGGGATCGATCATGGTGAAATATTTGATCATCATTTTGTAGAATTTAAGTACCCTAGTGGGGCTGTAATTTCTAGCCAGTGTCGTCACCAACCCAATACTATGTCTAAAGTAGGAGAGGTTTTTCAAGGAACGAAGGGAACAGTTGAAACTAATGATGCTGGTGCCGCAAAGATTTTTGATTTTGATAGAAAAGAGCTATTTAATATTACAAACTCCGAGGGTCATAACCCTTATCAAGAAGAGCATAATAGGCTTTTCGCATCTATAAGAGAGAAAGGTGTTATTAATAATGCAGAGTATGGTGCAAAAAGTACGATGAGTGCAATTTTAGGAAGAATGGCAACTTATAGTGGTAAGGAAGTAACTTGGGATGATGCTATTAAATCAGAACTAAGATTAATGCCAGAAGAAATGACTTGGGATTCTTTGTCACCAACGCTGCCAGATTCTAATGGAAGATATGCTATTCCGGTTCCTGGAAAAACTATAGTTATCTAATTGTATTTAATCTTATGAAATTCTTAAAAAGAAAAGTAGTGTGATGAAAATAAAAAAAACATATAGTCTTCTTTTATTAGCGCTTACTTTGTCTGTAAGTTTTAGAACAGCAGTAGCTTTACCCTCTGAAAATGTATCCTTTAAACCAGGTCAAAAATGGTTAGATACCAATAGGGAACATATCAATGCACATGGAGGAGGTGTTATGTTTCATGAAGGTGTTTATTACTGGTTTGGAGAACATAAAACTGAAGGGCGCGGAGGTAACACGACCCTTTTTGGTGTACGTTGTTATTCATCGACAGATTTGTATAATTGGAAAAATGAGGGAATCGCTTTGCAGGTTGTTGAAAACCTAGATTCTGAAATAACAAAAGGAGCTGTAATTGAACGTCCTAAGGTTGTTTTTAATAAAAAAACAGGCAAATACGTAATGTGGTTTCATTTAGAATTAAAAGGGCAAGGTTATAATGCTGCTCGAACTGGTGTTGCGATAAGTGATTCCCCAACAGGCCCCTTTGAATATATAAAATCATTTCGTCCTAATGCAGGTACTTGGCCATTGAATTTTAAAGAAGAATGGAAAATTGAAACCAATACTTCGCCATCGGAATGGTGGACTCCAGAATGGTACAAATATATTAAAGAGGGCGGGTTTGTTAGAAGAGATTTTGAATCTGGTCAAATGTCAAGAGATATGACTGTTTTTGTTGACGATGATGGTAAAGCCTATCATATTCATTCTGCTGAGGATAATCTAACGCTTCATATTTCTGAACTTACTGCTGATTATTTAGATTTTACTGATAAATGGATAACATTGGCACCTGCTGGACACAATGAAGCTCCTGCAATATTTAAAAATAAAGATACTTACTATATGATTACCTCTGGATGTACAGGTTGGGATCCAAATGAAGCTCGGTCTTTTAAAGCTAAATCTATTTGGGGACCATGGGAATCTCTTGGAAACCCAAGTATGGGCGAAAATTCTGAATTAACATTTAATTCTCAAAGTACATATATTCTACCTGTTGAAGGAAAAGAGCAATCTTTTATTTTTATGGCAGATCGTTGGACTCCAAAAAATCCAATTGATGGTACATATATTTGGTTGCCTATTGAAATAAATAATGGTAGATCCATTTTAAAATGGGTTGATGAATGGAGTCTTATTTTTTTTCAATAAATAAACAATTTTAAATATGAAAAAGAGATTCATGGAACTGGACATAATAGTGTAATCCAAACGCTAACTACTAAAGAGTGGTATATTGTTTACCACTCTTTTATCACTCAAATGAAATTATTATGGGAGATGCCGCAGGATATAACAGAAAGGTTTGTATTGATGTTTGGGAGTTTAATAAAGAATGGAAGTATTAAACCTTAAGAACCTGTATCGTAGGAATAAAATGGGAGCCTTTATATATTTAATTTAGGAGTAAATTATACCGTTTTAGTTAGCATATAATTCAGGGTTGTATTTTAATACTTTATACGTCTATCCCAAGCACAGATATTAAATTCAATAGAGCATCAAAAAAATGGGACAGCGAAGGCTCTAAGACAGGCAAATGAAACAATTGACTAGTTATTAATTTAATTTTTGGTCCATTAGTTTTGAGACTCAAAATTAAAAAAAGAAAACAATCTCTGAACCAATAAAAGGCAAACAACATCATTTTATATGATTGTCTTAAATGGAAAATGCCTTTTAAATCTTACATTTAAAAGGCATTTTTTGTGACCAGGCTGGAGTCTGAACCCATTTTTGTTAGTCCAATTATGTCAAACTTTTGCAAGACTTAATTGCTAATGTTGACGAATTGTGAACCTATGTTTACGACCCATTAGATTGATTTGATTCATCTATTTCAAATAGAGGGATTATTTTTAAAACCTCTCACATCTTCTTATTCATCTACTTCTGAAACATGAATATTAACTGAACAAGTGTTCAAGATAAATTAGAGTATTTGTTATTTATTTCTGCAAATAATAAATGTTGCAAGCTAAAGATTAAATAACGCTGTAAAGTGTTAATATTACACTTGTATGGTACTAATTGTGTGGGATTTCTTGTTAAATAGATAAATTAAGATAATATAGTATGTGTTTCTGGTAACAATATTCATCTAATAATAAATTAACATGAATAATTTTATCAATAGTAAAACAAAATAATTAGGAAGAACTTTTATTAGCCTAATTGTGTGATTATTAAACATTCTAAATTATTAATCAAAAACTAACTAATGGATTATGGATTTTATTAAACTACTCAAAAATTTTGAAAACAGTTCTTCTCTGAAGCAACTCATGTTTTCGTTTTTAGTTTTTTTTTGCATTTGTACATCATTCGCACAGCAAAAAATGACCGGAACAATCAAGGATATGCAGGGAGTTCCTATTGGAGGAGCCACAGTTGCTGAAAAAGGAACGACAAATGGCGTTGTCTCAAACTTTGATGGTGAATATGCTATTACGACAACCAAACCGAATGCTATTATTGTATTTTCTTATGTGGGGTATAAAACCCAAGAAATACCAGCGGGTAGTAAAAAAGAGCTTAATGTGTTCTTTGAGGAGGATTTAGAACAGCTATCGGAAGTTGTGGTTATAGGTTATGGTACGCAAAGAAGAGAAGAGGTGACAAGTGCTATTGCAACTGTGAAATCAGAAGACTTTATACAAGGTGCTTTAGCTGACGCTGCTCAACTTATCCAAGGAAAGGTGGCGGGTTTGTCGATTGCTCTTCCTTCAGGTGATCCGACCTCAGAAACACAGGTTATGTTGAGAGGTACTTCTTCCTTATATGGAAATTCAGGGCCGTTGATTTTAATTGATGGTATCCCTGGAACTTTCGCTACTGTCGCGCCACAAGATATTGAATCTATCAATGTCTTAAAAGACGGGTCTGCAACAGCGATTTATGGAACTAGAGGGACAAATGGTGTAATCATTATTACAACAAAAAGGAGTAATAAAGATATGGTTCCAACGGTAGAGTATACTGGCTTTTTGTCTGTTGCTACAATTAGCAATAAACTAAACTTTCTTGACGCTGATGAATTGAGGCAAAAATGGAATGAAGGTTATACATTTAACGGGGCTAACCTTCAAGATTATGGTGGAAATACTAATTGGTTGGATCAAATTACAAGAGATGCATATAGCCAAGTACATAACGTTGTTTTTAGAGGAGGAAACAAATCAACAAGTCTAACAGCATCTTTAAATGTCAAGAATAATGAAGGGACATTCATTAAAACGGACAACAATAAAATGACTGGAAGGATTGATGTTGGTCATAATATGTTCGATAATAAATTAAAATCCAATTTTGGTGTTATCTTGAGTGAACAAAAATTCTTCACAGGTGGAGATGGTGCTAGTTTTAATCCCTATGTGTATCGACAGGCCATCATAAGGAATCCTACAGAGCCAATCAAAAATGAGGATGGCACTTGGTTTGAAAGAGATATTTATCGTTACGACAATCCTGTTGCCTATTTAGAAGAGACCATTGGTGAAAATAAATATAGGAAAGCGCGCTTTACGGGTAGTTTGTCTTATGAGATTACCCCTGATTTAGAAATTAAAGGTTTGTTTACAAGAAAGGGAGAGTCAAATATTAGAGGATTTTACCAAACTAAAAACCATGTTTCCACAACTAAAAATGGTCTAAATGGCTATGCTTCAAGAGGTACAGATGATTATATAGGTAATTATGGTCAATTGACTTTAGACTATAAAAAGGATTTTGGTAAACATAGAATTACTGGGTTATTAGGGTATAATTACGAAGATAACACCAATGAGGGTTTTTGGATGACCAATTCTAACTTTCCATCAGATGCATTCACCTATAATAATATTGGTCAAGGAGATGGTATCAATAATGGAGATGGTTCCATAAATAGCTATAAAAATTCAAATACGCTAATTGCCTTCTTTTCTAGATTCACTTATAATTATGATGATAAGTATTTATTGATGGCCAGTGTAAGACGGGAAGGTTCTTCGCGTTTTGGAGAAGATAATAAATGGGGTAATTTCCCAGGTGTTTCTGCTGGTTGGAGAATAAATAATGAATCTTTCATGGAAAATAAGGATTGGCTGAATAATTTAAAACTAAGAGCTGGATTTGGTATTACAGGAATTAACTCAGGAGAAGATTTGGCATCGTTAAGTAGTTTGAACTATGGTCAATCTTTTTTATATAATGGCAATTGGATAAAAGAACTTGTTCCTGCAAGAAATGCCAATCCTAATCTTAAATGGGAAGTTAAAGAAGAACTTAATATTGGATTGGATTTTGGAATACTAAAAAACAGAATAAGTGGAGCTTTAGATTATTATTCCAGAACAACCAAAGATGCTTTATGGAGATATGACGTTCCAACACCTCCTTATCTTACTGGAAGTATTCTTGCAAATGTTGGAGAAATCAAGAACAAAGGTTTTGAGGCCTTACTTAATGTTATTCCAATACAAACTGAAAATGCCCAATGGAATGTTTCCTTCACATATTCTACAAATGAAAATGAACTGGTTTCAATATCTAATGAACAGTTTCAGAGTTCAAATGATTTCTTTGATGCTGGATATACTGGCGAACCAATACAACTTTCAACACACAGGGTTCAAGTAGGTGGACCAATTGGTAATTTTTATGGTCTGAAAAGTGTTGATATTACAGCTGATGGAATATGGTTGATCGAAACACCTGATGGTGACATAATTCCTGCTACTGAATCCTCAACTGATGACCGTCAGGTTTTAGGAAATGGACTTCCGAAACATTATGCTAGTATGAATAATAGTTTTCGCTATAAGGGATGGGATTTAAATGCAAATCTGCGAGGTGCTTTCGGATATCAAATCTTGAATTTTCAAAGAATGTATTATGAAAACCCTACTATTTCATACAATACATTGGATAGTGCCTACGATAAAGTTTATGGTAAAGCAGTACTTTCAGATGTTCAGCGTTTTGTAAGTCATTATATTGAAGATGGGGATTATATAAAACTAGATAATGTTACCCTAGGGTATACGTTGCCTAAAGATGCTGTAAAGTTTGCACAGCGTCTACGAATATATGCTAGTGCCATGAATTTGGCAACTTTTACTAATTATAAAGGAATAGATCCAGAGGTAGATATAACTAGAGAGCCTCTTGCTCCTGGAAACGATAATAGGGATCAATACCCAACCAATAGAACCTTTTCAGTTGGAATTAATTTAACGTTTTAAAAAATATATAATGAAAAATTTATTAAACAAAATAACACGCTCAAAAAAGAGTTTTGCAATGGTGCTGTGTTTAGGTTTTCTTTTTACGTCAGAATCATGTTCGGACCTTAGTGAAGAGGCATTCTCAGAAATAACAAAAGATTCTTTTGTGCCATCAGAATCAGATGCAGTTGCCCTTATGGCATCGGGGTACACCCCTTTAAGATTTATAATGGGCTGGCAAGGCTTATTTGATCTACAAGAAGAACCTGGAGATATGTTCGTTACCCCAACAAGGCCTAATGGTTGGGATGATGGGGGTACATATAAAAGCATGCATTTCCATACTTGGGATAATACCCAATGGCAGCCACGAAATACTTGGATAACCTGTTATGGAGGTATCAATAATATTAATAGAGTCATACTTCAAATTCAATCAGGGGAAGTTCCTGTTTCAGAAGAATTAAGCATTTCTATTATTGCAGAGATGAGAGCATTAAGAGCTTTATGGTACTCTATTCTTTTAGATACACATGGAAATGTTCCTATAGTTGCTAGTTATACTGATGAGATTCCAACACAAAACACCAGAAGTGAAGTTTATTCCTTTATTATAAGTGAATTAACTGAAGTAATGCCTTTACTATCAGAAGAGGTTAATAATTCAACCTATGGGCGTGTGACCAAATGGGGGGCGTTACATTTATTAGCAAGAGTTTATTTAAATGCCGAAGTATATACAGGAACAGCCCAATGGGATAAATGTATGGAAGCTTGTAACCAGATCATTGCAAGTGGCAAATACTCACTAGATCCAAATTACAAAGATATATTTAAAGAGAATAATGAAAATTCACCTGAAATTATTTTTTCAGTTCCATATGATAACGTTTATGGAGCACAATGGAATGCCCACATGAAAATGTTAACTCCTGGCCATCAAAAGGTATTCAATATGAGTAGTCAACCTTGGGGTGGATCCAGTTGTAATCCTCAATTCATTGATAGTTATGACGTTGAAGATAAAAGATTAGCGGATAGTTGGTTAATTGGAGATCAAATAAATGCAAGTGATGGTAGTGTTGTTATGACTTTAGTAAACGAAATGCCGAGTATTTATTTTTGTGAGTTTGAGGAAGGTTATCGTTCGAATAAGTACGGTGTAGCTGATGGTTCTAAATCTGTATTAAATAATGATCTCCCTTATTTTAGATACACAGATGTTTTACTGATGAAGGCAGAATCTTTATTGCGAACTGGTGAAAGTGACCAAGCCGCAAGTATAGTTACTGAAGTCCGTAAAAGGTCATTCGATGATATCGCAAAAGCAACCGTCACGGGTGCAGAATTGGAAGGCGATACTACTGTGCAATATGGGACTTTGGCTGAGGATGGAACCATAGATAATCCAGGAGATCAAGCCCCAGTGCTCTTTGGTCGTTTTTTAGATGAATTGGGTTGGGAATTCGCCGCTGAGTTTAGAAGAAGAACGGATATGATTAGGTTTGGAGTATACCAAACCAAGAGTTGGTACAATCATACGCCACAAGCAAATCATACCATTTTGTTTCCTATTGGCTTGGAAGAACTGAATACAAACTCGAATTTAAATCAAAATCCAGGGTATTAATTAAGTGTTAGTTGAGTGCGTTGTAAAAGCCAAAAAAGATAATTTTTCTTTTTTGGCTTTCTTTTTAGGCCTTTTATAGAAGGCAATTATAAATGTTATACTGATAGAAATAGATTTGAGCCTTTATGAAGCTCCAAACACAACAGAAGGAAAACTAATTAAACGCTCTGACAAGCTGTCTAAAAAAAGTAAAGCAAACACACTAGAACAAGAAATTAGCGCATCAATATTTAAAAATCAGAGAACATTAAACTTGTTGGGTTCTATAATAAGAGGGTGTAACTCCTTTCATCTCTTTAAATTTTCTATTAAAATTGGCAGTATTCTGAAAACCACATTGTTCAGATATAAAGGAAATAGAAAGATCTGGGCTGTTATAAATAAGTTTACAGGCATTTTCAATGCGTATTTCTATTAAAAACTGGAAAAATGTTTTATTCGTACGTTTTTTAAAATACCTACAGAATGAGTTTTTACTCATATTAGCTTTCGCAGCAATTTCTTCTAGCGTAATAGGCTCATAATAGTTTTCCATGGCATATTTAAATACATCATTCATTCGCTTACCTTCATCGTCGGTGTATTTTTTTTTGTAAACAAATGAGGATAAAGGGGTGTGTTTAGCTTTGCCAATCAAATTTATGATTTTTAAAAGAGTAGCAATCTGCTCTATTTTGTTTTGGTTATGTAGTTTGGTAAACTGTTTTTTTATTTTCTTTTTCCAGGAAATTATTTTCATGCCATATTCGGAATTTTGAAAAAAACCTTGAGTATTTGACATATCAGAAATTTCAAAAAACTCTTTTCCAAAGGAAGTTTTAGTAAAAAATAAAGTAAACATGATAGATTCATTTGATGCCTTTACATCACTTCTAAAAACATGTGGTAGATAACCTCCAATTACTAAAATATCATTCTCTTTGTATTCATTTATAGTATCACCAACAATTAATGACCCCGCTCCTTTTACGATAAAACTAATTTGAATTTCACCATGTTGATGAAGTTCATCATAAAAAACATGCTCCCTATCTTCTTGATAGATCAATGCTTCATTTTTCGGTTTCGGTATTTTAAAAGGAAGTACTTTCACGTATTTTTTGCTAATATTATTAAAAAAAGCAATACAACGCAATTTATATGGTAATATAGTATTAGAATCTGTTAATTTCTGCACTTCTATTTTTTAAGTAACTTTTACTTTTGTAATAAAACATTTCAATAGATGATAAAATGGGAAGGCGTTATGCCTGCAGTTACAACAAAGTTTACAAGTAAGGATGAATTGGACCTTGTTATGTTTGAAAAAAATATTGAAGTACAAATAGAAGCTGGTGTAAGCGGTATAATACTAGGAGGAACTCTAGGAGAGGCGAGTACTTTAACTCAAGCAGAAAAAGAAGTACTTATTAAGAAAACATTAGAAATCACAGCGAAAAAAATTCCTGTGATCATTAATATAGCAGAACAAAGCACCAAGGAAGCAATAGCTGTAGCACAACATGCTGAACGTGTTGGAGCAAATGGTTTAATGCTTTTACCACCAATGCGTTATAAGGCAACGGATTTTGAAACGGTCACTTATTTTCAGGCAATAGCGAACAGTACCACATTACCAATAATGATCTACAACAATCCTATAGATTACAAGATAGAGGTAACTTTAGATATGTTCGAAGCATTAGCTAGTTGTAAAAATATAGCAGCTATAAAGGAGTCAACTAGAGATATTACCAATATTATCCGTTTAAAGAATCGCTTTGGTAATCGTTTTAAAGTTTTTACTGGTGTAGATACACTTGGTCTAGAAAGCTTGGTTATTGGTGCTGACGGTTGGGTTGCAGGATTGGTATGTGCATATCCAGCAGAAACAGTAGCTATCTATAAACTGGTGAAAGCAGGACAAACGGAAAAGGCTTTAGAGATATACCGTTGGTTCATGCCGTTGTTAGAGTTAGATATTAGTTCGCAATTGGTTCAAAATATTAAATTAGCAGAAATGGCAACAGGTATTGGAACTGAAAATGTAAGAGCTCCAAGATTGCCATTAAAAGGAGTAGAAAGAGAGCGTGTACTGGAAATAATCAATACAGCAATGAAAAGTAGACCTGTGTTACCAGATTATAAAAAATTATAAAATAATGATTTTAGGTAAAAATTATATTGGTGATAAATTAGGTGCTCAAGGGAATGTTGTTCTTAAAACGATAGATCCTAAGTTGAATATTGAAAATTCAATTTCATTTATAGAAGCCACGATTTCTGAAGTTGATGAAGCGGTGCAATTGGCTTCAAAGGCTTTCAAAGAATATAGAAAGGTCTCTGGTGAAAAAAGAGCAATTTTTTTGAACGCGATTGCTGATGAGATCTTAGCATTGGATCAAGAATTGATAGATGTCTATACGTTAGAGTCAGGTCTTTCAGAAGGTATAGCGATAGGAGAAAGAGGAAGAACTGTTTTTCAATTACTTTCGTTTGCAGAATTAGTTTCCAATGAAGATTTTGAATTGGTTCCAGTTTCTGGAATGGGGCACTCTGCAGGCGGAAATTATGGTAAGCGTAAACGAAAAGATTTTTTTGTAAAACATTTACTGAAGGTTACTCACCCTTCATGGGGCTAGGTCTACAAATAGAGGACACTGAAAAAGAATATGTTTTCATTAGGGCAGATTAAACTTAGCACAAGATATTTTTTATAGAAAGATGCATAAAAAAATAAGAACTAGAGGGGATATAAATAGTGAAGAAAAAGAATGTTTATGGTGAGAATAGATAAGTTTTTCATTTGTGTGATTTTAAGTTTTTGGGTAGTGAGTACAACGAGGGTACGGGCACAAACTGGTGATCAGGTTTTAGACGGGATTGGTGAAACAGGGCTGATTGCTCGCTATCTGTTCTCTGGTGACGCAAAAGATTGGTCACGAAATAATTTACACGGCAAGATCGATGATTCGAAAGTCGAGTTTATTAATGATGATTTATTTGGTGACGTTCTTTCGTTGTCTGGAGATAGTAAGGGCTTTGTTTCAATACCTGGAGAAGTAGTGACAGGAGAAGAATCAATTAGTATAACCGGATGGATTTACTTGCGTTTTTCAAAACGCAATCAGTATTTATTTGATATAGGGAAGAATAGTAACTCGCACTTTTTTACTGCGCCCTCAGGAATAAAGGAAAAAGAAGGATATGTCGCTGGAATTAGTATTTCATCCAAAGAAAAATATCAGGTAGATGCACCAGTTATAGCAACTAATAAATGGAATCATATAGCAGTTGTTGTTAATAGCGCTACTAAAACTTTAAGTACATATCTTAACGGTGTTTTAGTAAGTGAGATGGATAATGTAGAGCTAGAATTAGAAGAATTATTTAAAGCTAATGCAGATGAAAATAATCTGTTCTATATCGGAAAATCATTCGTATCAGAAGATTCTTATCTCAACGCTAAATTATATGATTTCCGAATCTATCGCATCCCTTTGAGTGAAAAACAAATCGCCAGAATTCACCACAATGCTTTAAATGGTGCTGATACTCTTGTAGTAAAGAATGAAAAACCAGTCGACGATCTACCAATGTTTTCTAAAACAAGCCCTCAATTGTATACTAAATATCTGACCCACGTATCAGACATTGAAGTAGAAACAGTAGTGGGTTATCTTCCACGATTACCACGCTATGTAAAGGGAGTTTACCGCGATGGAATTGTAGGACCTGAGGCACGAGTGCTTTGGCCTGCTCCAACAGATAATGCCGATGTAAGTAAGGCAGGTAAATATGTAATTATAGGGACTATTTCGGGGACAGATTTAAAACCAAAGGCAATGGTAACCGTAAAAAAAAACAAAGTGGCGGCTACCCCAAATCGTAAGTTAGAAGTTTTTAATTTGGATCAGGTTTCTTTGAACTCAGATCTTCATGGAAAGAATACAAAATTTCTTGAAAATAGGGATAAGTTCATAACCACGCTTTCTCAAACAAACCCAGATGCGTTTCTATATATGTTTCGTAATGCCTTTGGCCAAGAACAACCTGAAGGAGCGGAACCGCTTGGCGTATGGGATTCTCAAGAAACTAAATTGCGGGGACATGCTACAGGACATTATTTAACGGCAATTGCACAGGCATACGCTGGTTCTGGTTACAATAAATCGCTTCAACATAATTTTGGTAATAAGATGGAATCTATGGTCAATACCCTTTATAAATTGTCCCAAATGTCTGGACAACCGAAAGAAGGTATAGGAGCATATGTGTCAGATCCAACAGTAGTGCCTCCTGGTTTAGGTAAAGTAGATTATGATTCGGAATTAAGTGAAGAAGGTATCCGTACCGATTACTGGAATTGGGGTAAAGGATATATTAGTGCCTATCCACCAGATCAATTCATTATGTTAGAAAAAGGAGCAACTTATGGAGGGCAGAAGACTCAAATTTGGGCTCCATATTACACATTACACAAAATTCTTGTTGGGTTGATGGATGTTTATGAAGTTAGTGGTAATGAAAAAGCGCTAGAAATAGCTGAAGGTATGGGGCAATGGGTGTATGCGCGTATGCGTCTGTTACCAACCGAGACACTTATTCGTATGTGGAACACCTATATAGCTGGAGAGTTTGGGGGGATGAATGAAGCTATGGCTAGGCTATACCGGATAACCAAAGAACCTAGGTACTTAGAAACAGCACAATTATTCGATAATATAAAAATGTTTTATGGAGATGCAGCGCATTCACATGGGTTGGCTAAAAATGTAGATACGTTTCGTGGATTACATGCGAACCAGCACATCCCTCAGATTATGGGAGCTCTAGAAATGTATCGGGATTCTGATGTTTCAGAATATTATCATGTAGCGGATAATTTTTGGTATAAGGTGAAGAACGATTATATGTATAGTATTGGAGGAGTTGCAGGAGCCCGAAACCCTACTAATGCGGAGTGTTTTATTAGTCAACCAGCAACAATTTATGAAAATGGTTTGTCGGCAGCAGGACAAAACGAAACTTGTGCGACTTACAATATGCTCAAATTAACTCGAAATCTGTTTTTGTATGATCAGCGTGCTGAGTTTATGGATTATTATGAGAGAGGAATTTATAACCACATTCTTGCTTCTGTAGCAGAAGATAGTCCGGCAAATACCTATCATGTGCCATTACGACCAGGTGCTGTGAAACATTTTGGGAACGCTAGTATGGATGGTTTTACGTGTTGTAATGGTACGGCGATCGAGAGTAGTACAAAACTCCAGAACTCCATCTATTTTAAAAGTGCTGATAACCACGCTTTATATGTTAATCTATATGTGCCTTCCACTTTAAAATGGAAAGAAAAAGGGGTGACTGTAGAGCAAAGAACAGCTTTTCCAAATGAAGACCATACGCGATTGATCATTAAAGGTAATGGAAAATTTGATCTTAATGTGCGTGTACCAAGTTGGGCGACCAAAGGTTTTTTCGTGAAGATAAATGGCAAACCAGAAAAAATTAAGACTGAGCCGGGAACTTACCTTACTTTGAGTCGTAAATGGAAAGATGGAGATACGATTGAGCTGCGTATGCCATTTCAGTTTCATTTAGATCCGGTGATGGATCAACAAAATATAGCTAGCTTGTTTTACGGGCCTGTTTTACTTGCGGCTCAGGAGATTGAACCAAGAAAAGAGTGGCGTAAAGTAATTTTAGATGTTGAAGATATCAGCAAATCTATAGCGGGTGATACCAAGAAGTTGCAGTTTACTATTGATGGCGTTGTTTTTAAACCTTTTTATGAAACTTATGGACGTCATTCGGTTTATCTAGAGGTTACACTTAAATAGCGCTGAGATTCAAGGCTAATAGGAACCAAACAAAAACGAATTAACTAATGAAAAAATGTAATTATAAAATAAGTATTCTTTCCGTCTTTTTATTCTTGTCTCTTTTTACCATGGCGCAAACAAGTAAATTGGCTGATGTAGTAGATGCGTTCTCGGCAGATTCTAGGGCATTGAAAAGCATGTACACTATGAATGAATCTGAAGAATATTATAAAAGGTTGCTCTCTTTTTATGAGAATTGGAATAAAAAAATAGAGGATATTCTTTTTGAAGAACTCTCACAGCAAGAGAAAGTAGATTACAGCCTTTTAAAGAATCTTATAGCTAAAAATAGTTACTTTTTAAGTCTAGAGTATAGTTCTTTTCAGAAAGTGGCTTCGGTAACCGATCTTGCAAAAAAAATTTATCCATTTATAGTTGAAAGAAGACGGGGTAAGAAACCAAATTCGAAAAATTTAGCTTTTGAAATGTATACGGCGAGTGAAGCGATAGAGCATCGAATTGAAAAACTTAAAAGTAATAAATTCAAAGATTGGCTTACTGCAGAGAAAGCTTCGCAAGTAGTTTTTTCATTACAAAACGCTTTAGCAGAAGCATATCAATTTTACGATAGTTATGATCCAGATTTTACGTGGTGGGTAGAAAAACCGTACGAAGATCTTTCTGAGAAATTAAAAACTTATGGAGCGTTCCTTAAGGCTAATTATACAACAAATAGTATAAAAGATGATGGTAGTGGTATTGTGGGTAAGCCTATAGGTAGGGATGCTATTATCAAAAATTTAGCGTATGAATACATTCCTTACAGTCCAGAAGAGTTAATACAAGCAGCCGAAGATCAGTTTGAATGGTGTAAAGATGAAATGATCAAAGCATCAAAAGAGCTAGGCTATGATACCGATTGGAAAGCCGCTTTGGAGCATGTTAAAAATACCTATGTGCCTGCAGGAGAACAACCACAAACCATAACCAATCTGTATGATCAATCTGTAGCGTTTATTGAAGAACGTGATCTAATAACATTACCAGAACTGGCTAAAGAGACTTGGGGAATGATTATGATGACTCCAGAACGTCAAAAAGTAAATCCGTTTTTTACCGGTGGTTGGGAAATTAGTATTTCATATCCTACTCAAAGTATGAATCTAGATGATAAGTTGATGAGTATGCGAGGAAACAACCCAAATTTTTCTAGAGCCACGGTACAACATGAATTATTGCCTGGTCATAACCTTCAATTTTTTATGAATAGTAGGCATAAAAAATACCGTCAAGCTTTTGATACTCCTTTTTGGATGGAAGGCTGGGCTTTATATTGGGAAATCAACCTATGGAATAAAGAGTTTCCTAAAACACCAGAGCAAAAGTTAGGTATGCTTTTCTGGAGAATCCATCGATGTGCACGTATTATTTTTTCACTAAAATACCAATTAGGAGAAATGACACCCCAACAATGTATCGATATGTTAGTGAATGAAGTTGGTCATGAATACGCTAATGCAGAAGCAGAAGTAAGACGCTCTTTTGCTACGAGCTATACACCGCCATTATACCAAATGGCCTATATGACAGGGGGTTTGCAATTCTATGCATTAAGAAATGAAATGTTAGAAAAAGGATGGACAGAAAAACAATTTCACGATCGCGTTTTACAAGAGAATATGATGCCTGTTGAGTTGTTAAGAAGTTTATTATTGGACCTTCCTTTAAATAAAAATTTTAAAACGAAATGGAAATTCTCAACGGAATTTGAATAAATCAATAAAAATGAAGAGACTGACATATTTGGTTAGCATACTATTATTTTTAATAACAATTATACATGTTAAAGCACAATCGTATTGGAGTAAAATAGAGCGTCAAACACCTACCTTGGGTATTGCCGAAGTGTATCAGAAATTTGCTACCCCTAACTTTCAATTGAAATTGGTGAATGCCTCACAAACAGTAGCAGGTTTGAGACCAAATACGGCTTTGAATTTTGATTTTACACCAAGCGATAGGCTAGAAATTAGGGATAAAGATGGTCTATATCATTTAGGAGATATCAATTTAAGGATTAAAGAAGCACAGGGAGACTGGAAAAGTTATTCTACAGCCACCAAGCGAGCAGCAATTACTCCTTTAGAGACTTCCGAGACCATATTGGCGGCGGCTAATTTAGCAAATACCTTACCAAGTGATATTCCTGTGGTCATCAAACGTTTTTATGAATTGGATGGAGAAGCTATTATCATGCGTTTTGATATTACCAATAAATCCGCAGAAAATATAGAAATAGGAGCCTTAGGCATACCTATGGTATTTAATAATATTTTAGAAGGAAAATCACTGGTAGAAACACATGCGCAAAATGTTTTTTTTGATCCCTATATTGGAAAAGATGCGGGATATTTAGAAGTAAAGAAACTAACAGGAGAAGGACCTAGTTTACTAGTGTTACCAAAAGAAAACATGTCTTTTGAAGCATACCGCCCATTATTAGACGATCCAACGCCTAGAAGTATAGTTTTTGAAGGTTTCCATGAATGGATGGTGTATAGTAAAGCCTATGCGGAAAACGAATGGAAAGGTGTTGAGCAATGGAATACACCTACATCTTTAGTTTTAAGACCAAATGAAATTAAGCGTTTTTCTTTGAAATTTGTGCTTTCAGATGGTGTGGAAAATATTCAAGAATCGCTTTTAAAAGAAGAATGGCCAGTAGCAACAGGGATACCGGGGTATGTTATTCCCAAAGATGTGAAAGCACAACTATTTTTAAACTATAAGAGTGAGGTCGCATCAATAGATATAGAACCTAAAGGTGCCCTTAAAATCACAGTAAATGGAACTACAGCTAAAGGTTTAAAGAAGTATGCTGTTTCTGGAAAATTATGGGGCAGCGCTAGGGTGGCTATTACCTATAAAGATGGTGTTAAACAAACTATTCATTATAAGGTTATAAAATCAGAAACGGAAGTGGTAAAAGATTTCGGACATTTTTTAACAACAGAGCAATGGTTTGATGTGCCTAATGATCCTTTTAAAAGAAACCCTTCGGTAATTACATATGATTATGAAACTAAAAAACAACTAGTACAAGACAGTAGAGTTTGGATTAGTGGCTTAAGTGATGAAGGTGGCGCCGGATCTTGGTTAGCCGCAATAATGAAACAATTAATTCAACCAGATAAAGAAGAGATCGATAAGCTTCAAAAATTTATTGATGAAACGCTATGGGGAGGAATTCAATATAATGAGGGTGAAAATAAGTACGGTGTAAAAAAGAGTGTCTTTTACTATGAGCCAGATTCATTACCAAAAAATACGTATGATGATGGTGTTAACTTTAAGACTTGGGCTGCTTGGAATCATGAACACGCTAATGATCCAGGTAGATCCTATAATTATCCTCATGTAGCTGCAGCCTATTGGACGATGTATCGTTTAGCTAGATATCATAAAGGGCTAGTTGATAATAGACCATGGGATTGGTATTTGAAAAATGCCTATCATACTAGTATAGCGATGGTAGAACAAGCACCTCATTATGCGCAGTTCGGTCAAATGGAAGGTTCGGTCTTTTTACTGATATTAGAAGACTTAAAGAATGAGGATTATAACGAAATGGCTACAAATCTGGAAGCTAGAATGAAAGAAAGAGCAGACCATTGGAAAGCACTTGATTTTCCTTTTGGTAGTGAAATGCCATGGGATTCTACGGGTCAGGAGGAGGTATATATGTGGTCTGATTATTTTGGATATACATATAAAGCTGAGGTAACTCTTAATGCTATTTTAGCATATATGCCAACCATACCACATTGGGCATATAATGGAAATGCACGTAGGTATTGGGATTTTTTATATGGAGGTAAAGCAGGGAAAACGTCTCGAGTTGAACGTCAAATACATCATTATGGATCTTCATTGAATGCGATACCTGTTCTAAAGCATTATAGAGAACATGCTGACGATCTGTATTTGTTAAAAGTTGGTTACGGTGGACTTTTAGGTGGTATTTCGAATATTACTCAAGATGGTTTTGGTCCATCAGCTTTCCATTCCTATCCCTCTACTCTTAAAATAGATGGAATTTCAGGAGATTTTGGTTCTGGTTTTTACGGTTACGCTGTGAATACAGCGACCTATATTACAAAAGATGATGATCTAGGGTGGTTAGCCTTTGGGGGTAATATAATTATAAAAGCAGAGCTGATTGAGGTTGATATTACAACAGCTGCAAGATCAAAAGTATTCATCGCTCCAAAAAAAATGTGGCTGACGCTAGATGCAGGTACTTTTCAAAAGGTTATTTATAATACAAGAACAGGGGGTGTTTCAATAACATTGAATCGCAAAACAAATTTTACACCAAATGCCTATTTAAGAATTAATAGTGATGTTGAGCTACCCTTTAAAAAAGTTAGAGGGGCTTATGAAATACCATTGGAAAAAAAAGAAAAACAAATAAATATCAATTGAAGAATGTACCGCAATAAAAATGGCGTTAAAGTTTGTGAACTTTCCTTTAAAAAATCAATCATATAAATTAAATGAAAATGACCACTAGTTTTCGAAAGTAATTAATAAACGTATAGAAATAATAGTATAAATTAGTTTCTTTTATAAGTCCTCTGGGTTGTTTGAAATATATTCCGTTGGGGTCATTTCAAATTGTTTTTGGAAATTTCTTCCAAAACTTGTTGAAGAATTATAACCTACAATCTCAGCAACTTCGTAAATTTTATAATCGCCTGATTTAAGCAATTCAGCAGCTTTTTTGAGTCTAGAAATATTGATTAATTCATTCGGACTTAAATTAGAAATATCATTTATTTTTCTATACAGCGTTGATCTACTCATGTGCATTATTTCAGCAAGTGTTTCTACATTTAAATTTGGATCATTTAGATTTTTATCAATAGTTTCATCTAATTTTCTAATAAAAGCTTCGTCTGTTTTGGTACTTGCAATGCTTCTAATGTGTGCTAAAGGAGAGCTTGCGTAATGCTCCATAATAATCTTTCTGTTTTCAATTAAATTGGCTATTTGAACTTTTAAATATTCAATTGAAAATGGTTTTTCTATATAGGCATCCGCACCCGACTCTAAGCCTTCCATTTTTGCATTCATAGAATTTTTAGCCGTTAATAGAATTATGGGAATATGGCTAGACTCTAGACAAGTTTTTACGTTTTTACATAATGTAAATCCATCAATATTAGGCATAGTAACATCACTTACTATCATTTGGATGTTTTCTTCTTTTATAATTTCCATGGCTAGCTCTCCATTGGTGGCCTTAATTACAAAGTAATCTTCAGAAAGATCTTTTGCTACAAAATCTAGCAAGTCAAGATTGTCTTCAACTAAAAGAATAGTAGGTTTTAGACCTTCTTTTTTATACTCTTCAATTATTTTATTATCACTACTTAATTTATCAGTATGTTTAGAGTTGTATAAGTTGAATTCTTTTTCTTGATGAATAGGAAGTCGTAATAAGAAGATATTTAATTTAGCATCACTGGTATCTAATTTTAAAGTGCCATTATGTAATTCTGCTAGTGAATGAGCTAACGATAGGCCAATTCCAGTACCTGTTTGATTTTCTATTCCAGAAACCCGATAAAAAGGTTCAAATATTTTATCTTTTAAATGTGGAGGTATCAGATTTCCATCATTTTTTATAAGAAGCTCTAGCATCCCATTTTGAGTTTGGGATAGATGGATATAAATGTTTTTTCCGGCATATTTTATAGCATTACCAAAAAGGTTACTTAATATTTTTTTAATGGCTTCAGCATCTACATATGCGAAAACATCATCTTCGGGAAATTGTGTGTTGAAGTTTAATCCTTTATCTTCAATAGCTTCACTAAATCTATTATAGGTATTTCGAATAATATCAGATATATTGGTCTCTACAAAAGTTAAACTCATACCCTCTATTTCAGTTTTTCTAAAATCTAATAGTTGATTTACTAAATCTAAAAGTCGAGTTGTATTCTTATCCATGATAGATAAATTATCTTTTAACTCAGGAAGGTGTTCCGTTTTTTTGATGATTTTTTCTAATGGACTTTTTATTAAGGTCAAAGGCGTTCTGATTTCATGAGAAACATTGGTAAAGAATTCAATTTTTGCTTGATAAATTTCTTTTTCTTTAGTGTCGTTTATGAGTTTTAATTTCTGATTATTTTTAAATTCGGTTTGTTTATGGTAATAGCTAAACCCAAAGAATATAAGAAGCGATGCTAATACTGTATAGGTTAAATAGGCTCCATTTGATGCATAATAAGGAGGTAGTAAGTTAATTTTAAAATCGGAAGCCTCTTCGCTCCATACTCCATTACTATTTAATGACTTTACTTTGAAATTATAATTACCAGGAGCAAGTTTTGTGAAATAAACCTTATTGTTAGTTTTTAGAGGCACCCAATCACTATTAAGACCTTCTAATTTGTACCAATATTCCGTAATTTCCGGTGCGGCATAACTTAATGTGGCGAAATTTATACTGAAAGAAGATTCAGAATCATTTAATTGAATATGATCCAAAAGAGTAATAGACTCCTTTAAAGGAGAATTATTTTGATCAACAAAAACTTCTTGATTATCTATTTGTAATCCAGTTATGTAGATAGGGGGGCTGAATGAGTTTTTAATAAAATCTTTAGGGTTAAAACTTATCATTCCACTAACACTACCAAAATACATTCTTCCATTCGCATCTTTATATGCGGAGTTGTAATTAAATTGATCACTTAGGAGTCCATTAGCTTTAGTATATATTTTTTTGGAATTTGTTTCAGGTTCAAAAACTACCAATCCATTAGAAGTGGAAATCCACAGTTTATTATCATCATCTTCTATTATTGAATAAAAAACATTACTTGGAAAGCCATCTTTCGTACTATATTTCTTAAAATCTTTAATAGCTGGGTCAAACAAGTTTAATCCGTTTTCTGTAGTCACCCAAATATTATTTTTGCTGTCTTCAAATATGCCATTTATGTGATTATGACCGACTCCTGAAGTTCTTTTACCATCATACTTATAAATGCCCTTTTCTTTGGTTCTTGGATTGTAATAAAAAAGACCATTAGAATAACTTCCTGCCCATAAGGTGCCCTTATTATCTTCTAAAAAGCAGGTGTAAAAATTGTCTTTAGGAAAGGCAGCTACCAACGTAAATTTATCATTTTTCTCGTTATAAGTTTGGATACCATTTGTAGTTATAGCGAAAATTTCTTTTTCTTTTGTTTCATAAAGTGAGAAAACAAAATTACTACGTAAATCACTTGTTTCTCCGATGCTAAAATGCTTCATGATTTTATTGGTATGAATATCCATAATATCAATACCATGATCAAAGGTTCCAATCCATAGTTTGTTATCTCTAGGTAGAATTGCGTGAATATTATAATGCGATAAAATACTGCCTTTCTCGATAGAGGTATAGTTCGTGAACAAGCCTGTTTTTGGGTTGTATTTATTTAAACCAGCATCTTCTGTGCCTATCCAAATATTTCCATCATTGTCAGAATGTATTTCTCTAACTGCATTTCCACTTATTGAGTTTTCAGACGGTTTAGGGAAAAATTTGGTGAATGGAGTGTATTGTTTAGGAAAATAATTTACACCTCCAAAATAAGTCCCAGCCCAAACTCCATTTTCATTATCTACTACTAAAGAGTAAACAGCATTATCCGTCAGGGCATAAGGGTTGTTGTAATTTTTTTTAAGGTTGGTGTATTTTTCTGTTTTTATATTATATATGTGAATGCCTGATTCAGAAGCAATCCATAATTCATCATCATTTTTTAGTGCAAAACCTCTTACATATAAAGGCTCGGAAATTTCAGGCAAAAATTTTCTTCTCTTTTTTTCAATGATGTCAAAGGCAATTACCCCATGATTCTGCGTGCCTAAAAGAATAGTGTTTGTAGCTAAGCTAAAAAGTTTATTAATTCTAAATGGGAACTTAATATCTTCGATAATATTGAGCTCATATTCATTAAAAGATTCAGTTTCACTTTCGTATTTAAATAAGTGGTTGGTAGAGGCTACCCATATTTCATTATCTATAGTTTTTGTGATATCTGTCGCATAAAAAAATTGTTCCGCGGGGTAAATGATATCCTCTTTTGTACTTGGGTTGTATTTGTGAAGCGTGCCACCAGCAATATACCATAGATGCCCGTTTGAATCACTTTCAATGTCAAGTATAGGAATGTTTATTGTATTTTCTAAAACATCAAAGTTTTCAAATTTTTCATTGTACTTAAAGAGCCCGTTATCTGTACCCACCCAAATATCTGTATTAAATTCATGAAGACATTCCACATAATTTCCCCATAGACTTTTTGGATCATCAGGATTATTTTGAAAAAGTTTAAAGGTGTACCCATCAAAACGGTTTAAACCATTTTTAGTGCCAAACCACATAAAGCCTTTTTTGTCTTGCAAAGAACTAAGTACAGTATTATGTGATAGCCCGTTTTCAACCTTAAAATGCTTAAAATAGTATTCTTGACCTTTTGAAGTGATTGTAAATAACACAAAAAATATGAAGTAAATAATGCTTTTTCTCAATATGATTTAATTTGAATGAAAAGGTAATAATTATAGATATACAAATAATGTCATAGCAATACAAAATGTGTCAAATCAAATCTTACTTTAACTTTTTTTGGAGTTTTGGGAGGTTTTGGTGAGAGAATGATACAAAACTTCTCTTAGACCAATTATCATAATGATATTTTTGATTGTGTCCAAAACTTTACTAATTATAGCGTAATAGTAATCCAGAATACAAACATATTAAATCATCAATTTTGTCAAATTTTTTAAAATGCATTATCAAATAAACCAAAGAAAAATGAAAAACAATTATTTTTTACTACTACTTTTTATTAGCTCACTCGTTTCAGCGCAATGGAAACCTGCAGGAGATAAAATAAAAACCAAATGGGCTGATGAAATAAATACAAGTAATGTTTTGGCTGAATACCCTAGACCCATAATGGAACGAAGTAGTTGGAAAAATTTAAATGGCCTTTGGGATTATGCTATTCAGCAAAAAGATGGAGCGACACCAACAAAATTTGATGGCAAAATACTAGTTCCTTTTGCGGTTGAATCCAGTTTGTCAGGTGTGATGAAAGAAGTAGGTGATGCTAATGAATTATGGTACAATACCTCATTTAGTATTCCTAAATCATGGAATGGTAAAGATATTCTATTACATTTTGGAGCGGTAGATTGGAAAGCAGATATATGGGTGAATGATGTGAAAGTAGGCTCACATACCGGTGGTTATACGCCTTTTTCATTTAACATAGCTCCCTTTATAAAAGGAGGAACTCAGAAATTGACTGTGAAAGTATGGGATCCTACAAGTAATGGTCAGCAACCAAGAGGAAAACAAGTTAATAATCCAGAGGGTATTTGGTATACTCCTGTAACAGGTATATGGCAAACCGTATGGTTAGAGCCTGTGGCCAAAACGAGTATAGAAAATATAAAGACAAGACCCGATATTGATAGTAATTCGGTATTATTTGCAGCTTCTCTTAAAAATTCAAATTACGGAGATATTATTGATGTCACTGTTTTTGATGGTACACAACAAGTTGCTCATGAACAAGCTGTGGTTAATGAGGAGCTAAAAGTTCGATTAAATTCTCCTAAATTATGGTCTCCTGAATCTCCATTTTTGTATGATGTGAAAGTTAAAGTAGTTCGTAAGGGGAAAGTAATTGATGAGGTGAAAAGTTATTTTGCTATGCGTAAAATGAGCATGAAGAGAGACGAGAAAGGTATTGTTAGAATGCAGTTGAATAATAAAGATTATTTCCAATTTGGTCCTTTAGATCAAGGATGGTGGCCTGATGGATTGTATACAGCTCCATCGGATGAAGCTTTAAAGTATGATATAATAAAGACAAAAGAATTTGGCTATAACATGATTAGAAAGCATGTTAAAGTAGAGCCAGCTCGTTGGTACACACATTGTGATCAATTAGGGATTCTAGTTTGGCAAGATATGCCAAGTGGTGGTGATTCTCCTCAATGGCAAAATAGAAAATTCTTTGATGGTGTAGAAATTAAGAGATCAGAAGCATCTGAAGCAACATACAGAAAAGAATGGAAGGAAATTATGGACTATCTATATTCTTATCCAAGTATTGTAGTTTGGGTGCCTTTCAACGAAGCTTGGGGGCAATTTAAAACAAAAGAGATTTCAGATTGGACAAAAGCATATGATCCTACGCGTTTGGTTAATTCTGCAAGTGGAGGAAATCATTATCCAGCCGGTGACATATTAGATTTACATAATTATCCGAATCCTGACATGTACTTGTACGATGCGCAAAGAATAACTGTGCTAGGGGAATACGGGGGAATAGGTTTACCATTAGAAGGTCATTTATGGAAGTCAGATAATAACTGGGGATATGTGAAATTCAAAAATTCAGATGAAGTTACAAACGAGTATGTAAAATATGCGAAGCAATTAATGGGATTTGTGAAATCTGGATTTTCGGGAGCAGTGTATACGCAAACGACCGATGTTGAAGGTGAAGTGAATGGCTTAATGACTTATGATAGAAAAGTTGATAAAGTAAATGTGGATGCGATTCGGAAAATTAACCAAGAGGTGATCAATGCAATTCATAAATAAAAAATAAAAAGAGTTTAGAAAATACTTGTAACTATTTAGTTACAAGTATTTTTTGTTATTTATACATAGTAAAATAGATAGGATTATGAGATATAATGGAATTTTGTTTTTTGCTTTATTAATTTTTATAGTTAGTTGTAAAGATCAGCAACAGGATATGAGTATTGCTGAGGTGGTTGATACCCCTTTAAAGGAATCTTTAAATACCAATTATGTAAGTAATCAATTACCATTAGCGCCAAGTGCGCTCATAAAACTACCTATTGGAGCTATACAACCAGATAATTGGCTTAAAGTATGTTTAGAAAGACAGGCAGAAGGGCTAATGGGAAATTTGGGAGCAATAAGTGCTTGGTTACAGAAAGAAGATAATGCATGGTTATCTAAAGATGGAAAAGGAGCATGGGGCTGGGAAGAAGTACCTTATTGGTTAAAAGGCTATGCAAATACGGCTTATATTTTACAAGATCAAGAAATGATTAAGGAAAGTATGATTTGGATTGAAGCAGCTCTAGCCAGTCAACGTTCCGACGGCAATTTTGGACCCATAATAGTTTCTGATAAAGATGGGACACAAGATTTTTGGTCCAATATGATTATGCTGTATTGTCTGCAATCGTATTATGAATATTCAGAAGATGATAGGGTTATTGAATTAATGACCAACTATTTTAAATACCAGCTTAGCTTACCGGACGAAGCCTTATTGTCAAAAACACACTATTGGCAGCGTGTTCGGGGTGGAGATAATTTATACAGTGTGTTATGGTTATATAATAGAACAGGGGATAAATGGCTACTAGAATTAGCTGAAAAACTGCATAGAAACACCGCTCCTTGGTCAAAAAGGGACAATACCCTAGACGAGATTGGGAATTGGAAAGAAGTAAGAGAGGGTATGGAATGGCCATCATGGTATTCCAATTTAATAGATTGGCATAATGTGAATGTTGCACAAGCCTTTAGAGAGCCGGCTCAATATTATCAGCTAAGCCATAATAAAGAAGATTTAAAAGCCACCTATGATAATTTTAATATCATTCGTGAACATTTCGGGCAAGTGCCAGGTGGTATGTTTGGAGCGGATGAAAATGCAAGACCAGGTTATGATGATCCTAGGCAAGGTATCGAAACTTGTGGAATGGTAGAACAGATGAATTCTGATGAGCATTTATTGCGAATTACAGGTGATGTATTTTGGGCAGATCATGCAGAAGAAGTTGCTTTTAATTCTTTGCCAGCTGCAATGACTTCCGATTTTAAAAGCCTACGATATATTACTAGTCCTAATATGGTGATGAATGATGATAAGAACCATAGGCCAGGTATTATGAACGATGGTCCTTTTATCATGATGAACCCTTTTAGTTCTCGTTGTTGCCAACACAATCACGGGCAAGGATGGCCATATTTAGCAGAAAATCTTTGGATGGCCACTCCGGATAATGGTTTAGCGGCAGTTATATATGCAGCGAATACGGTCAAAGCCAAGGTTGGAGATGGCGAAGAAGTAAGTATCAGCTGTACTTCTAATTATCCCTTTGAAGATGATTTGAATTTTGTAGTAAAATTAGAGCAAGAAACAGCTTTTCCACTCTATTTTAGAATTCCAACTTGGTGTGCCAATGCCTCAGTATATTTAAATGACGAAAAGGTTGATATTGAAGCCAGCAGTGGGAAATATGTTCGTATGGATAGAACGTGGAAGAATGGTGATGTAATAAAACTATCATTGCCAAAAGAATTGAAAGTTCGTACTTGGGAAAAAAATCACAATAGTGTGAGTGTGGATTATGGTCCACTAACATTTTCATTGAAAATTGAAGAAAATTATATTAGAAAACCAAGTGACGATACCGCAATTGGCGATTCTAAATGGCAAGAGGGTGTAGATAAAGAAAAATGGCCTTCCTATGAAATACAACCTGCAACTCCTTGGAATTATGGGTTAGTTGTAGATGCGAATGATATATCGAGCTCATTTGTTATTGAAACCAAAGAATGGCCTAGTTCTAATTTTCCTTTTACCACTAAAGATGTACCTATTCGCATAAAAGCAAAAGGCAAAAAAATAGCAGCTTGGACTTTAGATCAATATGATTTAGCAGGAGAATTGAAAGATAGTCCAGTGAAGTCATCAGAGAAAATAGAGGATATAGAATTAATTCCAATGGGTGCTGCAAGATTAAGAATTAGTGCTTTTCCAGTTATAGGAAATGAGGACACAGGAATAGAATGGTAATTAAAAACAAGAATAGTTTGAATTTTAAAACAATTTTTTCCTTTGTATTCATCAGTGTTTTTATGCTTATTTTTTTGTCTTGTAAAGTGGATGGAAATATAAAAAAATCGCTTGATAATGAATCAAGACCCAATATTGTAATTATCATGGCAGATGATCTTGGGTTTTCAGATTTAGGCTGTTATGGTAGTGAAATTAGCACGCCTAATTTAGATCGCTTGGCGGCAAACGGTGTACGGCTTAATTCTTTTTACAATACCTCACGCTGTTGTCCAACAAGAGCTTCAATGTTGACAGGCTTATATCCACACCAAGCAGGGTTGGGAAGAATGACTATGGATGCTAAACTTCCTGGATATAGAGGTAGTCTACAAGAAAACACAGTTACTATTGCAGAAGTATTAAAAGAAGAAGGGTACCAAACGGGAATGGTTGGTAAATGGCATGTGTCTGAAACGGTTGATTTAGGCGGTGAAAAACAGCTTAATTGGTTGTCGCATAAAGAAAGTAATGGAGCTTTCTCAGCTATAAAATCATACCCTACTTCTAGAGGTTTTGATAAATACTATGGTAATATTTGGGGAGTGGTTGATTATTTTGATCCTTTTAGTTTGGTGAATGGTACTGAAGAGGTTAAAGAAATTCCAAAAGATTATTACCACACCACTGCTATAGGAGATTCTGCTGTAGCATATGTGGATCAGTTTTCTAAAAATAAAAACCCTTTCTTTTTGTATGTAGCTCATTGTGCTCCGCATTGGCCATTACAAGCTCCAGAAGAAGCGATACAAAAGTATATGAGGGTGTATGAAAAAGGTTGGAATGCTATTCGCCAAGAACGGTATACACATTTATTAGAAAAAGGGATTCTTAAAAAAGAGAACAGTCCAATGACGCCATTCATGTTTCCTGAAGAGAATTGGGAAACAAATCCAAATAAAGATTGGGATATTCGAGCAATGGCAGTACATGCAGCCATGATAGATCTTATGGACCAATCTATAGGTAAATTAATAAATACATTAGAAGAAAAGGGAGAGTTAGACAATACATTGATTATGTTCCTATCAGATAATGGAGCCAGTTCAGAAAGGCCGTCTAAATATGGGCAAGGTTTTGATCGAGCAGGAAATACCAGAGATGGTCGAAAAGTAAATTTCCCAGTAGAGAAAGATAGTATGCCTGGTTCTCAAACGGTAGTCTCTGGAATTGGCCCAGTTTGGGCTCATACCGCAAATACGCCTTTTAAATATTGGAAGGCAAGAGTATACGAAGGCGGTATAAATACGCCTTTTATAGCCTATTGGCCGAACGGTATAAAAGATAAAGGATTAGTGAGAGACTTTCCTGCTCATGTAAGTGATTTGATGGCGACTTGTTTAGAGGTTTCAGGAGGTACCTATCCCAAAACCTACAAAGGACATGAAATTACACCTACTCCTGGAAGAAGCATATTGTCAATTTTAAATGGGCAAGCTACTAAAGGAACTCAGGAGACTTTTTTCTGGGAACATTTTGGTTCCAACGCCATCCGAAAAGGTGATTGGAAGTTGGTGAAACTAGATGGCAACGCTTCTTGGGAACTATATGATTTGTCTAAAGACAGGACAGAGCTAAAAAATATAGCTGCTGAATTTCCTGAAATAGTAAATGATTTTAAAACCGAATGGGAAGCTATGGCGAAAAAATATCATGCATATCCAGCACCTAACTAACAAGCATCAAGCCTAATTTAATTCAAAAAATGAAGACGCAATAAAAATATTTTTAAACAGATTATTTCGAATTATGGGTATGTTGACAATCTTTATGGTTGCACATTCCTCTTTTGAACAAGGTGACCAATTAAAGGCGAAATCTGGAGCGCGTTGTGCTTTACATCAATAGAGGCGTTATTATTTCTAATTACTCCAATAATTATTTTATCGTACGATCTAAAACTACTGATCAGAATTAGTATTTATTATGTTAAAAATGACTATTTAAATTATAAAAATCAATACCAATGAAATTATTAAAACACTTTCTTGCCCTCAATCTCTTTTGCTTATTATTCTTAGCAAATGCATGCAATGAGTCTACAAAAAAAGCTGAAGAAGAAATAGTGAAAGATGAAAAAGGCCAACTGCGTGCCCCTGCATACCCACTAATTACTCATAACCCGTATTTTAGTCTTTGGGCTATGGGCGATGAGCTGAACGGGCAACCAACGCAGCACTGGACAGGTGCGGATCAATCCCTTTTAGGAATACTTAAATTGGATAACAAATATTACCGTTTTATAGGTGCAGCTACCAAAAACTACAAAACTTTGTTACCCGCTACAGATGAACAGCACTATGAGGTAGCTTATACCGAATCCAAACCAGAAGGGAGTTGGACTATCGAAAAATTTGATGATCAATCATGGGAAAAAGGTAAAGCACCCTTTAGCGATGATACGACACAGGGCCAGACTTTATGGAAAAGTGATGATCTCTGGTATCGCAGAACTTTTAACCTTGAGGATGCAAACCTAAAAAGCCTTTATTTAAAAATACGTCACGATGATAATGTTACCGCTTATATCAATGGTGAGGAGATTTTTAAAGCCGATGGTTGGCAAGATAGCTTCAAATTCATTCCCATAGAGGAGAGCGTAATAAAAAAGCTAAAAAAAACAGGCAATGTTTTAGCTATACACATTCGTAATACTGGGGGTGGACAATGGCTTGATGCAGGCCTTGTAACAGATGCTCCTGAAATGCATAATATTGAAATAATAAAAGCGGAACAGACAAGCGTGACTTCAAATGCAATGCAGACCATCTACACTTTTAATTGTGAGGGTACAGCTTTAACTGCGACATTTACTTCACCCTTGTTTCTGGATGATCTTGATTTACTAGCACGGCCTGTAAGCTACCTTTCAGTAGATGTAAAATTCGAAGATGGCAAGCAACATGAAACCCAGTTATATTTAGGTGCTGCAACCGCCTTTGCTGTCAATACTCCTAATCAGGAAGTAGAAGTAGAAACAATGAATGTTCCAGGCATGAAGGTTTTAAAAGCTGGTACAACTAGCCAACCCGTCTTAGAGAAAAAAGGTGATATTTTACGTATAGATTGGGGATACTTTTACATGGCTGCAACTTCTGGAAATACAACTACTAGTGTAAGTAGCATTAATGAGGTAATGGGGGCTTTTACGGGTAATAATTCACAGATTAATGAAACTAAATCGTCGGGACGTAATCTTATGCTCAATACCGTTACAGATTATGGTAGCACATCAAAAAATATTAATCAAGTCTATATGTTAGGCTACGATGAATTATATTCCATTAATTATTTTGGAGATCAGCTAAAACCATGGTGGAAAAAGGATGGGAATGAAATGGTTCAATTACTAGAAACAGCAAAGAATGACTATACTTCTATAATAGATAGGGTAAAAACTTTCGACAAACAAATATATTCCGATGCACAAAAGGCTGGAGGTTCAGCCTATGCAGATATTTGTGTACTCGCTTATCGTCAATCTATCGCAGCACATACTTTAGTAGAGGCACCTAATGGAAATTTACTTTGGTTGTCTAAAGAAAACAACAGTAATGGATCAATAAACACTGTTGACCTTACGTACCCTTCTGCACCGCTGTTCTTATTGTATAATCCTGAACTTCAAAAAGGACAGATGAATGGTATCTTTTACTACAGTGAAAGTGGAAAATGGAAGAAGCCTTTTGCTGCGCATGATTTAGGAACATACCCTATTGCAACAGGTCAAACTTATGGTGAGGATATGCCAATTGAGGAAGCTGGGAATATGGTTATTTTAACTTTAGCTATAGCTCAGCAAGAAGGCAATGCAGACTATGCAAAGGCACACTGGGAAACTTTATCGATCTGGTCTGAATACTTACTGAGAGAGGGGTTTGATCCAGCAAACCAACTTTCAACCGATGATTTCTCAGGTCATCTTGCGCGGAACGCCAACCTTTCTATCAAAGCAATTCTAGCTATTGCTTCGTATGGTAAGCTAGCAGGTATGCTCAACGATGTAGAAACTGAGAAAAAATACATTGATGCTGCAAAAAATATGGCCAAAAAATGGGTAGAACTAGCCAAAGATGGAGATCATTATACCTTGGCTTTTGAACAACCAGGCACTTGGAGTCAAAAATATAACCTCGTATGGGACAGTATTTTGGATCTTAATATTTTTCCTAAAGAAGTGGCTGAGCAAGAAATTAATTTTTATTTAACAAAACAGAATAAATACGGTCTACCCCTCGATAGTCGCGAATCTTACAGTAAATCTGATTGGATTTTATGGACAGCTACTTTGACGGAAACAGAAGAAGATTTTAAAGCTATCGTAGAACCTGTTTGGCATTTTGCGAACGACACACCAGATAGAGTGCCTTTAAGTGATTGGCACTGGACCATAGATGGTAAACAGCGAGGATTTAAGGCGCGTTCGGTAGTAGCAGGATATTATTTAAAAATGTTAAAAGAGAAAATGAGTGAATAACTCAAATAGAGAGTAGCATCTAAATTGTTTACTTTATAGAATTTGTTTAAAGACAGAACAGAGCAACATAATGTAGCCAATAAATTTCATGGAAAAGTAAACGATTTGAAAACCGAATGGGAAGCTATGGTGAAAAAATATAATGCGTATCCAGCACCTAATTAACGATGTAGCGTAATGAAGAAGGAGATAGTAGTACTCGTGTTTTTGCTGTTAACAGGAATGTTTGTAAAAGCGCAAGACAATTATACTAAAATACATACCGCATCGGCACCACTTTATAATGATCCTATTTATGATGGAGCAGCAGATCCGGTGATGATTTGGAATAGAGAAGAAAAAAGCTGGTGGATGCTCTATACTAATCGTAGAGCCAATATTCCGACGCCAGATGTGTCTGCGTATTATGGCACTAAAATAGGCGTGGCTGCTTCAGATGACCATGGACAATCATGGATTTTTAGAGGATATCTTGATTTAGAATTTGAAAAAGGGTGGAATACATTTTGGGCTCCAGATATCGTGTATCAAGACGGTATGTATCATATGTTCGTCGTTTACATCAAAGGAGCACGAAACCATTGGGGAGGTGAAGCCAGAATCCTTAGATATACCAGTGACAATTTATGGGATTGGACCTATCAAAATATACTAACGCTTTCTTCAGATAAAGTAATTGACGCTTCTTTGTTTAAAACCAAAGATGGAATTTGGAAAATGTGGTATAAAGATGGCGCAGAAGGTGGTAATGTGATGCTATCAGAATCTAAAGACTTAATTCATTGGACGAATATAAAAAAGCCAACGATATTAGGAGGGGCACAAGAAGGACCGAAAATTTTTGAATTCCAAGGCTATTATTGGATGTTGGCAGATGAGTGGCATGGAATGCGTGTCTATCGTTCTAAAGATTTAGAGCATTGGGAAAAACAAGGACTTGTTTTAGATAATGCCTCTAAAAGAAAGGATGATGGGCCCATGGGCGCACATGGCGATGTTTTGATTTTTGGGGATAAGGCTTATGTTTTTTATTTTACCCATCCAGGAAGAAAATCGCATTTAGAGATTGATGATACAAAATCATTTTACACCAACCATAGAACTTCAATTCAGGTAGCACCATTAGTATTCGAAAATGGTACTTTAATTTCGAATAGGGATGAACCTTTTGATTTTTGGCTTCCAGATGTAGAATAAAAAAACATATTTAATTTTTAGAATGAAAAAAAGTAGCAAGCTTAACTTGGTATCAGTAATTATAGCGATTGTTTTATTGGGTTGCAAAGAGAGCAAAATCGTAGAGAATAATGGTATAAGCGAAACAGAAAACACGTTTATGAATCCTATATTAGATAGTGGTGCCGATCCATGGACTATTTATCATGAGGGGAATTATTATTATATTAAATCCGAAGGAAAAGGAATCACCTTATTAAGAACTCCAGATATTACCGATTTACGAAATGCTGAAAGCAAAGTTATTTGGACAGCTCCAGAGACTGGCGATCATTCTAAAAATGTATGGGCTCCAGAGATTCATAATATAGGTGATAAATGGTACGTATATATAGCTGCTGATGATGGCGATAATAGAAATCATCGAATGTTTGTATTGGAAAATAGTAGTGCGAATCCTTTTGAAGGAATATTTACACTAAAATCAAAATTGAAGACCGATTCTAATGATAATTGGGCTATTGATGGTAGTATTTTTGAACATAAAGATAGTCTTTATTTTATTTGGTCGGGTTGGGAAAAACCAAAAGAGCTGTCTGAAACACAAAATATTTACATAGCGCGCATGTCAAATCCTTGGACTATTTCCTCAGAAAGGGTACTTTTGAGCTCACCAGAATTAGAATGGGAAAAAAAATGGAACTATCCAGATACTTGGACGCCAGATGCACCCGTTTATGTAAATGAAGGACCACAAATGTTAGCTCATGGAAATAAGATACATATTATCTATTCTGCCAGTGGCTGTTGGACTCCTTATTATGCATTAGGGATACTAACAGCGAATATAAATAATAATCTAATGGACAGAGCTTCGTGGACAAAAGGAAATCAACCTATATTCAAACAATCTGAAGAAAATAAAGTGTATGGTACAGGTCATAATTCTTTTTTTAAGAGTCCAGATGGTAAAGAAGATTGGGTTTTGTACCATGCTAATGATAATCCTGTTGATGGCTGTGGAAACAAACGTTCACCAAGAGCACAAAAAATGGGTTGGGATAAAAATGACATGCCAATTTTAGGTGTAGCTTTACCAACGACAGTAAAACTTATAAAACCTTCTGGTATCTTGAAATAACTTTGATTATAGCGAAATTAGTAGTAAATATGCGTATGAAAATACAAAAATTCAAGTCAACAATTAGATGGACAGTATTCCTACAGCTTTGCTTTTGCTCCATTTTTGCTCAGACAGAATCTACTCTTTTTAAACTTTTACCCGCTTCTCAAACAGGAATCCATTTTAATAACCAATTGTTTGAGAGCGATACCTTAAATATCTTAAATCAAGCCAACATCTATAATGGAGGAGGTGTCGGTATAGGTGATTTTAATAAAGATGGCTTAATGGATGTTTATTTTGCAGGTAATATGGTCTCCAATAAGCTGTATTTGAATAAAGGAGATTTGAAGTTTACTGATGTGACAAAAATAGCAAATGTAGACGGTCATGGTCGATGGAGTACAGGTGTTGCTGTAGTGGATATCAATGGCGATACTTGGCCTGATATTTATGTTTCAGCATCTTTTAGTAGTGAAGCTAAAAAACGTACGAACCTTTTGTATGTTAATCAAGGGTTGAATGAAAATGGAAGTCCAGTTTTTATAGAATCGGCACAAGCATTTGGATTAGCCGATGATGGTTATAGCACACAGGCTTATTTTTTTGATTATGATAAAGATGGTGATTTAGATATGTATCAGGTTATTAACCAAATGAACGACCCCAAAACGCCTTTAAGTTATAGAACGAAATTAGTAGACGGAAGTGCTGAAAATAATGATCGATTATACCGCAATAATGGGAATGGAACCTTTAGTGATGTTTCTAGACAAGCGGGGATACTTATAGAGGGCTGGGGACATGCTGCAAGTATCATCGATATTAACTTAGACGGTTGGCCAGATATCTATGTTGCAAATGATTTTATATCTAATGATCTCTGTTACATCAATAATGGTAATGGCACATTTACCAATCGGTTGGATGATTATTTTAAACATACGGGTTGGAATGCTATGGGTACAGATTTCGCAGATATCAATAACGATGGGTATGTCGATATGATTTCTCTTGAAATGCTGCCTGAGAATAATTTGAGAAAAAAAAGAATGTTAGGGGGTAATGAATATTATAGTTATATAAATAATGCACGCTTCAACTATACACATCAATATATTCGTAATATGTTGCAGCTCAATAGTGGGCCAACACCTTTAGGACATCCTATTTTTGAAGATATAAGCTTTTTGGCAGGAGTATATCAGACCGATTGGAGTTGGTGTCCTTTAGTAGCAGATTTTGATAATGATGGGTATCGTGATCTTGTGATTACTAATGGTTTTCCTAGAGATGTTACAGATCTTGATTATATTTCTTATGATAATGGACAAAGTGGTGTAGAGCAAAAGTTTACATTAGCTATGACAGATTCTTTACCTGTAGTGAAATTAGCTAATTATGCTTATAAGAATACGAATGGAATTTTATTTGAGAATACCTCTAAGGCTTGGGGTTTAGACGACTTGTCGTTTTCAAACGGAGGTGTTTATACCGATTTAGATAATGATGGAGATCTTGATATTATCATTAATAATATTAACGGGACAGCATTTGTTTATGAAAATAGATTGGATAACAAAGAAAATCATCTAAGTGTTCGTTTTGAAGGACTAAAGAATAATACCATGGGTATTGGAGCCAATCTGAAAATTTATTACGATGGGCAAATGCAAGTTTATGACCACTATCCAATTCGAGGTTATTTATCTACGGATGATAATAGAGCTCATATTGGTTTAGGAAAAATCCAAAATATTGATTCTTTGATTGTGAAATGGCCTAGTGAAAATGAACAAAGACTATATAATATCAAAGCTAATCGAGAGCTAACACTTTCCACTAAAGATGCCCTTTTAAAAACACGTAGTTTTTCTAAACAAACTGTAGAAACAATCTTTACAGATGTTACTGATGAGTATTGTTTAACCTATAAACCTAAGGAAATAGATTTTTCAGATTATAATAATCAACGAACACTTCCACATAAGTTGAGTCAATATGGTCCTGGAATTGCCGTAGGAGATATTGATAATAACGGGTATGAAGATTTTTATATCGGAGGCTCTTCAGAAAATTCAGGCGCATTTTTTATGCAAGATGAGAGTGGGAAATTCTTTTTTGACCCCTCAAGATTACTAGCACAAGAAAGTGATTTGTATGAAGATATGGGGGTTTTATTGTTTGATGCAGATAACGATAAAGATCTTGATTTATATCTTGTTAGTGGTAGTTACGAGATTCCAGAAAATAATAATATTAGTAATGATCGTTTATTTTTAAATGATGGTGAAGGGAAATTTTCAAGAGCTATTGGAGCTCTACCAGAAGATTTAACAAATGGATCATGTGTAAAAGCAGCGGATTTTGATGGAGATGGAGATCTTGACCTATTTATTGGTGGACGTGTTGTTTCAGCAGCCTATCCAGCGAGTCCAAAAAGTTTTTTATTGAAAAACGAAAATGGAAAATTTATAGATGTTACAAATGAATATCTTCCGGAATTAAAAACTATAGGTATGGTAACTGATGCCTTATGGAGTGATTTTGATAATGATGGAAAGGCAGATCTTATCATAACAGGAGAATGGATGTCAGTCACTTTTTTAAAAAATTCAGGAAACTCATTTGAGAAAATTTCAACAGGAATAGAACATAAATTAGGTTGGTGGAATAGTCTTGTTTCAGGAGATTTTGATGCTGATGGCGATATGGATTATATTGTTGGAAACTTGGGATTGAATTCAAATTACGTAGCAACAGTAGAAGAACCTATGACCATCATTGCAAAAGATATAGATGATAATGGACTCTTAGATGCAATGGTCTTTTGCTATATGAAAGGAGATGATGGAATTCGAAAATCGTTTCCTATAGCTTCACGTGATGATTTGGTGAGTCAGGTAATATCCATGAGAAAAGAATATCCTACATATAAATCCTATGGTTTAGCAGCTATGAATGATATTTGGAATGATGCGGCTAAGAATGATGCCATTATATTAAAGGCGACTGAAATGCGTTCTTCGTACATAGAGAATAAGGGAAACGGGAAATTTAAAATGGAGCCATTGCCGTTAGAAGCTCAAAAAGCTCCGGTATATGGAATGATGACTGATGATATAGATAATGATGGTAATTTAGATGTTATCTTGGTGGGTAATGATTATGGTATGGACCCCTATAGTGGAAGGCATGATGCTTTTAAAGGACTTTGCTTACAAGGAAATGGTGCTGGAGGCTTTAAAGAAATTTTGTTGAGCAAAACTGGTTTTTTTGTAGATGGTGATGCAAAAGGCTTAACAAGAATAAAAAGTGCTGAGAAAAAGGATATTCTCATAGCTACACAAAATCAGGGTAGCTTAAGAGCCTTTGTTAATCAAGAAAATCAAGAAGATGTTTTAAAATGGATAACGTTAAAGCATGATGATTTTTCGGCAGAAATCATCTTCAATGATGGAAGAAAAAAGCATGTTGAATTTTACTATGGATCTACATATCTTTCTCAGTCTTCCCGGACTTTGCCAGTACCGAAGAATGTAAAAAAAATTACAATTACTAATTTCAAAGGGAAAAAAAGAAAAGTTTTATGAGGGGTTGTGCACTACTTTTTTTACTATGTATAGGGAGTCATTTAAATGCTCAGGAATGGAGGTTGAAGACAGAACAAGCTGATTATATACACGATGCTATTAAACAAGTAACAGATGTAATGGTGTATGATATTTATTCACCCCCAGTAACTAGTCGTACTTATGCTTACGTGTCTGTTGCGGCTTATGAAACACTAATTCAGGAAAATGGTACTTATCAAAGCTTAGCTGGGCAATTACATGGTTTAGATTCGATTCCTGTTCCTGATAAAAACAAAACATATAGCTTCACATTGGCAGCAATACATGCTATTCTTACTTCTGGGAAATCATTTGTCATTTCTGAAGATAAAATAGAGGTATTTGAAGACTTAATGTTAAGAGAATTTAAGCATCATGGAATTCCTGATGAAGTATTTCAAAATTCCATACAGTATGGACAAAAAATAGCAGAACATATTCTTGCTTGGGCAAATAAAGATAATTTCGCAGCAATTAGATCATTACCAGAATATAGAGTTCTCAATGATAAGGCATCTTGGATGCCAACACCTCCAGCTTATATGAAAGCAATAGAACCCCATTGGAATAAATTACGGACTTTCATGATTGATTCTGCAGCACAATTTAAACCCTCACCACCTCCTTCTTTTTCTATAGATACCACCAGTCTTTTTTATAAAGATGTCATAGCGGTGTATGAAAAAGTAAATATTAATACTACTGAAGAAATAGAAATTGCCAAATTTTGGGACTGCAACCCTTTTAAGATGAATGTAAGAGGACATGTAATGTATGCTACAAAAAAAATATCTCCTAATGGACATTGGATGAATATTACAGCATTAGTCTGTAGAAAAGTAAATGCAACAGCAGTCCAATCAGCGGAAGCATACGCTCAGCTTTCGGTTACTTTGGCTGATTGTTTTATAAGTTGTTGGGACGAGAAATATAGAAGCTCGGTTATTCGACCTGAAACTTATATTAATGAGTATCTAGATCCTAACTGGTTGCCTGTATTGCAGACACCTCCTTTTCCAGAATACACAAGTGGACATAGTGTGGTTTCATCTGGTGCAGCCATAATTTTAACTAAACTTTTTGGAGATGATTTTGCGTTTTCAGATGACACAGAAGAAGAGTTTGGTTTGCCAACACGACATTTTACTTCTTTTAAAAATGCAGCCAATGAAGCGGCAATAAGTAGGTTTTATGGTGGAATACATTATATGCCTGCTATTGTAGAAGGCCAAAAAGAAGGCTTTGCAATTGGAACATTTTTTACAAATAGCTTAAATACAAGAGTAGAATAAAATAGTATAGTTTTTCATTCATTTTAAATAAACCAGTTTGCCCCTTTTTTACACGAGCAAATATTAGATATACTTTGAGTATAACAACGCAATAACTATAACCTTCTTAAAGTATATAATTTTTTGCTTTTGCTATCTGAAAGATGTAATTGTTTTATAAGAAAGTCCGACTTTCGCCGATAATTTCATTTCCATGAATACATGGATTAATAATTCCATAAATTTTCAAGCATTTAAATGGTGTGAATAAAATAATTCATTTATATCTAATCAATGAATTACAAGTTATTACCTAAATAATTTCCAATATCCTATTTATTATGGGATAAATCTGTCGATTTTTTAAGAGATACAGAAATGCTGTTAGTTGTGAACCAACTTCAGGGCTATTATTTCATATTGCTTAATGTTCATGATACTATGAAAATCTCAATTAATCGTCTCATAATTATACAATATGTATCATAGTGCCTAAAAAAAAATGGTAACCCTATTGTTTGAACGAATTGTACGAACAATCGAGACGAACAAACGTATCGAGTAGAATTATTATTATTCTATTTGATAACTGAAGAAATCAACAAATAATTAGGTTTAAATTTTTGTTTTTGGCAAATATGAGTATTCTATTTTATCTAATTGTTAATGTTAAAGCTTTTACTCAACAAACTTTACTTACAATTTTTAAGATAACTAATACGCATACAAATTAAAGGATTAATTATTCAATGCTTATCTCAAAATGCTACTAAAGCTAAATGTTTGTTCTTCTTCAATAGTAACTAACTAAAACCTAATTTAATTCAAAAAAATGAAGACTCAATGAAAACATTTTTAAACAAATTATTTCGAATTACGGGTATGCTGTCACTTTTAATGGTTGTTCATTCCTCTTTTGGACAGAATGACCAAATAAAAGTTTCAGGTACTATTACTGCTGTTGTTGATGGGATGCCATTGCCAGGGAGTTCTGTTGTGGTAAAAGGCACAAGTAGAGGTGTTGTTGCAGATTTTGATGGAAATTTCGCAATTAATGCTGCTCCTAATGAAACCTTAGTGTTTTCTTATGTAGGCTTTAACAAACAGGAGATTCCAGTGGGAAATCAAACAACAATCAATGTTGCACTTGTAGAAAGTTCTGATGCCCTTGATGAAGTTGTAGTTACAGGTTATGTCTCACAAGATAGAAAATCTATTACGGGAGCAATTTCTTCAATAAATAGTGAAGACATGGAAAAAGTACATGCAGGTGCTACGGTCAGTTCTGGATTGGCTGGTAAAATACCTGGAGTAAGTTTTAGAATGGCAGATGGTAGACCAGGCGCTAGCGCATCCATTCAAATTAGAAATATGGGAAATCCACTATACGTAATAGATGGAATTCAGCAGGATGCGGGGCAATTTAATAATATTGCCCCTAATGATATTGCGAGTATAACAGTACTTAAAGACGCTTCTGCTGCTATATATGGAGTTAGAGCTGCAAACGGTGTAGTTGTAGTAACTACAAAACGTGGTAAAAAAGGAAGCAGGAATGTGGTGAATGTTAATTCTTATATAGGATGGCAAAACTGGTCTAGGTTCCCGGAAACGGTAAACGATTCGTACCAATGGATGTTGGGTAAAGCAGAAGCAGAGGTTAATCAATATGGTTCAACTGCAATTACTTTAGACGAATTAGAAAAGTATCGAATTGGAGAAGAAAGAGGATATCAATCTTTTAATTGGAAAGACTTTATTATTAAGAAAGATGCGCCCTTAACAAGTGTAAATGTGAGTGCAACAGGTGGGTCAGATAAAATAAGCTATTACTTATCGGCAACACGATTAAAACAAGAAGCTGTTCTAGGTCCAGAATTTACTTTTGAAAGAACAAATATTCAAAGTAATGTAGACGCAGATATATCGGATAGATTAAAAGTAGGGGTTCAGATCAATGGAAGAATTGAAACAAGAGACAATCCAGGAATTCCTGGAGCTGATGATTACTGGCTACCCCGATTTGCAATTTTAAGAAACAGACCTTTCGAACGTCCTTACGCTAATGATAATCCAGAATACTTAAATGATATTGGTCATAACGAGACGAATTGGGGTTTACATAATAAGGAAATTGGAGGGTATTCTACCGAAATATGGAGGGTGATGCAAACCAATTTTAGTGCAGAGTATAAATTACCATTTATAGAGGGCTTAAAGTTAAAAGGTATGTACTCTTATTATATTGCGGATAAAGTGTTAAATGGTCATGAGTATACCTATAAGGCATATACCTATGATGTGGACAATGATGCGTATAATGCAACAGGAGGAAGTACGAATCCTTGGAGAGAAAGAAGAACTCAAAAAATAATGAAAAATGTCTATCAAGGACAGTTACAGTATAACAATAAGTTTGGTAAACACTCTGTAGATGCCGTTGCCGTTGTAGAGCGTCAAGATGCAAGAGATCAGGAGCAATTTATTCACTCTGTACCAGAAACAAATGTGCTACCATTATTATATTTTTCTACTGCAGATAGATACGATGATAGAGATGATCAAGAAGCTAGAATAGGGTATATAGGTAAAGTGTCTTATAATTATAATGATACCTATTATTTGGAAGGTTCTGCTAGACGTGATGCTTCATGGAAATTTGCGCCAGACAAAAGAGTGGGCGTTTTTCCTTCAGCATCAGCTGGATGGAGAATTACCAATGAAAAATTCATGAAAAATATTTTAGGTGATGATACTTGGTTAACCGATTTTAAATTTAGGGCTTCTTATGGTGTGTTAGGTGATGACGATATTGGTATTGGAGCTTATGATTATTTACCTGGGTACAACTACAATCAAGGGGTGGCTATTCTAGATGGAAATCCAATCATAGCGAGTAGAGATAAAGGACAAATAGTAGATAACCTTACGTGGTTTAAGAGTAAGATTACAGATATAGGAATGGATTTTTATCTTTTTGATGGTAAAATTTCAGGCTCTTACGATTACTTTTATAGAGAAAGAACAGGTTTAAGAGGAAAAAAATATGATATTTTAATTCCAAATGAACTTGGATATGGTCTTCCTGAAGAGAATGTAAATAGTGATGCTATTTCAGGTATAGAAGGAGCTTTAGCTTATAACGGTAAAGTTGGAGAGGTGACTATGAGTATTTCCGCAAATGCTTCTATTTCAAGAAGTAAATTTATAGCTTCTTATAAGCCTATTTTTAATAATTCATATGATGAATATCGCTCTTCTTCGGAAGGTAGATATAATAATCTGTATTGGGGTTATACTTCTATAGGTCAATTCCAATCACAAGAAGAAATTAATAACTATCCTGTAAATATTGATGGTCGAGGAAATACTTCTTTATTACCTGGGGATCTTATTTATGAAGATATAAATAAGGATGGTAAAATAGATGGGTACGATGAAAAGCCTATTGGATATAACAATGGACAACCTATTGTCAATTTTGGATTGAATATGACTTTCGCGTATAAAGGATTCGATTTTACTGCTGATTTCTCTGGAGCATCCGGGTATTCATGGAATCAAGAGTGGGAAACCAGAAATCCATATCAAAATGAGGGAGCTTTAAATAAAATTTTCTTAGATAGATGGCATAGAGAAGATCCTTTTGATGTAAATAGTGCATGGATTCCAGGAAAATATCCTCCTTTGCGCTTTAATTCAGGTGGGCAAAGTAGCTATAATAAAAATTCTACTTTTTGGTTGCATAATGTAACCTACATAAGAGCAAGAACAATTGAGTTAGGATATTCGCTACCAGCAAGTCTTTTAGAAAAACTTAAAATTCAAAAAGCTCGGTTTTATGTGAATGGTTATAACCTGTTTTCTATAGATAACTTGTCAAAATTTGGCATTGATCCAGAGGTTCAGGATACTAATGGACTTCAATATCCACAGAACAAGTTTATTAATGTTGGAGTAAACCTTTCTATTTAAAACCCAAAATCGATTTAAAATGAAAAAATATATATACATATTCGGAATAGCCACTATTTTAAATGTCGGCTGTTCAAGTGATACTGAATTTTTAGACAGAGAGCCTACACAGTTATTAACAGAGGATCAGGTATTTAGTAATGAAAGTTTGGCCTTATCCGTATTAGCTAATCTTTATAATAGATACTATGATTTTGGAAGTGTAGAAAACTGGGCTTCTTTATCAGATTTTAATATTTCATTCTGGTCTGAAAATGGTCGTTATGGTTCTTTTGAAAACAATGGTTATGGCTATGGTGATTGGGGAACTTGGGATTACGAATATATTAGAGAGATTAATGTATTCTTAAAAAGGTTAGATGCGAGTACTGTTTTAGGTGAAGATACAAAGTCACGTTTGTTAGCAGAAGCAAGATTCTTAAGAGCTTCTTATTATTTTGAGATTGTAAAGCGTATGGGAGGCGTTCCATTGGTATTAGAGCCAGAGGAATATGATTTTAGTGGTGATGCTAGTTATTTACAACATCCAAGAGAAACAGAAGCAGCTATTTATGATTTTGTTATAGCAGAATCTGAAGCAATTAAAGATATGCTACCTGCTGATGCGAACTCCAAGTCGAGAGCCACTAAGGGAGCTGTATTGGCAATGGAAGCAAGAGCTGCGTTGTATGCAGGTTCTATAGCTAAATATGGTGTAACAACGCCTTTAGTAACCTTGCCTGGTAATGAAGTCGGAATTCCAGCAGCTAAGGCAGATGCCTATTATACGATAGCTTTACAAGCGGCTGAAGCTATTATAACAGGTGAAGCGGGAGCGTATGCTTTGTATACTAAAAAGCCAGAGTTAGATGAGAATTTTGCGAGTATCTTTTATGATAAAAGTAATAATTCAGAAGCCATCTTTGTAGAAGATTATAAATTACAGAGTGGTAAAGTTCATGGTTTCAGTATTTCGAACCAACCTCGTTTTGGCGCAGAGGAAGAAGAAGGAGGGCGAATTAACCCTTCTTTAAATCTAGTGCAATCTTTTGAAACCTTAGATGGTAGTTATGAGCCTTTACCAAACGTTGATAATGCTGGTACTCCTATCTATTATAATAATATCAAAGATGTTTTCGCTGGAAGAGATGCTCGATTGGCAGGAACAGTTATTCTGCCAGGGTCTTCATTTAAAGGAAAGCCTGTTGATATTTGGGCTGGTTATGAATTAGCAGACGGTACTATTGTAAGTGGTGATTCACGAGGCCAACAAAAAACATTACCTGGAGCAGCGAGTGCTACTCAAGTGGTGGGTTTTGATGGACCTATAAACGGATTAGAGTTTACAGCGCAAACAGGTTTTTATATTCGTAAATATATGGACCCAAAAGCGGGTTCTGGGCAACGTGGTGTACAAAGTGATGTTTGGTTTATTCGTTACCGATATGCTGAGGTGTTGCTAAATGCAGCTGAAGCAGCTTTTGAATTAAATCAACCAGATAAAGCTGCTGGTTATATGAATCAGGTCAGAGAAAGAGCGGGTATAACTACGCTTTTGGGAGCAGGTGATATAACATTTGATCGAATTGCTCATGAACGATATGTAGAATTAGCTTTTGAGGGACTCTACTTTTATGATTTGAAAAGATGGAGATTAGCGCATGTTGTATTGAATGGAGCTCCAATTTCTGAGACTGAAATCACAGAAAATATCGGTGTTGCAACTAAATTACATACACAGCCTTATGGTTTTTGGCCCTATAAAATATATGATCCAGGTAACCCAAATGATGGAAAATATGTTTACAAAGTAGTTCGTCCAACACGTGTTACTGGTGCAGATCGTTTTCAATTAGGTAATTATTACTCTGAAATTGGACAAGATATCATCAATAATAATCCAAAAATCGTAAAAAACCCTAATCAATAATGGACTTAAAAAATAGAATTATGAAAACAAAGTATAATATAATCTTTCTCGGTCTAATAGGATTATTGGCATCGTGTGAAATAGATAATTTTGATGAACCGCAATCATTCTTGGCAGGAAGTGTAGTGTATAACGGTACTCCTGTACAAGTAGGAATTAATGAGGTGGGTTTTGAACTTTGGCAACCAGGTTTTGGTAAATCGGGAGCAATAGGCGTTCCTTTAAACGAAGATGGGTCTTTTAGTAGTAGGTTATTTGACGGCAATTATAAATTAGTATTTGTTGGAGGCCAAGGTCCTTTTAGAACAAATGTTGTTAACGCACAGCAGTTAGATACTATTTTTGTAGACCTAAAAGGCGACACAAGTATCAATATAGAAGTTACTCCGTATTTTACATTTAATAGTGCGCAACTTACAGTAAGCGGGAATACTATAAATGCTTCTTGTCAATTAAGTAAAATTATTTCTGATGCTACGGTAGAAAATGTTACACTTTTTATCAATAAAACCCAGTTTGTATCAAATAATAATGATTTTAATATTGCACAATCTAATAGTGACGATGTTTCTGATATAACTAATATTAATGCTTCTGTAGAAATTCCTGAGTTAGATACAACTCAAGATTACATTTTTGCTCGTATTGGAGTAAAAATAGCAGGAGTAGAAGATTTATTATTTTCAACTGCAGAGAAAATCACATTTTAAAAATAGTTAAAGCGTACTAATGATAAAAAAAAGAATAGTAATGTTAGTGATTATGTTGCTAACAGGTATGATTGGGATACATGCACAGAATTCTGATACTGGAAAATGGTCTATTGAAAAGGCTGAAAATTGGTATAAGCAATTTAAGTGGTTAAATGGTGCTGATTTTGTGCCAAGCACGGCAATAAACCAATTAGAAATGTGGCAAGAAGATACTTTTGATCCAGAAACAATAGATAGAGAATTGGGTTATGCGCAAGGTATTGGTATGAATGTGATGCGTGTTTATCTTCATAGTTTAGCCTATAAACAAGATCCTAAAGGATTTAAAAAAAGGTTAGATCAGTATCTTGATATATCTAACAAAAGAGGGATTAAAACGATGTTCGTTTTTTTTGATGATGTTTGGAGTAAAACACCAAAAGCAGGAAAGCAACCAGAACCTAAACCTGGTACTCATAATTCTGGTTGGATACAAGATCCTGGAGATCCAGCATCATATGATGAAGCAAATTTTCCAGCACTAGAGGTGTATGTAAAAGATGTTTTAAAAACTTTTGCTAAAGATGATCGCGTTCTTTTATGGGATTTATACAATGAACCAGGAAATGAAGGTAAAGGAAATAAAACGCTACCACTATTGAAAAAAGTATTCCAATGGGCGAGAGAAGTAAATCCTTCGCAACCTATTTCCGCAGGAATATGGGCTTGGCATTTAGTAGATCTTAATGCATTCCAAGCTTTAAATTCAGATGTGATTACGTATCACCATTATGGAGATGAAAAAGATCATCAATTGGTGATTGAGCTTTTGAAGAGTCATGGTAGGCCAATGATTTGTACAGAATATATGGCAAGAACTAGAAACAGTCGCTTTTCTAATATAATGCCACTTTTAAAAGAACAAAATGTAGGTGCAATTAACTGGGGACTAGTAAAGGGTAAAAGTAATACTATTTACCAGTGGAATACGCCTATTTTGAGTGGAGAAGAGCCAATAGAGTGGTTTCATGATATTTTTAGAAAAGATGGAACACCATACCGTCAAGACGAAATTGATCTTATTAAGAAGTTGAATTCTCAAAAGTAGTAGTTTTGAATTGTTCGGCATCTATAAAGAATTTATTTTGTGTAGTGTAGTTTTTTGAGTTAATAGTATGAATTACCAGTTCTATATAGAACTGGTAATTTTTTAATATAAATATAGAATCAAATGAAAAAATATAGTAGAATTTGTACCATCATGATTCCGGTTATGATAGTTTTAGTAATACTTTCTTGTAAAGAAAAAGTAAAAGTTGTTTCTAGTGTATCGGAAACCGAAACGACTTCTAAATATATTGAAATTTTAAATGATAAGAACTTTGATACAATTATAGAGGGTAAAAAAGTAGGCTTGTATTGGATTAAAAATAGTGAAATAACAGCTGCATTCACGAATTATGGTGGTAGAGTTATTGGTCTTTGGGTGCCAGATGCAAATAATCAAATGACAGATGTTGTCGTTGGTTTTGGTAGTGCTAAAGAATATAAAAACTCATCTGAACCGTATTTTGGAGCTACAATTGGTAGAGTAGGTAACCGTATAGCAAAAGGAAAATTTACTTTAAATGGTGAAGCGTATTCCATTCCAGTCAATAATGGTGCAAACTCTTTGCATGGTGGAGCAAAAGGATTTCAAGATGTAGTTTGGGATGTAGAGCAACCTAATGATGAAACCTTAGTGTTCTCCTATACTTCTGTAGATATGGAAGAAGGCTTCCCTGGTACTCTAAAAGTTAAAGTAACCTATATGGCAACAGAAGACAATGCTATTAAAATGAGTTATGAAGCCACTACCGATAAAACAACTGTTGTGAATTTAACCAATCATGCTTTTTTTAATTTGAATGGAGAAGGTAGTGGTACGGTACTAAATCATTCCGTACAAATCTATGCTGATAAATTTACTCCTGTAGATGATGGGCTTATTCCAACAGGAGAATTAAAAATGGTTGAAAATACCCCTTTTGATTTTACGGAGCCACACACTATTGGCGAGCGTATTGAAGTGCAAAATGAACAGTTAACAAATGGCGGAGGGTATGATCATAATTTTGTTCTTAACGGCGCAAGAGAAAAAGGATTTAATAAAGTGGCGAAATTTATTGGTGATAAGTCAAAAATTGTGATGGATGTTTACACAGAAGAACCAGGTGTACAGTTTTATAGTGGTAATTTTATGAAAGGTGAAAATGCTTTTAAATCTGGTGCAACAGATGATTACAGAACTGCTTTTGCACTTGAAACACAGCATTTTCCAGATGCACCAAATCAACCTAACTTTCCTTCCATTGTACTAAAACCTAAAGAGATATACGCTACGAGTTCAGCATATTATTTTTCAATACAAAAGTAATATTGCATTTTTAAAATTTTGTAATTAGCTATTTTAAGGTAGAACAGATCATCATGAATAAGTAAATATTTATGAAGTTCATAAAAAGTATTGCAAATATTTATATATTAGCTAAATCGTTTTAGTAAAAAATAGAATATTCTAAATAAATATCAACTTTATAAAATTATGAGTAAAGAAAAAGTCGTTTCAAAAAAAGTACTAATTCCCTTTGTATTAGTAACCTTCTTATTTGCTTTATGGGGGTTTGCCAATGCCGTCACCGATCCAATGGTGCAAGCATTTAAAAAAGTATTAGAACTTTCTAATTCTGAAGCAGCTTGGGTACAGATGGCATTTTATGGAGGCTATTTTTGTATGGCTTTACCAGCGGCTATGTTCATGCGCAAATATTCATATAAAGTTGGAATTTTAATTGGATTGGGTTTATATGCAACTGGGGCATTATTATTTTATCCTGCTGCTATAACCGAAGAGTTTTGGTTTTTCTGTTTGGGATTATATATTTTAACTTTTGGTTTGGCCTTTCTTGAAACAGCGGCCAATCCATATATCTTAGCTATGGGTGCTAAAGAAACAGCAACTCAAAGGTTAAATTTGGCACAAGCTTTTAATCCTGTAGGTTTAATCGTTGGGTTGTTAGTAGCGCAACAATTTGTTTTAAAAAATTTACAATCGGATGATGTTGCGGATTTTAGCGCATTGGATGAGGCTTCAAAAATTTTAATTAAAACATCAGATTTAATTGTCATACGTAATCCATATGTGATTTTAGGCTTGGTAATTTTGGCGGTCTTAGTTTTATTTGTTGTTAATAAAATGCCGCAGTCAAAAGATGAAGGTGGTATGCCTAAAATTGGCGAAACTTTTGCCGTTTTATCAAAAAATAAAAAATATGTTTTTGGGGTTTTAGCACAAATATTTCATATGGGCGGTCTTATAATGTGTTGGACTTATATATATCAATATGCAGAGGCTATTGGAATGGATAATGTTTCCGCAGGCTATTACCAAATGGGAGCATTCATTTTATTTACTGTGGGTAGAGCCATTGGTACGTATTTATTGAAATTTTTTAGTTCAGGTAAATTGTTAATGTACTTTGCGTTATTAGCAATTGTTTTTGCTTTTGGGACCATATTTATTCAAGGTGTTTTAGGCTTGTATTGTTTGGTAGGTATTTCTTTTTTTATGTCCATAATGTTTCCAACCATATATGGTATAGCATTAGGAGATTTAACGGAGGAGCAATCTAAAATAGGATCTGCTGGGTTGATTATGGCTATTGTAGGTGGGGCTTTAATGCCAAAGGTGCAAGGAATAATAATTGATGCTGGTGGGAATGGAGTTTCAGACACAACTATATTGGGAGTTCCAGAAGTTAATTTTTCATTTTTCCTTCCAGTTTTATGTTTTGTTTTTATAAGCTGGTATGGGTGGCAAGTAAGTAGAAAAGTAAATTAAAAAAATTACCTTATATTGTAGTACTTGAATTAGATTGTGATAAATAACACTACTTTTTTTTATTTGAAAGGGGATATAATAAAAATGGATTTTTACATTTTTAACCTAATACCTACAATTTTCAACGGCTATTTAAATAGGTATTGTATTTTTGACATTTTAACTTTAAATATTCCCCTTATTCCAAGAATTGAGCTACAATCTAATAAATGAAGAATAAACGTCATTCAATTAAAGATATTGCAACCGCAATTGGTGTATCAGTTACTACAGTATCATTTGTGCTTAATGGTAAAGCAGAAGAAAAGAAAATATCAAAAGCAGTTACAGAAAAAATACTAAAGTATGCTGAGAAAATAAAATACAAGCCAAATCAGTTTGCACAAGGTTTAAGAACTGGGAAATCTAAGATTATAGTTTTTATGGTCGAAGATTTTTATCACTTTTTCGCAAAAGTTGCTACAATTATTGAAGATTTAGCATATCAGAAAGGTTATAAAGTAATTTTTTGTACAAACGAGAATAAAGATGAAAAATCTATAGAATTAATAGATTTATATAAAAACTTGAAGGTGGATGGGTATATAATTATTCCTTCAGCTGGGTTAATGCCTAAAATTAAAGAATTAATTGATGAGGGTATTCCTGTAGTACTTTTTGATCGTTATTTTGAAGAATTAGATACTAATCAAGTAACTGTAGATAATAAAGAGGCTTCTTTCAAAGCTACACAGCATCTCATTACTAATAACTTTAAGAATATTGGGTTTGTTACTATAGATTTAGAACAAACTCAAATGCTAGATAGACTTAAGGGATATAAAGAAGCTATTCAAAAAAGTAATTTGCATGAGAATATCATAAAATTACAATTTGAAAAATATACTTTAACTAGAAAAAAAATAGAAACGAAAATTAAAAAATATATTGATGATAATCCTCAATTAGATGCCATATATTTTGCAACGAATTATTTGGCAATAAGTGGTCTTAATGTAATGAAAAAGAATTTTCCGCAATATGTTGATAGATTAGGGATTATTACTTTTGATGATATTGAGTTTTTTGAGTTTTATACACCAACTATATCAGCTGTTGTTCAACCCTATTTTGAAATAGCTCATTCTATTATGGATTTGATGCTTAATTTGCTTAAGGATGGAAAAGAAAATAGAGGAACAACAAAAATAAAGTTAAAAACGCACCTTGAAATTAGGAATTCTACGCTTCCGAGGCAATAAATTCAGTTTAAGAATGCTTTTAATTTTTTTAAGTCATTTATGGAGCGGTAGTTTTAATTGAAATACTCCCTCAAATAAGAATTTGAATATAACTAAAATGAAAAACAAACGCCACTCTATTAAGGACATTGCAGCTGAAATTGGTGTATCGGTTACCACAGTATCATTTGTACTTAATGGTAAAGCTGAAGAAAAAAAAATATCAAAAGCGGTAACGGAGAAAATTTTAAAATATGTTGAAAAAATTAAATACAAGCCTAACCAAATAGCTCAAAGTTTAAGAACAGGAAAATCTAAGATTTTAGTTTTTATGGTTGAGGATATTTCTAATTATTTTTTCGCAAAGCTTGCAAGAATTATAGAAGATATAGCTTATAAAAAGGGATATAAACTCCTTTTTTGTAGTAATGAAAATAAAGATTCAAAATCTATAGATCTGATAGATTTGTTTAAAGATAGGCAGATAGATGGGTATATCATTATACCATCTTCGGGTATAATGTCAAAAATAAAGGAATTAATAGACGAAGGTATTCCAGTAATACTTTTTGACCGGTATTTTCCAGAATTAGATAGTAACTATGTTATCGTAAACAATAAAGAAGCTTCTTATAATGCTACTCAACACCTTATCGCTAATACATATAAGAACATAGGGTTTATTACTATTGATGTTGATCAGACACAAATGATAGATAGACTTACGGGATATAAAGATGCTATTCGTAAGGCAGGTTTAAAAGAATATATTGTCAAGCTTCCAGTTAAAGAATTAGATTTAACAAATGGAGGAGAGCAGACAAGTATTAAGCAGTTTATGGAAAGAAATCCAGAATTAGACGCTGTTTATTTTGCTACCAACTATTTAGCTTTAAGTGGTTTGGATGTTTTTAAAAAGCATTTTCCTCAATACATCAATGAATTAGGGATTATCACTTTTGATGATCTTGATTTCTTTGAAATTTATACTCCAACAATTTCTGCTGTGTCGCAACCATTTTCTGAAATTGCTCAATCTCTTATGAATTTGATGCTAACGTTACTAAAAGAGGATAAGAAAAGTATAGCAACCACAAAGATTAAGCTAGAGACTAGCCTTAAAATTAGGAGTTCATCAGAGCGAAAATAGCCCGTCTTGACTATTTATTGTTGGTTTAATTGATTAAAAATATGTTTTTGTGTTAATATTCTTTCGAATATTAAATAATACATTTTTTTTTCTATTTTTACTAAATCGTTTTAGCTTCAGTATTAGCGCTATGGATAATGATAAAGTAATTAGGAGAGGCACCAATAATTTCAATACTATTTTTAAAGCTTAAAAGGCAAAATAAATATTGGATTATTTTTTAATCAAAATTTGGTTAATTCTTCTATTCAAGATCATTCTAATGGACGTACTGTTTTTAATGCAGTCTTAGTTTTATATTTTTAATTTATACGAAGTAAATCATGCAAAGAAGAAAATTCATTCGAAATACTGCAATCTTAGGAGGATTAACAATGGTAAATCCTATTCATATAATGGCCAATCCACTTAATCAATTTCCAGTGGTTCGATTGCCTAAAGACCAAAGAAATTTCAATAGTAAGCACATTGAAAAAGCAATAAAAGAGTTTGGGAAAAATATAAAAGATGAAGAGCTTACCTGGTTATTCAATAACTGTTTTCCCAACACCTTAGATACTACCGTAACTTTTTCTGAAAAAGAAGGAAAACCACATACGTATGTAATTACTGGAGATATTGACGCTATGTGGTTAAGAGATAGTTCTGCTCAAGTATGGCCCTATATGGCATTTGTTGATAAAGATGATGACTTAAAAGATTTAATTGCAGGTGTTATTAATGCCCAAACAAAGTATATTCTTAAAGATCCATATGCGAATGCATTTTATGATGATGCAAACAAAAAAGGGGAATGGACTACAGATCACACAGATATGTTACCCGGTGTTCATGAGCGAAAATATGAAATAGATTCTTTATGCTACCCAATTCGATTAGCTTATAATTATTGGAAAACCACTGGAGATACGGCTCCTTTTGATGCAGAATGGCAAAAAGCAATAAAAGCTACTTTAAAAGTTTTTACAGATCAACAACAAAAAAACGGAAATAACCCATATCATTTTCAAAGAACAACAGCAAACGGAACGGATACTAGAACATTAAAGGGATACGGCTACCCTGTTAATCCTGTAGGTTTAATTTGTTCAGCATTTAGACCAAGCGATGATTCAACCGTATTTTCATTCTTAATTCCTTCAAATTTCTTTGCTGTGGTTAGCTTAAATCAAGCCGCTGAAATGATGGAGGCAATTGTTGGTGAAAAAAAAATAGCCAAAGAATTAAGAGCATTAAGCACCGAAGTAGCTCAAGCATTACAAGATTACGCTATTGTGAATCATCCAAAATATGGGGATATTTACGCCTTTGAAATAGATGGATATGGTAATCATTTGTTAATGGATGATGCCAATGTGCCTAGTTTATTATCGCTTCCCTATTTAGATGCAATTGATAGTAATGATAGGGTATATCAAAATACAAGAAAATTTGTGTTATCATTAGATAACCCTTTTTTCTTTAAGGGAAAAGCAGCTGAAGGAATTGGTGGACCTCATGTAGGCATGGATATGATTTGGCCCATGGCAATCACCATGCAAGGATTGACCAGTACTAATCCAAAAGAAATAAAAGAGTGCATCGCAATGCTAAAGGCTACTCATGCTGGTACAGGTTTTATGCATGAAACTTTTCATAAAGACAATCCAAATGATTTTACTAGATCTTGGTTTGCATGGGCAAATACACTTTTTGGGGAATTTTTATGGAAAACTTACCAACATGAGCCAGAACTATTGTCTTAAATCATTTAGTTTTTATAAAAGGAAATTCATTATAGAATGAAGAACAAATGCAATAGTGCCATTTTGTTAGTGGCAATTAGTTTTATAGTTTCTTGTCAAGGACAAATAGCATATAAAGGGAATGAGCAATCTAATGATGTAGAAGATTTTGTTGAAAACCCAACAACATATGTAGATCCCTTTTTAGGTACCGCACCTTTAACAGATACAACCTTAATTGGGTATACGCCACCAAAAGATTGGAGAGTATGGGCAGGATTAGTATTTCCTGGTTCTTCTTTACCTAATGCAATGGTTCAACTAAGTCCAATAACCGAATATCATACCGGTGCAGGCTATGAATATGAAGACAATGAAATTTTAGGGTTTACTCATACCAATAAAGGGCATTGGAATTTATGTAACATACCTATTTTACCAGTATCAGGGACAAAAACATATCCTTATAAATCCAAGTTTTCTCATGATAAGGAATCAGCTTCACCCGCATATTATCAAGTGTATTTAGAAGATTTTAAAGTGGATGTGCGACTAAGTTCTACCTTACGATGTGGTATTCATGAATATACTTTTGAAAACAATGATGACCGAAAAATTCTTTTTGATTTAAGCAAATCTAATAATCATGTGACTAATTGGGAAATTAAAAAAGTAGGTTCTCATGAATTAGAGGGTGTTCAAAACATGGGGAGAGATAAAGTCTATTTTTATGTTGTTTTAGACCAAGAAATTGAACAGTTGCATGTTGAAGAAAATGGTAGCGGAGGGCATGCTATGGTTCATATTAAAGATGGTAAAAATGCACCTATAACCTTAAAAATTGGATTGTCTTTTGTGAGTACCAAAAATGCGAAAGAAAACCTTAAAGCCGAGATTGGAGCTAAATCTTTTGATGATATCTATAAAAACGGAGCGAAAGAATGGAATAAGCTATTGTCTAGAATTAAAGTAAGAGGAGGTTCTAAAAGAGAAAAAGAACTTTTCTATAGTTGTTTATATAGGTCATTCTTATGGCCCGCCTTAAGGAGTGATCGTAATGGTGAATTTGCAGATGAGGCAGGGAATATTAGAAAAGAAAATTTTGAGTATTATACCTTACCTTCTTTATGGGATACCTATAGAAACAAAGTTGTATTGTTAGGCATGTTAAGACCTGAACTCACAGGAAATGTTATTCAGAGTATGGTTGATCGTGGTAGCATTACAGGATTTATGCCTACTTTTTTTCATGGTGATCATGCAGCGCCATTCATTGCTAGTTCTTATTTTAAAGGAATCAACAATTTTGATATAGACAAGGCTTATGAACTTTTGTTGAATAATGCCTACAAAGAAGGAGGCACAAGACCTCATATTGCAGAATATATCGAAAAGGGTTATATATCAGAGCCCATTGTTGAAAGTCCCCATGTTGAAACGGTTGCAAGTGCTGGCGTTTCAAAAACCCTAGAGTTTGCCCATGATGATTATGCGCTGGCACTTTTAGCCCATAAATTAGGAGATACCCTACATTATGAAGATTTGCTAAAAAGATCTGAAAACTATAAGAATATGTTTGATAATACAACCAATTTCATGAGAGGAAAACTTGAAAATGGTGATTGGGTTACGCCATTCGACCCTCAATACCCATATTATGAATATATGTATAGAGAGGCAAATGCATGGCAACTTTCTTTTTATGTTCCTCATGATATGCCTAGTCTGGTTAATTTATATGGAGGGAAAAAACAATTTGAAAGTAAATTGGATTCTTTGTTTACATTACCGTGGAATCCAAAACATATCGCTAGAAATGTTTCTGGTTTTATGGGGCAATATTGTCATGGAAATCAACCAGATCATGAAGCCCCATTTTCATATTATTTCGTAGATAAACCAGAGAAATCACAGGCAGTCATTGACAGGCTACTTAAAAATTATTATGGTGTCGGAGAATATGGTCGTGCATTATCTGGAATGGATGATGCAGGTGAAATGTCGGCATGGTATGTATTTTCAGCATTAGGATTATACCCATTATCTACAGCAGATAATGAATATATAACTACAATTCCAATTTTTGATGAAATCAAATGGGAGTTGAATAATGGTAAAGAACTGGCGATCAAAAGAATTGGAAATTCTCGAAGATTAAAATCTATTGAAACCAACGGAAAAAAAGTAGATGGTTACTTTGTTCCTTATTCACTTTTTGAAAATGGTGGAACAATAGTAATTAAAACCAAGAAATAAGAATTATTTCTTTATTCTAAATACTTAATCATATCATACGGATTAATCAAAACATAATGGTGAATTGAAAAAATACTATCTGACTATGAATAAAACCTTTATCTATTTTTTTGCACTTTTGATACCTTTGTGGATTAGTGCACAAAGTATTGAATATAAGTGGTCTAATGCTATTTCTTATCTGGATTCAACAGTAGAAGATGTATCTGAATATCAGAAAAAAATGAGCTTATTGGATATTTACTATCCGAATAGTAAAGAGAAAGTACCCGTTATTGTTTGGTTTCATGGAGGAGGACTAACAGGAGGTACAAGAGAAATTCCTGAAGCATTAAAAAACAAAGGGTATATTATTGTGGGGGTTGGTTATCGTTTAGCACCAAAGGTAAAAGCAGAAGTATGTATTTCCGATGCTGCCGCTGCCATAGCTTGGGTTTTTAAAAATATTGAAGCCTATAATGGCGACACTAATTCAATTTTTATTTCTGGACATTCAGCTGGGGGATATCTTGCATTAATGACGGTAATGAACCAAGATTTATTACAGAAACATAATATTGAAGCGAATAACGTTGCAGGGTTAGTTCCTTTTAGTGGTCACACCATTACCCATTTTACAATTCGTGCTGAACGAGGAATACCTGGTGAACAAGCTGTTGTAGATGAATTTGCTCCATTGTTTTATGTGCGTAAAGATGCTCCTCCTACTTTATTAATTACAGGTGATAGAGAATTGGAGATGTTGGGGAGGTATGAAGAGAATGCCTATTTCTACAGAATGATGAAAGTGTCGGGTCATGAAGATATTATACTTTATGAAATGGATGGCTATGGTCATAATATGGCCGATCCAGCCTATCCATTATTGTTAAATTTCGTAGCGAACAAAACTAAAATAAGAGATTAATATTAAGTAAATACATTTTTTAATGTCCATAACCATTGGAGTTGATATAGGCGGAAGTCATGTCACAAGTGCAGCAGTAGATATAACTACCTCTGAAATCATTTCTGGCACCTATTTTAGGGGGTCAGTAAATAGTAAAGCAAGTAAAGATTTAATTTTTAAAGATTGGGCTAGAGTTATCAATAAAACCTTGAATTCAATTAATTCTAATGAAACAATAGGTATTGGTTTTGCAATGCCAGGACCTTTCCAATATAAAATAGGGAAGGCAATGTTTGAGAAAAATGATAAATATGAGTCACTTTATCAAGTTTCTGTAGTTAACGAATTAGTTTATTATTTAGATCATAAAAAAGTAGCGTTACGTTTCTTAAATGATGCTTCTTCTTTTGGTCTTGGGGGTAAATTAACCAATGAATTTAAAGAAAAAAAGCGGGTAGTAGCAATTACGATTGGAACAGGTTTTGGTGCCGCTTTTTTGAAAGATAATTTTCCTATAGCGGATGATAATTTTGTTCCTAAAGGTGGATGTCTTTGGGATAAAGACTATAAAGAAGGCATTGCAGATGACTATTTTTCTACACGTTGGTTTATAGCCAGATATTCTTTATTATCAGGTAAAAAAGAAATTAATGGGGTTAGAGCCATTGTTGATTTTAATGATGAATATACTCATCAAGTCTTTCAAGAATTTTCAAATAACCTAGCAGAATTTATGCTACCTTATTTAAGGGATTTTAGTACGGATTTACTTTTGATAGGAGGCAATATTACTAGATCGCACCAATTGTTTCTACCTATGGTCATAGACTTATGGAAAAAAGAAGGATTTGATATCCCAATACAAATAATTCAAAAGTCTGAAGAGGCTAACTTAATAGGTGCATCATATCTTTTTAATGCAACTTTTTGGGAAGCTATAAAAGATGAATTACCCGCATTATAACATATTAATCTGCCTATTAAAAGCTACTAAACTTTTAATAGGCAGAAAATAAGTCATCTTACTTATTTTGATATAAGTTAAGGTTTGGTTGATTAGTCATGTAAAAGGTCAATGTTCCACCAGCCATAATAGCATCATGTGTTATAAATGGTCTATCTAAAACTTCACCATTTAATTCTACTTTTTCCACATACACATTTTTTGCAGATTGATTTTTTGCAGTCACTTCAAAAGAGTTGCCATTATCTAAATTCATCACGGCATTTGAAATAGACGGACTCCCAAGAGCATAATCAACAGACCCGGGAGCTACTGGGTAAAACCCTAATGAACTGAATATATACCAAGCGCTCATTTGGCCGAAATCGTCATTTCCACTCAATCCATCAGCACCAGTTTTATATTTTTGATCTAAGATCATTCGTATTTTATCTTGTGATTTCCATGGGGTATCTGTCCAGTTATACAAATAGGCAACATGATGCGATGGCTCATTACCATGTACATAATTTCCAATAATACCTTCGCGTGAAATATCTTCGGTATTCTCAAAATATTTATCGGGTAACTCCATCGTAAATAATGAATCTAAATGTGTTGTAAAACGTTCTTTACCACCCATCATGGAAATCATTTCTGCTGGGTCATGAGGTACGTATAAACTATAGTTCCACGAATTTCCTTCAATAAATCCTTGGCCATGTGTATTTAAAGCATCAAAATCTTGCTTAAAACTACCATCGCTTAACTTAGGGCGCATAAAACCTGACTTTGCATCAAAAACATTTTTATAGTTTTTAGAACGCTTAATAAACTCATTATAAATAGCTTCTTTTCCTAATTTTTTTGCAGCCTGTGCAATTGCCCAATCATCATAAGCATATTCTAAGGTTTTTGAAACCGATGCACCATTTTTGTCTTCAGGAACATATCCCATATCAATGTAATATTCCAAACCATCAAAATATCTTGTTCTTGCAGTCTGAACGCAAGCCTCTAAGGCCTTTTCTGCATCAAAATTGGTGTTTCCTTTTACGATAGCATCGGCAATAACAGAAGCACTGTGATAGCCAATCATACACCAGTTTTCATTGGCGTAATGCGACCAGATGGGTAGCATGCCATGTGCACTTTGACTTTGATGTGCCATCATGGAAGAAATCATATCCGAATTTCTTTCGGGTTGTAAAATATTAAATAAAGGATGTAAAGCTCTATAGGTATCCCAAAGTGAAAAACTAGTATAATTGGTGAAGTTTTCTGCTTTATGGGTATTCATATCTAATCCAGTGTAATTACTATCAGCATCCATATAAACTGTTGGGCCTAAGAATGCATGATACATAGCCGTATAGAAATTTGTTTTCTCTTCATTATCTTCAGAGGTAATTTTTACTTTGTTCAACTCTTTGTTCCATGCTAATTTGGCCTCTTCCCTAACTTTTTCAAAATCCCAATGTGGGATTTCTTTTTTCATATTGGCTACAGCACCAGCAGAGCTAACCGGGGATAGAGCAAATTTTAGCTCTAATTTCTCTTGGTTTTTAAGGTCAAAATCAAAATACATCTTAACTTTTTCGCCAGCGATTTCTGGGAAATTTTCAGATTGATTAAAGCGACCCCAAAAGCCATTATAAGGGTGTCTGTCATAACGAGCTCTACCATAATTGGTGATAGGCTTATTGAATGACATAGCGAAGTATACGCGTCTTGTTCTTGCCCACCCATTGGTTTGGCGGTATCCAGTGACTAAAGTATCATTTTCAACCCTTACAAAGGTCCAAACATTTTTTTCATCATAATTATAGATACCTGACATTAGATCTAAAATCACATGTGCTTTTTCATTGTCGTTAAAGGTGTACTGGTGCATACCTACTCGGGTAGTTGCAGTCATTTCTGCTTTTATATTATAGTCTTCTAGTAAAACACTATAATATCCCGGAGAAGCATGCTCATTTTTATGAGAAAAGCGTGAGCGGTAACCACTATCCGGATTTTCTTCAGTTCCAGGGTTTAATTTTAAATCACCCGTAGTTGGCATGATTAGAAAATCACCCAAATCTGAATGTCCAGTTCCGCTAAAATGGGTGTGGCTAAAACCAACAATGGTGCTATCTTCATATTGATATCCGGCACAGTATTTATATACATCTGGGTTATAACGACCATTGACAGCATAGGGGATAGTATCTGTATCTGGACTTAATTGTACACTACCAAAAGGAACAGTTGCTCCTGGATAGGTATGTCCCATTTTTGCAGTGCCAATCATTGGATCTACAAATTTTGCATAATCTTCTAGATCATTTAATTGGATAGATGAATCTTTGGTTTCACTGTTTTGGCAGCTCAGCATAATCATGCTTACAATGGCAAGGGTACTTTTAAGAATATGTTTCGTCACAATAAATGGTATTTGGAATGTTTTTTTAAAAAAAATCTTGGGCTCTAATCTTTGAAATATAGAAAGAACCCAAGAAAACTTAACTCAACTTAAATTTATTTTTATTCGTTAGAAAGGGAATACGGATAATCTTCTTTGGTCGTCCCTCTTTTTTTATTAGGCGTATCAGTCATATCAAAATCGATAACAGCACCTTTTACTAATTCTTTGTGGCTTAACCAGTTTTTGGTATAGGTATTTCCGTTGTACATCATTTTATTGATATAACGGTTTTCATCACTATTTTTTTCAGCATTGATAACAATTTCTTTACCATTTTGTAAATGAATAGTCATCTTTTTAAATAATGGAGTTCCAAGAATATATTGATCGGTAGCCGGTGCTACAGGATAAAATCCCATTGCTGAGAATACATACCAAGCAGAAGTTTGACCATTATCCTCATCACCACAATAACCATCTACATTAGGGTTGTACATTCTATTCATTGTTTCTCTTACCCAATATTGTGTTTTCCAAGGGGCTCCAGCATAATCATATAGGTAAGTCATATGTTGAATAGGTTGGTTACCATGTGCATATTGCCCCATATTGGCTATTTGCATTTCTCTGATTTCATGAATAACACCACCATAATATTTATCGCCAAATACAGGAGGCAAAGAGAAAACAGTATCTAATTGTGCAACGAATTCGTCATTTCCACCCATAAGGTCTATTAAGCCTTGCATATCATGAAAAACAGACCATGAGTAATGTAAACTATTTCCTTCTGTAAAATCACCACCCCAATCAAATGGACTAAAAGGTGTTCTCCATTCGCCTTTACTATCTTTACCACGCATTAATTTATACTCAGGATCGTAGAGTTTCTTATAATTTAAACTACGCTCTTTGTATCGTTTTATTTCTTTCTTCGGTCTTTTTAAAGCTTTTGCTAATTGATAAATAGCAAAGTCATCGTAGGCATATTCAAGCGTTCTTGCTGCAGTTTCATTCAAACCAATATCAAATGGCACATAACCTAGTTTTAAATAAGAAGGAGCTCCAGCACGTCCAACGGCGGTCATAGGACCTTCATTATTTGCACCATGTAGTAATGCTTCATATAAGTTTTCAATGTCATAATTGTAATCGCTTCCATTTTTAAGGTAGGCATCAGATACAATAGAGGCAGAGTTATTACCCACCATAATATTACGTAAACCTGGACTAGCCCATTCTGGTAACCATCCACTTTCATCATAAGCATTAGATAAGCCTTCTTGCATTTGAGCACTTAACTCTGGATACATTAAGTTTAAGAATGGGAAAAGTGACCTAAACGTATCCCAGAATCCCGTATCAGTAAACATATAGCCTTTACGAACCTCACCATTATAGGGACTGTAATGTACTACCTCGCCATTTTGATCAAATTCAAAAAACTTTCTAGGAAAAAGTAACGAACGGTAAAGACAAGAATAGAATGTTGCAATTTGATCAGGAGTAGCTCCTTCAATTTCAATTTTGCCTAACTCTTTATTCCATATTTGTTTTCCTTTTTCTTTTAATTGATCAAAATCAGAATTCCCTATTTCTTTTAGGTTTCTTTCTGCTTGCTCATAGCTGATAAAAGAAGAAGCTACTTTAGCATTTACAATTTGTCCTTTTTTGGTTTTAAAACCAATAGCTGCACCGGCATGTTTAGAATTAGATTCTAGTGCGTTGGTCAATTCAGCTTCACTAAATGTTTTTGAAATTTCAAATGCTGTATCAAATGTAATTACGAAATAGTTTTTGAAATTATCTGGTACACCTCCGCTATTACGCGTTGTATATCCTATTATTTTTTTCTCTTCAGGGATTATTTTTACATAAGAACCTCTGTCAAAAGCATCAACAATAATATATGATTCTTCATTTTCAGGAAACGTAAAACGGAATCTTGCAGCTCTTTCTGTTGGAGTAATTTCGGTAGTAATATCATGGTCAGCCAAATAAACACTATAATAATAGGGTGTAACTGTTTCTGCCTTATGTGAAAACCAGCTTTCACGTTCCTCTTGCTTAAAGCGTAATTTTCCACTAATTGGCATGATGGAAAATTGCCCATAATCATTCATCCAAGGTGATGGTTGGTGGGTTTGCTTAAAGCCTTTTATTTTATGAGCATTATATGTATAGGCCCATCCATCTCCCATTTTTCCCGTTTGAGGAGTCCAAAAATTCATACCCCAAGGCATAGCTATTACAGGATAGGTATTCCCGTTGGATAGGCTTGGATCAGAGTCTGTTCCCATTAATGGATTTACCCAATCTACAGGATTATCTATTTTAGCTATTTGATTGTTTTGAGCTTGTGAAAATTGTATACATACAATTAGGGCGATAAAGGATAAAAATGATTTTTTCATGCGGATTACTTAACGATAGTTTTTTTGATTTGAATTGATCTTAGAATTAATTTGATTTATTTTAATTGATTTGATTGAACACCTTCATTTGTAATAACTACAGGAATAATATATCCATTTTTATCAAAATGCATTTCATCGATACAGGTTACTCTGGAGTTTCCATCGGTTTCTGTCAAAGGTCTGCGATGGTATACAATATAGTATTTATCTTCTTTAGGGGTTATAATAACAGAATGATGGCCTGCTCCAGTAGCTATCTCTTTATTTTGTTCTAATATTTTTCCAATCCGTTTAAACGGACCCATTGGAGAATCAGCAATAGCATAAGCAACACTATAGTTTGGGCCAGTCCAACCACCTTCAGACCACATAAAATAATATTTTCCGTTGCGAATAAACATAAACGGGCCTTCAACATAGCCTTCGGGGGTAATTTCCCTAAATGTTTCTCCAGTATCAAAGGGAATAAAGCCGGAGAAATCATCATTCAACTTAGCGATATTACAATGTCCCCAACCTCCATAAATAAGATAGTACTGGTCATCAGCATCTTTAAACACAAATTGATCTATAGGTTGTGCTCCATTGTAAAATTTATCTATTAATGGTTTCCCGAGGTAATCTACATAAGGGCCTTCTGGAGTAGATGAAATAGCAACACCAATTCCACCTTCTTCGTTTTCATTTTGAATATCATTTGCCCCAAAGAACAAAAAATAGTTTTTATCTTTTTTGATGATAGAAGGAGCCCACATAGCCTTGTGTGCCCATTTTATTGCTGAGGTATCTAGAATTTTCTCATGTTTTTTCCATTTGGTAAGATCATTAGATGAAAATGCATCTAAAAAAACCTGCTTTTCATAGGGCGCAGAAAAAGTAGGGTACACCCAATATTCATTTTCAAAAATAATTCCTTCTGGATCAGCGTACCATCCAAAAAATATTGGATTACCAGCAGATGATGGCTTCTTTTTAGAAGTGCCACAAGAATTTAATACACTAATAATCAGTAATAAGAGGAGTGTTTTTTTCATGAGAAATTAAAATTGGACTAAATATAATAATAATTTAAGTAAAACGATTTAGTTTTTGATGAAATAATTATTTTTTAGAGGCGGATAATGAAAAAGGTTTGTCGGCATCGTCAATTCCTCTTGACTTATTTGGAGTTGAACTCATTTCAAGATTTAGAACCCCACCAGCAATCAAATCTTGATAGGTGATATAGTTGCGCGTAAAGTTTTTGTGATTTAATTTCGCGGAATCTATATACACATTGTCTTTAGAATTTCCTTTGGCATTGATAACAAATGTTTTACCGTTTTCAAGATTGATAGTTGTTTTTTCAAAAATGGGGCTTCCCATAACATATTCATTAGTTCCTGGACAAACACTATAAAAGCCCATAGCACTGAGTACATACCACGATGAGGTTTGCCCTTGGTCTTCATCGCCAGGATACCCATTTTCCGTAGAATTATAGAGTTTTTCCATGATCTCGCGAGTTCTTGTTTGTGCTTTCCAGGGTTGTCCGGAGTAATTATAGAGGTAAGGCATATGTTGTATAGGTTGATTGCCGTGTGCATACTGCCCCATGTTGGCCATTTCCATTTCAGTCATTTCATGTATTTTGCCACCATAGGTTCCCACATGTACGGTATTTGGAACTGTAAAGACAGAGTCCAATTTTTTATTGAAATTTTCTTCACCTCCCATTAAATCAATCAATCCTTTTGGATCTTGAAAAACAGACCATACATAATGCCATGCATTCCCCTCGGTAAAAGGACCACCCCATTCAATAGGGTCAAAATTAGGCACCCAGTTTCCATCATGTTGTTTACCTCTCATAAAACCAACTTTTGGGTCGTATACATTTTTGTAATTATACATCTGTTTGGAAAAAATGTCCTTATAGAAGGTGTTATTTGTCATTTCTGCTAACGCATATCCGCAAAAATCATCATAAGCATATTCTAAAGTTTTAGCCGTCGCTTCTCGAACATTAGGATAGGGCACATAACCTAAAGTAAAATACTCCTTCCAACCATCACGGCCATTCGCAGGGCCCCACGGACCTTTATTCGTAGCTTCATGAAAATAAGCATCTAAGGCTTTTTGAGGATCAAATGTTTTTAGATCTTTAGCCCAAGCATCTGCTAATAATGAAATGGCATGATTGCCAATCATGCTTCCAGCTTCACTAGGAAAGGACCAAGACGGTAACCAACCACATTGCTCATAAGCATCTAGTAATGCCGCCACATAACGGCCATGCATTGTAGGTTCCATTAATGCATTTAATGGGAATTGTCCTCTAAAGGTATCCCAAAAACCAGTATCGGTATACATATAACCGTCATGAATTTTACCATCATACGGACTGTAATAATAAGGCTCACCTTTTTCATTTAATTCATAGAATTTACGAGAAAATAAACTTGCTCTAAAAAAGCACGAATAGAATGTTTTGATTTGCTCTTCAGTACCGCCTTCAACAACTATTTTGTTGAGTTGTTGGTTCCAAACTTTTTTTGCGGCTTCTTTTGTTGTTTCAAGATTTTTATGTTTTCCTAACTCTGATTTTAAGTTTAACTCCGCTTGCGCTATGCTTATATAGGAAGAAGCTATTTTAGCTTGTACATGCTGCCCTTGTTTAAATTTCAAATAAGCACCAATACCTTTCCCTTCTCCTGAAATTTTATTATCCCATTTTTCATTAGAAGTATTATCCCAAGTACCCTGGGCAGTAAATGCTTTATCGAACTGAATCACAAAATAGTTCTTGAAATTTCCATCAAAGCGTTGCATACCGCGACCATTATTTACATACCCTGTAATTCTATGTCTTTTAACGTCTATGTTTACCTCACTTACACCCGTGTAACCATCTAAAACAAGATAGGCATCTTGATTTTTTGGGAATTGAAAACGTAAATGAGCTCCCCGTTCTGTAGGAGCAATTTCAGTGGTAATGCCATTATCTAAGAGCACTCTATAATAATGTGGTTTTGCAACTTCATTGTTGTGACTAAATTTAGTGGCTCTGTCATGCTCATTTAAGGTAAGTTCACCTGTTACCGGCATTAATGAGAAAACGGCATAATCATTACTCCAAGAGCTACATTGATGGGCTTGTTGAAAACCTCTTATGGTTTCTTTAAAATATTGGTATTTCCAACCATCCCCATTATTTCCAGTTTGTGGTGTCCACGTATTCATACCAAAAGGAAGCGCCGTAGTAGGGTAGGTGTTTCCTCTAGTCAATTCATGTTTAGAATTGGTGCCTTGTAAGGTGTTTACATAATCTGCTAAGTTTTTGGGTTTCTGTTGGGCAACTAAAGAAATAGCAGCAAAAAGTGAAATGGTAAGTAAGAATTTAATTTTCATAGTAATTTGTCAAATAGATTAAGCTTTATTATTTTTCAGATGTAAATGTTGAAGCAGGTAAGCCTTCGTTATTAAAAAGTGTGGCTATACTGATATCACTCCATGCATATCTTATATAAACAGGATTTTTAATGGAACTATTTTCAGCCACTATCGTGTTTTCTACAATTTTTGCATTGGCTGGCATATACTTTTTATCAGCTCCTGCGATTTCAAAGTTGGCTAATCCGTTTTTGTTAGCCATTAAACCAGTACCAACATTTGTAAACTCCACAATTAACGTATTACCATCAACTTTTACTGCTTTGAACGAAGGTCCTGAGGCTACTAAATTTTTACCGTAATCATTTGCGAGTGCCAAACCAGCCAAACGGTTACCTATAATTTGTTTTTCTGGAGGATGTATATTGAATTCTTTCCCAATATCTAAAGTAACCACCATTCCTGTTTTTGGAGTGGCTAAGGCAAGTCGCTGTGCATTTCTTAATTTTTGAGATTCATTTTGTTGATTTCCACCATAAGTGAAAGGCGCAATTTGCACATAATAAAATGGGAATTCAGATTTCCATTGGCTGCGCCAATCGGTAATCATAACAGGGAATAATTTCTCGTATTGTTCATCTCTACTAACGTTAGATTCCCCTTGATACCAAATAGCACCTTTAATGGTATACGGTACAAGAGGGGCTATCATTGCATTATAAAGTACGGTGGGAGAATTAGAATTTAAGGTGCCCAAATTAGGACGTTTAGTCATATCGGTATCAGAATCATACGAAACAAACTGACCATTATATATATCAGCAATCAATTTTGATTTCCATTCTCCTTCTAATGAAATAGAATGCCTTGCATTCGTTGTTTGTAATACTATGGGACCAGTAATTATACCAGGCCCTCCAGTATCTATAGCTCTAATAGCAATGATGTTTTCTCCAATTTTCAAAAGTGATTTTGGGATACTAAATTCGCGAGGCGTATATGGATAACCGGCACCAACCAAACCACCAACATATTCTCCATTGATATATGTGGCATCCATATCGTCAACACCTCCTATTTTTAAAATATAATCTTCAGAAGCATCTTCAATCATGAATTTTTTTCTCATCCACATGGCACCATCAAACTCGCTATCATTAACAAGGTCAAAACGAGTGGGTAATGTTAATGTTGACCAATTGGTATCATCAAGAGTATTTTTAGCAAGTGCTTCATCATTAAAACTGATGCTTTTCCATGCCTCATGAGTTTGTGGAATTGGTTGTGTTGAGCGATCTTTAAACCAAGATGAGGACTTTGATTCAATCTCTGACATTTGATCAATAATCCCGTTAAAATCACCTAATTCTCTTAAGCTGTTTTTGCTAGTCCATGCTTCAGCTGGAGTACCACCAACCGCAGATTGAATAATGCCTACAGGGACATTTAATTCTTTTTGTAGTTTTTTTGCAAAGAAATAGGCGGTAGCACTAAAATCCTTTGCTGTTTCTGGTGCTGCAGTAACCCATTCACCTGCAATTGAATCTTGTGGTGCTATCGTTAAACCAAAAGGAACTTTGAAAAAACGAATATTTAAATTTTCAGCATTAGCAATGGCATCAGCAGAATCATTGATACTATCATTAGGCATCCAACCCGATAATGGCATATCCATATTTGATTGTCCAGAAGCTAACCAAACTTCACCAACCATGACATCATTAATAGTTAGCCATTCTTTTTTATGATCATCTACACCCGTTGAAATTATAATGGAGTAGGGCCCACCTGCTTTTGGAGTAGGTATTTTTATGCTCCATTTTCCATTAGAATTAGGCTTGCAAGAAAAAGAGGAACCTTTAGATTTAATATTTACATCAATTTTATCATCTATTATAATTTTTGGGTTTGCCTCATATTGCCAATTTGGGGTTATACTAACCAATTGATTGGGGTCACTTTCTCCCCAAATAGTAACTTCATCTTGTTGTTGTAAGACCATATGGTCTGTGAATAAAGATGATATGGTCAATTTTTTTTCTACAATCGTGCTATTTTCATTTTTGCAAAAACTGAGTGTCATTGCAAAAAGCAATAAAAATAATTTTCTCATTTCTTAGTAGTTTTTAGTGCTGTTTTGATTTATTCTTTTGTTTTAAACGTAAAAGAAGGTGGAGCATCGGAAGAAGAATTTCCCCAGTTTTTATTCGCTTTATCTCCCATTTGAAGTTCCAAAGTACCTCCATTAATTATCACATCATGAGTAAACCATGGTTTGTTCCATGTTTTTCCGTTTAGCTTTGCTGATTGAATATATTTATTTTCCTCAGAACAGTTTTTTGCGATAATGGTAAATTTTTTTCCATTTTCTAAGTGAACCTCCGACTTTTTGAAAACTGGACTTCCTATAGTATAGATTGGTAATCCTGGAGTAACGGGATAAAATCCTAATTGAGAGAAGACCACAAACGAAGACATTCCTCCACCATCTTCATCACCCGGCACTCCCATTAGATCATTTCTAAACCACTCTTTTAACAGTTTTCGGATTCGCTTTTGGGTTTTCCAGGGCTGACCGGCATAGTTATATAAATACGGAATATGTAAAGAAGGCTCGTTAGCCATAGTAAACTGACCTACATTACCTGTTTGATCTGGAAGTTGCGTATAAAATTCACGTTTGCCTCTCCCCATAGGAGTTGAAAATAAATCATTGAGATTATGAATAAAATTTTCTCTTCCACCCATAAGTACGATTAAGTCTGCAATATTATGCTGTACATCCCAACGATAGGTCCAACCATTGTTTTCGCCATAGGAATCACGTGCACCAATACCACCAGAAAAACGATAATCAAAAGGCTCGATAAAATGGCCTTTGTTATCTTTAGGGTGAAAGAAATGAGTTTGAGGGTTGAATAGATTACGGTAGTTAAATGATTTCTGTTTGAAATAATCGCGCTCTTCTTTCTTTCCTAATTCACCTGCTATTTCCGATAAACACCACTGGTCATAAGAAGTACCTAAAGTTACGGCTACAGGTTGACGTTTTTCAAAAGAAGATACTTCTGGGATGGTTTCTTGCTCTCCTTCTTTTAATGCAGGAATATAACCGTTCTCCTTATAAAATTGATCTAACTCTCCTGCAGGTTTTCCAGACCAAGGCGCTAAAGTTTTTTCGGTAATTGCATTTTTTGAAGCTAAAAAGGCATTGTTTAAATCAAATTTTTTCAGCCCTTTTCTATAGGCATCTATAAAAGATGCCACAGCATGGTTGGAGTTCATTCTCCGACTGTCTCCTGTAATTTCAGGAAAAGTAGGCATCCAATAATTATCCATTTGTTCCGCCATTAATAAAAATGAATGTAAGATATCTTCTTCTTTATCAGGATCTGTCAAAATTCGCAAAGGGTGGTGTGCGCGGTACGAATCCCAAATCCAATCATCAGTATAAAAATCACGCCCCTCATCATTATGAACTTTTCCATCAAAAGCACTATAGTATCTACCTTCTTCTGAGATACAAACGGGTCTTTCATAACTGCGATACAATGAGGTGTAAAACACTGTTTTATCATCGGGAGTACCTCCTTGAACTGTAAATTTACCAAGAGCTTTGTTCCATATTTCCATACCTTCTTCTTGTAAATCTGCAACATTCTTTTTTTGAACCTCACGTTGCATATTACGCTTTGCCTGTTTTTCATCAATAAAAGAAATACCATAATTAATAGAAATAGTTCGCTCTCCTTTTGTATATTTTAAAATTAAAGAAGCATTATTTCCTTGTGTATTGGTTCCCTCAATTAACCCATTATTGCTAAATGTTAAAACAGTTTCAGGTTGTTGTTGGGGTTCCAAATAAATATATACTTTGGTATTATTGGCTAGGTTTTGATAACCAGAAATAGCTTTTCCGTCCCAATACATTCCTCCATTACCTGAATTTAAGATAAGGTAAGATTCTTTATCGTTTTCAAATTGTATTTCGTATCGAGCCGCTTGATGTGATAGACCATAATTCACTGAAATTTGCTGATCATCTAAATAAACAGCATAAGAATAAGGCGTCGATTTCTCTAAATCATAGCTGTAATCTATAATAGCTTTTATGTTATTTTCTGGACCTTGAAACGGACTTAAATTAAAAGCAGAACTGCCACGATGACTCGTAACTACCAGTGGTAAACCATGTAGTAAATCACCCGTATAATCTCCTCTTTCGGGATAGACCCGTAACATGCTATTAGGTAAATGTATGGTAGGGAAAGTTGGCACTAAAAGATGACTTATATTTCCTATGTAGGTATTTACAAAATCTACGGGTTGATTGGCTTTTTGTGCGAAAGCTATTTGTATACAACCTAGTAGTACTACAATGTAGTTAAAGACTGTTTTTGATTTTTTTTTAGCGATAGTCATTTTTTGTATGTATTCTTTTAAATAAAATGGATTTAATTTTTCTAATCCAATAGGTATTTTACTCGGTCGCATTTCAATTAATCTGTGACCTTAGTTCCCCCAGTTCGTAACTTTCAAAATTTTAAAAAAAATATCGTTGTTTTCATATACCCCTTTAAATTCTTCAGATCCAGGGCCGTAAGCAAATACAGGTATTAAGGTAGCAGAGTGTCCTCCAGTAGAAAAAGTGGGGCCAATTTCTTTATAATCACTATACTCACTACCATCTGCTCTCTTTTTCTTTTTTGCGGCTAAGGTAAAACCACCCGTTTCATGATCAGAAGTTACGATGACTAAGGTATTCCCTTCTTTTTCAGCATAATCTAAAGCTTTGCCGACTGCATCATCGAAATCGTTTATTTCTGCTATTAAATAGGAAGCATTGTTCGAATGACCTCCCCAATCTATTTGAGAACCTTCAGACATCATAAAAAAGCCTAAATTATCTTTGCTTAAAAATTGTATACCAAGTTCTGTAGCTTTTGAAAGGAAGTTACCTCTGCCTTCTTCCATGGTAGGCATGGCTTCTTTAGCTAATAAAAAACCTGCTTTTTTACTAGATTTAATGGTAGCGTAATCACTTAATGAGGTGGTATTAATAACAAATTGTTTTTCTTTTAAGGTATTCAGTAAGTTTTGGCCATCCTTGCGATTATTGAAAAATCGCAGGCCTCCACCTGCGAAAAAATCTAATTCTGATTGGGTTAAATCCATAGCTATTTCTTCTTCAGAACCTCTATTAAAGGTATGTGCAAAGAAGCTTGCTGGAGTTGCATGAGTTATAGAAGAAGTAGCGATCATTCCTGTCTTAATATTGTTTAGTGCTGCTATCTCTACTAAATTTTTCACAGCGGTTGAATCATCAGCTACGCCAATAGCACCATTGTAGGTTTTTACGCCACAGGCAAAGGCAGTTGCTCCAGCAGCAGAATCGGTGACATCTTCTCTAGAAGAGGAGGTCTTTATCAGACCTATATTCTTAAATCGCTTATAGTTTGGTGTGGATTCCTTGAAATAGAACGTTGATGAAATTTGAGATAAACCCGTACCATCGCTGATTAAAAGAATAACATTTTTTGGGGTTTTAGAACTAACCACTTGTTTGTTGATGTTATTGGTAGATTTACACGAAAGCAATGTAATTGCAGCAAAAAGGATAATAGTTTTTATTAATTTCATTATTTTTATGTATAAGTATTTTAATATTCTTTATTAAATAGGACATCATTAGAAACTAAAAATAGTTTTTCATCTTTTTTTTGTAAAGTAAGTGTCATGATGTGCGGCTCTTTTTCATTTCTTAAAAATTCTAGTAATACACCTGAATTCAATTCAATATCCAATCCTACTAACTTTTTGATTTTTTTAGAATTTTTTATTTGATTTATACTCCAGGCACCTATAATTATTCTATCGCCAATAGAATCTGATACTTTAATTTCAGCAATTAAGTCCTCTTTAAAATTAATTGCTATTATATTTTCAAACACTGAATTAGTGACGTCTTTTTTAGTAGTTAACTGTGTCCACTTCCCCAGTATATCATCTTGTGCTATTTTGATGCCCACCGTTGTTGCATCATTTTCTATAGTTGATCTAAATTTGCAAGAACAGAAGCTTACTAGTAATAATAATGCTATTAGAAACTTTAAATTTTTCATTGCTATTAATTTATAAAATTATTACGATTATTTGTGTGTTAATTGTCGGTTACAAATGGGGTTTGCGTACCCCAATTCGTATTCGGAATAGCAGATGTTTTAATAACTAATTTACCTCCTTTTATCATATCTTCATGGCGTAACCAATTTTGATATAATGGCTTTCCATTTAAAGTAGCAGATTGAATATAAAAATGGTCTTTATGATAATTCGCTACTTCAATTTCAAATTTTTTCCCATTTGGATAATCAATAGTGACTTTTTTAAAGATGGGAGCTGTCAGATAGTAAATAGGAGTTCCAATATTCGCTGGCGATAAACCTATACTACGCATCACAAACCAAGATGACATTGTACCCGCATCATCGTCCATGGTTCTAAGGTAGGCTCTAGGTTGGTTTTGGTAGATACGACCTATATAAGGGGCTATGCCTTTACTATTGTCATTAAAATAATTCTGAACCACCGTATCTAATAGGATATTTCTAAATAGTTTTTGCGATTTCCATGGTTGTTTCGTTGCATTATATAATCCTGGGACTTGTAAATCTGGTTGATTAGCGTGGTTGTAATTGTTTTCTTCAAAAAATTGATCTAGTTCTTTTATAAATTGATTTTCGCCCCCAATTAGGTTTTTTAGCCCGGCAATATCATAAGGTACAAACCAACGGTATTGCCAAATAGTACCTTGGTATAAACCTCTAGCTTGCATTCGGTCAACATCATTTTTAGTAAGATCAGCAAAATCTTTTTTCCAGTAATTTTTGTACTCTAAAGATTTGGAATGGTATTCTTTCGCTAAGTCATTGTCTTTTAAAACGGCCATTATTTTGGATGCAGCAAAAAGGTCATAAGAAGATTCCAAGGCTTTATCAGGAGCACCAAAATTCAACCTATTTACTTCAGCAATGATAGAATCTTTAATAGGAAGAAAATCTATAGGATATTTTTTTTCATAGGCATCTAACAAAACTACAAGCGCATGCTCGGTGCGTACCGTTGGAGAGGGCTCATGTTTTGTTGCCCAATCTTTTTTTCCATACCTATAGAGGTTAGCTATTGATTTCGAAATATGGGTGTATTCATCAGGATATAATAAAGACAGCATAGGTAATTGTTCTCTGTAATTGTCCCAAATAGCCCAACCATTGTATACCGTAAAATCAGCTTGCTGAGTCGTTCCATTAATAGCAGCATAGGTGCCATCTTCTTCACTTATCTTATAAGGAGATTGTAAACCTCTGTATAGAAGGGAATAAAATAAATCTTCCCGATCTACTTCACCTTTTACTTGTACATGAGATAGTAGTGAATTCCACTCTGTATTTGAAGATTTTTTAACAGTTTCTAGGCTTGCTGTGCTAAGTTTGTTTTTTGCATATTCCACACTTACCGAAGAAAATCCAATCTGTACTGTTGCCTTTTTAGTATTAGGGGATAGGGAAATATAATACTGGTGGTCACTTAATTTTTTGAATTCACTTAGGTCAGAAAATGCTAAGGCATAGTAAATTCTATAAACGCCACCATGACAAGTGGTGTAGGTATCAATTGAACCTGAAATTATATTGCTTTCTAGGGTATGCTCTTCAGAAATAAACCGATTGGAAAGTGCAAAAGAAAGGTCAAGAAACAATCCATTCTCACGACTATCATTTGGATATGAGTATTGTTCTATACCAAAATTATGGTTTACACTCATCGCTGCATGTATCCCATTTTTAAAAGAAACTTCATAATAGCCGGGACGAGCATCTTGCTTTGATTTTAATAAAGTTGTATGTATATCCTTATTAAGCGTTGGCTTTATCAGTATATTTCCTCCACTACCTGTACAACCAACACCTTCAAGGTGCGTATGGGTGAAACCTTCATATCTTTCAGCATAATATTCATAACCAGTATGGATGTGGGAATATGTTTGTGGACCGATACTGAGCATATTAAATGGTGAAGATGCAGAAGGAGACATTTGACCATGGTCACCAGAGGTTCCTAAAAAGACATTAACTTTTTCGGATGGAGATTCTAGCTTTGTTTTGATTTGTGCAGTGGTACAACTACAAACAAAAAAAGAGCTTACAATACTTAAAAGAAAAATTTGTTTCATTATTTGAGGGGTTCAATAGTAAATTCATATTCCATATTGGTATTATAGGGTACGCAATATTTTTCAAGTGTAATTGGGCCACAGCTGGCATTGCCTACTCCTTCTTGAAAAGCATCCAAACTCAAAAATACTTGTGGTTTTTTAATAGATGGTAAGGCGAAATTATGCATGGCTTTCCATAAATCTTCGTCAGCATAATGTAAGGCTGTAAAAGACAGCTGATCATTCGAAGTAATTTTTAAACCTTTTCCGTCATCATTGGATAGCGAAAGCCAACGAATAGCTTCCCGATTTCCCATGCTTTGAGCTCTTAGATAATCTTCATGCGCCATGTCGTTTACAGAACCTTCATAAATACCAAAGAACGCAGCAGTTTTACGATCTCTATAATTTTCAAAAGGCCCTCTGCCGTACCAGAAAACTTGCTTTAAATTTGGGTCTAACTGAACTTGAAGTCCCATTCTATGTAGTACTTCTCCTTTTTGTGGACTTTCAAAAAGGGTTTTCATAGTTACTTTACCGTCGGCATTAATTTTGTAAGAAACAGAAAAAGGAATTTGAGTTTTCTTTTCGTTATCTATAGTTGCAATTGTTTTTATAACAATACTAACCTGTTGTTTGTCTTCACTAAATTCAGATTCAAAACTTTTAATGGCATAGCTAGTTTTATAATAATTTTGATCGGCATAAGTATCATTATTTATACTGCGATACCAATTTAATTGAAACCCTTTATTTTGATAAATATATTCCTGTTGTTTATAGACTAACGAATTTAAAATTCCTTTTTGGGTATCAAAACCAATTTTGAAATCTTGTCCTAACACTTCTAGTATATCGTTTTTTTCGACTACTATCAAAGGTCTTTTAGATACTGATGATGAATTGTCAACAAAACTAGGTCTGTCATTAACAGCTAATTGTTCTTGTGCAATTACATACCCTTTGTCTGCCCATTTTTCATCTGTTGCTAGCGAAAAATAGATGTTTATAAAATACTCTTTACCCTTTTTTATTTCTGATTTAAAGGGGATAAGAAGTAATGTTTTTTCGTTCGGTGCTAAAGCCAATGAGGTTACATTACCATCCTCAATAACGATACCGTTTTCTAATAATTTCCAAGAAGTAATGAACTGATTTAGATTGGTGAAATCATATTTATTTTCAACTTCGATTACTCCTTTTTCTATATCCGATGGCTTTATTTTAATGTATTGGTATACTTTTTTTACTTCTAGAAGTTTGGCAGTTTCTCTTCTATCGGGGGTGGTTAATCCGTTATTACAAAAATCATTATCATTTGGGGCGTCTCCAAAATCACCTCCATCATAATATTCACTTTTTGGCCTACCAGATTTAGTAACAGCCTGATCTACCCAATCCCAAATACAACCACCGATCATACGCTCGGAATCATTTTCAATATAATCCCAGTATTCGGCTAAATTACCCATAGCATTGCCCATGGCATGCGCATATTCACATAAAAAATATGGTTTTTGGGCGCCATTTTTATCAAAGCGCTCCATATTTACTAAAGAAGGATACATTTGAGAATCCAAATCCATGGATTCATTTTTTGCTTCATAATGTACAGGACGGGTTGGATCTAATGTCCGGGCAAGATTAGCAATTTCATGGAAATTTTGACCATTACCTCCTTCATTACCCATAGACCAAAAAATAACAGAAGCGTGATTTTTATCGCGTTGAATCATACGTTCAACTCGATCAGCATAAGCTGGTAACCATGATTTTTTATCACTAATAGAATGATTTCCATGATTTTCAATATCAGCTTCATCCATTATATATAAACCATAATAATCAAAAAGAGCATAGGTTTTAGGTTGGTTTGGATAATGACTGGTACGTACCGTATTGATATTATATCGCTTCATCATGACCACATCTTGCTCAATTGTTTCAACAGGAACTGTTCTGCCAAATTCAGGATGTGTTTCATGACGATTGACACCTTTAAAAAATACCTGTTCATTATTAATGTAAACGCGGTTATTTTTTATTTCAATTTTTCGGAAACCAAATTTTGTTGCAATAACTTCAGTGGTCTCCTTTCTATCGTTTTTTAAGGTTAGTATTGCTGTGTACAAATAAGGATTTTCCGCCGACCACAATACTGGGTTTTCAATAGTAATATCAGTATTTAATTGTATTTCTTTCCCTTTTTTTAAGGCAGAAATTGGAACCACTTTTTTTAATACTTTAATTCCGTCTTTATCTAACAATTGAATATGTACAGAGGCATTATGAATGGTTTTCTTTTCATTATTTTTTAGCCAAAATTGAGTTGAAAGTGAAGCTTTATCTAAGTCATCATTTAAAAATTCAGATTGTACCAAAAAATCTCTAATATGCATTTTTGGAGTGGCGAAAACATATACATCTTTATGAATACCACTCATTCTAAACATATCTTGGTCTTCAATATAACTACCATCTGTCCATCTAAAAACCTGTACGGCAATACTATTTTCTCCTTTTTTTATAAAGTTGGTAATGTTGAACTCAGAAACATTATTAGCGCCTTGGCTATAGCCAACTTTTTTTCCATTTATCCAAATAAAGAAACCACTATATGCACCATCAAAATGGACAAATATTTCTTTGTTATCCCAGTCTTCAGGAATATTGAATGTTCGTTTGTAGGAGCCAACAGGATTTGTTTCTGTTTCATTAGTATATCCTTCTTGGGCTTCAATAAATGGAGGATTGTTTTTGAATGGATAGGTGATATTTGTATAAATTGGAGTACCGTACCCTTGCATTTCCCAACAGCCAGGTACTGTAATTTCTTTCCAATTATGATCATTAAAATTGGACTTGTAAAAATCTTGAGGTCGCTCAGAAACCTGTTTTACCCATTTAAATTTCCATTTGCCATTAAGCGATTGGTATAAAGAAGATGAATTTTCCAACCAAGGTTTATCAAAATTTTCATCACCTATTAATGATTCAATAGATGGGTAAGGCACATATGTAGCATGTCCAGGCTCTTTATTTATGGCAAAAATGGTTTCGTTTTCCCATTCATTTTTACTTTGTTTTTCGCTTTCTTTTGGCATTTTTAATTTAGAAACTTTTAATTGCCATGAGTGCTCTGTGTTGGGCAACTGCCATATTTCTGCGCCGGATTTGGAATCACCTTTAACAGCTAAGAGCATACCACTATTTTTTTGCGTGATTTGATAAGCTCCTGAAGGTAATTTCTTCAATGCCCATTGTTGATTGGCATTTCCTTTATTGGCATCCCATTGAATTACTGCATTACCACTTCCGTCAACAATATTGAAATTATCAATTCCTTTAGTATAAAATGGATTTGAAATGGTATAAAAACCATTATCTAACTTGGTTAGTTGCCAAGCTTGATTTTTATGATTAGGGTTTAGCTTTTCTAAAAACAAAAAAGATTCGTTTTTAGTTGAGTTTTGATTGCTAATAGCCAATTCATTTGAGCTTATAATCGAGTATAGTTTATTTGGACGTAATTCTTGTGAAAAGCCAGAGTGAGAGCATATAAAAAGCACTGTATAATAGGTGATATATTTTAAGAATTTGTTGTTCATAATGATATGCTATTTTTTCTAAAGCTTAATTCTTTTTCCTGTTCTTGCTGACTTTTTTGCAGCTTCTAAAATTTCTACCACTATAAGATTGTTTTCTAAAGAGGAAAGATCATTTTTGCCTGCTATTTTACCGTCTATAATATCTTTTAAATAGACTATGTAATTGTTGTAATACCTATTAGTAACCTTAATATTTTTGACATCTACAGTGTTTTTATTTTCGACTAATGTATTACCATTAGCTGCGTAATAAGATTTGTTTTCACCATATACTTGAAAATCTTTAATGCTATAAGACCAATCCCAAGAGGCTTCAATAATTCCGGTAGCCTTTTTGTATTCTAGAATAATTGTGGCATCATCATCTACTTTTGGGTACACATTTGGTTTAAAATTTCGGGTTATAGCGGTAACGGCTATAGGTTTTTCTCCATCTTGTAACCAGGTCATTAAATTAGCCCCGTAACAACCAAAATCTACGATAGCTCCCCCGCCATTTTTTTCAGGATCTGTTAGCCAGTTTAGAAACTCTTTACTACAGCCAATCTCTTTAGGCCCATTATGACCATCTTTGGCAATCATTTTTTTGATTGTACCAAAATCTGATTTTGAAACCTCATTTTTCAGGGTTTGATTACTCCCATACCAAGTGGTTTCATAATTGGTTAAGAGAAGGGTATGGTTATCTCGAGAAAGTTTTGCCATTTCTTGAGCATCTTTTAGCGTTGTTGCTAATGGCTTTTCTACCATTACTGGAATTTTTAAAGGGAGACAAATTCTTGCCACATCCACATGTTCAGAAATCGGGTTGAAGGCTAAAACAGCATCTGGTTTAATTTCTTTCAGCATTTCTTCAAGATCATTGTAAAACAAGGAAGAAGGGATAGCATAAGAATTTTGATAGCGCTTTACTAGCGCTATGTCCGTTTCTACAATTCCTAATATAATTACTTTTTTGTTTTTAAACTCGTGCATTATGCCATGAGCATGATCGTGACTCAATCCTACAACGGCTACTTTTAATACATCTTGACTGTGGCTATTAGTACATGAAAAGAATAAAATTATAAATGCTTTGAAAAGTAAATTAATGTTTGATTTCATCTCCGATAGGTATTTGTTCAATTTAACAACTCAATTGTTTGGAATACATCTTTTTATATTACACACCCAAAGTATGTTTACTAGTTCCTACTTTTATAAAAGTGGTATGATGCCTTTAAGTATAATTGATTTTAAACCTCATCATAGAATTATCAATAGACATGATTATTTAAATTTTAATGCTATTCCCATTTTAAATTAACCTGCACCCCTTCATTGCTATTGCTAAATTCTAGCAAGAGCGTATTTGTGTTATAATTCCAATCTCTTTTGAAACTAGTAATAGATGTTTTATTACGATCTAAAAGAATAATATCACTAGGCTCTTTAGGTAATTGAATTCGCATTACATTAGTGGTGTTTAAGGGACTCTTAGCGATGAATGAGTAACCGCTTTTAGTTGTTTCTTCTCCCGAAATTCGAGCAGCAGTAGCTAATACTTTTGGTGGTGATTTTTTGTTTGTCTTTGTTAAATCATATAGAAATGCCCGCTCTCCTGGTGCAACTGTTTTGTTTAAAAGAACAGGAAGCTTGGGATCAAATAAGTCAATTACGGGTCCGTCAACAATGAAAGCCTCTTCAGAGATACTTTCATCCATTACGGATACTATCTTGTAGGGGCCACGTTGTAGGTAAAGATTGTTTTTAAATTCTAATTCTTTATCATTCGTAGCAGCTTTGTATGCCAGGTTTAGTACATTTAAATAAATAGAGTCAATACTTTGGTTAAGAACAAATTCTTTCGGATTTACCCTCAACACATAAATTTTTCCTTTTTCAAAATCATACACACCTTCTTTAGCATTTGCTTGTATATTTAGTAATTTGAAAAGGTGTTCAGAAGGAGACTTATAATTATTTTCATTGGTATTCCACCACTCAGTAACCGTTTGATATGGATCATCATCACGTCCTACATATATTAAAATTCCGCCATTAGCTACCCATTTTTTTAATGCTTCATGTACTTCTGAGTTTGTAGGTTTCATATTGGAATAGCTCATGACTAATACCTTAATTTTGCTTAATGTAGCTTCATAAGACAGATTTTCCATATGTACAGTTTGTACTGGAATTCCACGTTTAACTAGGGGCAAAGTCTGACCATAGAAATTTGAAAACTGTGGATCTTCAAATCCGTTATGTGTTGGAAAACGCTGAAACATTAAAGAGTTTCCCATCAAAACACCTATTTCATTACTACCGCTTACTTTATTATTTGAAGTAGGCATATCATTTAATGCATTAATCATTATCTGCATTTGAGTGCTATAGTGCTTAGGAATCAAGATTTTTTCATCACTATTCGCAACTTGATAGGGCTTGGTATATATACGTTCTGGCCATGGCATTACTTCGTAATTAGCTACTTCAGGATAAAGTAATTGTGCTGTAAATGTGGCTTCGTAATTTTCTTTATAATCGTCCCATGTTTTTCTTCTGTCTTCAATAGGGTCTGTTAAGAAATAAAGTTTTCTATTGGTTGGTGCGGTCATGGAAACCATGGACCCGTATTCTAAAAATGCATTTTCGAAGGTGCGTTCTTTTAAAATACCATTGAAGTAGGTGGGCTCTCTTGAGGTGCCAGTCCAAACTTGTGCAATATACCCATCTATACTCGGTAAAGAGGCTAAGCTTGCTTCAGGGCTTACAATTTGCCATGAGGAGTAGTTTACTAATGAATGGGTTGGTATATATACTTTTACATCCAATGCTTTGGTCTTTCCATATGCTTTGGCGTAAGTAGAAACTTCTTTTATCGCATTGTAATACAACTCGTATTTTAACTTATTTGATAAATAGGTGTTTTCAGCAGATTCGTGTTGTGGCCTCCATAAAAAGCCATAATGCTTCTGCCATTCTTTTTTAAAGGCACTACTATAACCGGAGCGCGACCAAAACTCAGGTTCTTCAAGATAAATAGAGCTAATACCTGCATCAATAACTTTTTCTACTACTGTTTTTTTTAGATATTCGATAAAATCCGTTGTTGGTACAATGTAAGGCACATTATGTCCGTGCCAAATAGTATCCCCATCTTTCTCTACCTGACCTTCTCCTAAGTGGTTTTTACCATCCCATTCTCCTAAAAAATAATCTTGATAAGAGCCCCATGCAATTCCGGTCATAAAATGGGTTTTATACCCATGATCTTGCCAAGATTTTACCCGTTCTTCAAATGTTACTTTTTGTTTTCCATCTGATGGATTACCGTTAACACCATACACAATAGCTACATCAGCACGAATATCTATCTCGGGCATCCAAGGACTACTGGTTTGAAATACCGTTTTTTCGTTTTGAATTTCTGTTTCTTTAGTTAAATTTTGGTTATCGCAGCTTAGACCAAGTAGTAAAGAAATTAGTAAAAAATATTGGTTTTTCATTTGGTTTGGTTGATAATTTATTTTCCTTTAACCTTTAATAATTTTATAAAATAACCTCCAACTACAGAACGTGCTTTGAAATTGATACGTTTTGCATTGGTAGTTTCATGAAAATCACTAATGGGAACTCTGTCAGGAGTTTCATCCGCATATTTCCAAATAGGGTTAACTAAAGCATCAAAATCAGCTTCATTTTCAGCTAGCGTTGCCGTCCAGATGATCCAATCAGATTTGGTGTAGGTCTTTCTACTATCTAATGGTAAACCATATTTGTTTTGTTTGGTTAGGTAATATTTGATTTCCTTTTTCATGATAGATTTTGGAAAAATGTTTAAATCTAATATGTCATCCCAAACTAAATTATACTTTTGACTCCATGTATTTTTAGCTTCAAACGCTAAGCTATAATGATCGCCATCTGCATCAATTTTCATCCAATCTTTTGCTAATTTTTTGGCTGTTGAGATATACGATTTTTCTGTTTTTTTATCCCCTAACATACCCGCAAGTTTTCCATAGCTGGCAATTCCCATAATAGCTTTAATCGAAAGATTTGCGTTTCGGGTTAAATGACCAGCAAAATCATCAGTACACAATTGATTGCCTGGGTCAAAACCTTCTTTAACTAAATAGTTTGCCCATGTAGTTAATGTTTCCCAATGCTTTTTAGCATATTCAGCATTCCCTTCTTGATGCGCAATAGCTGCAGTTAAGATAATCATGTTACCTGCTTCTTCCACAGGCATATCTTCTCCATAAATATGTCCAGTAGCCACTGGGTATACTCCTAAATCATGGGTAGGGTAAGGTTTTGACCATTTTCCACTTTTCTCACTATAATAGAAAATTCCGTTTAACATCCCCTTTAATAAATCAGGGTTGTAAATTAAAAATAAGGGAGCAGAAGGGTAGGTAACATCTACGGTATTTATAAAACCACCACTATTGTTTTCTTTTGAAAGAAAAAGGAGTTCACCTTCTGGACTTTCTACTAAGGTATGGGCAGCAATGGCTTGGCGATAGCCTAAAATACATAAGTCAGCATATTTTTTTCCGCCAGCAGCTAAACAATCAGCATATAAATTTTGGTCAAATGCTTCTACACGTTCTATAATACTTTTATAATCTTTTGCTGCTGTTGCAAAGGCACTATTCATAGACATACCCTCTTTTTTAAACCAAGGCTTTAAATTAGATCCAAAATAGTTGATGGTATATACTTCATCATAGCCAAGCATAAAAACAGTTTCTCCTTCTGCAGCTCCAACAGATCCTAAATCTGTGATGGTATTTAAAACTAAGTTTTTACCCGTAATTTCGGTTTTAGTATCAATTTTGTTATCAGATACAAAAGGTAAGAGCGATGTATTAGCAGTGCTTATATAGTGCTGGCTATTATCAGCAGGAGCCGCCAAATAAACATAGCCCCAATCTACACGCATATCATCGCTTTTTTTCTGAAGTACAGGTTGTTCTACTGTACCAGCTTTAAGGATATTTAGATTATTTTGTATGTATTTAGAGACAACAACTTCTTGTTGGGGTGTGTATACAGCAATGTTGCTTGAAGCTCCAAGGTATAATTTTGTTTGATGCTCTTTTTTATCTTTTGATTTTACATTTATGGATACATAAGATATGGGGCGACTCATTAGGTCTAAATCATCTAGTAATAATGGGGATGTAAATGTCGCGGTAAGAGTTACATTATCACAATCAAAGGTGTAGATTGTTTGATTAGCATTTAAAACTACATTGGTTTGCTTTGCTTTTCGGATGGCTACATTTTCCATTGCTGGTGCTTCAGTAACCAAGCCAGCATCTAACCACTGGCCACCTGCTGTATTTTTTACATGGATAGCAAGTACATTGTCCTTTGGCTTTAATTGCTTGGTAATGCTTTGAGCTATAGGTATGTAGGTAAAACTATGATTCCATCCTTCGGTTTCATAAATTTTGTTACCGTTGAGATAGACTACAACATCGTCATCGTGACGCAGTTTTAAATACAAATTTTCTAGATTTGTAGCCTTCAAATCAAAGGTACGCCTGTACCATAAATCGTTACTTTTCCAAATGGTTTTCGCGTAATTTATATCATCACTAAATGGTGCTATACCTTTTTTCCAATAAACACTTTCAAAATTAGCTCTCTCCCAACTAGAACTTGGTTGTTCTTCCGTGTAATCTACTTCATATTCAATTTCGTCTGAAGCAGCTAAAACAGTTTCATAGCTTTTGGTTTCAGCACCTAGAAAACGATAATAAGTGTCGTCTACCTTTAAAACACCTAATAAAGAATGATCTTGCTCAGTCCAGTGTTGGGTTGGTGAACCATTAAGTTCAGAATCCATAGACCAAATACTAAAGTTTGGGTTATGCGTAATTAAAGGGTATGCAGGAGCTCTAAGTTTATCTTGTGCATGAATAAAGGTTGCTCCAAATAAAAAAGTTGCAAGCCAAATAATAGAAAATTGTTTTTTTAAGATCATGTTGAAATTGGTTTATTATAATACTGTTTATTTAGTTTAATTATTCTAGATGTTCTTTTTTTAATATTTTCTTAGCCATTTTAAATCCTATACCCATAAAAATTAAAATGATACCAAAGGATATATTTTCATTATTGTTACCAATGGTCATTGAGAAAGATTGGCCACTATGTTTGATTGTAAAAAAAAGATGTTGTGCTAGTGTTCCCAGGACAAATCCGATGCCTGAGAAAAAAAATAATTTGTTCAAAATAGTAAACAGATCAGTTATTGTAATATGCTTTGTAGTAGTTTCATGAGCTATAAATTTATCTTTTAAAAAATTCAATATTAAAATAGATACATATACGATAATGATAACAAGAACTAGCTTGATAAATAACATTGGGAAACCTTCAAGAAAATTATTTGGTAAGTTAAAAGATTGATTTTGGTCCATTTTTATTGAATTTCGGTAGATTTTTTTAAGGTTTTATAAAAGTTCAATAGACTTTCTAGTATTGAACTTAAAATATATAATGTATTTAGAATCGAGTTGAAGCAACTAATATAGTAAATTAAGTAAAACGATTTAGTTAATTCATAAAAAAACCCGGTGTTTTTTGAAGACACCGGGTTTTAGACTTAATAAAAAAAACTTAATTGTCAATATATAATCTCCATTCACTAAACTGCATGTTTGTGCCACCTAAAAGAGCAGAAACATTAAGGCGGTAGAATTGATATGCCGTGCTATTGTCTGCTAAAAACTTTTTTGTTTCATTTCGATCTGCAAAAGTTTGATCAGTTCTGGTATCGATGACGGTCCATGTTATTCCATCTGTAGAACCAGAAAGTTCCCAGTTTTTTGGATCACGATCAGGAGCATCATTACCTGAGGTAATAGAATAGGAAGTAACTATTTGTGGTTCTGTTAATTCTTGTTGGGCATACCAATCGGAAGTCCAACCACCAAGGAACATTTTTGTGTTCACATCACCGTCAATCAATTTTAATGAGCCTTCATTACCAGTTGGCCCATCACCATGGTCGGCGCTTACGGTTAAAGTGGCACCAATAGTTACATCAATTGGGTCAAAATTTAATAATTCTAAACGCAATAATCTCCATTCACTAATTTGAATTAAGCTACTTCCATTATTGGCAATTACATTAATTCTATAGGTAGTATATGCGGTTTCATTATCAAAATTAAATTCTTTTATTTGATTTCTGTCGGCCCAACTCTGATCTGTTCGGGTATCCAGAACATCCCAAGTAACGCCGTCATTGGAACCAAGAACTTCCCATGTTTTCATATCTCTATCAGGAGCATCATTACCAGAAGTTATAGTGTATTTATTGGCTACTGTTGCCGATGCATAATCTAGTTGAAAATAGAAATCTTGTGGAAAGCCATCGGTTAAGAATTTGGTGTTATTATCCCCATCAACAAGTTTTAAAGAACCTTCTCCAGCACCAGCACCTCCACCGTTATCTTTACTTACGGTTAATGTACCATCATCTGTAATATCAACAATGGTTGATGCTGGCTCAAATGGATATTCTAAATTCGGAAACTGCGCTTGTGCCTGTAATAATTGATTGGCATATTCATCTGGCCATCCGAAAGCTGTTTCAGCTAGGGGTTGTAAATCGACACCTGTAGCACCACTAAAAAAGTGGACCATTTGACCCATATTCATATCTCCAGCATAATCACTTCCGTCTATTGGATAGTTCTGCGATAGTACTTTAAAGAAATTATTTAAGGTTACCCCTTGAGCATAGTCAGTATATATGGGTAAAAACCAATCTCTAAACCAAAAAGTTCCTGCTTGTGGAAAATCTTCTTCACTTGCTGTAAAAGTAGTTAGTACTCTTGCAGCATCTTCTTCCATACCTAATTCGGTATACAAATCATAGGTGAAAATCTCAGCAAATTTATCTTGCCAAACAACGGATGCTGGAGATAAATGAACACCATTAGCCGAATTTTCAACTATTTTACTCATTAACTGAACAGGGTAGTCAATAGCTTCGGCTGTCATTGTTTCACTTGTTAATGAAAAATCGATAAGACTTTTAGCACCAGCATCTTGATCAAAAATGGTTTTGTAAAAGCTTGAACCGTCTTCTCCATGACCAATTACATAGAGTGTGTTATCATTTCCAAACTCTCCATATCTGCCACTTATATATAGCCATGAATCACTAAAAAAAGTTGCAGGCCATTCAATGGCTCTATTCACTTCAGCATCATAATAGATACCAACATTAGCATCAAAATATTGTCTTGTAACAATTTCTGTGTGTTCATTCCATTCTTCTGTTAATCCTCTGGCTGGAGATCCAGGAGGATCATTATTTACCACTGAGTCTGGTAGACCTTTTATGTTCGCTAGTACATCTTTCGTGCAAGAATTTAATAAACTTGCACTGCAAACCAATACCAGCAGCGTTTTTAATGTATTATTTTTCATAATTAGTTTTTTAATAGCATCGCTATACTTATAAATTTCATTTAATTATTTTAGATTGGGATTTTGACTATACTCATCCCATAATTGATCTACACTAAGACCAGTATATAGGTTCCATAATTCTGGAGCATAGGTGTTAGATCTTAATTTAGAGTCCATTTTATTGACAATTTTTTTATCATAATTTTGGCTTATCCAAACCAAAAATCGTGCTGTAATCCTATAGCTATTGGTATAGCTTTGATTCTTAGAAAATGGGGTTAAAGACCATCCAGCTCCTTTATTATCAATTCCATACTTAAACCTAACATAATCTGCTATACCTTCGGTTAACCAACCTGGACCAGCCCCATTTGGATACGCTTGAATAATGTGCATGATTTCATGGGTCATTAAATCTAAATCTTCAGGTTTACTATGAAGCCATTTAGAGCTAACGGTTACTTGCCCATTATGAGCATACGCAACCCCGTCGTATGCGGTATCAATTTTAACGGTAATATCCATTCTAGCATTTTTATTAAAATCTTTGACTAGTTTGGGATATACTTTATAAATGATATTTTCAAAGCCTTCTACAATAGAGAAAGGCAGCTTAGTATCTTCGTTAATAATAGAGACCTTTGGAATCTTATTACCCGAATTTAGTTCACCTTGAGCAAAAGAAGAACTATTCACACCTGTAAAAGCAAAAAAAATAAGGAGCAATATTTTGCTTTTTTTTGTCTGAAAGTTGAGAAGGTTGAATTGAATATGTATCATATTAAATTATCTTTTTTTGGTTTATCTAAGCAATTTACCAGCCCGAATTTTGAATTAAAGATGTGTTACTATTCAATTCGTCCTGTGGAATCGGCCATAAATAATCTTGTGCTCTAAAAACTCTTTCTTCAAAAGTTACGACATTGTAAAAATCGTTTTCATCTCTTGCATTAATATCTAGACCATGTGTTGGACCAGCGAATGCTCCAGCGGCAATTTTCCATCTTCGGGCATCAAAATAACGCACACTTTCGAAAGCTAATTCAACTCTGCGTTCTTTCCGAATAGCCGTACGAAGAGCATCTTGGCCTGCAGGTGCAGGAAGATCAATATCTCCGTATTGAGGAATACCTGCTCTTTCACGAATTAGGTTTACATATTTAAGAATATCAGGATTCCCTGGTTCTATTTCATTTAGAGCTTCGGCATAATCTAAGTAAATTTCAGCTAAACGAAACATTGGAATACTTCTGTTATTATTTCTCCAATCTACAAGAGGTAAATTTTTACGAACAACATAGCCTGTTGGTGGGTAATCATTGGATCCAGCTTGACGACCAGAGTTTCCTCCATACCAAGTTGTGGTAATGATATCGCCATAATTTCGATTTAAAAATAAACTTTGGTTATAGGTAACCCCTACATAAAAACGAGGTTCTCTATTGATCCATTGATTATAGGTGTTTCTTGCTGTAAAGTCATAAGGAGCTTGAAAGTCTGAAAATCCGCTTTCCTGATACCCTGACTGTGGATCATCTATAGATCTACCATTTGCTGTAAAATATGCGTCTACCATTTCTTGAGTAACACTCAATCCACCAGCACCGCGAACTTCTGAAGCAAAGCCTAAATGATAAGGCGTTACATCATAATGATAGGAGTTTCCGCCTTCTGGTAGCGCGTAGATAATCTCTTTGTTCCAATCTACAGTCATGACATTACGCGTTGATAAATAAGGGTTATACGAACCATTATCATTATACTCTTTATACAAGGCATAGGTGCTAGGCACATATTCTGTAATAAATGCAGATGCTGCATTTACAACGGCGCTCCATTTTGTTGCATCATAACTCTGTGGAATTAGATTTTCACCTTCTAAGTTTTTAAGATTGGCATAATCAGTATTGCCATTAAATAATGGACTTGCAGCAAAAAGTAATGTCTTTTCTTTCACAACCAAGGCAAAGGGTCTACTCATACGACCCGCATTACTTCCGGTGAAAGCAACTGTTTTTAAGCTTTCAGCACCTAAATCTAATTCGTTTACTATGTATGAAACAACTTCATCCATAGTATTTCGTTCCAGGGCAAGCACATCTAAGTCAGCATCCGGAGCAACAGGTTCATCTGGCATTAAAATTATAGGCCCCCAGCTTCTCATTAAGTTGTAATAGAAATACGCACGCAATATTCTTGCTTCAGCAGTATATTGCTTTTTAATTTCGGGACTACAATCTTGACATTGTTCTATATTGGCGATTAAAGTAGAAGCAGATCGTATACCTCTGTAGAAGTTTGACCATAAGTTACTTACTTCTTGAGTTGTTGCATTCCAATCTCCTATGTTTAAGAAGTTTCCCATGTGAAACCCCCAAACATATTCAGCTTCATCAGAACCTCCAGTCCATGGACCAGAGTTGTTGGAAGTGGTATACCGTTGCGCTAGCTCACTAGGTATTTGTGAATATGCATTTGCAAGATATTTTTCTACAGTTGTTCTTCTCGAAAAAGTTTCTTCAAACGTAAGTCTATCATCAGGAACTTGATCTAAATAATCACCACTGCAAGAAAACAGCAAGGTTCCGATTAGTATAAAAACTATTTTTTTCATCTTTCTATTTTTTCTTTTTATTTCAAACTTTATTTTTTGAGTAATATCCATAATGATAGAATTTAGAATACTACGTTTAGTCCAATAGATACCACTGAAATATTCGGATAAGATCCACCATTTCTTGTATTTAATTCAGGATCCCATAATTTGAATTTACTGAAAGTTAATAGGTTCGTTCCACGAATATAGAATCTAGTAGTATTTATGTTTAATTTTCCAGTCAAATCTTTAGGAAGGGTGTAGCCTATTTCTGCTGTTTTTAAACGTAGAAAATCGATATCTCTTAACCACCAAGTACTATCTTGTGTGTTGTTGGTTTGACCAATTCCTGATTCACCATAAGATAATCTAGGTGTTGTTGCATAGGGATTGTTGTTTTCTGGAGTCCAACGATCTATAGAAGCAGTATACAGGTTTCCAGTACCACCTCCTCCAATAAAAGGATTAATACCAGGACCGCCAATAAAACGATCTGATGAAGATTGTCCTTGAAAGAAAACACTAGCATCAAAGCCTTTGTATTGGCCTGTTAAACCAAAACCATAGGTAAGTGCAGGCACATCTCCTTCTCCGATTTTTTGTCTATCATAAGAGTCAATTTTACCATCCTCATTTAAATCAGTGTATTTGATATCTCCTGGCATGATTTGACCAAATTGAGTTGGGTATTCAGCCCCATCATCTGGAGAAATAAAGCCATCGCCATTAACATCATCCTCTAAAGTGTAAAGGCGTTCAGCGACTAATCCAAAGTTGGCTAATAAAGTTGTACCAATACGATCTAACCATGGGTATAATTGCTCTGGCTGTCCATTTTCAATAATCTTGTTTCGGTTATATGAAAATGTACTCCTGAAATCTAAACGCAAATCATTTAAAGATTGGCCATAGTTAATAGAACCATCAATACCTTTGTTTTCAACAATGCCTAAGTTGCCAAAAGGATCGGTTGTTAAGCCAATATAATTGGGTACATCACCTCGCTGAAGGAAAGCACCTTCTGTTCTTTCCTTAAAGAAATCAACGATGACTCTCAGGTTGTTGTTTAAAGCATTTACTTCAAGTCCTAGATCTTGTTTACGAGCTTCAGCCCATGTCACATCTACACCATAATAGGTTTCTCGGATACCACTTGTGTATTGTCTGTTGACTCCAAAATCATATCCATTTTGACCGTCTTCGACTCTACTTAAATATGCAAAACGACCCGCACCAGAAGAAGAGCCTACTTTACCATCAGAGTATCTAATTTTGAAATAATCAATATAATCTGCTATAGGTTCAAAGAATTTTTCGTTGGATAAAATCCATCCCGCGGCTATAGAAGGAAAAAATCCGTATCGGTTTGAAGGAGCAAAATTTTCAGAGCCATTATAACCTGCATTTACTTCGAAAAAGTAGCGGTCATCATAGGAATAGGTTCCTCTTAGAGCTAAACCTTCATTTCTAAACGGAATTGCATCGGTGAAATTACCAGCAAAAGCATTTACATAATCAGTTCTGTTAAATAACAATAATCCGCTAACACCATGTTTTTCAAAGTCTCTATTGTAATTAAATGAGGTCTCTAAATAGAATCTTCTGTTACCACCATTGTTATTGTCATAACCCAAATAGTTTTGACCTGTATAGGTTTCATTTAGCACTAATGCACCATCATCAGTATACGGAAAATTTTGGTCTACAAAATAAGTACTCTCTCTTTTACCTCTTCTTGTATTCTGTTCATTATAGGTGTCAAAAGCAAACATAGCTGTCCAAGATAAACCTTCTGTCAAAAAGCTTAATTCTTGATTTATTCTTAGATTAGAATACAATTGATTTTTATTAATATTCTGATAACCTCTTCTAGCTGCATCGGCATATGGATTTCTAAGACCGCCATTTGCACTTTTTCCAGGAACAAATCCACCTGGATAAAGTATAGGGTATTCTACAGGGGATACTTCTAATGCAGAAGAAAATATGCCACCAACACCTTCATTAGGATAGTTTCCTTCAGATACATATCCTTGTATACCCAAGTTCACTTTGGTCGTATTTGTAATATCTACAGTAAGGTTAGTTGTGAAGTTATAACGTTTAAATTTGGTGTCAGAATCATATGTTTCTAATCCATCGGTTATAAAAAGCCCTTTTTCATCATAATAGCCAAGGGATACATAATAAACGGCATCTTCAGCACCACCCGTGACATTTACCGATGCCTTTCTATTACGACCAAAATCGTTAAATACGGCATCCATCCAATTCACATTTGGATATAATAAAGGATCAAAATTATTTGCGGTACGATCAATATATTCTTGTGAAAATTTAGGTTCTTGACCTCGAGTTGTTAATGATTCATTTGCTAAATTCATATAGGTAATACCATCCGCTAATTCAGGAACTTTGGTGAATTGAGTTATTCCCTCGTTATAGTCGATTGAAACTTCTGGTTTCCCAATTTTACCTCGCTTGGTTTCTATTAGAATGACACCATTTGCACCACGTATACCATAAACAGCCGTTGCTGAGGCATCTTTTAGTATCGAGAAAGAAGCTATATCCCTTGGGTCAATATTATCTAAAGAACGTTCTACACCGTCTACTAAGATTAATGGTCCAGAAGCACCAAAGGTAGAAATTCCTCTAATCCATAAATCAGCGCCATCAAAACCAGGTAGTCCAGAACGTTGCACTCCTGTTAAACCAGCGATACGACCAGCAAGCATAGTCCCAAGATTTGCGACTGGTTGTTGCAGTTCTTCAGTTCTAATAGTAGATTGTGCGCCTACAACACTAATTTTCTTTTGGGTACCATAACCAACCATAACAACTTCATCTAACGATTGTGGATCACTTTCAAGCTGAATATCGAATTGGGTTTGAGTACCAACGGTTAATTCTGATGATTTTAATCCAATATAGGAGAAAACCAAAATAGAATTTTGTGAAGAAACTTTGATACTGAAATTACCATCAAAGTCGGTAACAGTACCATTGTTTGTGTTTTTTTCCATTACGTTGGCTCCTGGTAGCGGAACGCCATCGGAATCTTTTACAATTCCAGTAATGGTAATAGGGTCAACTTGCTGGTAATAAGCAAGTACATTTGTTTGGTAAAAAACAGTTAATGCTAAAACAATAATTGCTTTAGCAAAATGCAGTTTACCAGTCTTCGATTGTAAAAAGACAAAATCATTCATTTTTGTCAGTTTTAAGGGTAGTAGTTTTTTCATTCAATGTTAAAATGTTTTGTAAAAGTTAACACTCTGTTAATAGTGAGCTAAACTTACTAAAACGATTTAGTTAAAACAAATAAAAAAATAATATTTAGCTAATAATTTGTAAGAATGTATATTTTAAAGGGGTTTTAATTGAATAAGTGAATCAATTAAAGTGAAAATTTTATGAATATTGTATTTGAATTATGATGTTATTGTAGGAAAAATATAGCAATATTTTTCAATTGAATTTATTTTTTTTCAGCTTCAACATATTTTATGACAAAATTTTGATAAAAAAGATACTTCACATTCCTTTCATTCAATCCTAAATTAATTCGGAAGACTAGAACTAAAGAATAATCAAAAATTAATATTATAAATACCTTATCCGAGAATGCCTGTGAAGTGGCTATATTAATACTCGTTAATTAATGGCATAAAATTAGGGCTTATTCAATCAAAAATTTTTGCTCCTAAACCTATATGTACGGGATACAATTATCCTTTAAAAGCTATAATTGACTCATACTTAATTGGTTTAAAAAGATAATTGAATTAAAAGTAATGTAAGATTAAAGATTTGATTGCTATATTTGAAATTACCATAAGAACAGATAACCCCCTAAATTAACACTATTCGGAATCGGTATTTTGAAACGATTTTTAGTACAGATGACTTGACTACTGAAATTTATAGAAAAGGCAGAATTAGATCTTTACCAAGCTACTTTTAAAATATTATATATGGATAGTATTCTAATAGAATAACACTCGTATTTTAAAATTGATAGATTTTAGAATCTCCATAATTCTATAAAAGAATTATTTAAGAACCAAAAGAGTTCTATAGTATATATAAAAAAGAAACAGGTTTTATTTTAAGAAATAAAACCTGTTTCAATACTACTAAGCTTGAAGTCTATCGACTAAATATTGCTTATATCTATCATTTAATTAGGTAAAGAAAATAGACGCCATTCTTGCATTTGAAATAAACTACTCCCATTATTGCTTAGAACATCAAACCTATAATACTTATATGCCGTATTATTTTCAAAATAAAATTCACGTGTCAATTTCCTATCAGGAAAACTGTATTCACTCCTGGTGTCTAAAGTTTCCCAAGTTACCCCATCTTGTGATCCTTGAATTTCCCAATCACGAGGATCTCTACTCGGAGCATCATTACCAGAGGTAAACGCATAATAGCCAGCAACTATTGGCTCATCAAATTCTAAATTCACCCAAAATGGGGCGACATAGCCCGATAAGTATTTGGTATCCAAATCGCCATCGATTAATTTTAAAGAGCCTTCAGCTCCGTCTGCACCTCCGCTGTATTCTCTGTTTACAGTTATTGTACTCTGAGCTGTAATATCGACCGGAGCTCCTGATATCACTCTTAATGGTGCCGAAGCCGTTATAGAATCATCATCGGTTGCGGTAATGTGTAGTGTAGTCTCCCCTGAACCCGTTGCGGTAAGGGATACCGATTTATCTTCGTTGATAACCAAATCAGCAACACTAGGATCATCAACTGTCCATAAATAATCTCTATTAGGAGCTATATTTGGTTCAAAAGTTGCAGTAACGTCTTGTGTATCTCCGGATACGAGAAGAATAATGTCAAAATTATCAAGATTAACGCTGGTCTCCTGTAATTCTGGAAAATCGCGTCTTCCCTCGCAGGAAATAATTGATAATAAAATAGCTAAAAATGCTATGTTTCTAAATTTAAAAATATATATTTTCATGAGTTTAATTATTGGTTATATCCAGGGTTTTGAACAAGGTTTGGGTTCGCTTGTAATTGTCTAGTTGGGATTGGATAAAGTGTTTTTGTTAAATCACCTGTAGGTTGATGATCCCACCAAGTACCATTAGTAAATGCACCGAAGCGAATTAAATCTGTACGACGTTTTCCTTCAAATATAAATTCTCTTCCGCGTTCAGCAAGAAGCTCAGTCATAGTTAAGGTAGTTGTTGTATACATTTCTGTAGGCCAATCGGCATCCGTAAAATAACGCATTTTACTTTGGTTGATTAAATCTACTGCTGCTTGATTAGCAACCCCACCGTTAAGGCGCATTATCGCTTCCGCTTTATTAAATAATATTTCTGTTAATCTATAGACTACGTAATCACCTTCTAAATAGTTAGGGTCATCTATTCCACCTGCTCTGTATTTGTGAAATCTTGCACCACTATTTTCTTCACCGTTAGTCATAGATCCTTCACCTGTTTCACCTTGGGTATTTTTACGAATGTTATTTACATAGATAAAAGGTTGACCATTATACTCTTCAGAACCCAATATAGGTTCATTTGTGCCAAATTTATACTGAGGACCAAATAAAAACCATTCTTGTTTGCGAATATCAATTTCTTTATAGGCATCAAATGCCGATGGTATGACAACGAATGCATTGTTACCCGAAAAATCGACATTTAATGCAGCTTTCATATTAGAAAAGCCCATATAAAAAGAACTCCAACTATAGCCAAAATCGTTTATTTTACTAAATGGAAATTGAAAAATATTTTCAGGTGAATCTTCGTTTGTATTATTGTATGGTCCTAATGGATCTTGATCTAATTCCATAGTACCAGTTAGCGATCCACCTTCTCCGTTGATTACCTTATCAGCATATGTAATAGCTTCATCCCAACGTGGGGTGCCAGACCATACTTCTGCATTTAAATACAATTCAGACATCATAGAATACCCAATAGCTCTCGACATTCTGCCAATAAGTGTTGGAGATAAAGGTTGTAATTTTTCAACATTTTCAAGTAATTCATTTTCAATAAAAGCGAAAACCTCACTTCTAGGAGCAGTAACTGGGTTGGTAGGAATACCTACTTCAGTAACAATTGGCACATTACCCCACAGATCCATAATTTTCATGTAGTGATAGGCTCTTAGCACCTTGGCTTCTGCAACAATTGATGCTAATTTTTCTGGTGTTACCCCAATGGAAACAGGATCTACAGCCTCAATATTTTCTATTGCGGTGTTCACAAATCCTAAACCAGTCCACATAAGACCCCAAGTATTGTTTAGGCGCGACTCATCTGCTGTCCAAGTATGGTAGTGTTGACGAATATGATCCCCATTGTCATAGGCGTGTCTTCCTTTTTGTGGCCAAGCGGTTTGATCGGCAGAAAGTTCGCTATGATAATAGTAAGCGCTTTGACCAGACCATGCCAACCAAGCTTGCATGTGGGTAAAAGGCCTTAAGTTGGCTTGGATTAGTTCTAATTCGGTTTTATAAAAATTACTCGCTGATAATTCCGAATAGGTTGTTTCTTCTAAATCTGTACATCCAAATATGAACAACAGTGCAAGAAGACCATTTATTTTTTTAAAATTTATCTTTCTCATCTTAATTAAATTTAAAAATTGATATTAACTCCTGCCGTTACACTAACAGTACGTGGATAAAAATTCCTGTCGTCTATACCAGGATACAGACCTGTATCTTGAACTTCAGGATCTCTACCTGTATACCCTGTAAACGTTGCTAAGTTTCTGGCACTACCAAAAATTCGCATGCCAGTAATGAGGCTTTTTTCGGGCATTTTAAAATTGTATCCTAGAGTAATATTATCTAATTTTATAAAATCACCACTTTCAAGATAATAATCTGAATATTGTGCTGCTTCATTAATTTGGCTAAATTTTCCAACAGCAGAATTAAGTATGTTACCTGGCAATGTGAAAGGATTACCATAAAATATATCTACCGTATTCAAAATATCATATTTGAATTTACCTCTAAAGAATACCGTTAAATCTAAACCTTTATATTTAAAAGTATTGCTTAAGGAAGCGTAGTACTTTGGTAAACCATTTCCTATGATGGCTTTATCTGCATCAACCATATCACTTGCGCGACCAATGGTTCCGTCAGCTTTATGGAATAACCATTTTCCATCCACGGTAAAACCAGCAAAACGTTTTCCGTAAAAATTACCAATAGGGCTACCTTCTACATTTACAATAGCGTCTCCTAAATTTCCAGGATTTCCAATGTTTCCTCCGCGAATATCACTAACTGTAAATACCTGATTTGATAGTTTAGTCAACTCATTTTCCTGATAGCTTCCAGTAAAGTCAGTAGTCCACGTAAAATCGCCTTTATTGATCACTCGATACGTTAAGGCTAATTCTACCCCTTTGTTACTAATATTACCCACGTTAGTAAAAATTCTAGGTTGTACAAATGGGGGTTGAGGTACATCATAATTTAAAAGAAGATCTTCTGTTTTTCTAGAATACACATCTAAAGCACCCGTTAATCTGTTTGAAAATAATCCAAAATCAAGTCCTACATTAAATTCTTTTTTAGTTTCCCATTTAAGATCTGGGTTAGGGTTTTTTATAGGCCCGTATGTTTGATAATATACAGCACCATTTCCGCCTTCTGGAAACACAGGGTATTTACCTCCAGTGCCCAATGTCACGATAGACTGGTAATTTGGAATCCCTTGGTTACCTGTAACTCCATAACCAACTCTAAGCTTTAAGCTAGTTACAAAATCAGCATTTTCCATAAAGGCCTCATCAGACACTGCCCATGCTCCAGAAACTGCAGGGAAATTTGCCCATTTATTGTTTTTTCCAAATCTAGATGATCCTTCTTGTCTCATAGATGCTTGTAGAAAGTAACGATTTTTAAAACTATAACTTACTCTAGTAAAGTAAGCAATCAGCGTATTATCTTCTTTAAAACTAGTAGCATTTGGTCTTGGAAGGGTGATATCTGTACGTGCATTACCTGCACCTAAATTCCAGTCTTTAAAACCATCACCAGTAAAACCACTCATATCTATAGAATATCGTTCTTCTGTAGAATATTGGTAGCTATAACCCCCTAAAATTTCCAAAGTGCTATTGTCAAACTCCGTTTTATAGTTTAAGGTAGGTTCAAAAGTTTTTGTAAAATCTAAATGATTTCCTTTAAAAGCATATCCTGTTCCTCTGTATTCACCATCAAATCTTTGACTCCAATCTTTAGTAGATCTATAAACTCTATCGTCCCAAGAGTTTCTTTGGTATGAAGCGAATACGGAACCTATTAGACCAGGCATAAACTCATAGCCTAATTTTACATCACCAGAAAACGTAAGTTGTTTTCTTTGGTTTTCGCGGAATGCATATTCTGAAAAAGGATTATACCCATTTTCAGGTTGATAAAAACCATTTCTACCAGGATTTTGAAATTCTCCTGGAGTATTATTGTAAGGTGCTCTTATAGGTGCTGTTGGGTTCCAATCGGTTACAATACCAAATTGTCCGCCGCCTAAAAGATTGGCATCATTAATATTTACAACAACACTTGAAGCAAATGTTAGCTTATCATTTAATCCAGTTGAGTTAAAACTTCCACGAACCCCAAATTCTTCTCGTCCGTTTTCTAAAGCAATACCTTGTGCATCTCTATAATATAAAGAAGCTCTAAAACTACTAGCTTCTGACCCGCCAGCAGCAACAAAATTGTGGTACTGTGTTAAATTAGTTTTGTTTACTAATTCATCAAAAATATCAGTTGACGCTCCTAAATCATTAGTTGCATCAATTTTTCCTTCAGCGATTAGACCACGAAACTGTTCTGCATTTAGAAAATCTGGTTTTCCATTTACATAATCACGTGCTAAGTAGGTAGAATAGTTAAAAGTGTTTTGCCCTTTTTCACCTCTTTTAGTAGTAATTAAAATTACACCGTTAGTACCTCTTGTTCCATAAATAGCTGCCGCAGCACCATCTTTCAGCACATCAAAAGATTCAATGTCGTTTTGTTGCAGCAAATCTAAATTACCTCCTGGAATACCATCAATAACAATTAAAGGTGATCCAGAACCAGATATAGAAGTAACGCCTCTAAGCTGGATAGAAACTCCAGAATTAGGATTATTACCACCCGCTCTTGTGATTTGTAATCCGGCAACTTTACCTTGAATTAAATCTAAAGCATTTGTAACCACACCTTGGTTAAAATCTTCGGCATCTACTTTTGTAACTGCGGTAGATACTGCTTTTCTTTGTTGCGTACCATAACCAATAAGTACGACTTCATTAAGCTTTTGGGTGTCTTCTTCAAGTTGTACAGTAATTGAAGTTTTTGAACCAACAGTAATTTCCGTAGTTTTTAATCCAATATATGAAATAACCAAAATAGCATTTTGGTTAGCTACTGTAATACTAAAGTTTCCGTCAAAATCGGTTACTACGCCATTTTTAGTGTTCTTTTCGACAACAGATGCTCCAGGTAATGGCACACCATCTATATCTGTTACACTACCCGTAATGGTAGTTTTATTCTGTTGATAAGTGGCAAATGCTTTTGATTGTGTTAGTCCAAAAAGCAAAAATCCAATAAGAATTGCAATTTTGCCGTTTCGTTTTTTGCGATGTAAAAAAGTGTTGTCTCTTAAAAACACTTCTTTGATGGGTTTCTCTTTTTTCATTCAATAGTTTAAGTTAATTAGTAGTTATTTATTTATGTTAGAATTAATAATAAAACGATTTAGTTATTTATTAAAAAAATAGAGTAATACAAATCACTTGGAGCTTTTCTGCATACTCTTGTTACCAATTTGTATATAGGGTCTAAGAATTATTTAGTTTGATTGTTATCAGTTCTAATGCCTGTTACTCTATATTTAACTATTGCTGTCCAGATAGAAACTATAGCATCTTTGGAGTAAGATTGAATTAAATTTGGTATAAAATAAAACGAGCACGGTATCTAAATAAGATTCTTCATAAATGGCTTTTAAAAGGCGTATTGTTATATTTTTAAAGTTGGATTCTTACTATATTTCGTCCATAATTCGTCAATAGTAAGTCCTGTGTATTTCTGCCATAATTCTGGAGCATATGTTTTAGATCTTAATTTTGCGTCCATTTTATACACGATTTTTTTATTATAATTTTGACTTATCCATACTAAGAATCTTGCTGTAATACGGTAGCTGTTGGTATAGCTTTGTGTTTGTGAAAATTCAGGTAAATACCAACCCGCAGCTTGATTATCAACACCATATTTGTATCTAACGAAATCTGCAATACCTTCTGTTAGCCAACCTGGACCAGCATCATTAGGGTAAGATTGAATAATATGCATGATTTCATGCGTCATTAAATCTAAGTCTTCGGGTTTTTTATAAAGCCATTTAGAACTAACAGTAACTCTGCCATCGTGAGCATAGGCAACTCCATCGTAGGTGGTGTCAATTTTAACTGTGACATCCTTTCTTGCCTTTTTATTAAAATCTCTAATTAGCTCTGGATATACTGTAGCTATGATATTCTCGAACCCTTCAATAATAGAGGTGGGTAACTGAGAATCTTCATTTATTACTGAGATTTTAGGGCTTTTACTTTTAATGTTATTTTGAGAAAAAACACTAAAACTTAAACTAGTATAAATTATAGTTATGAATACGAAAATTGCCCTTTTATTTCTATACATACCTGACATATTTGATGATATATGATATTTTAAATGCTAAATCTAGTAAATCGTTTTAGTAAAAAAAAATAATTAATAACATTTTTTAAATTATAGGTTTTATATTACCTACTAAGAATAATAGAATCGGGATATTTGTTAATATGTCGGATGTCTTAACATTTTATATTTTAAATTACTCTTTAGTTCGATTGGATTAGAAGCAATATCTTTCTCTAATCAGGTAAGTACAGGATACGATTATCTTTTAAAATATAGAATTTGCTCGCACTTAATTTTAAAAAAAATACGGTGTATAAAAGAATAGCCATGTTTAAATAAGTAAAACGTTTTAGTATAGAGTGATAATAATACAAAAAACTCATCAAATTAATCATATAACAATGCAGAAAATCCAATTTAATTCAAAACATAATTTTCACAAGATAATGAAATCTATAGTTTTACTCTGTTTTCTATTATTGGTAAATCCAATAAGTTCGCAAAAAATTTTAGTTGATAAAATTTTATGTGAAAACAGGATTGACCCTATTGGGATTGATGTGACAGCACCAAGACTGAGTTGGGTTTTAGCATCTAATAAGAGAAACAGTAGTCAATCTGCTTATCAGATCCAAGTTTATACAAGCATGAGTACTGATAAAAGTAATTTAGTTTGGGATAGTAGTAAGGTAATTTCAGATGAGTCGGTTCATATAATGTATAATGGACCTGATTTACTATCTTCTCAAAAATATTACTGGAGAGTTAGAGTATGGGATCAAAATGGATCTGGCTCTAAATGGAGTTCAGTAAATATGTGGCAAATGGGACTTTTAAATTCTTCTGAATTTAAAGCAGATTGGATTGAAGTAGATGCTGATAATACGATTGATCGCTCAAGTCCTTTATTTAGAAATGAATTTAAAGTTTCCAAAAAAATAGCATCGGCAATTGCTACAATAACGGCACATGGTTTATACGTAGCCTATATAAATGGTCAAAAAATAGGAGATGCCTATTTTACTCCAGGTTGGACAAGCTATAATAAAAGATTACAATACCAAACCTATGATGTAACTAAACTTTTGCAGCAAGGTGATAATGCCATTGGCGCTATATTAGGAAGTGGCTGGTACAGAGGAACTTTGGCATGGGGTAATGAAAAATATGGTAAAACTTTAGCCTTACTTTTACAACTAGAGGTGAAATACGTCGATGGTACTTCGGAGATTATTGGAACAAATAAAAACTGGAAAACAGCTACAGGTGAAATATTAAATTCGGAAATTTATAACGGAGAGCTAATTGATGCTCGAAAAGAAAAAGAAGGTTGGAAACTTCCTAGTTATAATGATCAAGAATGGAATCTTGTTAAAGTTAAAGATTTTGACAAAACTAATTTAATTGCTACGATGAATGAACCCATTCGAAAGCATGAGAAATTTGAAGTTATTGAAGTAATTACAACCCCTGAAGGAGATAAAGTATTGGATTTTGGACAAAATTTAGTTGGATTTGTTCAGGTGAAAATTAAAGGAAATAAAGGAGATGAGGTTATTTTAAAACATGCCGAAGTACTGGATAAAAATGGTAATTTTTATACGGCTAATTTACGCGCTGCTACTCAAGAGAATAAATATATTTTAAAAGGAGGAGAAGAAGAAATATTTGAGCCTCATTTTAGCTGGCAAGGATTTAGGTATGTTCGTGTGAAAGGAATATCAGGTAAATTAGATCCTGCAAATTTTACAGCAGTCGCATTATATTCAGATATGAATACTACCGGAGGTTTTACAACATCTAATAAGCTTATCAATCAATTACAGCATAATATTGAGTGGGGGCAAAAAGGTAATTTTTTAGATGTCCCGACCGATTGTCCACAACGTGATGAACGATTAGGCTGGACTGGCGATGCTCAAGTATTTTTTAATACAGCAGCTTTTAACATGCAAGTAGATAATTTCTTTACCAAATGGATGAAAGATGTGAAAGCGGATCAATTAGAAAATGGGAGTGTTCCACATGTGATCCCTAATGTTTTAAACCCACATGATGGTGCTTCTGCAGGTTGGGCAGATGTTTCGACAATTATTCCGTGGAATTTGTATCTTAATTATGGCGATATTGCCATACTTGAGAATCAATATACAAGTATGAAGGGATGGGTGAATTATATGCGTAGCCAAAGTGAGAATTACCTGTGGAATAGAGGGTCTCATTTTGGAGATTGGTTATTTTATAGACCAGATGACGATAATGATGGTAGGTCTGCTTTAACAGATAAATACCTAATTGCACAATGTTTTTATGCTAATTCTACCCAACTTCTTATCAATACAGCAGAGATATTGGGCAAGCAAAATGAAGTAGAAGAATATACTGCTTTACTGGTAAACATTAAGGAAGCTTTTATAAATGAATACACCACTCGAAACGGGAGCCTTGTTTCAAATTCGCAAACAGCGTATGTTTTAGCGCTTAACTTTGATATGTTACCAGAAAATTTAAGAGAGCAAGCTGCCAAAAGATTGGCTGATAATATTAGAAGTTACAATTATCATTTGACCACTGGTTTTTTAGGTACGCCTTACTTGTGCCATGTGCTTACAAGGTTTGGATATCATGATTTGGCGTATACTTTGTTAATGCAAAAATCATATCCATCTTGGCTTTATCCTGTTACTCAGGGAGCTACTACAATATGGGAGCGTTGGGATGGTCAAAAACCAAATGGGGACTTTCAAACAATAAGCATGAATTCTTTTAATCATTATGCTTATGGCGCTATTGGTGATTGGATGTACAAAACCCTTGGGGGTATTAATAGTAGCTCAAAGACAGATGGTGTTGGCTATAAAAAAATTATTCTCAAGCCTCATGTCGATAATAAATTGGTTTCCAAAAAAGAAGAAGAACAATCCGAAGACGAACGCTTGACAATGGTGAACACAGATTTGGATACCTATTACGGAAAAATTAGTTCTCATTGGAAAAAAGGCGATAATCAGTTTTCTATGGATTTCAATATCCCTGTAAATACCACTGCTGAATTACATATTCCGACCAATGCGATAGAAAAAATAATGGAAGGGAAATCTAAATTATCAAAAAGTAAGGATATCACAATCATTGAAACAACAGCTACAGAAGTAATTGTTTCATTAGGTTCAGGAGCGTATCATTTTACAATAAAAAAATAACTATAAATGACATTTCGAAGTAAAGTAACTTTAATAATCTCAGCTTTTTTTCTTTTGGTATTTTGCATATCAGGTAAAAAAGAAAACTCTAAAATAAGCGCTGAGCATTTACTGTGTGAATATTTAGAAACCCCCATTGGCATTGATGCAGAAATGCCCCGTTTTAAATGGGAATTAGTTTCTAAAAAAAATGGGACGCTACAAAAAGGATATCGTTTATATGTGGGAACAGATTCTGTTGAAGTGACTAATGGAAAGGGGAATATGTGGACTTTTTCGGAAGAAAATAACTCCAAATCTTTAGTAGTATATAATGGAGAAAAGTTAAGTCCGTTTACCAAATATTATTGGGGAGTACAGCTCACGGATAATTATAATTTAAAAAGTCCTATTGCAGTTTCTAATTTTGAAACAGGAATGATGGAACAAAATAATTGGGTTGGTTCTTGGATTACAGATCATAATGATATCAGCGCAAAACCAGCTCCTTATTTTAGAAAAGCATACCCAGTTCAAAAGAAAGTGAAAAAAGCCGTGGCCTACATTACAGCAGCAGGCTTATATGAGTTGTATATCAATGGAAAAAAAATAGGCAACCACCGTTTAGACCCTATGTATACTAAGTTTGATAAGAGAAACTTGTATGTAACATATGATGTCACTAAAGATTTTAAGCAAGATGCGCCAATAACATTAGGTGTTCTTTTAGGGAATGGGTGGTACAATCATCAATCCACTGCGGTATGGGATTTTGATAAGGCAGAATGGAGAAACCGACCACGTTTTTTATTAAATGTGAGAATTACCTATGAAGACGGTAGCACTTCTATTTTATATACTGATGAGAGTTGGAAAACATCTTTAGGTCCTATCGTATTTAATAGTATATACACCGCAGAGCATTATGATGCTAGAAAAGAGCAAGTTGGGTGGAATACTCCTGATTTTAATGATGTTGGTTGGAATAATGCAATAGCGGTAAGTCCACCTTCCAACAATATTGTGGCACAAGCCCTAGAACCTATTAGAAATGTTGAGGCTATTAAACCTATAAGTATGCGTAAAATTTCAGATCAGAAATATATTTATGACTTAGGGAGAAACATTTCTGGTGTTACGCAATTAAAGGTACAGGGTAAAAAAGGAATTATTGTGCGGTTGAAGCATGCTGAACAATTAGATGAATCTGAAAATGTGGATCAGTCAAATATTGATGTGCATTACAGGCCAAAAGATAATTTAGACCCTTTTCAAACTGATATTTATATTTTAAAGGGTAGCGGAATCGAAACCTTCATGCCAAAGTTTAATTATAAAGGTTTTCAATATGTAGAAATTACTAGTGATCAGCCTATAGTGTTAACCAAAGAAAGTCTTGTAGGACAATTTATGCATAGTGATGTTACTCCTGTAGGAGAAATTGAAAGTTCCAGTGATGTGATTAATAAAATATGGGCCGCTACTAATGCATCCTATTTGTCAAATTTATTTGGTTATCCTACAGATTGCCCACAACGTGAGAAGAATGGTTGGACCGGAGATGCTCATATAGCAATTGAAACAGGATTATACAATTTTGATGGGATTACCATTTATGAAAAATGGCTAGCAGATCATAGAGATGAGCAAAAAGAAAATGGTGTTTTGCCTTCTATAATTCCAACTTGGGGTTGGGGTTATGATTGGGGAAATGGTCCTGATTGGACAAGTACTATTGCGATTATCCCTTGGCAAATTTATCAGTTTTATGGTGATACGCGTGCTTTGGAAGTTAATTATCCAAATATTAAAAAATATGTAGATCATATTACAGCGATCAGTCCAAACGGAATTACGGATTGGGGCTTGGGTGATTGGGTGCCGGTAAAGGATGTAACTCCTAAGGAACTTACCTCTTCTATATATTATTTTGTCGATGCCACTATACTTGCGAAAACCGCCAAAGTTCTAGGAAAGGAAAATGATTTTATTACCTATACGAAGTTAGCAGACAAAATTAAAAATGCTGTTAATGATAAATATTTAAATGAAGAAACCGCTATATATGGATCTGGTTTTCAAACGGAATTAAGTGCACCCTTATATTGGGGGTTAGTTCCAGAAGAATTAAAAGCAAAAGTAGCAGCTAATTTGGCTAAAAAAGTCATAGCCGATGGGAAACATTTGAATGTAGGTCTTTTGGGAACAAAAGCAATATTGAATGCTTTGAGCGAAAATGGCTATGAAGAACTCGCTTATGAAATAGCCTCGCAAGAAACATTTCCATCATGGGGTTGGTGGATTAAAAATGGAGCAACTACCCTTTATGAAAATTGGCCTATTGATGCCAAGTCCGACATTTCCAGAAACCATATTATGTTTGGAGAAATAGGAGCATGGTTATTTAAAGGAGTTGGAGGTATTTTTCCAGATCCAACTCATCCTGGTTTTAAAAATGTAATTCTAAAACCGCATTTTGTAAAGGGATTGGATTATTTTAATGCGAGTCATACTGGACCATATGGTGAAATTGTATCTAATTGGAATAAGAAAAAAAACTACATCGCTTATCATGTGGTGATTCCGCCAAATAGTTCGGCAACAGTGTATGTTACGGCAGCAGAGGTCAAACTAAATGGTAAAGTTGTTATAAATCCAGAAAAAGAAGAATACGTGATTAATTTGAAATCCGGAGTACATGATTTAAAAATTACTCAGTTCTGATTATAGCGTATTACTAAGAGAAGTGAAGGGAATAATTCTATTTGAATTATTCCCTTTTTTTTTGGCATAATGTGAATGTTATGTTAATTAAATAGAAAGAATATACTTACGTTTTTGGAGTGTATTGCTTAGGTATTTTAGTAGGGCAATACGCTAATTATATGTAATGAAATTTTATTAAGAAAATGTAGTTTGTTAACGGAGTTAAGTTACTGATAATCAATAGTTGATAAGCAGGTAAGTGCAGGATAGATATATTGCTAAACCGTTTTACCTTTAGGTATTCAATATTATAAATGCTCTCTAATAATTAACCTGATAAAATTTTAATATACCATTAAGAATTTGATAAAATGACACTAAATAAATCTTAAAAAAGTTTGCTTATGACGCCAAAATTCATAATCTCTTTTTTGAATATAAAATACTCTTAGTTTTAAGTATTGGTGAAATACGTAAGTGTCATAAAATCAATTAGGTACGTTGCTTAATTTACTAAATCGTTTTACTAAATAATTATATTTTTTTAAAATATTTAAAATAAAAATATACTCAATCAAAAGGCAGTGATTGAGGTGTACTCAACTTGACAAATAACCCTTTAAATTCCAATTTGAATTTCTATTTATGATTGTCTACTTAAATAGGAGTTCGTTAAAAAACCAACATTTATGAATATGAAAATTACCTCGTTGCGCAGTCGCAGCACACACCTTAAAAAAATGAATAATTTTATTATGGTATGCGTGTTGTGTTGTGCTTTCCATCCCAACATATATGCTAGTGATGGGTCAGAATTAGAAACAAAATTGTTAAACTATTCAAAAAGAGCAAACACATTTAAAAACATTAAGTCAACAGACTTATTTAATTCTTATGCTATTCAGAAAATTGCAGTAAATGGTGTGGTTACCGATTCGGATGGACAACCCGTTCCTGGTGCAACCATTGTAATTATTGGTCAAGAAGGTGGAGTTTCCACAGATTTTGATGGAAATTTCACGGTTTCTGTAAGTACAGGAGATGAAATAAAAGTATCTTATATAGGATTAAAAACAGTAACCATTAAGTATAATGGGCAAAAAGAGTTTCTTGTGCAATTAGAAGCAGATGTGAGTGAACTTGATGATGTGACTGTAGTAGCTTATTCAAAGCAGAAAAAAGAAAGTGTTATTGCAGCAATAACTACAATAAAACCCTCCAGTCTAAAAATTCCATCGAGTAACTTAACAACTGCATTTGCAGGTCGTATTCCTGGTATGGTTTCTTATCAAAGAAGTGGTGAGCCAGGTCAAAACACGGCAGAATTTTACATTCGAGGAATAACTACGTTTGGATATAATAAGTCTCCTTTAATTTTAGTTGATAATAATGAAGTTACAACAGAGGAACTATCTCGTTTACATCCTGATGATATAGCTAGTTTTTCAATTATGAAGGATGCTACTGCAACGGCTCTTTATGGCTCAAGAGGTGCAAATGGTGTTATTTTGGTGTCCACAAAAGAGGGTTCTATCGGAAAGGCGCAAATTAGTGTTCGAATGGAACAAAATTTTTCAAGTCCTACAAGTATGGTTGAACTTGCTGATCCTATCACCTATATGCAATTGCATAATGAAGCTGTTAGAACTCGAGACCCTTTAGGAGTTACACCATATTCACAACAAAAAATAGCAAGCACTATTGCAGGAGAAAATCCATATGTATATCCAGCGAATGATTGGCAAGAAATGCTATTTAAGGATGAAGCTATTAATAAACAAGTTAATTTGAATGTTAGTGGTGGGGGTAAAGTCGCACAATATTATGTGGCTGGAAGTTACTCAAGTGATAATGGGATGTTAAAAGTTGATGGTAAAAACAACTTTAATAATAACATTAAATTAGATCGTTATATGTTGCGTTCAAATGTGAACATAGATATTACGCCAACAACAAAAGCTGTTATTCGTTTGAGTGGTGCTTTTGATCAGTATTCAGGTCCAATTGATGGAGGGGCAGAATTGTTTAGAAAGGTGTTAAGAACCAATCCAGTATTTTTTCCTGCGACCTATGCGCCAGACGTAGCTAATGCAGAAACACAGCATATACTCTTTGGAAATTATGGAAATGGTGAATTTTTAAATCCATATGCTGATATGGTAAAAGGGTATAAGGAATATTATACTTCTCAAGTATCTGCACAGTTTGAATTAAAACAAGATTTAGCTTTTGTTTTAGATGGTCTTTCTATAAGAGGAATGTTTAACACAAATAGATATTCCCATTACGATATAAGTCGTTATTACAATCCTTTTTTCTACAAAGTAGGTGCATATGATAAAAGAGCCGATGAATATACCTTGAATGTGTTGAATGAAAATAGTGGTACCGAATACTTAGGGTATAATGAAGGTTCTAAAGATATAAATTCAACGACCTATTTTGAGACCGCAATAGATTGGAATGGTACTTTTGATGAAAAGCATGCTGTTAGTGGCTTGTTAGTGGCTACCGCAAGAGAGAGAGTGCAAGCAAATGCTGGAGATCTTCAACGCTCATTACCGTATCGTAATTTGGGGTACGCTGGTCGTGCAACTTATGCCTATGATTCGCGCTATTTAATGGAGCTAAATTTCGGATATAATGGTTCAGAGCGTTTTTCTAAAAAAGAGCGTTTTGGTTTCTTTCCTTCTGTGGGTTATGGGTGGATTGTTTCTAATGAAGAATTTTGGAAAGGCAAAATATCGAATACCATTAATAAATTAAAAATAAGATATACGTATGGTATGGTCGGTAATGATGCTATTGGGAATGAAAATGATCGCTTTTTTTATCTGTCTAATGTAAATTTAAATGATGGTGGTAATGGCTCTTCATTTGGGACTAACGGGGGTGATTATGGAAGACCAGGTGTTTCTATTTCACGATACGCCAATGATGCAATTACATGGGAAAAAGCTGAAAAATATAACATTGGGATAGAGCTAGGTTTCTGGAATAGATTAGATTTAGAGGTTGATGTTTATAGTGAAAATCGTACCAATATTCTTATGAATAGATCCGCTGTACCTACAACTATGGGGCTTCAGGCAGGTGTTCAAGCTAACGTTGGGGAAGCATCTAGTAAAGGTATAGACGTTTCATTTAATTATGCACAATCTATTAATAAAGATATGTGGATGAGTGCCATGGGTAACCTTACCTATGCGACGAGTAAATTTGAGGTATATGAAGAACCAGATTATCCAAATGAACCATGGAAATCTCGTATAGGAAATGCCATAACGGAAAATTATGGATATGTTGCCGAACGTTTATTTGTGGATGAAGAAGAGGTTAGAAATTCACCAACACAGTTTGGAGATTATATGGCAGGAGATATTAAGTATAAAGATATTAATCAGGATGGTAAAATAAGTGATTTAGATATGGTTCCTATGGGGTATCCTCATAGCCCTGAGATTGTTTTTGGATTTGGTTTTTCAGGAGGCTGGAAAGGGATTGATCTTTCTGCCTTTTTTCAAGGTGTAGCAAGAACGTCTCTTTTTATTGATGCTTATGCAACCTCGCCTTTTGTGAATCAACAAAATGCTTTATTGAAAGTATATGCAGACAACCATTGGTCTGAAGATAACCGTGATGTATATGCGGTATGGCCACGTCTTTCAGAGACGCGTATAGATAATAATTTGCAAGCATCTAACTGGTTTTTAAGAGATGCATCATTCCTGCGTTTAAAATCTGTTGAAATTGGGTATTCTTTTCCGAATAAAATTATTTCAAAAGCATATTTAGAAAAATGCCGTTTGTATGTTAATGGTAATAACCTTCTAACCTTTAGTAAGTTTAAATTATGGGATCCAGAGATGGGTGGTAATGGTCTAAGTTATCCAATTCAAAAGGTAATAAATTTTGGTCTGCAAATCTCATTTTAAAAAACAAACTCTTATGAAAAATATAAATAAAAAAATAGCTGTATTAATTATAGTAATTAATTGCATATGGTCATGTAGTGATGATTATTTGGATGTTGTACCAGATAACGTAGCTGTTATTGAGCATGCATTTAGAAGTAGAAATGAAGCCGAAAAATTCTTATTTACGTGTTACAGTTACCGTCCAGAAATAGGTGCTGTTGATAGAGACCCGGCAATGGCATCGGATGAAACGTTTAAACGTTATGAAACTAATGGAGACAGTTATACTTGGGATAATACACAAATAGCGTTGGGTTTTCAATCGGTTACAGATCCTATCTTGAATGCTTGGGATGGTCAACGTAATTCAGAATCTGCATGGAAAGGTATAAGAGACTGTAATATTTTTTTAGAAAATATTGAGTTGGTACAAGATATGGGAGATACAGAAATGAAGAGGTGGATAGCCGAAGTGAAATTTTTAAAAGCCTATTACCATTACTATCTTTTTAAATGTTATGGACCTATTCCAATCATAGATGAAAACCTTCCTACGAGTGCAGAGGAAGAAGAGATGTGGGTTTATAGAGAGCCTGTAGACGACGTTGTCAATTATATTACTACACTAATGTTGGAGTCGGTTACAGATTTACCAAACGCTGCAGAAGTTGTTGAAGGAACTGAAGCGGGTAGAATTGATAAGCTTATCGCTTATGCCATAAGAGCTGAAGTATTAGTATATGCCGCAAGTCCACTTTTTAATGGCAATACTGATTATGGCTTTATGGTAGACAATCGAGGAGAAAAGTTATTCCCTCAATCGTATGATGAAAATAAATGGGTTCTGGCAGCCGAAGCTTGTAAAGCAGCTATTGACATTTGTCATGCGCAAGGAAAATCGCTCTATGATATCGTAGATCCTCTTGTTTTAAATGCTAACCCTATATTTCAACTTCAAACAACATACCGAGAGGCTATTTGTGCACGATGGAATAAAGAACTGATATGGGGTAATACAAGATATGATTCTAGATATCTTTCAAGAAGTGCACAAGTAAGATTGGTCCGATTGGATGCAGGGACCCTTAACCAAGCTGCTGAAGAATACTCTCCAACAATAAATATGGTAGAAAAATATTATTCTTCTAACGGCGTACCTATTAATGAAGATCTTGATTGGTTAACTAATAATTGGTACGGAGATAGGTTCGAAATACGAGATGAATCTGCGAATAGTGATGAAAAATACTATGTAGAAGAGGGGAAATATACGGTTAATTTACATTTTAATCGTGAACCACGATTTTATGCGAGTGTAGGTTTTGATAAAGGTGTTTATTTTGGAAACGGTTACTACGAGTTCGATACAAACCGAAATGTAAAATATGCTGATTTTTTAAAAGGGCAGGTTTCGGGTTATCAAGGGGGTAGTGGTTATTCTATTACAGGGTATACAGCCAAAAAAATGCATAGCTTTAAAAATGCACAAACCAATACTGCTGTTTCAGCAGAGTTCTTTCCGTTCCCAATTATGCGTTTAGCAGATCTTTATTTGCTGTATGCAGAGTCTTTAAATGAGGTAAATGGACCAACTGCCGAGGTATTTACCTATATCGATCTTATTAGAAATAGAGCTGGTTTAGATGGGGTACAAGAATCTTGGAATAATCATTCTTCCAACCCAAATAAACCAAATTCTAAAATAGGTTTACGCGATATTATACATCAAGAACGCGGAATAGAATTAGCTTTTGAGGGAAAGCGTTTTTGGGATATTAGACGCTGGAAAAAAATAACTGATATGAATGATCAACCAAAAGGGTGGAACGTACAAGGAAGTGTTAAAGAAGACTTTTATAAAGTAAGATTATTACCGAAAATTCCAATTTCTTTTTCTACCAAGGATTATTTCTGGCCAATAAAGGAATCGAATCTTTCTACAAATGCTAATCTAATTCAAAATTACGGTTGGTAATAATAGAATAAAATTGTTATTAAATTAACTTATAAAAATATACAAATGAAAAATAGAATTATATTAATAATAGCTTTTATGGGCTTGTTTATATATGCATGTAGTGAAGAAGAGTCTGTAGGCCAGCAACCTTTAGATGTTAGCGCTCCTGGGGCAATCTCAAATGTGAAAATTATAAATATAGCTGGCGGTGCATTGCTTACTTTTACACCTCCTAAAGATGAAGATTTACTATATACTAAAGCTATTTATTCTCGAAAAGACGGTGTATATAGTGAGTCCAAAGCTTCATTATATACCGATACATTAAGAATTGAAGGTTTTGGAAATACAGATGATCGCCAAGTAAAGCTAGTGGCCGTAGATCGTAGCAGAAATGAATCTGAAGCGGTTGAAGTTACAATCTCTCCTCTTGAACCACCAGTGAATGTTATTGCGCAAAGTTTGGAAGTAAGCCCAGATTTTGGTGGAATTACAGCCACTTGGGAAAATGAAGGGAATGCTGAAATTTCTATTGTTATTCAGGAAAAAGATACATTATTAGAAGAATTTATTCCCTTGGAAACGTATTATACAAAAACTACCAATGGTAAGTTTTCTGTTTATGGTCTTGACACCATTCCTAAAGTTTTAAATGTTCATATTGAAGACCGTTGGGAAAATCGTTCTGAGGTAAAGTCGTATACCATAACTCCAATATTTGAAACTGAATTTAAAAAATCTCAATTTGGTTTTATAAATTTACCAGGTGATGGTCCTCATCACGGTGGATGGACCGCTAATAATATCTGGAACGATACTGCAAATCCAGATGGGTATTCTTCACTTGGGGGTCAAGGTATTTGGCCTCAATCATTGACTATAGATTTAGGAGTTATTGGTTTGCTTAGTCGTATAACAGTATACCAGCGAATAGAAAGTAATAATTATGTGTATGCTGAGGGTAACCTTAAAAAGTTTGAAGTATGGGGATCTGAAACTTTAGATACTTCTGGCAGTTGGGATAGTTGGACCAAATTAGGAGATTTTGAATCTATTAAACCATCCGATTTGCCTTTTGGACAATTTTCTGATGAAGACTACGCAGTGGCATCAAATGGTGAGAATTTTTCATTTCCCTCATCCAATCCTAAAGTGCGATACCTTCGTATAATCGTCACTGAAACATGGGCTGGAGGGGATAATTTCCAAATAATGGAGTTGGATATTTTTGGTGATAATCGCTAGTTCCTAATCTTAAAAAAATATATTATGAAATTAAATATTTGTTACAATATGAATCTGTTTAAAATTAAGTATTTGCAGGTTTTTTCGGAGGGAATACGACGTAACCTTCTTAAAATTATGTTTATCAATTGCATATTACTCGCTTTAATAGGGCAGCAATCTTGTTCAAAAATGAATGATTTGCATAAACCCTACTTAGATGAAGGCGAGTATATCTATGCAGAAAAAGTGGATACCGTAGAAGTGGGTTCAGGAAATGAGCGTATTCAGCTTAAAATGCATATAAATTCAGAAAGTATAAAGACAGCTCGCATATTTTGGAATAATAATATGGATTCAGTGGATGTTGATATTAATTTTCAAAAAGGAGTATTTAATAAAATAATTACAGACCTTAATGAGCAGCAATACATATTCAGGTTTGTAACTTTTGATGGATTTGGAAATAAATCACTACCATATGAAACTGAAGGGGTTGTATATGGTAGTAATTATCAAAATACAATTTCGAACAGAACCATAACCAGTTTAACTGCGAATAGCAATAATGAAATAATTGTGAATTGGGCCGAAAATTTTGATGAAAAATTAGATCATACTACTGTATTATTTACAGATATAAATGGTACAGAAATTACAAACAAAGTACTAGGTTCGGATTTATCTAACGTATTGACTGATTTTTCTTCAGATTTAAAGTATAACACTGGTTTTCTACCAGATTCTACATCTATCGACTTTTTCTATACAGATTTTGTCTCTGTAAATACAGATAGAATTTTATTAGATGTTAATGAATGGAGCATTGAGGATTTTTCATCTGAACATCCAGGAGGGGATAATACAGTGAGAAATTTTATTGATGGTAACCAAGGGACCCGTTGGCATTCCTGTGCAGGATGCTCTAGTTATCCGCACTGGGTGGTAATTAATTTAGGAGGAGATGTAAGCTTCTCATCGGTAGAAATTTTTAGAACAACCTTTGAAGGTGGAGATTCAAGAGCACCAGATAAATTTCAATTGGAAGTGAGTACAGACAATGCAACATGGGTTGATCTGGGTACTTTTGATTTTGATAGATTTTCTGATGATGGACAAATTTTTCCAGTAGATTTATCAGGAACTGCACATTATTTAAGATTTACAGGAACAGAAGGTCCTGAAAATAATATGGTACTTGGAGCAATTCAATTATTAAAATAGTATAAAAGTAGGGTAGTAGATGAATGGTCCTATTGCAGTTTTGATAACACTCTGTTAATGTAATTTAAATTGTTCGGGATCGTTCGCTACTTATTTGTTAGGACAAATAACAAAAAAAATAAAAATTCAAGAAATAGTTTAAACTGATAAAGTTTATAATTTCTAGGATGTAATAAGACCAGGTGAACAGTAGTAAAAAAAATAGATGAATAAAAGAAAGAGTACATTCCATGCAGAAACTTCTGTGTGGAATTTTTTGATGATTGGCATAATCGTATTCGTTTTTTGCGCTTGCAAAAGTAAGAATGAACCAATAGTACAGCAAGATGTACTGGATAAACCTAAAATTGTAAATATTGTAAATTTCATACGCTTATTAGAGCCTAGAGATCCTAACATTACAGAAGAAGTGCTTTACCAAACGGTTGTAGAGCAAATAAAATTATTAAAAAAGTATCATTTAAAAGCTACTTTTTTGTTGCAATATGATGCCTTGCTAGATGCTAGGTATCAAAAATTATTGAAAGAATTATCCAAGGAGGATTTTGAAATAGGGGCTTGGTGGGAAATACCGCAACCTTTAGTTGAAAATGCGGGAATGCAATGGCGTGGTCGGTATCCCTGGGATTGGCATGCCGATATTGGTTTTTCTACCGGATATACTCCTGAAGAACGTGAGAGGCTAGCGGATGTGTATATGCGGGATTTTAAAAATATTTTTGGCTATTACCCTAAATCTGTTGCCTCTTGGTTTGTGGATGCGCATACCTTAAATTATCTCTATGAGAAATATGATATTGTAGCTTCTGCCAATTGCAAAGATCAATTTGGTACCGATGGGTACACCTTATGGGGTGGCTATTGGAATCAAGCCTATTATCCGAGTAAGATAAACTCCTATATGCCTGCACAGAACGAAAAAAATCAGATTCCAGTTCCTATTTTTAGAATGCTTGGAAGTGATCCTATCCGACAGTACGATACTGGATTAGATAGTGATCGACAAGGCGTTGAATCTTTAGAACCTGTTTACCCTAATTCGGGCGGAAATAAAGAATGGGTAAAATGGTATTTAAACGAGTTTGTTCATGGTGAAGCTATGGAATTTGGGTACACGCAAGCCGGTCAAGAAAATTCTTTTACTTGGAATGGAATGAAAACAGGATTGGAAATGCAATTTCCATTAATTGATAGTCTTCGGAATGAAAATAAAGTAAAAGTCGAAACATTGGAAGAATCAGGAAGGTGGTTTAAAAAACATTACAAAGTAACACCAGCTACTTCAGTAACCATAAATAATGATTTAAAAGGAAGCAACAAAAAAACGGTATGGTTCAATAGTCGTTTTTATAGAGCTAATTTATTATGGGAAAACGGTACCCTGCGTTTTAGAGATATTCATGTATTTGATGAAAGCTTACAATCCCCTTATTTGGATCGAAAAGTTGAGTCTAATCAGGCATTGTTTTTTACACTACCTATAGTGGATGGATATCTGTGGAGTTCTTCAGAAAAATTGGCAGGATTACGTTTTTATAGGCTAAAAGGCAACGAAAAAATAGATTTGATAGGAGGTGATCCTTCTGTTACCAATCCCACAAAAGGAAAGCTTCATATCTCTTGGCCGATAAAAGATACCAAAGCGTTTTTGGTTATGGATATCGAGGAGAAAAAAATTAGGATTAAAATGGAAGGTGAAACATCTATAGCATGGTTCTTAGATTTAGATACAGTAGCGACAAATGAATTGCCATTTGTTACTATTGATCCACATAAAATTACTGCTGAATTTGAAAATAAAGCATATGCTTTAAAGGCAATAAAAGGAAATTTTTCGGTTCCTAGTGAAGCGGTTGTTTTTAGAATAACACCTGAAGAACAACGAATTGAATTGGAATTTTAGTAAATATATTTTTTCTTATGGAAGGAGAATCTTTAAAGTGGATATTACAATTTTTAGGCAGATTACATCCTTTATGTGTTCATTTTCCTATAGGGCTACTAGTGGTTGGTGGTTTTCTAGAGCTACTGACCATTGGTAGAAAGCGGCAGAGCCTTAGGCATGGCATAAATTGGATGATCTATATTGGGGCACTATTTGCCGTAATGGCTGCAATGCTTGGTTGGATGCTTCGCGCTAATGATGATTATTCGGGAGAACTTGTCGATTTTCATCAAAATATGGGTATTACTACAGCCGTATTGGCTACGCTTACAGCATTACTTTTATATCGAAAAATGTATAATACTTCAGGAAGTTATGTGCCCTACAGATTAGTGCTGTTGATAACAGTCGTCTGTCTTAGTATTGCTGGACATTTAGGAGCAAATTTAACCCATGGAGAAGATTTTTTGACCAGCGTGCTGCCAGGCAATCAAAAAATTCAGAATAGTGAAAAATCAAATGAGTTGCTAGCTGAATTAAAAGCAACAACAATTTTAACAGACGTTCAGCATAACAAGTTAAATATGGAAGTAAGGGCAATATTTGCCCATAATTGCTACCAATGTCATAACGAAAATAAGCAAAAAGGCGGACTAGCTCTAGATACTAAAGATGGGGTGTTTAATGGAGGAGAATCTGGTTTAGCTGTAGTCGCAGGTAAGCCAAAGGAAAGTGAGTTGTATAAACGAATTATACTTTCTCCAAAGGATAAGGAAATAATGCCTAAAAAGGGAAAAGTGCTAGCAGCTGAAGAAATAGCTTTAATTAAGTTATGGATTGAAGAAGGTGCGCAATGGTCCGATCAAACCTTGAAGGTTTTTCCTGAAGCTCAACTGGCACTTTCCAAACCAGACCTTCCAAACAATACCAATCAAACGAATCCAGTTGATCAATTGATGAGCACTTATTTTGAAAAGAATGGGATGCGTTGGCCACAAGTAGTAGATGATAGAACTTTTATACGAAGAGCCTATTTAGATGTGATAGGACTGCTCCCAGAACCACAACAAGTACAACAATTTTTAAAAAATAAAAATGAGAATAAAAGAAAGGTGCTTATAGATGAACTATTAAACGATTCTAAAAATTACACAGAACATTGGTTGAGCTTTTGGAATGATTTGCTACGAAATGATTATAGTGGTCCAGGATTTATAACGGGGGGGAGAAGGCAAATTACAGCATGGTTATATAGCGCTTTAGAGCAGAATAAACCATACGATGTAATGGTTAAGCAATTAGTAAATCCAACGGATGCCTCCGAAGGTTTTATCAAAGGAATCGAATGGCGTGGTGTGGTAAATGCTAGTCAGAGAACCGAAATGCAAGCGGCACAAAATATAGGACAATCGCTCATGGGGGTCAACGTCAAATGCGCATCTTGTCATAATAGTTTTGTGAGTAATCTTACCTTGGAACAATCGTATGGTTTTGCTACTATTTTTGCGAATTCTCAGTTAGAACTAAATCGATGTGACAAACCGATAGGAAAAATGGCGACTCCTAATTTCTTATATGCAGAATTGGGGTCGGTAGCAGCAGAAACTGTTCAAGAACGCTTATCATTACTATCAGAAGTAATGGTGAAACCTGAAAACGGACGCTTATACCGTACCATAACCAATAGAATTTGGAAAAGATTGTTAGGTAGAGGTATTATAGAATCGGTTGATGAAATGGATAATACACCATGGAATGCGGAGCTATTGGATTGGTTGGCAGCTGATTTAATCGATTCTGGTTATGATTTAAAACATTTGATCCGTACCATAATGACCTCAAGAGCCTATCAATTACCTACGGTTAATTATACAACTAAAGAAGATATTAAGACTGAATATGTGTTTAAAGGCCCTATTTTAAGGCGTATCAGTGCGGAGCAATTTTCAGATGCTGTAAGTCAAGTTCTTGCTCCTGCCTACTATGCAACAGCCTATAACCCGGATGGCAATAATTTAAATGAAAACAGAATTTGGCATCGGGAAGTTAAATTTGAACAAAATGTATTACCAAACCCAGGGACCAGATATTTTAGAAAGGACATTGTCCTTCATGATACAGACTTGACAAATGCGGAGCTATTAGTTTCCGTCGATCATTCTTACACCATGTATATTAATGGCAAGGAGATTTCAAAAGGTAACGATTGGAGAAAAGTAGATCATATAAATGTTACTGATTTTCTTTTAAAAGGTAAGAAAAATGTAATTGCAATAGCGGGAATAAATGAAGGCAATATAGCAAATCCAGCAGGGATATTATTTGCTATGAAAATTACCTATGCCGATGGGAAAGAACAGAGCATAGGCTCAGATACCAATTGGAAATGTACTGCTACATTACCAAATCAAAGCTGGACAGCGATTGATTTTGAAGATACTGGCTGGGAAAATGTTCGAAACTATGGATCTTCCTATTGGGGTAATTTGATTAATTTCTCCTTTGAGACAAAAAAGCAGAAATATGCTAGAGCAAGTTTAGTAGAACAGCACCCTTTCATGAAGGCATTGGGTAGGCCAACGAGAGAAAATGTAACTACTACAAGAGATGAGCAAGCTACTTTATTGCAAGCTTTAGAGCTCACGAACGGAGCATATTTTAATGATATATTAGAAGAAGGAGCAACGTTGTGGATGAAGAAATATGGTAATGATGGTGCTAAAATTGTGGAAAGTCTTTATCAAGAGTTATTCGGAAGAAATCCAACGGAAAAAGAGAGAGACATTATGCTAGCTACTTTTGGTGAGTCACCAGATAAAGAGGCTTTAAAAGATTTGTTTTGGGCGGTCTTAATTTTACCTGAATTTCAATTTATTTATTAAAAACTTTGAAAATGTATTCTAAAAACGATTCTTCTCGTAGAGATTTTATAAAAAAGATGTCCGCAGCTAGCTTAGCTGCCGCTACTACAACTATTCCTGGTGCTAGCTTTTTAAGTTCCTGTAGTAGTGAAGTTCAAAAATTGGCGGCAAAGGCAGATACCGTAATTTTACTTTGGATGGCTGGAGGGATGGCGCATACCGAAACATTTGATCCTAAGGCTTATGTTCCCTATGAAAAGGGAGTAGAGTCCAAAAGAATTTTGAGCACCTTTCCAAAAGTGCCAACTGCTGTTGATGATCTTTATTTTTCGAAGGGATTGGAAGGAATAGGAAGTGTTATGGACAAAGGAGCTATTATTCGTTCCTATAAGGCGGCCGATCTTGGGCATATCCTTCATACAAGGCATCAGTACCATTGGCATACCTGTTATGAGCCACCACAATCAGTGCAAGCACCCCATATCGGAGCTTGGATAGCTAAAGAATTAGGACCTTCAAATTCAGTAATACCTCCTTTTATTTCAATGGGACAAAGATTTACTGTCGGTGAAGCAGAAGAGCTAAAAGCATTTCATTCGGCTGGTTTTCTTGGAAGTGAATTTGGACCTTTTTTAATACCCGATCCATCAAGTGGTTTAGAAAGTGTTCGCCCTCCTCAAGGGATGTCACTGAAAAGGTTTGAGGCTAGGTATAAGTTATTCAAAGAATTGGCGAATAAAAGTACGGTGATGGAAAATGGAAGTGATTACCAAAGAGAATCATTAATGCGTTCTATGGAGCAATCCTATCGGTTGCTCAACTCTCCCGAAGCTAAGTTGTTTGATATCTCGCAAGAACCAAAAGAAGTATATGACACCTATAATACGGGTAGGTTTGGATTAGGTTGTCTTTTAGCTAAGAGACTTGCGATGAATGGTGGTAGGTTTATAAGTGTATCCACCGAATACGAGCCTTTTTTGGGTTGGGATACCCATGAAAATGGTCATTCACGTACCGTGAAAATGAAAGAATTAATTGATAGGCCGGTCGCTCAATTAATTAAAGATTTAGATGAATCGGGTCATTTGGATCGAACTTTAGTGATACTTGCGAGTGAGTTTAGTCGCGATGCGATTATGGAAGGAAGGCCAGGAGAGCAGGTTACAGATCAGGTTGTACAACCTGATATTATAGAAGATGAAAAGTTCTATGGTATGCATCGTCATTTTACTGACGGATGTTCTATGCTTTTATGGGGAGGCGGAATCAAAAAAGGGTTGGTCTATGGTAAAACCGCTGATGAACGGCCATGTGCATCTATCGAAAATCCTGTAGTTATAGATCAAGTACATCAATCGATATACCATGCTTTAGGGATACCGCCAGAAACTGAATATACCATTGAAGGGCGACCCTTTTATACCACTCCCGATGGAAAAGGAGAACCAATATTGGATTTGTTTGCCTAGGTAATGCAATGTGAATAAAGGAATATCTGTTTGTGTAAAAGAATATAATCTCGTGATCCGCTTATGAAAAACAACGAAAATAATAGAAGGAAGTTTATGAAAACTTCAGCACAAGTTGCCGCTGGAGCCATTATACTACCGCATTTCAATATTATAGCATCAAAACCTAAATTGAAAGAAAAAATTATAGGGCATGGAGATTTTAAATATCGAGTTCATGAAAATTGGGGAAATTTAGATGCGCATATAACTCCTGTGAATAATTGCCATGAAATGGTAATGGATGCTAAAGGAAGATTAATAATGGTAGGTGATGATGTGAAAAACAACATTATTATTTATGATAAATCGGGCAAGTTATTAGACTCTTGGGGCATTAGTTATGGTGGCGGACATGGGCTATCCCTGTGGAATGACGGAGGGGAAGACTTCCTATTTATATGTGATACAGAAGGCATGATGATTAAAACTACGCTTTATGGACGAGAATTAATGCGGATAGGACATCCGTCAAATTATGGTGCCTATCAAAAAGGAGATGCTTTCAAACCCACAGAAACTGCAATAGGTCCCAATGGTGATATCTATATTGCTGACGGGTATGGTTCTCAATACGTGTTACAGTTTACTAAAGAGGGTGAATTTATACGAAAAATAGGGAATGGAAGAGGGAGTGAGAGCAACCAGTTTTTGACTGCCCATGGGGTTTGTATTGATGATCGTGATAAAAAGAATCCTACTTTATTAATCACCTCTAGAGCTGAAAATTGCTTTAAGAGGTTTACATTAGAGGGCCAATTTATGGAGAAAATTTTATTGCCTGGTGCTTTTATATGTCGCCCTGTAATTAGGGGAGATTATTTATATGCAGGGGTTTGCTGGTCTTCTGAAACAAAATATATTGATGGGGTTGATAGTAGTCATCCATCAGTACATAGCCCAAATTCTGGTTTTGTGACCATTTTGGATAAAAAAAACAAAGTAGTATCTAATCCTGGTGGTACCCGACCAAATTATTTGCATGGACAATTACAGACCATCTTGCATGAAGATGCTATTTTTAAGCATTGTCATGATGTTTGTGTTGACGAAGATGAAAACTTATATATATGCCAATGGAATGCAAATAGAACGTATCCAATTAAATTAGAAAAGATATAGATATGTTTCTAAAAAAATACTATTTAATCTATAGAAATTAGTATGTTTATGGCCAAGGTCAATTACCTTCGATGAATTTTTAGACCAACATTTATCTTTCATACTAGTGCTATTGGTTAGTAGGACAAACATAAAATTTAAACATGAAAACCAGAATTGAATTTACTATAAATAAGAAATCAAGATCGCCTAAATATCTTCAAATCGCTGATGCAATTATCCATAATATATCTGTTGGGAGTCTTAAGATGGATGAACAAATGCCTTCTGTTTCTGGATTTAGTAAAGAATATAAAGTCTCTAGAGACACCGTTTCCAAAGCATATAATTTTTTAAAGGAAAAAAAGATAATAACAGCTCATATAGGAAAGGGAACCTATATCAACAGTACTAAATTGATATCGAAAGTAAACATCCTTTTTCTTATCAATAAGTTAAGTACCTACAAATTAAAAATGTACAATTCTTTTATTAAAAGTATAGGAGAAAAATACCATACCGATTTTGAAATTTATCACTGCGATGAATCGTTATTTTTAAGCTTGATGGAGAAAAACATAAATAAGTATGATTATTACATTATCATGCCTCATTTTAAAACCAAGCAAGACCAACAAATTATTTTTTCCAATGAATCAATGAATCTAATAAAAAGTATTCCTAGAGAAAAACTTATTATTATGGATAATAATGATTTAAATATAGATGGAGATATCATAGAAATTTACCAAGATTTTGAGAGCGATATCTTTAATGCACTTAGGGTTGGATTAACAAAAATAAAAAAATATAAAAAACTCACTTTAGTAGTTCCTGAAAATACGAACTATCCTTATCTCATAAAGATTTTGAATGGTTTTAAAAGTTTTTGTACAGAGCATTCTTTTGATTTTGAAATTTTGAATAAAGTATCAGATCATATTGCCATTTCTCGCGGGGATCTATTTGTTACTATAGAGGATGATGATTTAGTTATGCTAGTTGATTTAATAGCGGCAAAAAATTATACACTAGGAAAAAATGTTGGTATGATCTCATATAACGAGACTCCTTTAAAAAGATTATTAGGGATAGCAGTGGTGTCCACTAATTTTGAATTAATGGGAGAAACAGCCGCTAGTATGATTCATAAAAATCAAAAAGGGAAAATAAAAAATCCATTTAATTTCATTGATAGAAAGTCAATCTAAATTGTAAAGAAGGTTTAAAAATTATAATAAACCTACCGACTATTTTTAGAAAATTAGTTTATCACTTTATTGGAAGCTTAACTTTTATAAATACGTTTTATACCGTCAACTTGCAATTCTCCCATTTTAATAGTACTTCCTCATTGAAACAGTATAATAAATTTAAAAACTCAAAAGCACCCTTTTAAAATCATGAAACTAAAAAACTCAGACAGCTTTAATTAAAGTTGTCTGAGTTTTTGTGTCTTAAATATTTTTTTTGAAACCTACTATCCTCAAGGCAGAACCATATAGATATATCGTTGTTTCATTTTAACTATTGAGTCAAAAACAAAAATTATGTATTTAGATTCCCGTTTTACTGGAATGACAATTTAAAGGAAACCCTGAGGCAAAGCCTCGAGGATTTTTTTCTATTCAACCAAACAAAGGACTTCCTTTTTTAAAGTGTCTAATTACATAGCATTTATTTCCATTTCTGTCATGCACTTATATGGCTATTACTTAGCCTTTAAAGAATTGATCCATGCTGCTATTTTTAGAGCTTCTTGTTTAGGTACCTGAGGCATTGGTGCCATAGGTGTTGCATATTCTGGCCAATTTTTTGGTTGCGGATTGTAAATCAACGCTACTATTTTTTCGTTACTGTATTTACGTTTCGCAATTTCAGTAAAAGAAGGGCCTATAACTCTTTTGTCTTTATTATGGCAAGCCACACATGTGTTTTTGCTTAAAAGTGGTTGTACCTGCTCATCTGATAAAATAGTAGGGGTTTTGGCTACCACTTTTTTAGAGCTTTTGGCTATCACTTTTGTGGTTTTTTTTACTTTTTTAGCAGAAGATGTTCTTTTGGTTGAAAGCTCAGACAATTGTAATTTTTTGCCGTCTGGAATATTATTTAAGGTATAATAAAACGTAGGATGCAATATCATTTGGTCTGCTCCTTTTTCTTTTATACCATTTAAAGAAATTTCATGCACGTAATATTGCCTTAAATCATCTGTTACTAAACGCACTTTAAGTCCGTCTTCACTGACCATAACTCCTTTGATACGGACATCTTCAATATAGGTTTGCGGACTTCCGTATGCTGCATGGTACTTGTAAGTGTAGCTTTTGCCTATATAAGAGTCTAAATTTTGCGCGGTGCTAATGTCTACTGGTTTTGTAAATTCAATTTCAAAACCATCTGGCATAGCTTTTACCGTTTTCATTTCAAAAGGAACGCGTCCTGTCCATTTTAGAAATTGTAATCCAGAATTGGTAGTTCCTGCAGAACCCCAACCTCTATTAGTTTCACCAACAAATAAGTTGCCTTCTGCATCAAAATCCATTCGCATCACACCCGATTGAAATCCAGATTTAAAATCGAATGCAACGCCTTGGTATTCTCCTTTAACTTTTTCAAGAACTACGCGCATTATTTTACTTTGCCCCATATCCCCAATTAAAATTTGACCATTAAATGGTCCGAATTTTCCTTGGGTATTATCTTTTTTGACTTGAGAAGTTGAGACTCCTAAAATACCGTGCGGCAAAATAACTGATGGTAATTGTAGTTGCGGAAAAAATTCTTTGATTTTATAGGTGAAATCAGGATTTTTTTCATCCATTATATTTTCCGGTTTCACGTATCTACCATTCTTTTTCACTTGCCTTTTATCAATTTTGCTATAAAATTCGGCTTCCGTAAAATTAATAGGCGACCCTTCAAGTTCCGCCCATCTTAAACCAGCAGGATGTCCAGTAAATGCACCTTTTGGCAAATGCCAAATGGCTCCAGAACCTTGCCAATCTCCTTGATTATCTGTGTAGAACAATTCATCGTCAATCATTCCGTACCCAGCAGGAGAACGCATACCTGTCGCCCAAGGTTCCATTTTTCCATCTTCGGTAATTTTCAAAGTCCATCCTCTCCACGGCACACGGCTTTCTCCTCTCCACCATTCTTCATTTCCAAAAGCCACGTTGGTGGTTACAAAAAAAGAACCGTCTGGGGCTAAAACAGGACCAAAAGAATATTCGTGATAATGTGTAGATAGGGGCCATGCATAAACAGTTTTATATTCATCAGCAATTCTATCGCCATCAGTATCTGTTAATTTAGTAAGCTCACCACGTTGCGTTGTATACAAAGAGCCATTTTTATAGGCCAAGCCTAATGGTTCATGTAAACCTGATGCAAACTTTTTAAAGACTGCTTGACTCCCATTCGCCATTGTTGGATTTTCAATAATCCATACATCGCCCCTTCTAGTGCAGACTGCTATAGCGCCATCTGGCAATGACAAAACACCACCACCTTCGATCTGCACACCTTCGGGCGTTGGGACTGTGGTTATTCTGTAATAATCATCTTCTGTTAGTTGTTTTTGAGCAAAAGTAACTTGTGCCAATGCCAGTAGAGCTAGAAAAAACAATGCTCTCATATTTTTTTTGATTGTATAATTATTCATACCGCTTACCAAATTATTTCATATTTAATAGGACTTCCATCTACTTTTAAAACCAATTCGGTTTTTCCATCAACTTCTCTAATTGCTGGTGTTTGACCTGAAAGCATATGTATATAATATTGCTTTCCGCCAATAACATAAGCACCATCCGCCGCTTTTTCAATAGTACCTGATGCCAGTTTTAAGTACCAATTTGTTAAACCTGTTTCTGAGAAATTAACTTCTTGAATTAAGTAAGTATTTGTACTATCTGTTGTGATTTTATTTTCAATTGCAATACCATTATATTCACTTTGAAAAATTGGCATGCCACTTGTTTTATCAATCTTGTAACCTTTTGAAACAAAATTTGGAGCAATTCCCGTTTCAGGGAAAGGACTATTTGCTGTTTCCAATTGTGCTATGGGTTGATTTAAAAACGTCCAGTTAACTGCACCTCTTGCGTTGAACGAACCATTTCCTCTATCATGCCACATAGGTGTTGCATCAACAAAATCACCGCGCCACATTCCTACAAGGTTAGCAGCACCTAAATCATAAATAAAATTAATACCTGTTGGTGTTCCAACTCCAATGGTGTGCGATAGCCTTTTTCCATTCCCTTCAAAGCTTACAAAACCTCTTAGCATTCTTGGAGCTGATTCTGCATCTACAAAAATTGGAGATACTGTTGTCACACTTGGCGGATAGGAATCTAAAACATTAAATTCTTTAATATTGGTTGCAGCACTTGCTATACTAAACCCCAACCTTGGTGCTCTCCAAGCTGCTGATTTAATATTTGTTATTTCAATAGTATGGTTGCCGTTTGTTAACATTATAGTTTCTTGAAATCCATTTTCTGAATCCGAAGAATTGTTTTCTACGAATGGTTTTCCATCCAATACCACTTTTAAGCCTCCAGTATAGCCGAATGATAAGGCATAAGTAGCTGTTTCATCAATTTCAAGCGTTCCTGAATATACAAGCCCGTAATCATCTTCTTCCCCTACTACGTTTACATCTATTTTTTCAGATGTACCAGATGACACTGCCATTTGATTGTCAAGATCTTCCAATTGCTTAAAATTCCCTTTATAGACTTTATAGGATAAACTTGATAAATTTACGGCAGATTCTTTTAATAGTTGATATTTAAAATTACGAATGGCTACAGGTCCATGATTTCCTTGAATCAACAAAGGCCCTTGAGCTACTTCATTCTTTTCGATAGGCCCTCCTGTATGGGTAAAAACCTCTACATTACTATGAATCCGAACTCCATTCAGATCTACAGCTATAAATTTTGCGTTTGAAATTTTTTCTCCGGCGTCATTAAAACGAGGCGCTTGAAAATGGACTTTTATTTTTTGCCACAACCCAGGTGCTTTTGCGGCATTGCTCATAGGGGGAATGCCTCTAAATATCTTATCGGGGTCTGATTCCCAATTATTATGCAACCCCCCCATATCAGATCCTAATGGATTTTTAACATCCCAACTGTCTCTTAGCTGTAATTCATATCTTCCTTGAAAATAAATTCCTGAATTTGAATTTTTTGGAAGCAAGACTTCTAATTCTAACTTTAAATCGCCATGCTCCCATTTGGTCACAAGTGCATCGTTCTTATTTTTATCATTGATATTTAAAATAATGCCAGTACCTTCAATAAATTCTATAGGTTTTAATAATACGGTCTCGGTTTTATTTTTTTTGTTCTTTTTTTTGTTCTTTTTAGAAGTATTTTCTTTAACTTCTTCAGGGTGTACATCAATATTTCTATTTACAGTTACACCCCCGACAATTTGCCAGTTTCCGGCTTGTGCTTTAAAATCATTTAAATTTTCAAGCGAACTCTGTTCTTGTGCGAACGAATAGCAGCTAAAAAATAGAAACAAAATAGATAATTGTTTTTTCACGAAAATTTTGTTAGAGTTAGACATTAATTATTGTTTTTATTTGTACTTAAAACATGCGGAACAATATAGTCAAAATGCATGATGTATACTTGTTATTGGAGATGATTTTTAACATTTAAATGATAGTTTTGCATTTTAATAAAATAGCCAATAGGCCACAGATAATTAATATTGTTTATAATTGCTGTCTATTAAAAGCAATCCATTTCATATCATTTTATAGATTCATGTCCAAATATTTTTTTATGCTATAGAAGTACTAAGTATTCTATTTCTATTTACTTAGCATTTATGCTCTCCATCTCTGGTTATTAATAAAAATTTTTCATTTTTTGTATCTATTATACGATACCACATTTCAATAGTATGGCAGCAAAGCCTATATTGAAAGAAAAATTATATATCATGGAGATTTTAAATCAATAGTACATCATCACTTAATCACTTGTAGGGTTACGGGACCTAATAATCCTGAAGAGATAAGTTCTTCTTCTCTACTAATACCATCTACGAGCAAATGTGTTGTTCTTTTTTCTTCAGGTAATAATTTGTCTCCAGTAATGCGATTACGCCAAACATTTACAACTTCTACTTCTATTGTATTTTCGCCTTCTTGAATGGCTTTAGTTATATTTAGTTTGTAGGGTGCAATCCAACTAGTGCCGACATCTTTACCATTTATCTTTACGGAAGCCATTACTCCCACATTTCCTAAATCAATAAATACATCACTTACCTCAGCGTTTTTTAAATAGTTAAATGTTGAGGTATAAACAGCTGTTCCAGAATAATGTTTAATTTTTTCATTGTCATTTTTTATCCAGTCTGTAAGTCTTGAAAATTCTATAATATCTTTTGGACCTATAATTTTATTTTTAAAATCAACCCTCCAAGACCCTTCAAGCGTTTGTACTACAGTTTCTTCTGGAAAATTACTAGCATATCCGGGGTTTGTATTCTTAAGTTTGGAATTAGTAAAAACAATAAACCAACTCTGTGATGGTTTCATAGTTATTGGTATGGTTGTACGTCCGTTAGTTTCTGTAAATTCTTTTAGAGGTCTAATTTCACCAGTTACGGCATCCCATAATTGGGGTTGCATTCCTTTGATTCGAAATGATGGGGAGAAGCTGATTTCAGTATCGCTTTGATTGGTTAAAAAATAAATATCTGTTCCAGGCATGGTCCGGTGTGTCCAAAGCACAGAAGCTTGTCCATTAAGATCTACATCTTTATAAATACCTATATTTTTCAAGGCATCTTTTAATTCTATGCCTTCAAAAATAATTCCATCACCATATTTTTTTTGCGTTTCAGAACTCTTTCCCCACATTTTATCGGCCATGTTTTTTATTTGTAAATCACTTTGCGGGTAATTTTGTAGGCTTGGAGATTTTTCTGGTGCACTACCATATATTTTACCACCCTGACTTACCAATGTTTCAATTTTAGAAAGCAGTTCGGGGCGCATGGTTTTAATCGGAGGTAAAACCATAAGATTGTAAGTCATGCCATCTGGAAGTACAAACTTTCCATCTTTAACAGCTAATCTATTTAATATGACTTCAGCATTAATATAATCATATGAATAACCCTCTGGAAGTTCAGGATTTCTAGTCCCCGTCATGATCGGAGCATTCTCACCTATAAAATAACAAACATCGGCAGCATATTTACCTTCTTGTAATAAATATTGACATCGTCTTAAATAATCAAAATATGTTTTTGATTTCTTAAACCAAGTATTGTGGCGGTTAAATTCAGTACTGAACCATGCATTCACTCCTGGTACGCTGTCTTCATCAGGCTGATGAATGTATAAATGGAGTACAAAATGATTGATACCTTCGGTTAAGGACCAATCTCCACGTTTTTTTAGCATTGCGGGATGCCTAACATAGGTTCTGTTGGCTGCAGTAAATGCTTCTGCAGAAGCCACAGGTTTCCCATAAATATGTGCAGCAGAAGATGCTGATTTGCATTCAATATTTCCTAATGCCCCTTCGTTCCAAAACTCTCCCGAAACTAAATTCGATTGTCCTCCATACATTAAGAATTCAGATGGAAAGCCCCAATGACCATAGTTTTCTAACCAAAGTTTTAAATTATGCTCATTACTAATCTTTCGGAGTCCACCTACATATTCATAGGCCACTTGATTGGCTACAAGCCTGCGAATATCCCATAAAAAGCGTTCGGAAGCTTCAACACTTTGAACAACTTTTCCAGTATAAACAGGTAAAAATGGTTTAGGGTCATATCCATATGCTTCTTGAAACTTCTTATTAAAATCATCGGTCCAGTTTTGAGACCCCATTTCGTAACTATCAGCAATAACGTATTTAAAAGCAGATTTACTTTCTTCAGGAATTTTAGACAGAAATTTTCCTATAAAGTGCTCAAAATGATATCTCGCTAGCTTTTCACTCATTTTATCAACTTCATAGCCTTTTCCTTGAGGAGCTGAAGGAGAATTTTTAGTACCTGTGGGAGTCATTCCAAAGCGTTGTATGACCCAATTTCCCTCAGGTGCATTCCAATTCAAGACCCCATTTTTATCCATTTTATCAGTAAGATCTATAACACTGGTTTCTTTTATTTCTAGGCCTTCTTCTTGAGGTGAAGGTTGTTGTTCCCATGCGTAACTTTGCCAATTTGGAAAAGGAGTTGGATGCATTTTGGCGAGTTGCTTTTCAATATAATGATCTAATACAAGATCTGAAGAAATAGAGATTTCAGAAAAACCTACAGATTGGTTTCCACGTCTATCGAAATTTTTACAGGTTAAGCGAAAATTATTAGAAGTAACTTCAGGAAAAGAAATACTTAAAGGACCTTGAATATTGGGCCCTACATTGGGATCCATATTTTGTCTGTCAAAAATAAACTTAGAGACAGGGGTGTAACTGCCATTTGTTTCTGCTTCTAATTCGCATTCACAAGTAAAGGGAATTCTATGTGGTGTAATTTTAATATTTCTGGCAGAAAAAGGCTTATCAATTTCAAATGTAATCTGGTAATTATTTCCTAATTGTTCAGAAAATAGCGGTCCTGAATTGATATCACCATCCAGCCAGTCTGCGGTTTCGACTATTTTTGGTAGTGTTGAAATTGTTGTGTTTTCAGCATTGGTAGCAATTATTTTTTGAGCTTCAGGAAATGCTAGCACATACGTATCTTGAAATTCGTCATTAGGTTTTGATAAGTTTAAATTTACTTTTTGTCCTCCTTTTGCTTTTGTCTCAGAATAGGTCACATAACGCATGGCCATTTCTGGTTTTACCCATGGCCCTCCTGATTGGCTCCATCCAGGACAGTTAAAAGCACCAATATCAACCCCAATACGTTTTCCTTCATTTACCGCATGCACCATATGTTGCCACCACTCGTCGCTAAGCATCGGTACTTTACCATCTTTTTCATCAGGATTTATGTTTCCAATCAATGCGCCTCCAATTCCAGCTGCTTTCATTGCTTCTAAATCCTTAGTGATTCCTTCTTTCGAAATGTCATCACCAATCCAATACCAATAGCACCAAATTGTATTATCATCAGATGGTATACTAAATCCAGTTTGAATTTTATGATGTGGTTGTGTTTTTTCAACGGTAGTACATTGTGTTAACATACTAATAGAAAAAAATAGAATGCTTAAGCTTTTGATGGTATAGGATTGGTTCATGAAAATAATCTTTTGTATACGTAAAGTTTTGTAGAAATCATCCAAACAAAACGAGATGATTTGTAAAGTAAAGTAAACTTATAAAGTATCTTATCCTGTACTTTACTGCTCTTGCCAAAAATAGTAGTGCAATACTATATTTAGTACTTTATCTATTAAGATTTTGATGCATTGCTCTTTCGGATGGTAAGGGCTGCTAGAAAGTGGTTTGCCCTAGGCTGATGTAATTATGCTTAAAGGCCTAATAGCTTGTCGTTTAATTGTATAGCAGTCATATAGAACCAATACATACAAGTTCTAATTTATACTCTTTGGCAGCAGTTTCTTGGGTTTACTTACTCATAAAGACTTCCAGTCTATATGAATTAAATCGGTAGTAAAAGCATGCTCTTTTTTGTTTTGATTAGGATTATTTCCTTTGGATGGTAGAAGAAGTGTAAATTAAAAACGATACGGCGTAAATTTAAAAAGAGGAGTTTAAAATCGTTGCTTACAAAGTTTTTATTTCCGTGTACTCTTAAGGTATTAAAATCGGGAATATATGTTTAACTCTACAAGAGGGTGTGGAGTGAAAATTTGGTTCGTTCTTATTTTATTTTGGTAATACGCTAAGCCTTGGACAATAAGTGGTTAAGCATCAGTCAATAATCATATTCTTATTTTTTTGAATTGTATTTTGCTAATTGAGTAGGCATGATGTCAATAAAATAGGTGTATGTGAATTATCGGGGTGCTTTTTTGCATAATATTTAACAAATGATTTGGAAAATATTTTTTTTTGAATATATTTGTGCAATCGATTACATTATTTATTTGATAATTATTTTGACCCTGAATTGATATTCTCAAATTAAATCTATTTGATGCTTATGGTTATCAGAAGAATAAAAAGGGTTTTTAAAAAGAAATAGTAAAGTGCTGTACTAATGAAAAGTCAACTCATTTTACAGTTTATATTAAAAACGAGAAGTAAAACTAACAACTAAACAATAACATCTATGGTAAACCATTTTTTTTCTAATTACCTGTTTTTTTTGCTTAAGGCAAGAAAAACAAGAACTTTATATGTGATGAAACCCAGTTTATTATCTTTTGTCTGTATGATGCTTTTCTCAGCATTTTCAATCAATGCACAGACTGTAGTAACGGGTACTGTTTTAGCAGGAGATGATTCAGGAGGTCCACTACCTGGAGTAACGGTTTTGGTTAAAGGAACCACGAACGGAGCGGTTACCGATTTTGATGGAAATTATTCCATTACTGCAAGTGCTAATGCTACATTAGTGTTCTCTTATATAGGCTACAAAGCTCAAGAAATTAATGTAGCAAGTAAAGAAGTAATAGATGTAGTTCTGAATCCAGACTTAGAGGCCTTGGATGAAGTAGTGGTAATTGGTTATGGTACTGTACGAAAATCTGACTTAACAGGTTCGGTTGTTGCTATTTCTGGTTCTGATTTAAAAAAACAACCCATTCCGAATGTTGCCGAAGCTTTAACTGGTCGTTTAGCCGGTGTGCAAGTATCCTCATCGGAAGGCTCTCCTGATGCAGAAATAAAAATTAGAATACGTGGTGGAGGATCAATAACACAGGATAGCTCTCCGTTAATCATTGTTGATGGGTTTCCAGTAAACAGTATAAGCGATGTTTCTTCTTCAGATATTGCAAATATTACGGTGTTAAAAGATGCCTCTTCAACCGCTATCTATGGATCTAGAGGGGCAAATGGTGTTATTATTGTAACAACAAAGAGTGGTAAGGTAGGTAAGGTTTCAGCAAATTTCAACATGTTTTATGGTGTTAAGAAAATTGCAAACACTATTGATGTGCTAGAGCCTGAAGACTTTGTGAAATGGCAATATGAATATGCTTTACTTAGAAATGGCGCTGATAATTTAGACTCTTACGAGAAATACTTTGGGCAATGGCAGGATTATGATCAGTATAATGCTATGAAAGGTAATGATTGGCAGCAACAGATTTATGGAGAAATGGGTGAAGTAGAAAGCCGTGATTTAGCCGTTCGGGGTGGATCTGAACAATTTAGTTTTAATTTTAACTATGCTCTTTATGATGAAAAAGCTATAATGGTAGGTTCTAATTTTAGAAGAAATAACTTATCCTTGTCTTTAAAAAGCCAAGCAAGTGATAAGATAGATCTATCATTAACCTTTCGTTATTCTGATACAGAAATTAATGGAGGTGGTGCAAATGAACAAAATGAAGTTTCTTCAGCAGATGCTCGTCTTAGACATAGTGTAGGGTATTCGCCAATTCCGTTACCAGGTTTAACAACAACTAATACAGATGAGGCCTTATCAAGTTATTTGGTAAACCCTTTTGTGGCTGTAGATGACAATCAGCGAAGGAAATTTAGAAAAAATTTCAATATGGTTGGAAGTTTTTCTTGGAAAATATTAGAAGACTTGCAATACAAAATGGATTTAGGTTTAGATAATCGTAATGATTTGGATTATCGTTTCTATGGCCGTTCAACTTATTATTCCAATAACAAACCATCTGCGGAAAATCAAGGGCTACCTTCATTAGTTTTATCTGATGAAAAACGGGTGAGATTTAGAAATGCGAATACGTTAAATTTTGACTTTAAAAAGCTTTTAAATAATGAAGATCATGGCTTAAAACTTCTTGTTGGGGAAGAAATGATTGTTTCGAAAAATAATGAAATAACTTCTGAGATTCAAGGTTATCCAAAGCTTTTTAATTTCGATACTACTATAAATCTTACCTCCCAAGGCACACCCTTAATAGTTAATAATTTTTATAGTCCAGATGATAAATTGCTATCCTTTTTTGGACGTTTAAACTATAACTTTAAAAATCGCTATCTTTTAACAGCTACTTATCGTGGCGATGGTTCTAGTAAGTTTCTAGGCGATAACCAATGGGGTTATTTTCCATCTGCTGCTTTTGCATGGAAAATCAATGAAGAAAATTTTTTAAAAGATGCTTCTTGGATAAATGCTCTTAAACTGAGATTAAGTTATGGTGAGTCTGGTAATAATAACATACCTGCAGGTCAAACAATACAAAGTTATCAATCAGGGATAACCTCTCAAATAAATACGTTTTCTAACTACTGGTCACCAGATAATACTTTGGCTAACCCAGAACTAAAATGGGAAACAACAGTAACACAAAATATTGGTCTAGATTTTGATCTTTTTAAAGGCCGCATAAGTGGTACCGTAGAAGCATATAAAAATGTCACCGAAGATCTTTTAATAAGATTTCCAATTCCAGGATCGGGTTATGTAGATCAGTATAGAAATATTGGAGAAGTTCAAAATGAGGGTATTGAGGCATCATTAAATATAGTTGCCATTGAAAAAGAAAACTTTGGTTTAAGTGTTGCTTTGAATGCAGGAATGAACAAAAACCGTATCAACTCACTTGGAGTTATGGAAGATTTTGGAGAAAATACCAATTGGGCCTCTTCGCAAATTGGAAATGATTATTTAGTTTCAGTAGGAGAGCCATTGGGTATCATGTATGGCTACCAAAGTGACGGTCGTTATGAAGTATCAGATTTTGATTACGATGTTAGTACGGGTAATTATACGTTGAAATCGGGTATCGCAGATAATTCTGGAATTGTAGGAGGTGTTGCGCCTGGAAATATGAAATTAAATGATATTAGTGGTCCAGATGGAGTGCCTGATGGAATTGTAGATATTAACGATCAAACAATTATTGGAGATTCTAACCCTGACGTTACCGGTGGTATGGTAATAAATGCTCGTGCTTATGGTTTTGATCTGTCAGCAGCTTTTAGCTATAGTATCGGAAATGATATTTATAATGCGAATAAAATTGAGTTTACTACCTCTAATGATAATGGACAATACAGAAACTTAAGCACTATAATGGCTGATGGTAGTAGATGGACGAATTTGGATCCTGCTTCAGGTCAATTAGTTACCGATCCATCACAATTAGAAGCACTCAATGCTAATACGACCATGTGGTCACCTTATTCGAGCAATTTTGTTTTTAGTGATTGGGCAGTTGAAGATGGGTCTTTTTTAAGATTAAACACGCTTACCTTAGGGTATACAATTCCAGAAAAGTTTATATCTCAAATAGGTATATCTAATTTAAGATTTTATGCTACGGCTAATAATATTTTTATTATTACTGACTATTCGGGTCTTGATCCTGAAGTTTCAACGAGAAGAAGAACGCCTTTAACACCTGGTGTGGATTACTCTCCTTATCCAAGAAGTAGGCAATTTGTTTTCGGTTTAAATCTTAATTTTTAATAAAAAAATATTCTTTAGAAAATGAAAAATATAATAAAAATAATAATTTCAGGCGTAGTTATGGTTAGCCTATTGAATTCTTGTGAAGAGTTTGATGGAGACTATTTAGAAGCGCCAGCAAAATCGACGATAGCTGATAATGTGATTTTTTCAAACCCAGATTTAGCGCAAGGAGCTGTAGATGGTATTATAGAAATTATTGCACATACGAATTCCTATAGAGGGCGTCATATTCCTTTTTATGGCTTTAACACAGATGCAGAGTGGAACTACAACTCTTCGTCGGAGGGTAACTCAACAGGGGAACTCATGATTTATGATGCCAAGGCAAATAATGGTCAAATGAATAGAGATAATAGTTCTTGGAACGAGATCTATATAGGTATTGAACGCGCCAATAAATGCATTGAAGGAATCCTTACTTTTGGAACTACTGAGCCAGGTACTGAACTTGGGCGATTATATGGGGTAGCGCTAACCTATAGAGCTCTTCTTTATGGGGATTTACTAAAAACATGGGGAGATATTCCAGCACGTTTTGAACCTATTAATTCGGAAACCATATATATAGAAAAATCAAGTCGTGATATTATTTACAAGCAAATTATAGCCGACTTAGCAGAAGCGTCTTCATTGGTGCCATGGCCTAACGAAAGTTCTACAACTACTTCTGTAGAGAGAATAAACAAAGCTTTTATAAAAGGACTTAGAGCACGTTTAGCAATGGCAGCTAGTGGGTTTCAACAATATCCTGGTGATGGAATACGTAGAAGTAACGATCCAGAGCTTTCAGTAGCAAAAATGTATAAAATAGCTCTTGATGAATGCCGTTCTGTGATAAATAGTGGAAAAGCTAACTTAGAACCTACTTTCGAAACCGTATGGAGAAAATTGAACGAAGAAAATATCAGCGCAGGTGGTGAATCTTTATGGGAAATGCCATTTTCAGATGGTCGTGGACGTGTAAATTTCTCATTTGCTATTCGTCACCGTAGTGTAGATCAACACACAGCTCAAGCTAGAGGAGGTATTGCTGGTCCATTACCAACTGTTTTTTATGATTATGATGAGGCAGATAAACGTCGAGATATAACGTGTATTCCATACGAATGGGGTACTGCGGATGCTACTGAATTTTCCCAACAAAATTTAGTAGGGTTGAATACTTGGTATTTTGGTAAATACCGCTATGAGTGGATGACGCGGCGTGTAACTTCGTCTAATGATGATGGTATTAATAAGATGTTTATGCGTTATGCTGAAATTCTTTTAATCGCAGCAGAAGCAGCAAATGAATTAGAAGGACCTGCAGCAGCAGCTCCTTACTTAAAAGAAATTCGTAGAAGAGCATTTGATGAAGCCGATCATGCTCAAAAGGTGGATGCTTATGTAAATGCATTAGCGAGTAAACAAGATATGTTTGATGCGATTGTAAATGAACATAAGTATGAGTTTACAGGAGAAATGGAACGGAAACAGGCACTTATTCGTTGGAATTTACTTGGTTCTAATTTGGTAGAAGCAAAACAAAAAATGAGTGATTTACTAAATCGTACAGGTGAATATGCTGATGTTCCTACAACCTTATATTATAAATATCAAGATGATAATGAAACACTAGATATTTATGGCTTAAACAGAGGCGAAATTGTGGATCCTGGAGCAGAATATTCAGCGAAAGATTGGACTAACTTACCAACAGAAGAGATCAATTCGCTATTTAAAGAAGGGGTAGACCCGGATACAAGACAATTTTGGCCAATATGGCAAGTCTTTATAGATGGAAGTAATGGTAAATTAGTTAACGATTACGGCTACTAAGAATTGTAATATTAATAATTAAGTTAAGATACTTATGAAAACAAAATATATATCAAAAATAGTATTTACCCTGATTCTGACATTTATTGTGACGAGTTGTGGTTATAATGAAGATGTGATAGAAGAACTTGCTGTTGATCGAGAATTTTCTCCAGTGGCTCTAACAGCAAGAGTTAGAAATCAAACTATTGTAGAATTGAACTGGACAGTAAATGAGAATGTAGCTCATTACGTGGTGGAGTTTAGTGCTGATGACCCTAATTTTACGACAATATTTCAGTCTGTTGATGTTACTGCTAATCAGTTACCTATTCAAGTAGCATTGGAAGGAGAAACAGTTTATTCGATAAGAGTAAAAGCAATAAGTGCAACAGGTTTAGAGAATTCTAAATGGTCCGTTACTGAAGCTGTAACTTTAACAGAGCAGCTTATGCTACCATCTGAACCAGGAGATATAGAAGCAACTCAGGCTACCTTTAGATGGGTTGCTAATAGTAATGTAACGCAAATTGTGGTAAATCCGGGCGATATCATACATGAGATTACTTCTCAAGAAAAAATTGATGGAATTGCTATAGTAACGGGATTAACGGGTGAAACAGCTTATACAGCAGTGTTGTTAAATAATAGCAAAACAAGGGGTACAGCAGTGTTTACCACTGGAATTGATGTAGGCGATAACACTTTAGTTACAGTTGACGATGATTTATTTCAAATGATTGCTGATGCTAGTCCTGGTGCTATTTTATTACTAGAACAGGGCGATTATACCACCCAAACAGGTACAATTATTTTAGATAAATCAATTACCATTCAAGGGTTAAGAGTTGATTTTAAACCGCTGTTAAATGTTAATTTTGAAATTAATGATGGAGCAACAGATGTTAGTTTAATTGATTTGGATTTAGATGGCGCTACTGTTATACAAGATGTTGTCAGATATACAGGAGCAGGTAATTATAATTCACTATTAATTAGTGGTTGTAACGTGCATGATTTTTCTCGCTCATTTATTGCAGGAAATACTACTGATGCAATAATACAGTCTGTAGTAGTTGAAAATTGTATAGTAACAAATATTCTTACAAGTGGAGGTGACTTCATCGATTTTAGAAATTCAGATGTATTTAATGTTAATGTTACGACAAGTACTTTTAACAATTGTGCACCTGGGCGTGATTTTTTCAGAATTGATGATGCAGGAACTTCAACCGATACTGGACTAGTGTGTAATGTTCTATTGGAAGATTGTACTTTGTATGGCGTTTCAAATTCTTCAAGTAAAAGAATTCTATACGTTCGTTTTAAAACGAACAAAATAACCGTTCGAAACACATTAATTACGGATACAGAATCAGAAGGGTATTCAGATCAAAGTAAAACAGATCCAAGTCCAACATTTTTAAATAATAATTACTTTAATGCACCAGGATTTTTTGAAGCTACTCAAGTAGTATTTGATGGTTCTGGAACTCATACCGAGTTAGATCCAGGGTTTGTGGATGCAGCATCTGGAGATTTCACAGTTACCAATCAAACATTATTAGATAATCAAGTTGGTGATCCTCGTTGGAGACTTTAAGGCCATCCAATAAATAGTTTACAATAAGTAAAGAGGTGTGCAGAAAATAATGCATGCCTCTTTTACTTTCATCTTAAAATAAATTTTTTCCTTTAACTGGGAACTAAAAATAACAAGCATGCTTAAAAAAATTTATGGTCTACTAATTTTTTGTTTCATAGGATATAACACAAATTATGCACAACAACTTGCATTTCCATCGGCGGAAGGTTTTGGGCAATACACCACTGGAGGAAGAGGGGGGCTAGTGTATAAAGTTACAAATCTCAATGATGATGGTGAAGGTAGTCTTAGAAAAGGAATTTTAAAAAGTGGTCCGAGAACAATTGTTTTTGATGTTTCGGGAACCATCGAGTTACAATCAAAGTTAGATGTTAACAAGGGGGATTTAACGATTTTAGGGCAAACAGCACCTAGTCAAGGCATAACACTAAAAGGATTTCCTTTTACTATAAAGGCAGATAATGTTATAGTGCGTTATTTGCGATTTAGAATGGGTGATGTGTATAATGTTGAAGGCGACGCATTGGGTTGCAGAAATGCAACTAATGTGATCATTGATCATTGTTCCATTAGTTGGGGAACCGATGAAAATGCGTCTTTTTATGATAACCAGAATTTTACCTTACAATGGTGTATCATTTCTGAAGCATTAAACAGATCTGTTCATACTAAAGGAGCACATGGATATGGCGGCATATGGGGTGGTGTGAGAGCATCATTTCATCATAATTTAATAGCTAGTAATAATAGTCGTAATCCTAGATTCAGTGGTTCCAAAACTACAGAAAATTCTGAAAATGAATTTGTTGATTTTCGAAATAATATGATTTATAACTGGGGCGAGAATAGTATTTACGGAGGTGAAAAGGGAACTTATAATATCGTTAATAATTATTTTAAATCTGGCCCGGCGACTACGTCATCAAAATTAGATCGTATCGTAAGTCCATCAGAACCCTATGGAGAATTTTATGTGGATGGAAATTTTGTCTTTGGTTATGAAAATATTACTAAAAACAATTGGAATGGAGGAGTACAATGCGATAATCCAGAAGAAACTCGGTTAAAAACTCCAATTGTTATATCGGGGAATATAAAAACGTCAAGTGCTACAGAGGCATATAAAGAGGTGTTAAGAATTGCAGGAGCAAGTATTTTTAGGGATGCTGTAGATGCTAGAATTATTAGCAATACCAAAGAAGGTAGCGCGGATTATAAGAATGGAATTATAGATTCTCAAGAAAATATTGGGGGTTGGCCATTACTAAAATCTGAGAAAGGTGAAATGGATTCTGACAATGATGGGATACCTGATTCATGGGAAGAAAAGAACAAATTGAATCCTAAATTAGACGATGCTAATTCAAATACATTAGATGCAATTTACCCAAATATAGAAATGTATGGTAATTCAATAATTAGCGAAGTTTCTAAAAAAAAAGTATAATTGGTAAAGAAGATTACCATTTCGTAGTGGATGGAAAAGGTTCTGGTGATTTTTTTACCGTACAAGAAGCAATTGATGCTGTCCCAGATTTTAGGAAAAATGAAACTAAAATTTATATTAAAAACGGAACATATAAGGAGAAATTAGTACTTCCAGCATCAAAAATAAATGTAACTTTTCTTGGAGAAAATAAAGATGATGTTGTACTTACGTATGATGATTTTTCTCAGAAGCCTAATATTTTTGGAGAAGAAATGGGCACTACTGGGTCTTCGTCTTTTTTTGTGTTTGGAGACGGGTTTACTGCCAAAAATATCACTTTTGAAAATAGTGCAGGTCGTGTTGGGCAGGCAGTTGCTGTACGTGTAGATGGTGACCGAGTTGTATTTGAGAATTGTAAATTTCTTGGAAACCAAGATACATTATACTTACATGGAAAAGAAAGCCGGCAGTACTATAAGGATTGTTATATTGAAGGCACCGTAGATTTTATCTTTGGCTGGTCTACTGCTTATTTTGAAAATTGTGAAATTTTCTGTAAAAATAAAGGCTACATCACTGCAGCCTCTACAGCAAAGGATCAGGCTTATGGCATGGTTTTTAAAGATTGTAAAATAATAGGAACAACTGAAGAAAATACATTTTATTTAGGTAGACCATGGCGTGATTATGCACAAACAGTTTTTATAGACTGTTACATGGGGGCACAAATACATAAAGACGGTTGGCATAATTGGAATAAACCTGATGCTGAACGTACCACTTTTTATGCGGAATATAATTCAAACGGACCTGGGGCTTCTGGTAAAAGAGTTCACTGGGCTAAAAAAATAAAATTAAGAAGACTCGATAAATACTCAAAGAAAAACGTTTTAAAAGGTTTGGATAATTGGAATCCTAAATTATAACATTTTTTAATAATAAATTATGACATGATCGATAGCTTTTATATTTTAGTGCAATCGATTACAAATAAATTACTCATTATGAAGAATACACTTTCTTATCAATTACGCTTTTTGCTATATCTTTTTTTAGCAAGTAGTTTGCTTTTCTCATGCAAACCTGAAAAAGAAAAAAAAGAAAAAAGGATGGATTTTTCTGCCGCAGATAAAATTATTAACAGCATTAAAAATCCTGTATTCCCTAATAAAACATATAATGTTATTGATTTTGGTGCCATTTCAGATGGTGAAACCAATAATAGTGAAGCCATTAGAAAAGCCATTGAAACGTGTAGTGATGCTGGTGGCGGAACAGTGTTAGTTCCTTCTGGACGTTTTTTAACCGGACCTATATACTTGAAAAGTAATATTAATCTTCATTTAGAAGCAGGAGCCGAGGTGTTGTTCTCAAAAGAAAGTAAAGATTATTTGCCTGCAGTGCATACCTCATATGAAGGTCAAGAATTAATGAACTATTCCCCATTAATATATGCCTATAAAGAGAAAAACATTGCGGTAACCGGTAAAGGAACTTTTAATGGTCAAGCTAGTAATACCAATTGGTGGCCTTGGTGTGGTGCAGAAAGATACGGACATTTAGAAGGTACTCCGCAGCAAAAAGATGCTCATAATTTACCCCGGCTATGGGAAATGTCTGAGAACAATACTCCAGTCGCAGAACGTGTTTTTGGGGAAGGGTATCAACTTAGGCCTTTATTTATTCAGCCTTTTGAATGTGAAAATGTCTTAATTCAGGGTGTTACTTTTACCAATGCGCCTTTTTGGGTGATACATCCTATTAAATCAAATTATGTTAGAGTTGAAGGGGTAACCGTAAATAGTCATGGACCTAATAATGATGGATGCGACCCAGAATATTCAAAAAATGTGCATATCAATAATTGTACTTTTAATACGGGTGATGATTGTATTGCCATTAAATCCGGTAGAAATAATGATGGAAGGCGCGTTAATATTCCTAGTGAAAATATTGTCATTGAGAATTGTGATATGAAAGACGGCCATGGAGGTGTTGTTATGGGAAGTGAAATTTCTGCAGGAGTGAGAAATGTGTATGTTAGAAATTGTAAAATGGATAGCCCTGAATTGGAAAGAGCAATTCGAATAAAAACAAATACACTAAGAGGTGGTTTTGTTGAAAATGTCTTTGTAAAAAATATTCAAGTAGGTCAAGTAAAAGAAGCTGTTTTGAAAATAAATACCTATTATGGGATCTATGCAAACCAAGAGGGCGATTTTATGCCAACAATAAAAAATATACATCTTGAAGATGTTCAAGTTGAGAATGGTGGAAAATTTGGAATTTTAATAAAGGGCAGAGCGGAGAGTCCTGTAAAGAATGTAACACTTACAAATGTTCATATTAAGGGTGCTGAAACGCCTTTATCTATTGAGAATTCAGACCCGATTGTTTTTAAAAACACTACAATAAATGGGATAGCATATTAAAAATTACATGAGCAAAAAACTATATATTATGAAAAAACTGGCGATTATTTCGATGATGATGCTAAGCATTATTTCGTGTAAAGAAAAGGCATCTAAAAGCAATGCAACTTCTGGTGATAAAGAAGATGTTAGTACAGTAGGTACTCAAATACCATTGAAAACCTATGCAGAAATTTCTATAAAGGAAGGTGGTCATTGGGAAGATAGAGAATATATTGACGGGCATTTTAAAAATGTAAATGCTGTTAATGTTCCTGCAGAACATACAGATCATTCTTGGTTTCTTCGCTATGAAGGTCCGGGGTGGGAAAACAATCAAATAGGGTATCGTTTATATTTAGATTGGAGAAATGCTATTGATATCTATGGTAAAAAAGTAGATTCACTTGTATTGCCTTATGTAGGGCAAGATGGATTTGATTCCTATCATGAAGATGCTGATTGGGGTCAAGATATTTTAAAAGCAGGAAAATCTATGGGGATTGGTGGTTACGGTCGTATTGTGGCAGATACCGTAGCTCATTTTAGAACTGTTGAAAATACTTCTGCTACTGTTGAAAATACTGATGATAGTTCTTCTGTAGCTATAGGCTATAAAGGTTGGTCAACAGGAAATGAAACTATAGATTTAAATGCGGTATTAACTATTTATAAACAAGACAGATATACAAAAGCCACATTAACACCATCAAAGGCCATAACAGGTGTTTGTACGGGCATCGTAAAACACGGTATCCCTTTACAGAAAAAAGAGGGTGAAGAATGGGCCTATATTGCGACCTATGGAGAACAGACTTTAGTAAGTCCTCCAGATAATCTAGGAATGGCTGTTTTTTATAAATTAGATGAGGTTGCTGAGCAAAAAGAGGGTAAAGATGATTTCCTTGTTATTTTTAAACCGACAACAACAGCGATTAGTTATTATTTTCTAGGTGCTTGGGAGCAAGAGAAAAACGGAATAAAAGATAAAGCTTCATTTTATCTAGATTTAGATAAAAAACTACAAACACTAGAGAATAAAGGGCAACTTAACTAAACGTAAAATGAGAAAAATAAATTTATACTTGTCTCTTTTTGTAATAGCGATTACTTTTTCTGCAATTTCATGTAAAGATGCTAAAGACACATCTAAGGAAGTACAAAAGGAAATAATAACAAAAATAAGTATTCCAAAGAATTTAAAGTGGTCCGAAAGAATGTTGCTATCTGAAATTGAACGATTCCCAGATGCTACAAAACTCGATTTTTCAGAGAAATCGCGTTGGACATATACGCCAGGCTTAGTCTTATCTGCGGCAATTAAAGTCTATGAGAAAACAAAAGAGCAAAAATATTATGACTACATCTATGCCTATGCGGATTATTTGATAGATAGTACAGGAACCATAAAAACCTATAAGTTAGAGAATCAGAATCTTGACATGATAAAGTCAGGTGATGTGCTATTGTATTTATATAACAAAACAAAGGAAGAGCGTTTTTTAACGGCTATAGAAACTTTAAACAGTCAGTTAGCGTCGCAACCAAAAACATCGGAGGGTGGTTATTGGCATAAAAAAGTATATCCGTATCAAATGTGGTTGGATGGTTTGTATATGGCAGAACCATTTCATACCCATTATGCAAAAGAGTTGGTTAAAGACGCTTCCGAGGCTACTAAAATATACAATGATGTAGTACTTCAATTTGATTTAATTCAAAAGCATAGTCGCGATGAAAATACAGGTCTGCTGTACCATGGCTGGGATGAAAGTAAAGAACAAAAATGGGCAAATAAAGAAACAGGAAATTCCCCCCATTTTTGGTCAAGAGCTATGGGTTGGTATGGAATGGCATTAGTTGATGTCTTGGATTATTTGCCACAAGATCATCCAGGTCGTGAAAGATTAATTACTTATTTAAATGAATTTGCAGAGGCCCTGACCAAGTATCAACATGAAACAGGCTTGTGGTATCAAGTATTAGATCAAGGTGATAGAGAAGGAAATTATTTGGAGGCTTCAGGTACTGCAATGTTTACCTATACATTTGCAAAAGGAGTTCATCAAGGATATTTACCTCAAAAATATTTAGTAGTTGCTGAAAAAGCATATGTAGGGATTTTGGAGGGCTTAATTTCTTTAGAAGATAATGGGCTCGTAAACCTTAATAGATGTTGTGGAGTTGCTGGCTTAGGTGGGAATCCTTACAGAGATGGATCTTTTGATTATTATGTAAATGAGCTTATTCGTTCTAATGACCCAAAAGGTACGGGGCCATTCATTATGGCAAGTTTGGAACTTAATAGATAATTCTTATGAATATCAGTAAGAATCTTAGTATTTGGAGTTTTGGTTTAGGTACTTTTTTTTTAAGTTTTGGCCAAAATACTATCGGATATACATCTGAGGTTTGGGTGTCAGATCAAGGTGATGGAACGTATAAAAATCCAATTATACATGCTGATTATTCTGATCCTGATATAGTACGTGTAGGAGATGATTATTATATGACTTCTTCAAGTTTTAACTCCGCTCCAGGGTTACCTATTTTGCATTCTAAGGATATGATTAATTGGAGGTTAATCAATCATGCCTTAGAACAACAAGTGCCTAAGAAAATATTTCAAATCCCACAACATGGTAATGGTGTTTGGGCTCCAAGTATACGTTATCATAAAAATGAAATTTATATTTATTGGGGTGATCCAGATTTTGGTATTTACATGGTAAAGACTAAAGACCCATTTGGAAAATGGGAAGATCCAATTTTGGTTATGGAAGGCAAAGGGTTAATAGATCCGAGTCCGCTATGGGATGATAATGGTGATGCTTTTTTAGTACATGCTTATGCAGGGAGTAGGGCTGGGGTTAAAAGCTTGCTTACCGTTAATAAAATGAATGTAGAAGGTACTCAAGTTGTAGACCAAGGAATTCATGTTTTTGATGGTCATGAAACTCATGCTACCGTTGAAGGGGCAAAATTTTACAAGCGTAATGGCTATTATTACATATTTGCCCCTGCTGGTGGCGTTGCCACTGGTTGGCAACTAGTTTTGCGCTCTAAACATATTTATGGCCCGTATGAAGAAAGGATAGTTTTAGAACAGGGTAGTACAAAAATTAACGGTCCACATCAAGGAGCATGGGTAGATACGCCAAACGGTGAATCATGGTTTTACCACTTTCAAGATGCTGATGCCTATGGACGTATTGTACATTTACAACCCATGAAATGGGATAACGATTGGCCTGTGATAGGGCAAGATTTTGATGGGAATCATATAGGAGAACCAGTAGCCAGGTATGCAAAACCAAACGTGCGAAAAAACTATCCAATTGAAACACCTGTAGAAACAGATAATTTTGATGGTTTTGGAATAGGCCTTCAGTGGCAATGGAATGCAAATCCGAATGTCATATGGCATGCGAAACTTCCAGGAAACAATTTTTTAAGATTATTTTCCATCAAAATCCCAGAAAATGCGCCGAACCTTTGGATGGTGCCCAACCTATTGCTTCAAAAATTTCCTGCCCCAAACTTTACAGCGTTAACAAAAATTACATTGAACCCTGAAGAAGCTACAAGTGGAAAAATAGCGGGACTTATAGTAATGGGAATGGATTATGCTACATTGCGTATCTCTCATGATCAAAAAGGGTACTTTATACAGCAAACCGAAGCGATAAAAGCAATTGATGGTGCTGAAGAAAAGATAAATGCAGAAGAAAGATTGAAAGCAAATAGTGTTTCTTTTAAAGTTGAAGTTACTGCGCCAGATGCCATATGCCAATTCTGGTTTTCAGAAAAGGAGGGGAATTTCAAAAAAATAGGAAGACCCTTTAAAGCCAAAGAAGGTAAATGGATAGGTGCAAAAGTAGGTTTATTCAGTGTGAGCACGCAAGCTGCAAAACGCGGTGGATATGCAGATATTACTTATTTTAAAATCAGCAAATAATAAACCAATCCAAGTTGTGAACCCCACTTTTTGTAATTTTATTGATATGAAATTTACTTGCTCTAAGTTATGGATATGTTCAATTCTTTATTTTCAGAGCTTACTTATTTTTTCACAGGAGAATACAACATATCCACCATACACTATTGCAACAACCTATGAAAAATTAAAAAAGAAATATCCATTTATCACACCCATAGTGCCCCTAAAATCGAAAGAAATTAGGCGTAGAGAAAATGTAATTTATAAAAAGATAAATGGTAAAAGCTTAAAATTAGATGTGTATTTTCCAAAAGGGATTATCAAAAAGACCTATCCAGGGGTATTATTAATTCATGGTGGAGGTTGGTTAACAGGAAGTAAAGAAAATGAACGTGTTTTGGCACAACATTTAGCTTTAAATGGTTATGTAGGTATATCGGTTGGATATAGGCTGGGATTTGACGCCAAATATCCAGAAGGGATAATTGATTTGAAAGATGCCATCGTTTGGATGCGGAAGCATGCGAAAAAGTATCATATTGATCCTGATAAAATTGCTGTTTTGGGAGCATCTTCAGGGGCACAGATGGCTACTTTAATAGGCGTAACACCTGATTTTTCGCGTTATAAATCCAACACTACTATATCCAATAAAGTACAAGCTATTATCAATATTGATGGGATCGTATCTTTTATTCATCCAGAAGCTGCTGCGGAAGGCACTATGGCAGGTATTTGGCTTGATGGTTCAAGAACTGACAATGCTAAAAACTGGAAAGAAGCTTCTCCTTTGGAGTATGTAAATGAAAATACGCCACCCATACTTTTTATGAATAGTGCCGTGCCACGTTTTCATGCGGGTAGGGATGATATGTTAGCAATTTTAAACCATTATAAAATTTATAATGAAACGCATACTATTCCCAATAGTCCACATTCTTTTTGGTTGATGCATCCATGGTTTGACACCACACTAACTCGTACTGTTGCGTTTTTAAATAAAGTATTTAAGGTTGAAAATTAGCCTTTTGTACGCATACTTTTTCGCTTCATCATGTAGCCAATCTTTTTTCAATTAGTAAAGCGGTTGTAATGATTAGGTTCATTAGATATGACAGGTCAATAAAATAAAAGAACCAACTTTAAGAATTGTCCAAATTATTGGGCAAGCTTTTGTTTTTCAAATACTTATATGTGTCTAAATCGTTAAAAAAATAGATTATTATTTGCCATAATCATATTTTTTTATATTTTTATGCAATCGATTACAATTATTTCAATTAAAAATATATGATATTCTCATTTAACTGTTTTTGAGCTAAATTGAGAAGGGTAAAAAATTGGATCCGAATTTTTATACTAGTTATTGTTAATAGGATTGTTTTTTCATTCCTATTTTTTTTAGTACGTATTCTATTTCCTGGGTTCTTAATAAGTTGAGGTGATTTTTTTTATAGTTATGTAATCGATTGCATAACTATACAATATTTGAACATGAATAAACTTTATTAACCAACTAACTTAACTTCGAAGAACATGATAAAAAAACTACTTCTTTTACCCCTTTTTATTTTATTAGGGGTATTACAAACCCATGCACAAAATCAAAATACAGTACTTTATGATTTTACTGATGGGACCATTATTAGTGCTAAACAAAGCACTGATGCAAAACTAACTTTGGCTGGCGATTATATTTGGCATAATAACAGTCCCTCTGGCTATGGACTTGATTTAAAAATAGATCAAGAAATCAACATTAGTGTAGCGGGCAGCTGTACAATTCGTTTCTTAGGATCTCAATATTCTGGATTAAATATGGTAGCCACTGATGTAACTTCAGGTGAAAGTCTTGGTGAACATGCAACTCAGGTAGTAAATGATAAAGTAGACACTTATGATTTTGTTTATTCAGGACTTGCAACAACTTTAAATTTTAAAACTGTTGCAGGAACGGGTGGGGATACTTATTTGCCTTCAATAGAGGTTGTACCAGTTCAATTAGGAAAAGATTTTGCTGCTCCTGAAAAAAATATTTCTTATGCTTTTGATTTAAGAGATGAGAGTATTGTTCCTTCCAGTCCATCAAATACTATTGAAATAGGGCTATTTAAGATTGATGCAGGAGGTTCTAATGGATTAGGTCTTAATGGTGCACAACACGGGATTACTTTTAAAGATGGTAATGCCATTACACTCCAAGTAGCTGGCAATAGTTATATTCGAGTTGGAGCAGATCAATATTCTGCGGGTACAATAGATGTATCAAGTGTTACAGGTACTTTTGATGTTATTTCGCAAAGCAATAACACAGGAGCAACTTTTAGTGACGGTACACCGCTATATGTCGATTTTTTGTACGTTGGTACTGCAGGAACGGTTGTTCTTGATCATACAGGTGGTGGTACTACTTATTTACCTTATATAGAAGTAGCTCCAACACCTTTCGAGGTTTCATTGAGTTCCTATGTTCAGAAATCTGGGACTATTACTTTAAATGGAGTTACGGTAACCATAACTTCAGGGGCAACCTCTGCTCAAGATGCAGTTATTGTTTTAAGTGACGGTGTTGTTCTAGGCAACAAGAGTGATTCTGGAAGTGTAGCTATAAATCTTGGGGGTAATGCGTTATCCACGTTTACGCCTAGCGTTTCAGGTGATATAGCAGCTGCTGTAGTGAACGGTGATGTTTTAGATATTACATTTTCGGATGGGGCAACAGATCCAAAAACGTATAGTCTTGCTATATATGATAACAGCTATTTACATGATATTGTTACTTACAATTTTAGAGATGGGAGTATTATTGGAGCTGGACAAAGCACAGATGGCCTATTGACTTTAAGTGGAACCTATTCACTTAATGGTGGTACCTATGGTTTGAACATGAAAGAGGATGCTCAAATTGATATACAGATTAACGGAAGTAGCACGATTAGCTTTTTAGGCTCGGCCTACTCATCCTTACAAATGGAAGCAACACATACAGCAGCAGGTGATTTAGGATTACATGCTACAAAAGTAGATGCTGATCTGGTAGGTACTTATGAGTTTGTTTATACTGAACCTAGACAAACTGGAGCTGCAAATATCAACTTTAAGGCTGTAGCTCCCGGTAGTGACATCTATCTTCCTATAGTAGAGGTAATTCCTGCTCAATTGGGAGCAGCCTACTTGGCAGCTGAGAAAAACATCCCTTATTATTTCGATTTTAGAGATGGGAGCATAATTCCGACAGCAACAACAGGTAATTCGGGAATCCTTAAAGGATTGGTAGAGGTAGTCGTTGGTTCCAGTAACACGTATGGCTATAACGGAACACAACACGGCTCTATTTTAAAAGGTGGAAACCAAATTCTACTCCAAGTTGCAGGGAATTCAATACTAAAAATAGGAGGTAGTATTTATTCAGGAGGAACCATTACTGCTTCCAGTGCGACGGGATCTTTTGATATTCCTTCACAATCAGCTACAACAGTTGGTAATTTTGGTAATGATGGTGATACGGTAGACTTCACATATGCAGGAACTGCAGGGACTGTTATTCTTGATTTTACGGGCACAAATTATGTTCCTTATATAGAGGTTTCACCCATACCTTTTGATGTTAATTTAACTCCTTGGGTTCAGAAGTCAGGGTCAGTCACGCTAAATGGTACGGTAATAGATTTCATTTCCGGAGCAGATGTAAGTAGTAATGCTGCTGTATCAGTTAGTGCAGGAACAGTGGTAAGTGCTACTAATGAAGGAGCAGCTATACTAATTGATTTAGCAGGCCAAGAACTTTCATCATATACTCCAGCCGTAACTGGTGATATAGCTTCTGCATCCATATCAGGAGCTATACTTACACTTAGTTTTACAGATCAAGCAACAGATCCAATCACATATCCAATTACAATTACTGATAATAGTACAACGGTGGTAGCGGAGCCTGGTGTAGTATACTCCTATAATTTTGCGGATGGATCTGAATTTCCACAAACATCATACACCTCTTTGAGATATGGTACTTTTGTTACTAGTGATGGTATTGTAAAGGTAAATAGCAATACCACTGATGATACAGCAAAATTTGGATACCACGATGCTACTCATGGTCTTGTTGCTTTCCCTGAAAATTCTTTTGATATTACTGTTGCTGGCAATGCCACAATTAGTTTTATCGTTGATATATACGGAAGTGCTACTGATGCTATTTTTGAATTTACAGATGCTAATTCAAACGTATTAGGATCCATTGCAGGGCAGAATATTGGAATATCAGATGCTTTTGCCTCTAGTTTTTCATATACAGGTCCTGCAGGAATAATTACTGCCACCTTAAAAAGTGCAAACTTCCCTACAGCTGAAGTATATCTTCATGGACTTACCATTGAAAATGCTGCTGCTATTAATCCATCCAATGGTTTGGCCGATGTTTGGGATTTTGGTGCTGAGCAATTTGATGAGGCAGTATACAACAACAAATTGACTGAAGCCGATATCAATCTGTGGTATGACACTTCAATTGTCGCTGGAACCGCAGGTTTAACACTCCCGTCATTCTCTTCGGGAGTATTGAGTTGGGTTGGTGGCTCTTCAGATAGATTAAGAACTTCGAATACAAACCTTACCCGTTATGATGAAAATACATCAAGTGTGACTGATTTTTCGGGTCGCATTTATGTGAATGCATCCGGAGCAACAGGTAGATATTTAAGTATCGCCTTAAGTGAAGACGATGAGCTTACCATATGGGCTTTAGCACAATCTGGTGGAGGTAAAATTCATTTTGAATATGTGCCAGATCCTTCTTCTCAAGATGATGTATATGATCTTCCAGGAGAGCTTACTGAATTTAATTTCGTAGCAAAAGCTGCTGGGACTTACCATATTTATGATGCCGTAGATAAGCCAAGTTATTATAGAGTAGTGCGAAAAGATGCCTCTTATCTTTCTTTAACTGGTAATGTTGATATAACACAAGCAGCTAATATTCCATCAGGTTATGTAATCCAATTTAAGAATGAAGCTGGGAAGTCTTGGTCCGCATCGGTAACAGGAGGAACATATCAAATAGATCTACCTATTGGGTATACATATGAAATGAGTTTGTTGAATGCTAATGGGTATGTGATTTCTAATGGAAGTAGTTTAGTTATTGATAATACAACTACAACACATGATATTTCAATACAAGAAGTTGAGTTGTATGTGGTAAGTGGAGCTATTGTAGGATTAGGAGCTGAAATAGCTAACCTTGAGTTGAGGTATACTCCAGATCCGGCCGTGAGTACAGTTTATACTCCTGAAGTAATAGTTGATGTAAATGCAGCAACGTATGCGGTAGCATTAGAGCCAAACATCACATATACTATATCTGGAGAAGGGATTAATGATTATTTAATTTCGAATAATACCATTATCATTTCAAATACAAATACTGTATCTGATGTGATTTTCGAGAATAAGCCCATTTATGATATTACTATTGAAACACCTGGATTAGAAGCTAGTCAACAGCGCAAATTGGCGTTGACTTTTGCTAATTTAAATGAGATGGCATATACTTATACATTTAGTGATATGACCACGGTAGCTTTACGTGATGGGATTTATGAAATTTCTGCAGACGGATTAGATGAATATCCTATTGAGTTAGCTCTTACCTCAAATTTAGAGGTTAATAGTGCATCAACTTCTAAAACCTTAGCTTTTAATGCTGTAAAAGAATGGCCCTTTAATGATAAAGAGCTACCGCAAGGCACTTTATTTTATAAGGGTTTAGCCTTTTCAGGAGCCGTTAAAAATGAAAAAGCAAAAGGTCACCTTACTTGTGGAGCAGGAGGTGAGATTATAGTGCCACTTCTACCAGGAGAAAAAATGATAGTTACCTACTATTATGCTGCAGATTTCTCTGTGAATGGTGGTACTGCAATAACAAGTAATAGTGGTAGTACTTCACAATTTGAAACTGTGGAATATACCTATGGTGGTACGGTTGCAGGTACAGTAGTAATTAACGTTAATGCAACTACCTATTTCACAAATATTGCTATAGCAACCATAGTTCCTTATTCAGCTGAAATAAGAGTAGGGTCCGATAAAGAGTATCAGACAATTAATGGAGCCCTTGCTGCAATTTCACAAATGGATAGACCCAATAACGAAAGAGTTACGGTATTAATTGATGCAGGGAATTATGAGGAAATGGTAGTTATTAATAGTGCAAATATCACTTTAAAGAACGCTGCTGCCATACCTAGTATTGCATTGCAGAATAAAGGAGTAGATATTGATGCTAATGCCGTTCGAATTACTTCTTACTACGGATATGGTTATAACTATTTTAGTCAAGGAAGAGATAATAAATGGAATGCAGATGTTTTAACTGTTAATAAAGCCAATGGATATCAGTTATATACAAATGTGTCTGGTACAACTAATGCCTCTTATTGGAATGCAACCCTTGTCGTTAGAAGTGAAGGGTTTACAGCCGAGGATTTAATCATTGAAAATTCCTTTAATCAATATATTTCTAAAAAAGAATCAGAAGATATTGTAGAATTGGGTAATGGAAATAAGGGGCAGCGACCAACTAATTATGGTAACACAGCAGTACAAGAGCGTAGTTTTGTAGAACGTGCTGCAGCAATCGGTGTTGCTAACGGAACTGATAAAGTAATCTTAAATAAATGCCGTATTGTAGGTAGACAAGATTCTTTTTATGGAGGCTCTAACTCTAGATTAGTTGCTTACAAAGGAGCAATGATGGGTGCTGTTGATTATATTTTTGGAGGTATGACAGCTGTATTTTATAAATCAGACTTTGTATTAAATACAAGTGATACTAGTGGAGATGCTGCCTATATTACTGCCGCTCAACAGGGTAGCGGAAGAGGTTTCTTAATGTACGAATGCAATATTATTTCGACGGAACCAGGTTTGAACACTGCTTCAATACAAGGGGCTAAACCAGGGTTTTTTGGAAGACCTTGGCAAGCAACAACGAGTGAGGTAGTTTTTTACAACACTACTATCGATCGGTCAACTTTTACTGGTTTTGAAGGAAAATCTTTAATTGATCCGGAAGGATGGAAAAATACATTAGGAGGTGAATCTACGATGATGTATGAGTACGGAACTTTAGAGGAATCAGCAGAAAATAATTCTTCCAATCGTGCATCATGGTCAACTAGTTTAACAGAACCCTCACTAACTGATGGTACAGCTATTACAACCCTCAATTTTACAAAGGGTACCGATGGTTGGGATCCGATTCCTGATCTTGAGTCTTCGGAAGATTCAGATAGTGATGGAATATTAGATGCTGTAGATAACTGTATTTATGGATACAATCCGGATCAAGCAGATATGAATACTAACGGTATTGGAGATGCTTGTGAGGATAGTGATGGTGATGGTTTGATGGATAGCGAAGATGCTTGTCCAAATTCTCCAGAAGGAGTAATTGTAGATGTTTTTGGGTGTGAAGTATTCACACTTCCAGCGGACAATTACAGTATTATCGCTAATGCAGTAAGCTGTAATGGAGAAAATAACGGGTCTATTTCTATAAGTGCGGGGAATACAGATTACATGTATAACGTGTCTGTGTCAGGAACTTCATTTAATGGTGCTACAGCACTTTCTTCTACAAGCGGATTTTTTCAAATTGTGGAAGATTTAGCTGGGGGAATTTATAAAGTTTGTATTACTATTGACGGAAAGGATATGTATGAACAATGTTTCAATGTAACTATCCAGGGTCCAACGCCACTAGAAGCATATTCTTCTACGAATCAGGAAAATAATCAACTTACGTTAACTATATCTGGTGCCACAAATTATCAAATAAAACATAATGGTATATTAACAAACACGAGCAAATCAACCATAGTGATACATTTAGTTACCGGTAAAAATACAATTGAAGTTTCGACAGATTCTGGGTGTCAAGGAACGTATTTCGAAGAGATTTTTGTTTCCGAAAATGTTGTTGTTTATCCTAATCCAACTAAAGGATATCTACAAGTATATGTTGGAGGTGTAGATACCAAAGTTGAAGTTTCTTTATTCGATCTTAAAGGTATTCAGCATAGGTCATTAGTCAAAGATGTGCCAATGAACAGGGTAATAGAGCTTGATCTAACGAACCTGAATACCGGCATATATTCACTTCTACTTAATTCAGATACCATTCGTCAATCAATTAAAATAATTAAAGAATAGTTAATTATGAAAACCATAAAATATATATTTAGTACCAAAGCACTTTTGGTTTTTATAGCCAGTGTTCTAGTGATCTCCTGTTCAAAAGATGAGGTGAAAACACCAACTTATACAGCAACACCAGGGAAGTCTGTTTTGACACTACCTTTAAATAATCAAGAATGTGAGGTGGGAGAAATTATTGATGATAAAGCTGATGTTACTTTTTCTTGGGAGGAATCAGCTGACACTGAAAAGTATACGATCAAGATTGTTAATTTAATTACCGAAGACATTACCCTTAATGTAGGTCTTAGAACTCAAACCACAACGATTAAGCTGCTAAGAGGCTATCCATATTCATGGATGGTTACGTCTAGTAACTCTGGAGAGATTACGACAGAATCTGATGTTTGGAAGTTTTATGTTGCTGGGGATGGGGAGTCTAATAATGTTCCTTTTCCTGCAACGCTAATAACACCTTTTTCAGGAGCTACTGTAGTACCCATAGATGGAAAAGTAACTCTTGAATGGGAAAGTCCAAGTACCGATTCTGATGGTGATGAAGTTAGTTTTACGGTATTTGTTGATGCTGTTGATGGTAATCAAGAAGTCCCTGAAGAAAGGCAAAATTTGACCGAAAATCAAATCGAAATTTCTGTTGAGCCCGATACTGTTTATTATTGGCATGTTGAGGTAAGCGATGGAGTAAACTCTTCTATTAGTGCCACGTATACCTTTAAAACTGGTGATGCGAATTCATCACCAGTTGAAGGGACCGTTGTAAGTACCTCTCAAGAGGTTTTAAACGCAATTGCATCTGCTTCTCCAGGCGATAAAATTTATGTTCGTGGTGGCGACTATATCTTTGATTCAACTATAAATCTTGATGGTAGTGGGAGCTCTGGAAATGTTATTTCTTTATTAGCTTATCCTGATGAAGCAACCAGGCCAAAATTTGATTTTTCTTCTATGGCTGAGAATTCATCAAACCGGGGATTACAAGTAAATGGTGCTTTTTGGCATATACAAGGTATTGATGTTTTTGGTGCAGGAGACAATGGAATGTTTGTTAAAGGAAATAATAATCTAATTGAATTCTGTACGTTTAGTGAAAATTCAGATACAGGCCTTCAAATAGGTAACGGAGCTTCAAACAATACCATTTTAAATTGCGATTCTTTTTATAATGCAGATTCAACTTTAGAAAATGCAGATGGTTTTGCTTGTAAATTAGATGCAGGTACAGGTAATAAGTTTATTGGATGTAGAGCATGGCAAAATCTAGATGATGGCTGGGATGGCTATTTAAGAGGAGCAGATGATATTACAACAATTTATGAAAACTGTTGGGCATTTAAAAATGGTATTTCAAAAAATGGAACTGTAGGTGTTGGAGATGGAAATGGATTTAAGACTGGTGGTAGCGATGATAAATTACTAAAACACAATGCTATGTACAAAAACTGTATTGCAGCTGGAAATGTAAATGATGGATTTGACCACAATAGCAATAGAGGTGATATAGAAATGTACAACTGTTCGGCATATAGCAACGGCAGAAATATAAGTTTCAGTAACTCGAATATTGCAAATTCACTTAGTATAAAAAATACCGCTAGTTTAGCAAGTGGTAGCACGGATAGTTTTGCTGCAACGACAACAGATATTACGAATAACAGTTGGCAAAACGGAATTGTAATTACTGCTGATGATTTTGTGAGTTTAGATATGGATTTACTGAGTAGTGCTAGAAATACAGATGGAAGCTTGCCCAATATAGATTTTATGAATTTAGTGTTAGGGAGTGATCTTATTGATAGCGGTATCGATGTTGGATTGCAATTTAATGGCGGAGCACCTGATCTAGGAGCATTTGAAAAATAATTAATTAAGGTTTTAGACTATATACTTCCTTATTGGTTAGTATACATGGGAGTTTCAGACACCTCGAAAAAAGGTGTCTGAAACTCCCTTTTTATGTTTAAAGGAGTTAATAAAATGTGTCCAGGTTTAAATAGTTTTTATTACAATGCTATTTTAAACCTGTAAGAGGTATCGCTATTTATTTGAATTTTAGAAGATATAATAATGAGCGCTTCACTTTTTTTTAGACATTTATATAACCATAGATATAAATGAATTAACAATCATCTGAAGGACTAAGACGTACCTAAAATTCATTTCATGTATTTTTTGAATTTTAGATGTTGCTTTTTGATTTCTTGAAGGGCTAAATTGGCCACTAAATTTGCTCCAGTTAAAGATAAATGAGTATTATCGACAACACCATCTGGTTTATATGCATTTTCTCCTGGTTCTAAATGAAGATGTAATTTTTTAGAGCCTTCAACACCATAAGCTATTTCTAATTGTTCTGTGAGTACTTGCAAATCAATAAAGGCTACTTTTAAATCATCGGCAACTAATCGCGCTACCAATGGGTAAGCCCCATGCGTATCTACTAAAACCCCATGCTCATTAAAGTTTCTTCTGGTTATCGAGCTAAAAAGAATAGGTGTTGCTCCTTTTTCTCTTGTTTCCTTAACATAGCGCTCTAAATTATAACGGTATTGGGTGTATGGATTGGTATACCGAGTTGAATCTTTTGCTTTTTGATCATTATGTCCAAATTGTATAAAGACAAAGTCTTTTGATCTGAGAGAATCTAGTATTTTTTGCCACCGACCTTCGGTTCTAAAACTTTTTGAACTTCTACCATTTACGGCTCTGTTTTTAACAATAATATGTTCATTAAGGAACGCTGGTAACACTTGACCCCAACCTTTTTCAGGGTTCTCATTTGGGTCTTTTTTATCTGCCATTGTAGAGTCGCCAATTAAATACAACGTAGTTTTCTTTTGAGAATGAACAACTGAAAGATTAAAAATAATAAAAAGGGTTAAAAAATACTTCATTGGTTTTATTGATTAGGAGTTAAATACCATTCTGATTGATCCGTATTGTTCTTATCGCCTAGGCAATTTTTTAGGGTATATTTTTTTGCTTGTGATGTAGTCAATTGATGTGACCATGATACTCTTTTGTCAGAATTGAAACCTTCTCCATTACAATTGTATTCTGCATAAAAGGTTTCTTTTTCTGCTTCTTTATTGGACCAATTATCCCAACCAGCGGGTAGAATATGAGCTCCCATACTACAATTCAAAAAAACAGTTTTCGCGTGAGTTCTCCAAGGTCTGCCTAAATAAACTTCAGCAACTTGCTTGTCTGCAGTTAGCGAACAGTTCATAAATACATATCCGAAGTCCATTCCTTTAGGAGTAGAAGCAGCAGTAATATAGGAATTACTTTTACTGTGGATGGTACAATTTTGAAACCATGCAGTTGCTTCCCCAAAAATAAAATCTGTGGTTCCCTCAATATAGCAGTTCTTGAAATATTGTTTATATCCTTCGCCAGAAGTATATAAGGTGTCTTGATTTCCTTTAATGATACAGTTTTCAATATGAACTCTATTTGCATGTACGGAAAGTGCTACAGCCTGACCCACTGGACCAGCAGTGTTTTGAATAGTGAGGTTTGTTGCGTAAAAATCATTGCCTTCAGCAAGAAGGGTAGCGGTATGAAAAGTACTATTTCTACCTAAAGCAATTTTGTCAAAATAATCATTATAGGTAATGATTGTTTTTTCTTTATCCTCTCCAATAAGTGATATTCTTGTGTTCCAAGAGTACACATGCACTTTCTCATGATAAATACCATTCTTTATGTTAATGATCACACGTGGATAAGGAAATGCTTTTGAGGCATAAATAGCCTCTTGAATCGTTGTAAAATCACCACTGCCATCTTTGGCTACAACCATATTATATGGGTCAATAGGAGCCTTGCTTTCTTCAATTTTGGATTTGGAATGGTTTTCTAACCATTGAGGATATTTCTTTAGCACCTCTGCTGGTTCCTGGGTATACCATTTATATCCATTTCTGCGTTCTTCACCAATTTCAGATAACTTTCTTTTTTTAATCCCATCTCGATCACAGAAAAAAGGAGCGTTGTCGTCCAATTCCATAAAACGGGCCCAAAGCGGGGGTGCTGTAGGATCTGAGACCATTATTTTTTCTATTGTTTTTCCATTTTCATTGAACGTACGGTTTTCTCGCAGTCCTTCTATTTTTACTTTATCAAACCAAGCAACCGCACCATGTATTGCATTTATTACTTCTTGAGACGGATTTTTGATCGACATTAAGAGTAAAACGATATCGGCAGATTCTGAGCCACTTAAAGAAGGGAGCTCATAGGCTCTTGCTTTTGCTGGTTGCAATGTTACTTCATCATGCTGTGCACACCAGCTCGTCAGAACACCATTTTGAATATATTGAGTTTTAAGAATGCAGGTGATTCCTTTTTCAAAAGCTAGTTTACATTTTTCAATAACAGCTAAGGAGGGTTTAATTGAAAAGTATTCAGATTCATTACTAATTTCCTTAAGCGTATTAAGAACATTAACCATAGCATCATCGTTGTAGGTGATATGTGTATAATATCCTTTCCGTAGGGGGTAGAACTGAGGCCAACCACCATTTTCATATTGTGCCTCTAAAAGGTAATTTAATGCAGAAAGAAATGCCTTTTCATAACGTTGATCAGGTACTTCGTGATACATTTTAGATAAAAAAAGCATTTCTTGAAATGTTGCACCATTATCTGTTGTGCATCCTTCAGGTGAATTTTTAATTTGATGTAGGGCTGCCTTTTCTTTTTTAGAAAGTGGCATTTGCATTTGAATGTTTTTTGGCCAGCCACCAATATTACGCTGGTACAAGAGTACATTTTCGGCAACTTCTCTTGCTTCAGTTGAGGCGTACCAATTTTCATTGTTGTTTTGTACCATCTGCTTCCATGATTTATCTAATACTTGCGCAGTTATAGATAAATTTAGGGTATGTAAAAACACCAAGATGTAAAATATTTTGCTTGAAAAACTCATATATAAACGCTAATTTAATTTAGATAGATACTTAATCGGTTACTCAAAAATATATTTTGTAATCGATTACCTAAATATACGGTATTTGTGCTTACTTCATAAAAATAAGCATCAAAATAAAACATTGATTTAAATTTATACGGCCTTTTTTAAAAGAGTTCAAAAGAAGTTCGCTGTTCTATGAAAAGAGCTTTTTGTAACACGCTAGGATATGATCTATTTTTCTATTGCTTTCAGGATTTATAATTTTTTTCTCTGGATGGTCATCCAACCACTTTAAAGTTCTCTTTATCCCAACGGAAAAAGGTATGGTTGCTTTAAATTCTGGTACAAAGGTTTTTATTTTTGTATTATCAAATAATACACTTTCAGCTTTATCTGCAAGTAAGCTTCCTGTATATGAAGGTTCAACTTCACAAATAAAATCGGAAGCAATATGCACGGCATTTAGTTCATAGCCTAAGCTATTTGCTAGAATTTTATAAATCATATTCCAGCTTAAAACTTCATCTGAAGTAATATGAAAAGCGTGTCCAATTGCTTTATCCAAACCTAATAGGCCAACGAAACCTAGAGCAAAATCATCGGCATGAGTTACTGTCCATAGTGAAGTGCCATCTCCATGGATAATGATTTCTTTTCCTTTTATAATTCTATCTGCAGTGGTATATTCTTTAAATCCACCAATAGCAATAGGAATAACCGTATCGTAAGTATGGGAAGGTCTTACAATTGTAATAGGAAAATTTTCTTCTCGATAGGCCTGCATTAATCTATCTTCACATTTAAGTTTATTGTAGGAGTAATCCCATAGGTTGTTATGCAAAGGAGTAGATTCTGTAATTACAGGATAGGTTAATGGTGTTTGGTAGCAAGAAGCGGAGCTTATATAAATATATTGTTTTGTTTTTCCTTTAAATAAGGCAATGTCTCTTTCAATATCTTCAGGAGTAAAGGCAATCCAATTAACAACCACATCCCATTGCTGTTTTTTTAATTCAGGAAGATCTTGCGGTTTATTAATGTCTCCGATTATGGTATGAGTGCCAGCTATTTCTGAAGAGCTAGAGCCTCTATTTAAAAGGTAAAGGTCAATGCCTTTTTTTACCGCTAATCTGCTTGATGGGGTACTAATATTTCCTGTTCCTCCAATAAATAATACTTTCATTTTTTAGTTTTAAAAGGCCTTGGGTGTTTTTCTAATTTAGATATACCGTTTAAATTTATTAAAATTATCGTTTAACGTAAGTGTCGAGGGACTAAAAAATCTACAGCATTATATTTTGTATATCATTTTGAATGAAACTCTCGGTTATTGCTTAGCTTTTATAAGCGTACATATTTGTACTTCTATGCATTTAAATATCGCTATTTTATCGATTATGTAATCGATAACATTCAATAAGTAGATTAATTTCAATTAATCTACTTATTTTTACCACCTTACTAATGCCA